>ERZ772910.60-NODE-60-length-65783-cov-16.332172_pt1 | contig 65783 bp, 55 predicted proteins | sample MGYA00511357_ERZ772910 | MGnify/ENA primary metagenome ERZ772910 (study PRJEB29015, sample SAMEA2738096) | human oral metagenome | biome: human oral; feature: human-associated habitat; material: saliva | place: China | collected 2193 ... | reverse complement strand
CTATGGTCGATTACGATTGGGTATTTACCATTTTGAGATGCTTTCATCAATGCATCGTGCAAGTCTTTTACAGCCCGTTCATGAACGTCATCATAGTTTTCAAAACTCAAGCCGCAGCAAAGGTTTTCGATATGTTGTGGGTAAATAATATCGATATGAGCCTTGTTGCAGAGGCTTTCTACTACTTGTTGTAAGCTGCGATCATCGTCATAACCTTGGTTCGGTTTGAAAGCACGGTTCGCACAAGTACTGAAGTATACAACCTTTTCAAAGTTAGTTGGTTTAATGCGATTTCTTAATCTATAGTGGTTCGCCTTAGGCGTTGTCTTAGGTAGGTACGGTGTAATACCTGTGACACCATGTAAACCGTCGGTAATCTTGGATATCGCTTTTTGCGTAATAATAGAACCAGCAATGCCTTCCAGGCTTACGCCGGCACGAGCCATTTGAAGCGTTGTGGAGAAGTTGTCGTAAATCTTCTTAGCCAATTCTGGTGCAGGTGGATCAATGCGGCGCATGGACAATGCGATTTGAGCAGTATCGATGCTAAGTGGGCAAAGATCTTTACACATAGAACAAGCTGCACAAGTTTCCACACCGTAGTATTCGTAGCCTTTTCTGAGCTCCGATGCCAATGTGAAGTTACCTTCGTTTTCAAGGCGTTTCGTTTCGCGCAACAACGCAATACGTTGACGTGGAGTCAATGTTAAATTACGGCTTGGACAATGTTTTTCACAGAAACCACATTCCATACAGATTGTGAAAGCATCGTCGATAGCGCATTGTGCCTTAAGGTTTTTCTTATACACATCTGGATCATCTGTGATGATTACATCTGGGTTCAAGATACGAGTAGGGTCGAAGATAGCTTTGATGCGACGATTTATTTCGTACGCTTTTTTGCCCCATTCCATTTCAACGAATGGCGCTACCATGCGGCCTGTACCGTGTTCAGCTTTCAAAGAACCACCGAAACCAGATACGCGTTCGGACATTTCTTTAACCAAATCGCCGAAGTTCTTAGTATCTTTAGGATCATTAAAGTCAGGTGTAATGTTGAAGTGAACATTACCAGACAAAGCATGACCGAAGATGACACCACCGTCTACGAAATCGTATTTATGAAACAATTCCGTAAGCATTTCGATACCCTTAGTGAAGTCTTCGATTTGGAAGCAAACGTCTTCTGTAATAACAGTGGTGCCTTTTCTACGTTGACCACCAACGATTGGCAAGATACCTTTACGGATGGCCCACCAGGAATCATATTCTTTAGGGTCTTGAGAATATAGGCTAGGAATTGCTGTTGGAATATCTTTTAATTGGTCTTTAATGAAAGCTAAGTTTTCATCTACAGTTTCTTTTGAATAGCTTTCAGTTTGGAACAAGATGGCACTTGTACCTTCTGGTACTTCACGAACGAAGTCAGGTACATTATCTAAGGCTTGAACGGCGCGCAAGGACTGATAGTCCATCATTTCAGCAGCGATAACCTTTTCACGGCCCATATTAGCCAATGCTACAACCGCAAGGGATGCATCGTTCAATGTTTTGAAGAACATCAAGCCGCAGCCTTTATGAGGCACGTCTTCAACTGTGTTGTACACGATTTCAGATACGAAGCCCAATGTACCTTCAGAACCGATGAACAAGTGGTTGATGATGTCGATAATATCTTCAAAATCAACGAGAGAGTTCAAGCCATAGCCTGTAGTATTTTTAATTTTGTATTTGTGATGAATCAAATGTGTTAATTCTTCATCAGCCAAGATGTCTTTGCGCAATTGCAAGATATCTTCCACCATTTGAGGTTTCTCTTTGAGGAATTGATCGATGCTCTTTTGGTCGGATGTATCAAGAATAGAGCCGTCTAATAAAACAACGCGAATAGAGTGAATTGTTTTATAAGAGTTTTGCGCCGTACCACAGCACATACCAGAGGAGTTATTATTCAAAATACCGCCCACTAATGCTGTTGCAAGCGTTGCAGGATCTGGGCCAATTTTACGATTGTACGGTTTCAATAAATCGTTCGCATCGGAACCGATAACACCACATTCACATTTTAAAGCCTTCCCATCGTCGATAACTTCCATTTTTTTGAAGCCATCATTACATACGATGAGCACGTCTTCACTGGAGCACTGACCAGACAAAGAAGAACCAGCTGCACGGAATGTAAATGGTGTGCCGCATTGTTGGCATAAACGAATAAGACGTCTTACTTCGCGTTCGTCCTCAGCTTTTACAACAACTTTTGGTAAATAGCTATAGCAGGACGCATCAACACCATATGCATAACGACGTAAATGGTCGGTATACACGCGACCTTTACAAATCTCTTTTGCCTCCTTGGCAAAACGTTCATAATCTCTAATAAGCGTACTCACTTGTATTTCCTCCTATCCTCTCATAAGGAATATGTGTTACTTTTAGTATACGCCGTTCTCATTCTCACTACTATAATTATGCATAAATTATATGTCTTCTAATAAAAATCGATATGCCTCGCCCTTTTATTTCTTTAGTTGAAAGTACATCTCAATAGCATTATCATGTACTCATTTCTTCATATATCTAATCAAGAACCTTTATTTATTAAGGATGAATCGATATATTTTATAGATATATACGAAAACCTCGATAAACTATGACTTATACTACATATAATTCTATAGAAAACAGATTGCACAACTCATGTATAAAACTATTATGATTTACTAATTTTAATTTTTTTATTCTCAATTATAAAGTTCTATGACTTTTAGTTATACCCTTTTAAAAAACCTTGGAAATTCAAAAAGCCCTCTAGTGATATAACTCTTACGAGCTACCACCAGAGGGCTTGTATTAAACTATTCTTATAAAAGATACGTCTCTTATATAAAACTATCGATTATATCACTTCAAGTTATCTACTATCAGTACTCTATCGAGTCATAGACAAAGCACATGGCGCGTTTTATAAATTGATACCATAAATCTTATCCTAAATTGATACCATATACCATATACCTTATCCTAGAATCCCCGATTTAAGGATGAGCCGTACAGCCAAGGCAAACACGGCTACGCTCATAAGGGCAAGGATGGCTTTTGCCTTGAGACGTTTTGCAATGCGCGCACCCGCTTGAGCGCCAAAGATAGCTCCAATACTGGTAGGAATAGCAATGCTAAAGACGATATGATTCTCTATTAAATGTGTAATAACACCAACCGTAGTAGATACGGCGAGGATAGATTGGCTAGTGGCCGTCGCCATATGGGTAGGGAAGCCCATTAAATAAATCAAGGCTGGCACGTGGATCAGCCCGCCGCCAATGCCAAAGATACTGGAAATAAAACCTACAAAAAAGCTAATGCTAATACCAAGAGGCTTACTATAGGTTAGCTGATCTAAGGTAAGGGATTCTTCCTTGCGCTCTCCTTTACGGAAATTCTTGAACCCAATCAAGAAGGACGCACAGAGCATAAAGCAACCAAAGGCAAACATAAAGCTTTTACCAGAGAACCACCCCGACATTTGAGCCCCTAAGATAGCCCCTGGGAAGGTAGCAACACTAAAGACGAGAGCCGCACTGATATATACCTTTTTCTGTTTAAGATACGCTATAGATCCGGAGATAGCATTACACATAACAGAAAAGAGCGACGTCCCTACAATCATAGACGGAGACCATTCCGGGAACCAGTACATAAAAAGAGGTACAAATACAAGGCCTCCACCAGCACCAATGATCGTACCTAGCATAGCCGCTAAAAAACCGACTACGGTAAAGAATATATAGAATAATACTATGTTATCTAACATGGTAAGGCCTCCCTTTAATTAGACTGGAAGAATGCTTTTGCATCTTTCAATCGACCTCGTTCACAAGAAACTTGTAGTTCATCACCTGGTTCAAGTTTCACATCACCAAGAGGCACAATGTAAGTACCGTTTCGTCGAATACTTACAATCAACGTACCATCTGGCAAAGCCAAGTCTTGTAATTGTACATCTGTATAGTTTGCCACTACAGGCACCTTCGTTTGGAAGAAGGTTTGTACAGATTCTAAATTGCTTTGCCCGCTCATGGCTTGCAATAAGGAATCGTAAATTGGCGGTTCTTTTAAAAGATCTGCCACAAGGTACGCCACGATGGTAACGGTACCGATGGCATAAATGTTGGAGAAACTATTCGTCATTTCAAGAACGAGTAAAATCGCCAAGATCGGCGTCCGCATAGCCGCTGCTAGCATACCACCCATGGCACAGATGACGAATTGCGGTACAAAGTCAGGAGAAATGAGGCCTAACGTTGAAAGTACGCTTTCACAAAAGGCACCTGCTGACGCACCGATAACAAGCATGGGCAAAAAGATGCCCCCTTGAGCACCACTGCCATAACAGAAGGTAGTGAGCAAAATCTTGCCTACTACGATGCCCGCCAAGAGCAACACACCATGAGATTGAAAGGCTAGCTGACCTACGAGATCATTGCCACCACCCAAAAGAAGTTGCGAGTCATAACCGATAACAGCAACAGTTACAAAGGTAAGTGCTAGTTTCAAAAATCTCGAGCATTTAAGCCACTCAAAAAACCTTTTGAATGCAAAAATCATGCGGCAGAAGAACACTCCACAAAGCCCCATAATAACACCTACCAAGAGGAGTATCGGGAAGTATTCAAGAGGAACTCCAGAGGTTACTGTAAACCCCAGTGCAGGGTCAAGGCCGAAGATACTGACCGTAATATAATTTGAAATCAATGTAGCCACAAAGGTAGGCACAACGAGGTACGGATAAAAGCTTTTATGAACCTCTTCAAAGACGAACATCGCCCCCGATACGGGCGCACTAAAGGCAGCCGTCAAGCCTGCTGCTGCACCAGCAGAGGTCAAAATACGCTGCTCCCGTAAACCAGAATTCATCCAGTACGATACGATTTTCCCTGCAGAACCACCGATCTGTACGGCTGGTCCTTCACGACCTACAGAAAAGCCCGCAAATCCAGTCAGTACGCCACCGATCATCTTGGATACTAGCGTTCGATACGGCTTCATATCAAAGAGGCCTAGCATCTCCCCTTCAATTTGAGGAATACCAGAACCGCCGGACAAGGGTGCCCACGCGAGCAATCGATCTACGATAAAGGCAAAAACGACCATTGCTACGAGCCAACCTAAAGCCCATTCCAGAGTAATACCCTCCATCAACTGCCAACGCAAATGCTCCGACTCTGAGATTAAATAGCGATATGTAGCCCCGCCAAAACCTGCCACAACGCCAACGACAGCACCCTTTGCGATGAGCTCCGTTAAGAGTACGCGATTCATGGACATATCTGCTAAGGTAGAACTACGCTTATTAAATTTCCATAATTTCATAAGATTCCCTCCTCAGCATATATAACGACCATGTATCTATTCATATCCTTAGTATACTTATGTACATTATGATTTTCAAGAAATGATTCAACGGAAAACTATATACACCACAAAACAAAATAAAACAAAACTAGACATCTCTACAGCAAAAGAGATGTCTAATCTTGTTTAGCAAGTGTTTATAGATGTTGTCTTTACATAATCGGAGGCATGCGAGCTATGAAATGAATCTTATTGGTTGTTAGTATATAGATTCATAAATGCCAATGATGTCTTCTAAGGATACATCACGTGGGTTACCAGGTGTACATGCATCATTGAAAGCAGATTCAGCGAGGAATGGAATATCTTCTCGTTTTACGCCTGCTTCGCTAAGAGATTTAGGAATACCTACATCATCAGCTAATTTTTGGATTACGTCGATAGCCGCTTGACGATAGGTTGCTTCATCCATAGTGTCTACATTAGGAACGCCCATAACGCGAGCGATTTCACGATATTTTTCGCCTGTTGCAGGAGCATTAAATTTCAATACTGCTGTTAAAAGCATTGCACAAGCCTTGCCATGAGGGATATCGTACACAGCACTCAATGGATGCGCCATGGAGTGAACGATGCCGAGGCCAACGTTAGAGAAGCCCATACCTGCAATGTATTGACCTAAGGACATAGCTTCGCGACCAGCGTAATCGCCAGCCACAGCGCTGCGCAAGGAACGGCCGATGATTTCAATAGCTTTCAAATGAAGCATATCAGTCAGTTCCCACGCACCTTTCGTAATATAACCTTCTACAGCATGCACGAGGGCATCCATGCCTGTTGCCGCACAAAGGCCTGTTGGCATAGACGCGGACATATCAGGATCTACGATAGCTACGATTGGGATATCATGCGGGTCAACGCAAACGAATTTACGGTTCTTTTCAACGTCTGTAATAACGTAGTTGATAGTAACCTCTGCAGCCGTACCAGATGTAGTAGTAACAGCGATGATTGGCAAGCAAGGGTTCTTAGTAGGCGCTAAACCTTCAAGGCTGCGCACATCACTAAACTCAGGGTTCGTAATAATAGTAGCAATCGCCTTACTTGTATCGATTGGGCTACCGCCACCAACAGCAACGATAACATCGGCGCCAGCAGCTTTACAAGCATCAACGCCAGCCGTTACGTTTTCGATAGTAGGATTTGGTTTAATGCCGTCATAGATTTCATAATCGATGCCTGCCGCATCAAGTAAATCGGTTACCTTAGTAGCCACTTTAAATTCAAATAAATCTGGCGTAGATGTAACGAGGGCTTTTTTGAAATGGCGATTCTTAATTTCGTTCACAATCTCCTGAATCGCCCCTTGTCCAAAATAGGACGTGCCGTTCAACATAATTCTGCGAGCCATATAATTCACTCCTAACAAAACAAACTATACAAAAAAATAAACCAATAGAGAATCACTTTACTTATTAATTCTCTATCGGTTTATTAAAATCCTTGATAGCTCGATATGTATACACTATATATTTTTATACAGAATGTAGAGTATAAATCTATCACACCTTAGAGAGTCCACTTAGCACAGTGTAGAGTGTAAACTTATCTCATTGTAAAGTGTAACCCTACTCAGTGTAGACTATACATGCAACTCTCTCTTACAAACCTCTACTCATTTTCATAAGCAAGATTCGTTTCACCGACTCGTCGAGTCGTTTTTTAGAGATACGACCGTCTTTCACGGCTTTCATAAGGCCATTGTAAGCCTCTTGCATGTGTTCGTATTCGTGGCATATGAGCAAGATATCGCTACCGGCGAGGATGGATTGCACCGCCATATCGCCGAAGGTATAATGCTTCGCGAGGGCGCCCATGTCCATATCGTCCGTTACAACTACGCCGTTATAGCCCATATCCTTGCGCAACCAGTCCGTAATGATCGCTTTAGACAAGCTAGATGGATGGTCCGGATCGATTTGTGGGTACATCGCGTGAGACACCATGATTGTATATGTATTCGGTTTGGACTGTTTAATGAGGTCTACGAACACCTTTGTATCCTCTGAAAGCAGCGTTTCTTTAGATACAGGAACGATGCTTGTATCCGCGTGCAAGTCTACGTCAGTCTTACCGATGCCTGGGAAATGTTTATAGGAATACCACAGGCCCGCTTCGTCGTAAGCTTTACCGACAGCGCCTGCATAACGCACCACTTCATCAGGGTTCGTACTATAGGAGCGGCCATAGGTTAGTCCTAAGTCCGCTACAGGAGCAAAGTTAATGTTAAAACCTAAATCTTTTAACTCAGTGCCTACCTCTTTCGCCAAAGATGCAGCTTGCTCTACAGGCTCCTTACCTACCTCTTCCGCAGGAGGAACCTTGATGAGCTTATCATCCATGCGCGCTACGGCACCGCCCTCTTGGTCTATACCGATGAACAATGGTGTTAAGCCCGCGCTTTTACCGGTCTTGTTAATATCTGCAATGAGCGTCTTAACTTGATCCTTGGACTCCATATTACGGTCGAACAAGATAATACCGCCCACACGATACTCGTTGAGCATGAATTTAGCATCATCGTTCAAGGACTTGTCGTGAATGCCAATCATCATCAATTGGCCAACCTTGTCCGCATCGGACATATTAGCCACTAATTTCTCTACTTTTTGCTCTGGTGAAAGCTCGCTCTGCGCTACGGATTCATAGGTCACAGGCTCAGCCTTTGAAGTAAAGGGATTATGTAAACCGCATCCCGTTGTAAGCGCTAAGGCGCCAATCATCGTAGCTGCTACAAAACGTCGAAACATATATACCTCCAAAATCTCTAAAAAGTATTATGTATAGTATATCAAAAAATCAGTCCCAACAAACTAAGATATTTAGTTTCCCCATAATAGTAAATACTATAAATAGTATGATATGCTATCACATCCATCAGTACAAATTCTAGTTAATACTGCAAAATAATAGGTTATAACGAAAAAAGACTATTACCCAAAACCTACGAATATACCGTATTGGTTCGAAGTAATAGTCTTTATATAAGTTGATTCTTAAGCTAAATGTTTAAATTAGATGTTAAGCTAGATGTTTAAGTTAAATATTTAAGTAAAATAATTAACTTAAATTTTGCCTTGCTCTTTCATTTCAGCTAACAGCTTTACGATGCGAGGGCCACAGCCTTTACCACCGCAAGCGCCCGTGCCAGCACGAGTTGCTTCTTTTACTTCTGGAAATGTATGAGCACCATCTAAAATGGCTTCTTTAATCGTTTTGCGCGTAATGCTACGGCATGTACACACCTTTGTAAGCTTGTCCAGAATAGCCTCTGGTACTTGATTGTCTTCAAAATTCATATGTAATTCCTCACGTATTCACTCGAATATCTATATACTGTATCGATTTAATATATCGAAAATTTACGATTTCTGTACTTAGTATATCATATTTATCGAATTATATCGATACTTTTTAATATAGTGAGGAATCTAACATAAAATTTGAAAGACAGAAGTTATAAAATAACGCTCACAATGCGTTCAAAGAGTTGCAAAATAGTTTGTTGTAATGGAATGAAGATCTTATCTGCAATTGGTGTATTAAGCAATAAGATAAGTACAATCAAGCTGACAAAGCTTAATCGCTCCAATGTAAATTGCAAATCCCTAGGCAACAAGCTTGTAATAATGCGACTACCATCAAGTGGTGGTATAGGCATCATATTGAGAATGGCAAAGTTGATATTATATACAACAATCAGTGTCAGTACTAACTCTAAGGCTTCATTTGTCAACAAGTCGTAGTTGCCAAGAAAACGAAGTGCTAAGTAGCCTAAAAAGGCCATCAATACATTAGAAGCCGGTCCCGCAATAGATACTAAGGTATAGTCTGTGCGAGGATCGCGGAAGTTAGACGTATCAACCATTACAGGCTTAGCCCATCCAAACCCACCGATAAGGAAGGCTATAGAGCCAACTAAATCAAGGTGTGCCACGGGATTCAATGTCAAGCGGCCCATAGAGCGCGGCGTAGAGTCACCGAGCATATCTGCTACCTTGGCATGAGCAAATTCATGCCCTGCAGCTGCAATGATAAGCGCTGGAATAGACGCTAAAATCATGGTTAAACTAATACCAGAAAATAACATAAAACTCCTTTATTGTTTGGCTTCCCATGCGGTATAGCCTTCTTGAATGCAACGAAGGGCATTCAAGGTGCGCGGATAACCGATGTACGGTACGCATTGAGAGGCGATATTAATCAAATATTGTTTGCTGTTCCCTACGTTCAAGTTGCCTTCTACGTGAGCCTTTAGCTGAGGTTCACAGCCACCTTGAGCGGCCAAGAAGCAGAAGGTAATCATTTCTCGATGAGCTACGCTAAGGCCTTTACGAGTATAGTAATCACCAAACATATTGGCTAGCCACTTCTTGATGTGACGAGTATCCTCAGGACCTTCTTGATAAGAATTGCGCAGAGCTTCACCAAATATTTCCACTTGTTTTTCTACGCCTTTTTCAAGACGAGACTCACGAGTGATCGTGCTTCGAGATGTGTCAGCAATGGTTTCTCCACGATAGTCAAAAATCTTGTTTGTCACCTTAAAGAATGGGCGCACACGACCAATACCAAGATATGGTACCGCCTGATAAATGAGCTCCACCACTTCGTCAGGAATCAACCCAAAGTTGAGTGCTGCTGGTAGCATCAATGCGTATTCATCAACAGCAGAGGCACCAACTAAGGTAGCAAGAATAGCCAAGAAGCGATCCTTTGCAGGCACATTGCGGCCTTCTTCAGTGATGACTTCATCGAATGCGAAATTATCAAACAAAACTTCAAACTCAGGATCAATATAACCTGCTGGAGCTGCAATATCTGGGAACATGCGCTCCGTATAGGCTTGAGCAAATTCAGATTTAGACATAGAAAAACCTCCATAAACAACACTGGTGAAAGCCCAAAAGGAGCTTTCACCAGCAATAGTTATGTAATTATTACGGCAAGCGCCACTAAATTATAACGCTGGGAAAGAGAAGTCAGTGCCGTATACTTCTTTCCAAGCAGCCATGAACATATTGAATTCGTTGCTACCAGGTTGGATTTGATATACTTGACCATCTGGGGAGAAACGATATACAGTATGCAAGCTTGGGTGTACAAGATATTTGAACAATGTAGCTTCACCGTATTGGTTATTATGCATGTTAATTACATTAATACCGAATACATAGTTGCGGCTGCTGTCGATACCTTTGAACTCAGATGCTTTATCGAAGAAATACGTTTCTGTACCATTTGCACTGTTTGGAACCTCTGGGTAGTTATCCAAACCATTCCAGTTTGCTGCGTTTGCAACGCCACCCACTAATAATGTACCTGCTAACACAAATGCACCTAATAAATTTTTATTCATAATGATCTCCTTTGTGCCACGAAGGCCAATCACAATTAGGTCATCTCTCACATGACCTCTATACAATACGCTATATGTATAGTATATCACATTTTTAATAAAATATAGGATATCTTCGGTTACGGAATGAATGCATATGAGGTTCTATAAAATTAGCCTTTAACAGTCTGCGCCGTTTTATTATTGGCGTTATCGATTGCTTGTAATAATTTATTAAGCAACTGACGCAGTTGACGCGTTTCTTCAACGTCGAAAATTGGACCTGCAGCTTCAGACAAGCGGCGCGGTACTTGAACAGCTTCGTCACGTAGTTCTTTACCTGTATCAGTAAGGGTTACCATAACTACACGTTCATCTTGACGACTGCGTTTACGCTTCAAGAATGCTTTTGCTTCTAATTTCTTTAAAAGCGGTGTTAACGTACCAGAATCAAGGCGCAATACTTGGCCTAATTCTTTCACAGATAAGTCACCATATTCCCACAATGCCATCATTACGATGTATTGAGTATATGTCAAATTCAAAGGATCCAAGTGACTACGATATGCATTAACAATCTCCTTCGCCACTACATAAAGTGGGAAGCTCAACTGGTTTTCTAATTTTAAGTATTCCACATCAGGAACATCTTGTTTGTGCTCATAACCTTCGAGCACGCCAATTTCTGCCATATTCTACCTCCATGTGCACACAATTATCTACGAATTAATTGTACACAATTTTCCGGTAAGCAGTCAACGTTAAATCCCTACTTTGTACAGATATTTTTAAATTTGTCAATTAATTAATATTTTTTTTCTTATTAGTTAATAACCGCCAATTTCTATAGAATTCATGAGCAAAAATCTTACCATAAAACTGTGAACTTATTAATAAATTTTTTTGATATCAGAATTTTGACCTCATCCCCTTACCCATGCTTTAAAAGACATTAAGATAAATATAATGATCTAATTCTATACCGATATTACTATACATTTAACTAAAATGTTATAAATATAATTTTATACAATTAATATTTTAAAACCTGTATCTAATTTTGTCAATATGCTTAGTGTCATTACATACCGTATTAAAAATGGTGCATCTCCTAGCTTTTTCCTTGTGTACTTAGATACCTTAGTTAAAATATGCCCCTCCTAGTTTTTCCGTGTAATATAATAAAAGAAACTCTATATCAAATTTCATTTGTCATAGGAGGCCCTCATGAACACCTTAGAATGTATTAAAACTCGTCATAGTACGCGTAAATTTAAAGCTGATCAATTATCTCGAGAGCTCATCGATCAAGTACTCGACGCTGGTCGCCGCGCCCCATCTGGTGGTAATACACAATTAACACATTTCATGGTTATCACGAACCAAGATGTGCTAAGCGAGCTAGTAACACTCGTTCAGGAAGAATACGGCAAAATGCCGATTACAGAAAACACGTTACCATATATGGTGAATATCATAAAAATGTCCGCTGAAGGTAAGTTTGTATTTAACTATGGAGCACCTGTACTCATCGTTTTGGCTAACAAACCGAGTTATGCCAATAACTTTGCCGACGTGTCATGTGCGATGCAAAACATGATGCTCGCTTGCAATGAACTCGACCTTGGTAGCTGCTGGGTAAACCAAATTCGCCATCTTCAAGATAACGAACGCATTCAAGCTAAAATGCGTGAGCTCGGCCTCGGCGAAGATGAAAAAGTCTACGCTAGCCTTGCTATCGGTTATCCAGACTTACCAAATGGTCTTAACCGCCGCGAAATCGAGCCAAAAGGCTACAAAGTGACATATGTAGATTAATGATATAGTTTACCCACAACTATGCCGATAAGAGAATTAATTGAATGCGAAACAAGTAATTCTTTAAATATGAAAGCAGTAATTCGTAACAGCAAAATGAATTAATATAACATCAATAACATAACGAATCTACAACAAAACGTTGTACGAATACAAAACTCCCCTAGTAAACTACTTACTAGGGGAGTTTAATTTTTGTAATACACATCAATTTATATGACTTACATTAATATATATGACTCATTGTAATTTACGCTACACACAAAGAGCCGTTTAATACTTTCAAATTATACACGAGACCAAGTCGCGCCAAACCATGTAAGGCAACTGCCGTTACAGGATTAAGGGAGCCGAACACACCAGCACCGATGATGCCTACGTGGAATAAAACAGCCACGATGAGCAGGCCCAAATGACACTGTTTTGCCTCTTTTGAAAGCTCTGCCGTCGGGGAATTATCATCCACAAGGGAGCCCATCATGAGCGCTACGAGAATAAGTTCCAAAGAACATGGGCAAAGCACTAATAACAAGGTCGCCGTATGCATGAAGTCACCAGTTAATGCAAAGGATCCCATGGACAGCAACATAACGACCACGACGATAACGGATGAGTAGTTGTTGATGCCCTGACGTAATGCTACAAGCTTTGTTGGCATAGTCGGCAACATATCATCATCCAAGGTGTAATGCGCCTCACCTGTAATGAGCTGCTCCAAGAAGAACCCAGCGTGCACCATGATACCCACATAAGCCGCTGTATGATAATCACCAATGGCAATGAGCGCAACCATAGCTACAACAGTGAGAAAATTAGCGTGAATCTCTAAATTATCCCAAATGCTCTGCACACTATTAATCAACAATGGCAACCCACAAACGATAACAGTAACCCAAGCCAAATCAATGACTGGATGCAACGGCTCTGTAATTAAATCTAATAGTATAAACAAAATACCTAGCGCCAAAATGGCACCTTGCGTACGCAACGACACATGCGCCGCTAATGATTGTAAAAGCTTCATAAAGACCTCTCTAGCTACTAGAACCGGCCAAACTTACTCCGGAAATAAATACAAAAATAAAACAATACATAATCAAGGTAATTTAAAATACCTTTTCTATTACTCTCTTAAATACCCATAGGGGTATGTCTATAATATAAATATTATACATAAGATACGTAATATATACAAATTAAAATTATTGATAAGTATGAACACTTTATTGAATACTTTAATTTCTTCATTAGACGTAGAAAGAACAGGTCCCTAAAAACGACTTAGCTCGCTTTGGAGTTTTTTTAATAGGTCTTAGTTGAAGATACTAATTTTTTATAAAAGAAAAGCCCCTATCTCTAAAAATGACTTAACACTAAGAGGTATTAGTTGATAGCTCTAATTTCTTTATTAGACGTAGAAAGAACAGGTCCCTAAAAACGACTTAGCTCGCTTTGGAGGCTTTTAGGGACCTGTTCTTTTGGTTACTGATATGAAATTAGAGCTTCAACGCCTCAATCCATTCTGCTTCTTTAAAACCAACCAGAACTTTGTCTTTTAGAACCAAGATAGGACGTTTTACTAACATGCCATTAGATGCTAATAAAGCTACTTTTTCTTCTTCGCTAAGGTTTGGCAATTTATCCTTTAATTGCTGTTCACGGTAGATCATACCAGACGTATTAAAGAATGCTTTCAAATCCTTGCCAGATTGTGGATACCAAGCAGCGATTTCCTCTGCTGTAGGATTTTCTGCTTTGATATCACGAGCAGTGTACTTAACGTTATGATCATCTAAGAATTTCTTTGCTTTTTTGCATGTTGTGCATTTAGGGTATTCAACGAATAGCATAGGTTCTCCTTATATCAATATTCAATATTATAACAACTTACTTATATATTAAGTGTACCAAATATATCGAAAGTTATCAATATTTTATTGGCAGTCCACCGGTTCTAATACATTACAATGCTCAATAGAGTTTAATACTTCATCCATCCCAACGCTAAACTTTGCTGTACGTAAGTCAACATCCATCTGCATCCGTAAAAAATATCCTTCAGAAACACCAAAATATTTTGCCAGACGCAAAGATGTATCTGCCGAAATAGCTCGTGTACCATTCAAGATCTCCTGAATCCGTGATACAGGCACATGTATATCTTTAGCTAATCGATATGCAGATAATCCTAATGGCTCCATAAACTCTTCTTTCAATATTTCACTAATGGTAGGTGTGGAAATAAACTTATCCATATATATCCCCTCTCTATCAATGATAATCTATAATTTCTACATCATAAAAACTATTAATGTCTTTTACTTTAAAACATAACCTATACTGGCTATTAATTCGTAAACTATACTGACCAAAGCGATCTCCTTGAAGCAATTCCAATCGGTTCCCCGGCGGCCAACGTAAATCTTGTAATGATTCAGCATTATCAAGTAGCATTAATTTACGAAGTGCTAAACGTTGTATAAACGGAGAAAATCGTTTTGAAAAACTTTGATGGTAAATCTTTTCTGTTTCTTTATCCTTAAATCCGATAATCATAGAATCTCTCCTTTGATTATACCTGTTAAACAGGTATGTATCAACAATATATACCTGAACAACAGTCATATTGAAAATTAAAATGATTCTACTTGCGATTTCGGTAAAAGATTTCTAGGTCATACCAGTCAAATCCTACTTTAGCAGTGACTCTATTAGTCACCTATTTCGGAACGTAAAAATCTACATCCATCAACTTAATTGAATTGAGGAATATCATCAACTTGATTGAGTTGAGGAATATCATCAGTTATCTTATTACAAAATAATTTCAGCAAATAAAAAGACCTATATCCTCCATCATCTCATGTACAACGTACACATCAAAGGTTTAGAGAATATAGGTTTCTTGTAATGCTATTTATATTACTATTACAGCAAGAATGTTAAGCCCATAGCCACAAAGATAGCTGGCAAGAGGTTAGCGATACGCACTTTACCCGGCCAGATGAGGTCGATACCGACACAGAAAATTAGGATGGATCCCACGTAGGACAGATTATCGATAGCGCTTGGTGTCATCAACGGTGCTGCGATGTGTGCCATAGCAGTAATAATCCATTGGGTAATGCCGACAGGAATAAAGGAGAATAGTGCCCCCTTGCCCATGGAGGATACCATAACCATAACGATGATACCGTCGAGGATGCCTTTCAGTAATAGCGTCTGGTAATTACCAGTAAGACCGTCTTGAATAGAACCTAGTACACCCATAGCGCCTACGGTAAAGGTAAGAGATGCGGTAATGAAAGCATGGGTAAACTTCGGATCACCGGCGTTACCTGTACGAGCTTTCACCCAGTCACCAAACACAGTAATCCAACGATTAAGGTCGATGACCTCACCAATAATGGCACCAGCCACCATGCTAATAATCATCAAAAGTGGGCCCGTCGTTTGCAGCGTGCCGTTCACAATAACGAGCATATACTGCATGGCCCCACTCATGCCGAGGAGTAGCACGATGATGCCGCTCACCATCATGAGCGTCTGTTTTAAATTTTCTTTCATAAACCGACCGAATGCGAGGCCGCAAAGACTTCCGGCTATAATGAGGCCAACGTTAATGGCCGTTCCCAAACCAATCATATATTTCCCTTCTTTAATTGTGAAAGTAACTGCATTAAATCATATTTAATATAGTAACCGTATTAAATCATATTTAGTATAGTAACTGCATTAAATCATGTTTAGTATAGCAACTACATCGAAATAAATCAATTTATATGGTATACAACTAAAAGAATGATATGGTGTACAACTAAATGAACAATATAGTATACAACTTAATAAACACAAAAAACCTCTACCCACTTAAGGATAGAGGCTTTTTGCAGGTTTATAGCGTTTGAGAGAGAAGATTATGAGAGTTCCCAATCATCCTTCATCATCTACAGGTAGTCGTATTGTATCTGCACTTTGATTTATTTCATCAAAGCAAGGACAGTCTTTACCGTGATCGTTGATAAGGCCGCTCGCTTGGAGATGTGAATAGATGGTAACAGGTCCAACAAACTTGAAGCCCCGTTTCTTTAGGTCTTTGCTAATGCGCATAGATAGACCGTTCTTAGCGGGCACCTGCCCTTCCGGATGATTGTCATAGATAATGGTCTTATTATCTGTGAAAGCCCAAATATAATTGCAAAACGAACCAAATTCAGATTGAATACTCTTAAAAGCAGAAGCATTGTTTATAATCGCTTCGATTTTAGGACGTGACTTGAGCATACCTTCGGTCTGCATAATTCGGTCGATGTCGCTTTCACCATAAGAAGAGACTGCCTCAATATCAAAGTTATCAAAGCAGCCTCGAATAATGTCGCGTTTATTTAAAATAGTAAGCCAGCTAAGGCCACATTGGAGGCTTTCAAGACAAAGATGTTCAAATTGAAGCCTATCATCATGAATTGGTCGGCCCCACTCATGATCATGGTATTCATGATATAAAGGCGTCGTCGGCCATTCACAAATAATCTTTTTCATTATACACCACCATGCGCCCATACGAGGACGTCATACATGAGTGCCACCACGAGGCCCATCACAAGATGTCCGCCTACGTAAAATGGCACAAGATAATAGACGAATAACAATAGAGAATGCAAAGTTTTGCGGAGCCATACAATCGGTGTAGATGTGTCACCACCCACCTTGCCGTCGAGCCAGTTATGGACGATATAAATCGGCGTGCCCAAACGATGAATCCAGTCTGGTACACGCACTCTAGGGTTTAAGCCAGGGCAATAGAAAATCACTAGCGGCAAGGCCACCGCATCAAGGATGAGCAAGACCGTTAACATCAAAGCAAACCAGTCAACTTCGCCTTCCCACGTGAGAGGATGTGCTACAAAACGAGCGCCCCACAAATAGGCTTTGTATACGATATACGGTTCTAATAGCCATAATAAGGGCTTCACTACACTCATGGGACTACCTACGCAAAACACAAAATAATAAAAACTACGCATTTGCGTAGTCGTTAGATATATATATAACGTTCCGATCGCATCGATTTAACTACAAGAACTACAGATATTTTAGGCCCAAAAGCGAGTCTAAAAACATCAATTCACACACAATTTTTAGTCCTTTTATACATCGATTTCTATACTATTATTATATCAGATTTTGGTCTTTTTGTGAGGTTAAAATTCATAATTTTTTGTCAAAATATACAATTTATAGTAGTTATCAACAAGAGAACCCACTATATAAGCCATTCCTCACTATTACCTTATATATACTTATTTTTCATCAAATTTATGACTAATTTTGATAAATCTCTTAGCAAAATGTAGCCTCCACTGTAACATAAAAACTGATACAAAAAACTAAGAATTTATATCAATACCATGTGGCATTTTATGCCCATATCCTATGTTATTATAAATACAGGTAGTAAATACCGTCTCACTTTCTCCGTTAAACAACGGCAAAAGAGGCAGCCACATGGGGCTGCCTTTTTTGTATAGTCATTTAGTTATATAATTATACTTAATAACATAACCTATGGATTACTACAGTATCAATAGATATTAAGAGTATAAACGGGAGATACTACCATGACCAAACTACCACTATTAGCGGTTGCTTTCATGATGAGCACGATCTTATCACCAGTAGGAGCCATCGATGTTAATATTCCTGGTGCAGATTCGAAGATTCCAAAGGATGCCTACATAAATTACCAAGCTACAAATCCTGATATTGAAAAGGATGTTGCAAACTATGTGGAAACACTAAAGTCAACGGACAAGGCTAAAGGTATTACCAAAAGCAAACTAGCGTATGCTAAAGCTGCCTCTATATATCGCGGTCAACATTACCATAATACGGTTATTTCCGTTCATGACAAATACAACCAAATTCGCCTTTCATTCCCCGTAGCGGGCATAAAAAGTGATTATAATATAGGGCGTTATAAAAATCCGAATCGAACCATTGAGGACTATCGAGTGTTTACCGATAACGGAAGTCTCAATTTAGAAATTGACTATGCCGATTACAAAGACTATGACTGGCGTAACACAAAAATAGCTTATGATAAACTAACCGATAAAGACGTTCGTAATTTCTTTCAGGACATAGCCAAACGTAAGCCAGCAAAACACATTTCTGATATAAAGGGTACTGTATTTTCATACCCTACTGTTACCTACAGCACTTGGGATAGCATGAAGATGCCACACCTTGAAAACGGTAAAAAATCAACGCTCACCATCGATACGATCAATTTTAAATTTAAGGGCTATAACATGCGTCATCCCTTATATCACGCAGGGTTTGTCTATTATGATAACAAGCCCGTTCTAAACAAGGTTCCTACAGATAAATTGTTGGCCAATTATGTGCTTCCCTCTGTACAAAACCTAAATGAATTAAATCAATATTCACGCATCGAAAACTTAAACGGTGTACAATACCGCGTACCAAAAGACGCCATATACATAGGTGAAGATAAAGGCACCGAATACCAAGATATTAGATACTACAAAAAAGGAGATATAACATTCTTTGTTTCTACTAGTAATATTTCTAAAAACCCATATGCCCGTGATCTTGTTGTAAATGGTCATTACAATTTTAAAATTGATTTAGATACATTCTGGGATATTTACTATTCCCCCCCAACATCAGATTATATTAATTATGCCGTTATATGGAATAATAATATTCCTGGACTATCCACACATATCTATCCCCCACATAAAGATGATCACATCCTAATCTTTAACTCCTATGATGGGACCTATAGCTTTACGTATATCATCTTTTATCCGAGTTTTTTAAATGCTGAGGAAGTTCAAAAATTACGGAATATGATTGAGTTTTTTGACCCTACCAATAATCCTAGCTTTAAACTGAAAGAGCATGTTCTATTCCCAGATACAGAGAAGAGCCATGCCCATTAAAACATTATTCAAAATCAACCCAATAGTATCAGACATGTAAACAAAACAGCCAGTACTGCAATCGCAATACTGGCTGTTTTGATATCTCGCTATTTCTTTTTAGACATAAGTGTATCCACACATATAGAGAAAATATTAATTAAGCTTTAAGGCAATTTAAAAACATCAGCTTCCCAAAGGTGCTTTAACACAGAAAACTCTTGCTTATTCGGACGGCTAATCAATCTTGCCATTTCAACCATATTACGAATATCATGATAAGACCTCTTCACCGCATTGGCTTTATAAGCAACTTCAATGCTGTACACATATTCATCATCCATGATTGTAAAATATGTATAATTACTGCCATTATCAAATTGTATACTGCCGCTAAATGCGGGTATACCATTATTCCAAATAGTAGCGTTATCATTAACTGAATACGGATATTTTCGGCTCACCGTATCTATCGTAACAAATGCACCTGCATAAAAATGTTTTTCATCATTTGGAAAAATCGGACGGCGCTTAACTAACTGTACTATACCGCCCCCCTCATAAACGCGCGTTTCTTCACCATAGGAGGTAGGCTCATAATCAGCTTTTCGCTTACTATTCTTGAACACACGATATTCAAAGTTTCCCCATTTTTCAACATTAGAATAGCGATCTATTGCTTTTGTATCCGCTACTGATGGAATCACATAATTCGCTAAAGCCCTTTCTGCATAGGTAATATAATCAGGATTGCCATTGCCACGATTTATGATGTTAACACGATACACATGATTCATGTCACTAGGTAAGGAAAACTCAACACCTGTACTCGTTCGCGGCTCAGTTTTCTTCTCTTTTCCAGGGATACTTGTCATAATCCCATACTTCTGCTGCCATTGGCCATTTTTTACCGTTTTATATGTGAAAGTACGATCCGTATATGTGGTCTTATCGCCTACATCCACAACGATATCTGCATTCATACTTTTAATATAATATTGAGGGCTACCATTTACTATATTAACTACTGGATTAGTACCATCATTAACCACCTTATTTTCAAGGCTTGGATAAGGCATAGAAAAACGAATATGCTGTGTATCATTGTCAAATATGAACACCGTACTCTGATTAGCTTGGCGTTTTAAAAACTTAGCATTACCCTCCATATATGACTTAGCTTGCTCCAAGGTCCTATGCCCATCTCTTACAGTCTTTGCTACAACAGGACCTGAACGACGTCTAAATTGAGCCTCTACAAGATCCATATCAATACTATTATAAGAATAGCTTTCATAAGCAACATCAGGCACCATGGCATCACCACCAGGGATATCTATATTGGCAGCATGAGCTGTTACCATAAGACCAAGTGAGCAAAAACCTGTTAAAATTGCTTTCTTTATCATATAATTCCCTCAATATAAATAGGCCTTATATAAGATTAGCCCTCTATGGCCTCAACTACTTCGCCGATGTACATATAGTGCGGTTCCCAGCGATCTTTGCCCGCTTGGGTATACATGGACGGATTGGCTGCATAATATTCCTTTACGCTATCTGCCAAATGAGCTTCATCAAATTGATGTTCATACAGTTTTTTACATACAAATGTTAAATCTGCTTCTTTGAAAGTCACGCCGTTCCCTGCCGCCACTGGTGTTAGCCCAGAGTTTGCTACCTTATCTTCGTCGCGACCAGAATGAGAACCTAAATAACCAAGCGCCTTGCGATAGCTTTCAGGGAAGAAACTAACAGTAAAGGTATCGTATTTTGCCATGAATTCTTGGGTATAACGAGCTGGGTGGATATACACTGTCACCGTAGAAATATCGCCACCATTAGGGCCCCATACGTTGCCCATGCTACCCCAACTAACAGTACACGTATTAAAATCCTCAAGTGTACCTGCTGTAACCAGCGCCCAACGATCCTCGAACATGGTAAATGCCTTATAATCCTTCGTTTCAAATGGTTTCATAAGAACCTCCGCACATAGAATTTACTTAACAATAACCTCATCAAAATGTTCTTTATACACTTCATAATACACCGCATCAGCGATATCGTAAAACTCTTTATTTAGAGAATCTTTCACAACAGGTTTGCGCAGGAAGGCACCTCGATGGATAGGCCAAGGCGTTCCATCAAAGCCAAAGCGGCTGATTTCCTCTTCATCGCGCATAATACCTGGATTAGACCACATATCTTCATTCATATTCGCATCAGTATTAATCGCCGTTGTCCCTTGCTGTTGCGCCCGATAGGCCTTGCTAGCTGCTGAATTGCTAATATCATAAGTGAAAGTCATGTCCTTAACGGTAATCACTTTCTCATCATTCCACTGATACGCTTTATATACAGTCGCCTTAATCGTATAAATAGGCGGCTCAAAACCGATTACTTTCACCGTATTCACGTCAATATAGGACGCGCCACGCTCGTCTACATTAGGAATATCTGACACAAACTGAGACACCTGCTTGAACTGCGGCTGAGACGTGAGCTCCTCAATCGTGATTGCTTGGGCTGAGATGGTGAAAGCCAGCATAAGCCCTAGAGTTATTAACAATCGATGTAACATATATCCTCTCATATTTCTAAACATTTAAAAATAAAAAACACAACCTTATAAGCATAAGTATACTATGCAAATAAGACTGTGCCTATTATTTATAAAGTTATATTTATTACAATTTGACAATATGGTTTTACAAAATAAAACTCAAAATGCTTTTAAAAGGGCATAGGTAATAGAAGTCGATCTTATCCACTATCAAAGATCGGCTTTTAATTTTAGCTACTATAACAAGAATGCATTACGAACTAATTTAAAATTACACTACGTTCAAACATCTCCTCGTTCTAGACAGTTATGCTATAAGTATTAGAGTATTAGAGTATTAGAGTATTAGAGTATCAGAAGTTTACAGAATTACACTACTCTCAAACTACATTCACTTTTTTATTGACCCTGAACGCGTTTTAGAGGTTTACAGAATTACACTACTCTCAAACCTGTTGGTGTTGCGTAAACAACGTACCAACCGTTTTAGAGGTTTACAGAATTACACTACTCTCAAACTGGCAGATAATTTTTCTTCCATATCGGCCGGTTTTAGAGGTTTACAGAATTACACTACTCTCAAACTTTCAGTACGAATAAATAACTCAATCCATTGTTTTAGAGGTTTACAGAATTACACTACTCTCAAACTAATGAGCTTTCTTATGAAGAAAATATTGCGTTTTAGAGGTTTACAGAATTACACTACTCTCAAACATTATTTAAACCTTTCGCTATCTTTAGTGTGTTTTAGAGGTTTACAGAATTACACTACTCTCAAACCAAACGCTTGCCTCCGCAGTCTCCTTAACCGTTTTAGAGGTTCACAGAATTACACTACTCTCAAACTCGTTCCCCTTATCATTTGCAAAATTATCAGTTTTAGAGGTTTACAGAATTACACTACTCTCAAACATCTCTGCTTGGCGAGCTGCCTCTGCTTGCGTTTTAGAGATTTACAGAATTACACTACTCTCAAACTATAGTCTGTGACTGAGTTCAAGCCAACCTGTTTTAGAGGTTTACAGAATTACACTACTCTCAAACAAAGGAAATGTGTAAATGAGCATTAGCGAATGTTTTAGAGGTTTACAGAATTACACTACTCTCAAACTATACTCTTAATCCTCTATCGCCTACCGCAGTTTTAGAGGTTTACAGAATTACACTACTCTCAAACTCAGGTCGATACTTATTGACTTGTCCATCAGTTTTAGAGGTTTACAAAATTACACTACTCTCAAACGTTTCAGTAGGGTCAACATTAGAGGCCGTAGTTTTAGAGGTTTACAGAATTACACTACTCTCAAACTTCATAGCATAGGAATAATGGTATACCCCAGTTTTAGAGGTTTACAGAATTACACTACTCTCAAACTCGTCTTACGATTCTTAGATGAAAGGATAGGTTTTAGAGGTTTACAGAATTACACTACTCTCAAACCATCGCATTTACAATGCTAGCCAAACACGTGTTTTAGAGGTTTACAGAATTACACTACTCTCAAACGGTACTCGTTTACTTGTTGCGCGTACATAGGTTTTAGAGGTTTACAGAATTACACTACTCTCAAACAATGTAATAAGCTCACACGGCTTATGTTCAGTTTTAGAGGTTTACAGAATTACACTACTCTCAAACGGCTTTTCGGCTTGCTCTTTAGCAGGCTTTGTTTTAGAGGTTTACAGAATTACACTACTCTCAAACTCTTCAACTCAACAAGATATTAAAACGCCAGTTTTAGAGGTTTACAGAATTACACTACTCTCAAACCCCAAATAAAATTTGAGGCTCAAGAGTAACTCGGGCTACCACCAGGTGTAATTCTGTATTCTCTTTAAATAACACAGAAATCATTATCTAAAATATACCCATTTATAAGGCTTTTATCAAGTTTTTCTTTGTTTAAAGATCCTGTTGTTAGAGAAACTAACCGTAATTGCCGACTCAGCATATTTTGATAAAATGCATTAAGTTCATCATCATTTAAAACTAAATCTAAATTAACTACAATATATAACATAGGAGATAATAATGTATCTACCACTTCTATATAGGACATTAGATCCATAATATCTCCTTTACGATTAAACTCAAAATTAAAACTTCCTAATTTAATAAGTTCAGCAGTACCAATTTCAAGTTTATGTTGAATCGATAAAGGATATCCAAATTCTAAAGAGTAGTAAAACGCATGTAGTCGATTAACAATATCGGCTACCTCTTCTGTCATCAATAAAGCTTCTTTAGCTAGCTGGTTTTGTAATTTAGTTAACAGAGTTTTACTATTTACATCCACATATAATGGGTTAAGTATTATATGACTATATTTATCTATACTAAATGCTTTAGCCTTGTCATTTAAGATCCATGGCCCTTCACCACTATCACATTGTATATCAAGCTCTGTAACCATACGTCGAAATACTTTACGATCTTCAAAGGATATCACTGTTACCTTATCATGAGATATTTCAAAATCCAATGTAGAATCTTGATACATCAATTTCATATCATGAGCACCCTCTCTGTTGAATCTATAACTTCACTTTGCTTATCTCCAACTACAATTTCCATTCTGGAAAATTGCTTTTCTGTGACAGTTAACATAAACAAGCTACCACTAGGCGGCTTATTTTTTCGTACATGTTCCATGATAAGATTAGCACTAGTTGTATTAAGAACTAACTTTGAATATACAGACTCTTGTAACATAAGGAAGCCAGATACAATTAAGTACTTTCTAAAATTCCTATATTCTTTTCGATCTTCCGATGTTAACGTCGGCAAATCAAACATCACTAGTATTCTCATAAATCTATAGCTCATATTCTATAAACCTAATCTGATTAGCATCGTAAGTACGCAATGCATCAAATACACTTTTACAATAAATCCGAATTGCAGCACTAAAGGTTTGAACGGTATCATTTATCTTTACATCTTCAGATAAAAGTTCTATAAGTGAAAGCTTTACATTGCGGTCAAACTCTGTAGGTCTTAACTTGATAACTACCGCATCAACAAATCCACGCAATGGTTCCATTAAATCAGATCCTAGATTATACGGATTAAATTGATTACAGTGATTTAGCCCTAACTGAGTAATATATCCTAAGGATAAAATCTCTCGATTTACTGCGGAAAGCAATATGGCATATCCATAATTAAGGGCTGCATTAATAGGATTATCTTGTTCCCGAGAAAATGATTTCCCAAACAAAGCATTGAAATATACTTTTGCAGCATGTCCTTCACGTTGAGTTTCATCATTTAAAGTCAACTCATCTAGATATTGATATAACAACTCTGCCTCAGCTAACTCTTGATGCTGCAATAAGTCGGCTTGATTCATAATTTTATGCCGTACAATTTCAGTCCAAATATAAGCTTGTAAATCTTTCGACCACTCAGCCTGCTCCCGACAGCGTTTACTACTGTTATGACTACCGTATAAGGGAAGAACCTCACTAGCAGGATTACGTTTCTCATCACAAAAGACAATAGCTACCTTCTTTTTAATCAATTCATTTAGGAGTACGGCGGTGAGACTCACCGCCGTAGATTCAATAATCAACATATAAATTTCATCAATATATACTTTAGTCGTTTCAAAGTCCTTGCGAATAATCATGTAATTCATTTTAAAATCTAACTTAGAACGACTACCTATGACTACTGTGCGCCAACTCATAATACTCCCTAATACTAATTCTCACACTTTAAACTATAGTGATCTCATTAGAATATAGACCGGTAATAGATTCATTTATAATTTTAAATTCATCTAAAGTATGAATTTTAACCCCAATTGTTGAGCGAGAAGCTGTTATGCCTAATGGTTTTACATCAAACTTAGTTTTGCTATTAGTAAGTAAATTCAACACTTCAAGCAGATAAATACTTTGATCCTCTAATGTCATGTTCATAAATTTACTGCGTCCTATCGTAGATAACTCATCTACTTTATTTCCCTTCATTTTCATATATAATGGGGTACGCAATTTATCCATGAGATAATCATATACAATAAGTCCATCCTTATCTGTTATAGAAACTATTGCTGTAGAACCCTCATTATATATACGAGTTGTTACTGTAGATGCTTTAATCTCTTTATTGTCTTTACGTAGCAAATCAAATTTTTCAAGTACTTTAATATAAGCAGCGATATTTGTAGGTACTACTAATTCTATTGCATTATAAATATAGATATTACTATTAGTTTTCCCACCTAAATAGTAGTAGAATCCATTAACCTTAACAAGTTGATTAATACATAGTTTTCTATAAATAATAGAAATATTTTTCGCTTCTGGAGTGATAGAGGCTACATAATCAATTAAATCTTGATCTGTTGTATTTCTATTTGTGAAATAAATTGGTAATGGCACAATCTCTTTAACGATTTCACCTTTTTTACCAACATATTGAACAATGATAGAATAGGCATTTTTGATATTTGTCATGCCACCATATTTAGACACATCCGCAAATATACTGGACTTTGTTTTCATTCCAATATAAGCACCATCTTTAGCCTTTCCAGCGACAGTGGCCTTATATACTGTTGCATCAGCTAACGCACCAGATTGTTCTAGCAATCGTTTAGTAACGCGAACATCATTGCTAGCCATCATTTCCTTAACAATGCCCATACTTGTTTTTACATCCCAAGCTTTACCATCTTTAGCATTAGTACACTTCACGTCATAGTTAAACATCTTCGCTAAGTTGTATGTACGATTAGCATCATTCTTTTTGAAGAATGCACGGAAGTTACGTGTGAATTTCTCATGGTACACATTGCCTACTACGATATTTAAATATGCATCTTTAGCGTGATGATGGTGGTTCAATGAGCGAACCTTGATAAAGTTATTATCATGACGGAAGTCTGTTACATTCTCAGCTTTTACAAAGACTACATCAATTTCTGGGTAAAGACGACGCAGTAAAGTTGTAACAGCTTTAACAGATTGATTAGTTTCTACTAATTGACGAGCAATAAAGCCACTTAAATCATCCGCCGTAAGAGGAGTGTTGCGAGTTAGGCGCTCATATTTTCGTTCGCTAATAAGCCCTTGTTGTTTTAAGAAAGTCCAGAACGGCTTTTGTGCCTTTTGAATTTCCTCAGCAATTGGATATGTATCTGACTTCTGAGCATTTGCTGTTCGTTTACATAACACTAAATTGTCAAAACTATCATCCTTGGTGAGGCTACGAGGATAAATATGGTCGATATCATAATTTGTGTTTAATTCACTGAGTATAATAGTCTCCCCAGTATAAGCACAGCGGCCCATTTGAGTGTAGTATAAATAGAGTTTTTTACTTCTCAAAGCCGCATCATCATAGTTAGCTAGCCCTGATTTCAGACCGGTAAACTCTGTTTCCTTTAACCCACTCAATAAGGCTTCTTCTTTTTTAATCGCAGCATATAAATCAGATAATCGTTTTTGACGAGAATCTTTTTTCTTTTTCTCTGTTTTATTAGACCGTGTTACTTCTACAAAGATACGTGATGGCAACGCTTTTTTTATATGTATAACCTCATCAACGATACGCAAAGCTTGCCATACCGCACGTTTAACAGCAGGCGAAAGTGCCAATTCATCAATAATATCTTGAGGATCTACTACTTGCCCCTCTGTCAATTTATCATTTATCTCTTGAATACGTTCCATAAAGGAGAATTTATCTCCTAATAGTTCCATCAAGTTATAGCTAAAATTGCGCATCAATTCAATTATTGTTTCAGGTGTACCATCACCAGCTTTATCACAGCCCTGGATACCATTCAGTAATTTTTTAGAGAGACGTCCCCAATCTCGATATCTTAATTTTGAAAGCTTTTTGATAGTTTCATCATCAAGGTGCGAAGCAAATTTATTACGCAATGTTTCTCTCAACATTTTTTTGCTTTCACCAAAGATAGTAATATCCATGATGATGCCTTCAGCTATAGATCTATCAAAATTAGGCCCTAAAATACGAAGCATATCACGATAGGATGTCAGATCATTTTTTATTTCCCCATCAAGACCTGTAATATCTGATTTATGTTTGTTAGGGATATAATTATTATCCTTCAAGAACTGTTCTATACGATTTTTGGTCATCTTCTTATGGTCTTGCTTAAATACAGCTTCAATAAGATGTTCTTTTACCGCTGTTTCTAATGGTTTGCCATCAACGCGTATTTTATTTAGCTCATCGAGTAACATGAACTCACTATATAAAAGAGAGGATTTAGGCAATACATCTTCACCTAAAAGATAGGTACATTTATTAGTAAGGTTCTTGATAAAAGCTGCTGCTGATTTTTCCCGATCAATCTTATCATCAAAATTCCACGGTGTAACACGGCCACTAGCTTTACGAACAGCCCATGCAAAACCACCCTTATTTACATTATGATAAGTATTTAAAGGGCCTACGTAATAAGGGATACGGAACTCAAGCAGTTTAATGAGTTTCTCTGCTACAGAATAACCGTCTGCCACTTCATTCAAGAATGGGAATTTAGGTCCACAGATCTTAAGAATAGCTTTAAGTTCTTCCAAATGTAATTGATACGGAATTACGCCATTATCTTTAATCCGTTGTAATGGCAATAATGTTTGTAATTCAATTTCACTAAGAATATATTCTTTATCCTTAGAATCTGGTAATCCCTCAACTACCTTCTTAGTGTACTTATAAAAATCTTCACGGTTACAACTTGTTTCCTCTGTACGACCTTGTTTAATATAGTGTACATAGTTGTGTAAACCTTTTTCATCAGCCTTGAACATCGCATTATAAATATTTCTATCAGTCTTTAATAAAGATTTCAGTATAACTAAATCCTCTTTATGCTTGTTAAAAGCTTTTATCTTAGATTCGGAAATAGTAAACCCTGGTTCCTTAATGGACATCAGAATAATAGCATCATATACAAATTTACAGTCATCAATAATATGAATCTCATCACTCCATGCTTTAGCTAGTCCATCACGTTCACTCTCATATGTATCTCCTTTTATTTGAAGCTTTTTAAGGTCATCGTCTAACTCCTCTACAGAGCCGAATAAGTCTATAAGGCTAGCAGATAAACCTAACACTAAATTAGCAAATGCTTTCAGTCTTTTTTTATCCTCTTTGACCTGTTCTTTTTGGGTTTTACTTGAAGAATCTTCTGTATCAGTAACTATATATGTATCAACTAGACGTTCGATAGCCTTTGCTTTATCAGATTTTGTTTTACCAGCGTCCATAAGAATCTGACCTATAGCGCTAATAGCAGAATTACAATCAAAGCAATTAAATGTAATATTTTCTAATGCTTGTTTAAGAACATCATCAAGGGTTGAAGCATTGGAATCAAATGTAGCACCTTCATAAAGGAAGTTACCACGATATTTTAAAATATGATGTACCGCTAAAAATAGTTTACGAATATCATCAGTACTAGACTTCATCAATTCCGCACGCAAGTGATAAATAGTAGGATACTCTTTAAAGTAATCTTGATCTGTATAGTCTTTATCAATAAATAAAATATGTTTAGAGCTATGACCAGTCGTTTTATCCTCATAGTGATGTTTACTTTCACGAAGACGCATGAAGAATGTAGAATCCACCTGTGCCATAGCATCAGCAAATAATTCTTCTAATAATTTTAGTCGTAATTTACGGCGCTCCAAGCGACGACGTATAGAACGGAAACTACGACGTCCTGCAGCTACTTTACCTTCATCAAACAAACGACTGCCCCACATTTTATGAGATTTAAATTTTAATAACTCATATGACTTATTCGTTACTGCCCAACCTGTAGAGCCTGTACCAATATCTAGTCCTACAAAATAATCCTCAATAGGATATCCTTTCAAATGACTTGAGATGAGTTGTTTCAATGTTTGCATTTCCATAAAACCTCTCCTTCGGAAATTAATAATTGACATTCATCAAATGCTTAACTATACTATAAGTAATCCAATTAGTTTTGGAGGTTTACAGAATTACATTACGAGTTCAAATACAAATTTATTTACAATGCCTTCGGGCCGCCCGACGTAGGGCACCTACTCTCAATTCTTCGGAATTGAGATTTTTTATTGCTTAAATTTACTATTTAAACGGTACATATAATCTATAAGTCACCAATCACCGTATAATTACCTTCATTTTAGCATAAAATAATAAGTTAGTTCATTGTTTTTTCATAAAACTTATAGTTATACGGATACATCTCATTTTGACGATATATATCTTTATCCCTATAATATAGGTAGATAGTCAGACGAGTAGTTGCGTCAGGCTCATCTCGAAAATCAAAATACTTAGGAAATGGCCTTTCTGTTTACTTAGCTACCATGCGGTAACGGAGGGCTATTTGTCTTTTGTGAGACAAATAAAACCGAGCTACTAATCAAATAGTAGCTCGGTTTTTAGTGTGTTTAAATTTTGAAATAGACTAATCATTTATCAATGGAATGCTTAAAACAGTAGAGATAGTGATTAAGATATACACTACAAGACATAGCTTTAACAAAAGCAATAAACTGCCAAATAGGACTTTATAGATAGATGCTTCTTGTTTCTTAGATCGTATCCAGTCTTTAATTTTATAATATATTTTTGGTTTGTTAAAAGCTGGCGGTAATCGTTTACACCATAAAACAAGCCACAGAATACAACATATATTACCAAAGAGAAAGAATAGAAATAGGCCGAATTGCTCCAATGAAGATACTTTCAATACATAAATATAATAGAGTAGCTGAATAAAGGTCTCTACAGAGTTAATCCATAGATAAACAAAATAAGCCTTAAGCAAAAGCACTAATATAATTTTGATGTACTTGAGTTTACTCATTGGCTCTCTCCTATCTAATATTATACAAGCTAAAAAAAGCAAAGTTTTTATTGAGTCAATAGTTTAACCCATTCCATATACCAAGAGGTAAATACTGGGCTATTTTCGAGTCTCTCCTTATATGACCCTTTCTCTCGCCATTGTGGTTCTTTTCGTAATCTTGCCGCATCATCAAATCCCACATATTCAATCATATCTCTCAGTTGTTTATGTGTATAAGACGTTTTACTTTCATCATAATTAATGCGATAACTGTAATAGTATACAGAATCTTTCATAACATGACGAAGATAGGATTCACGATTGGGCTTATAGGCATCAACTAAAGAACCAGGCATTCCGTTATTCCACACTACGGCGTACTGTGTAGACGTCTCCAAATCATTATATTTATGTAAATAATATATTATTGGAACCTTAATTAGCGTGTTATCTGTCTCTTTACTCATGATTGCACTACGTATTACCCGTATTTTAACCCCTGTATCCTCATAGGTTCTCACCTCATATTTCTGATTTTCTACAGATACATTCACAAGTTTAGCCGTCTTAGGAATGCGATAGTTAAAGTTCCCCCAATGCTCAATCTGACTGTAATTATCTAATCCAGATAAAGATTCTATGGACGGAATAATATAATTACTCATCACCACTTCAGGCGTTTTATCTTGATATGGATCTTCCCTATTTACCCAACCACCATAGGTAATGCCATAGGCAGTTTTTGTATCATTCGGTGTGAATTCCGTATACATCACACGAGCACTGTTCGACATAAACTTCCAAGATGCATTCCTTAACTCTGGATACATATATTTTCCTTTACTTTCAGAATATCCATCAAGTGCTTTGCCATGAGGCGGGCCTACTACCAAAAATGTACTCAAGCTTCTAACAGCAAAAAAAGGACCTTCTTTTCCAGATGGAGACTCTACAACATCACCGCGAAAGCTGACATTTGGTACAGATAGCCTAATATTCTTATCCCCTTCATGAATCAATACAACCGTTGACTGAGAATAATTTGCTAACTCCAAAGCCTTAGCAAAACCAGGATGGTCCAAATTTAACTTATCAAACGTAGATGGAGGATTTGTAGGATTCGATTTTACAAATTCACTATATGATTCTGCCTCATGCTCTGCAACCTTATTAATATGCCGATAGTTCTCATACGCATTGGCAGAAATACTCGCATCAGCACCTGGCATAGGTGGTTGTCCAGCTGGCACTTCAATCTGTACAGCGCTTACATTCATGGTGAAAGCAGCTGCTAATGCCATCGCGACTATACTTTTACGTAACATAAAAAACCTCTCTAAATTTACAACATAAATAAGCACAACCTTATTAGCATAAGTATACTATGCAAATAAGACTGTGCCTATTATTTATCATTTACATTTTAGATTGTATAGGAGTTATCTCTAATTAGTATGTATAAGGTTTATCTCCATTTGACGATATATATCTTTATCCCTATAATATAAGTAGATAGTCAGACGAGTAGTGACGTCAGGCTCATCTCGAAAAAAGTAAAACATTAGGAAATGGCCTTTCAGTTATTTAGTCACACTAGGCAACGGAGGGCTATTTGCTTTTTGTAAGGCAAATAAGGGCTACTAAAGCTCCAAAAGCAATGACAATAGCCAAGACTTGTAAGAGGAGCATGATTATTTCATAATCACTCATAGACTTATCCCTCCCTTCAAAAACGAAGAGAGGCCCAACCTCGTCCAACTATCCTAAGTCTATTATAGAACGAACTAATATACGATACAATAAGCATTATATTATATAAATATACGAATAAACTGATAGAAGCCAAGCTATTTCTAAATGTGAATAGCTTGGCTTTTGCATTGTGTAAATAAGTTAAGAGCGTATCAGAAACAAAATATGCGTGTTCAAAAGCTTTCAAGAGCTAACGAAATATCAATCCAAGAATCATAAGCAGAGGCAGAACTAACATACCACCAGCAAAAATAAAGCAAGCTAAAACAACCATAGTGCCATACGTTATTAGACATAACTTTATTAAAAAATCTATACAACTATATATACACATACCCACGGTAGATTGTTCTTTTAAAGAAATGAACCATGCTTTCACTCTATAATAAATTTGAGGTTTATCAAACGCTGGATATAGTTTCTCATACCACAAAATAAGCCACGGTAAAACCAAAATATTCCCAAAGCAAAATATCAATACGGGAAGATAATCTCTTAATGGATATGCTTCTAATACATATCGATCGTACAGTAATGTATAAATCCCCCAAATAGAGGCTCCCCAAATAAACAAAAGTATAAGCTTTAACAAGAGCCTAAAAACAAGTTTAATCATCAATCTAAGTCTATCCTCGATTCTAACCACTCTAGTACTGTCTACAATCTATCACGGTTCATCATCGTAGGCTACTCCATAGGCCTTTTGATAGATCAAATTAGGCAATTTATATTTTTCATCACCAAATTCAGCAGGTAGAATCATAGCTTTTAGGTTTTCTGCATATACACGTTGTTGGCGAATCTGTCCATCATTATAATAGGTACCGCCATCATTAAAATTTCCAGTGATTCCTGAGTTCCCTTGTTTTGCACGCCAAATAGAGATATACGGTGTCTTATTGCCTTGTTTTAGAGCTTGATCATGAGCATTAATTAAATGACGCAAAGACTGTCTCAATTGGTAATCATACGTAAGATGAATACCTTGAATCAAATTAGCCGCAGGCATTAACACATAAATAGTCGCTTCTACACGTCGATGACCATCGGGTGCATCTATAGCTTTAATAGACCTGAGATCCAAGTATTTGCCGTCACCACGACCAGAGTCAACGCTAGAGTCGACATGTAGATATCGTTCCGAATTTAATAACTCAGCTTGTGATATGGCATGACCTTTCATAGGCAATACGAGGCAGACTAGTAACCATAGTGAAAGTAAATATATGCGTTTCATCATCCACCTCACTGTACCACAATATCATCAAAATGCTGCTGATAGGCGGCTATAAACATAGCCTCTGCTATATAATACATAATGGTATTATTTCGCTTAAGTGGGAACTTGCGCATATCATTTCGATACTGCATTTGCTGTGCTGCCCCATCGAATGAATATTTTGCCACAGCTACGTCCACTAAAGATAAGCCAGATTTACTTTCACTAGCCTCAATCAAAGCCAACGTAGACGGGCTAGGATTCATCATATGAGACGAATGGATTAAGGTAGCTAATGAATAGTTTGCATCATAATCCACAGTAAGTTGTTTCTCTTCAATCGTAGATTGGTAATCTGTATCTATTACGACATAATAGGTACCACGCAAAGAATACTGTGGGGGTGCATAATGAGTCGCCTCAATAGAATAGGTGTTCAGATAGATATATAAACCACCGTGCTCCATCGTAGGATTCATCGCCTGAACATGGACTAATTTAAACTGTGGCGATGTCTGTAATTCTTGTAATGTGATAGCCTCTGTGGGCATGGTGAAAGCCAGCAACACAAGAGCTAGCATCAAAATACGTTGAACCATAAAAACCTCTCTCAAAAATTAATCTTATCTCTCAATAAAATAAGCACAACCTTATTAGCATAAGTATACTATGCAAACAAGGTCGTGCCTATTATTAATAATTTTATAATTTAGTATGTAAGATTTACTTCTAATAGATATTTACAAGATTGATATTTATAAGATATATCTCCATTTGACGATATATATCTTTATCCCTATAATATAGGTAGATAGTCAGACGAGTAGTTGCGTCAGGCTCATCTCTAAACTAAATGAAACATGTAGAAATGGCCTTTTCGTTTTATCTAATTTCCGAAGAAACGAAGGGCTATTTTGCTTTTTAAATGCATAGAAAAAGCCCGTCGCTGACGGGCTTTTTTGTTCCTACTATATATACATTCTCCAATGCTCCAAAAAACTCCTCGTTGTAATTTCCCCAGTTTTTAGGGATAATAAAGTTATACTTGGTTTCATGCCCCGAGTAGTAAGGGTGAATTTAGTATGTGTCTCTAACTAGTTTGTAGTTTAGGAGGTGGCATATGGAGTCTTTAACTATTATATGGGTTATTGTTTGTGCCTATTTATTACTGAATTTATTGGTCGGCGTGTATTGTCATATTCGTGTAAAAGATAGTACTGACTATCTACTCGCAGGTCGTCGTATTGGGGTGCTTATGACGGCAGGCACGTTAGCAGCTACGGAGATCGGTGGCGGGAGTACCGTTGGTGTAGCCGCAAAAGCGTATGGTTCTTGGGGTTTATCTGCAGGTTGGTACGTAGTATCTGCAGGGATTGGGGTTATTCTCGTTGCTTTCATCGCACCGCTGTTACGTCGTGCTATGGCAACAACAGTGCCAGAGATCATCGGTCGTCGCTTCGGTGGCTCTAGCCATTTAATTACGTCTATTCTGTCTATGCTAGCTACAATTACACTAGCAGGCGTACAGATTACAGCGACAGCAACTATCATCAGCGTTCTCACCGGGCTTTCAACAGAACTCGCCATCCTCATCTGCGGCGCGGTTCTCGTAATTTACACCATGTCCGGCGGCATGTGGAGCGTAACGATGACGGACGTTATCCATTTCTTCGTTCTCGTTGGGGGCTTCTCCCTCGCTGTGCCGTTCGTATTACACAACGTAGGCGGTTGGGAAGCGGTAGTGGCAAAATTACCACCTGAACAACTTGGCTTCACTAAGGTTGGTTGGAAAACCATCATCGGCCTCATTATCATGTACTTCATGACCTTCTCCACCGGCCAAGAGTCCGTACAACGGTACTTCGCCGCGAAGGACGAAAAAACAGCCGTTCTTGGTTCCATCATTTGTGGTATTATCATGGCTCTATTTGCCTTCGTTCCTGCTGTATTGGGCCTCGTAGCATTGGCTGAGTTCCCGAATATCGAAGCGAACAACGCGGTGGCAACGGTTGCTCTTAACCTCATGCCTCCAGTTATGGCGGGCTTCGTTATGGCCGCTGTCGTGTCGGCCACGCTTTCATCAGGCGCAGGCGACCTATTAGGCGCCGCTACTGTATTTACCAAGGATATCGTGGAACATCATTTTGGTAAAAGCCTCACTGACGCTCAGCTCACAAGTTACAGCCGTTTATGCGTGCTATTCCTAGGCATCATCGCCATCGTTATCTCTCTCGTAAGCAAAGCCATCATTCCGATGCTCGTATTTGCTTTCACCATGAGATCCGCTGGCCCATTCGCGGCATTCCTACTAGGCCTCACTTGGAAAAATGCAACAGCTGGCGCTGGCATTTGGTCCATCGTACTCGGCTCTATCGCAGGCGTGTACTGGGAATTCATGGGCAACCCTTATGGCATTATGTCCATCATCTTCGGTTCCATCGTCAGCCTCATCGTCTTTGTGGCTGTGGTGTTCATTGAAAGATCTATGGGTAAACCACCGGCTCCACCGGCAATTCCTGATAACTTAAAAGAATAATGTAAAAGTATATTCTAAAAGAATACACTAAAGAGAAAACTCCTATCGACTAAACCAATAGGAGTTTTCTTATGTTACAACGACATCATCAAACTATGTGCCATGCACACATTCATCATAATTTGACGATATATCATAACCTTACTATAATATAGATAGATAGATAGTCAGACGAGTCGTAACGTCAGGCTCATCTCTAAAAACAAAGAATCTTGAGAAATGGCCTTTCAGTTATCGAATCATCTAAGATAACGAAGGGCTATTTGTCTTTTCCAAGACAAATAAGCGCTATTAATGCCCCAAAGGCAATAACTACAGTTATTACCTGTAATAAGAGCATGATTAATTCATAATCACTCATAGGCTTATCCCTCCCTTCGATGACGAAGAGAGGCCCAACCTCGTCTAACTATCCTAGTCTTATTATATGACGAACTAATATACGATATAATAAGGAACGAATAATAGAAATATATAGATAAATACCAAACTCCTATCGGTGAAACCAATAGGAGTTTTTCTTATTTTCCCACTACATCATCAAATTGTACGTCTTACACACATTCATCATGATTTGACGATATATCATAACCTTACTATAATATAAGAAGATAGTCAGACGAGTAGCTACGTCAGGCGCATCTCAGAAAACAAAAAAGCTTGAGAAATGGCCTTTCAGTTATCTAGTTACACTAGGCAACGGAGGGCTATTTGTCTTTAGTAAGACAAATAAGCGCTATTAATGCCCCAAAGGCAATAACCACAGTTATTACCTGTAATAAGAGCATGATTAATTCATAATCACTCATAGGCTTATCCCTCCCTTCAAAAACGAAGAGAGGCCCAACCTCGTCTAACTATCCTAACTCTATTATAGAACGAACTAATATACGATACAATAAGGAACGAATAATAGAAATATATAGATAAATGCAGCAAAGACCGTACCAAAAAGTACGGTCTTTTATGTATCTTTTTTGCTTATTTCTTTTTCTTTGTTTCTGTTTTGCTTCTTAACTCTTTAGCATTTTTAAAATCTAAATATTCCATCATATTTCGTAACTCCATATGATTATATTTAGCTTTTTCATCATTATAACTAAGCAACATAAAATAATCATATTCATCATCTTGAATCAAATGGTATATACGTGATTGTTTGCCTTGATTATATTGATCCATAAGATATGTAGGGACCCCATTATTCAATACCATCGCAGATTGGATTGGTACATTTTGTAACAATAGTGTAGAGGGTTTATGAATAAAATTCTTCAAAATACGATTAGGATATGCAAGCATTGGATTATCTTTACTAGTTACAGGACCTCTTGTAACAACTAAATCCATTCCTGGCCCCACATACACACGACCTTGTAAACTAGGACCATTATTCGTTTCTGATTTTAACTGTAGCCCCTTAGGCAAACGATATGTAACATTTCCCCATGTAACCGCCTCACTCATCTGATCTAAATTATCTAAAGGTTGAATAGAAGGTATTACAAAATTAGCCATTGTCCTTTCTAAATTCTTTGTAATCGGTTGATATATATTACCAAGAGCTACCGCATAATCATGGTTTGGCTGTTTATCAAATGTAACAGATGCTAGCATAACAGGTGTATTATTATCATAATATTTATCTGATATAGCCCAGTACCCTTTAGTAATGCCAGGATAATTAAAAGATCCCTTTTGTTTAGCAGATTTATAATGTGGATCATCTACTAAACGTTTATTAGAGCTAATAAACGCAGCAAGGGCACTACTTTCATAGACAATAGAATTTATCTCTTTCTTATTATTATAGATTCTATACATACCCGCTGTTACGACAATAGGCACAGTCACTTTTGCTTGATGTTCATCTTCATGTATCAGAATAACTGTTGATTCATGAGAAGATATATCCATATATGTATCATGTGATTTTTTCCATCGTTCCGCGTTTTCTATACTCCTTTTGTTCTCTTGAACCTGCTTATCTAACATTTCATATATTTTTTTACGCGCCAAAATAATTGTACTCGTATTAGCATTAAGAGCCGTATCATAACGATAGTTCTGATATGCATTATCTGGAATACTTGCATCGGCCCCTGGCACAGGCGGTTGCCCTTCAGGAACAGTATACTGCGCCGCATCAATAGGCATGGTAAAAGCTAGCGCCACGGCTAAGCTCAACAATGTACTTTTTAGTTTCATACAATACCTCTCAAACAACAATAAGCACGTTCTCATTAGTATAAGTATACTATACCATCGAGAACGTGCCTATTTATGCTTATTGTAGTTTTTGTAACGCCGCTTTAATTTCATTCATTTCAGCGCGTAGTTCTTCATTATCTGCGCGCAGTGATGCATTATCCGCTTGTAGGTCTTTAATTTGTTTCGCCATTTCAAAGCGGCTTGTTTTGAGTGTTGGGTCTTGTTCGCCTACTTTGAAAGAAGCACCGATGTTAAACATGCTTTCACTACCAAGGGTAACGCCAGCGTGAACCATGGAGTTTTCGTTTGGCTGATAAGCCGCACCGATAGCACCAGCAGTGGAGTGTTTATAGTGGCCCAAGCTAGTAGCAAAGGACCATTTATCGTTTGGATTGTAGTCCAAATAGTGCAAGCCCGCTAATGCCGCAGAGGCAGCGCCAACCTTAGACACCTGTTGATCCGTATAGGACTTAGCATTGTTGCGCACCTTGTCACCAATGTTAGCCGTGTTATTTTCGAGCGTGGAAATGCGATTCGTATTATTGTCCACCTGCGTTTTCACTTCGTGCAACTGACTACCGTTAATAGCGTCCGTAGACGTCTTGGAAACCTCGCCCTTGGACACATTCACGATTTTATGATTGCCATTATTAAGACCGTTGTCTGTTAAAGAAACGATAGTGACAGGATTATTGTCCCCATCGGCTTTTTCAATAACCATGCCATTAGGACCATACGTTGTTCTATTAATCTCATCTGTATGACTTTCAACAACTAATCCATCTAAAGTTAAGCTAGAATGTTTAACTCCGTCAGTATGAGATACTTTGATTTCATTACCATTAATCTCAACATATTTATCTCTTGCAGCTGGATCATCCGCAACATCAATAGAGCGAAGGTCATGAATATCTTCATTCAATCCAACAGTATAACTCTTTTGGCCATTCTCGTTTTCAGTTCCATCTACTACGATATTGTTAAAACCACCTACGGTAGTTCTCATATCTGCTTGTGCCATTACATTAATGCTCAACACAGACATAACCCCAGCTAATACTAACAACTTCTTATTCATGATTAATCTCCCTGAATTCACAGTAAAACCTTAGCCATACAACCCCTTATAGTATGGGCTAACTAACAATAAACATACAAAACAAATAGTAACCTAAAATGTCACAGTATACTACAATTATAAGCTTAGCTTATTTTTATTTCAATGATTAATTCTGATAAACTTTCACTTTTTATTCATTTTAATTCAAAAATACTCTTTCAAGTATCAATAAAGGCTCTACCAATTAAGGTAGAGCCTTTATTTATTTTCTTATTTAATTGTAAATTACTCGCTTCAAATTAGTAATTACTAACTCCAAATTAATGAATAATCCAGATGGCAATTGTACTTGTAATGAAAGTAACAATTACTGGTACGCTCGTACGTTTTACAAGGTCAAAGCTGGAGATGTTTGCGATACCAGCTACGGCGATCATAACAGCACTGATTGGGCTGAGTAGACGGCCTACGCTGGCTGCGTTTTGCATGCCCAAAAGGATTGTTGTAGCATTACCACCAAGGTCAGCTGCAAAGTTTGGAACTAGTGGCGCAAAGGCGAACATAGACGCAACGCCAGAGCCCATTACAATACTTAAACCAGTGATAATTGTAGATACAATAACACCTACTACATCAGCAGAAATAGCAAGGCCTTGGATAGCGGCAACGAATTCTTTTACGATGCCTAAAGAAGTCAAACCGAAAGCGAATGTTTCACCAGCAACGATCAATGTTACAGTGTTTGCAAATTGGTCTCCCATGCCTTTGAAGAAGGTTTGGATGCTAGCCGCCATTTTACGGAAGTCGCGATGACGAATGAGTTCGCAACCCATAGCGATGAACAAGCTGAGGAACATCGCAAGGTTTACGTTCATTTTAACGCCTTTAATACCGTATTCGCTGAACCCAAGGATGAAAATCAATGGCAATAATGGCAAGAAGATGTATGCCAATGGACCGACTTCAAGATCATCCGTTTTATGCTCTTCCACATATTCTGCAGGGATGTGACCGGATTTTTTATCCATGTATTTTTGCCAGATAAAGTGAGCAATAGCCGCCATTAAACCGCAGATAATATAGACTTTCAACTGATACCCTACAAAGTATTCATGAACTGGCATGTTTACTGTTTTGGATACGAGTAATGTCGTTGCAGAGGCAGGACCGATGTCAAGCAAGTGACCTGTGGCAACAGCCGCCGCAGCACCGACAGGGCTAACGCCTAAGCGCACAAGGATTGGGAAGATTGTTACCATCATAAGCATCGCAAGGCCAGATGCACTTGGGATTACGAGGGACATGAACATATTGAGAATAAATGTAAGCGCCATTACTAGGTACGCAGATTTCATTTTACCAAGTGGTTTAATAGCTGTTACAACGAGGCGAGAGCTGGCACCGATATGGTCCATGTACTTGGCGAAACCAGTACAAGTCATGATCATAAGACCAAGGTTTGCTGCATCTTTGGCAGTGGTAATGTTAATGAATTCAAATGCATCAAAGAAAAGAACCCCTGTGGACTTCTTTGCTTCTACGAAAGATGTTGTGTAGCCTAACAAGTACGCCGCGAACATCATAATAAGACCGCCTAACAACAATACGGTTTGGGCTTTAAACTTCTTAATAACAAGCGTTCCCGTTATGGCGATGACCAATAAACAAACTAACAAATTCATACATGTTCCCTCCATTTACAACACAATACTTAGAAGTTTTCCTTCGCTTGTTTGAAATCCTCTTTGATTTTTTCTAACAAGCCTGGTGTTTCAAGGATTTCCTCAACAGATAAAGCAATGCCCTTCGCGCCATACATGATAGCGTCCTCAGCGAGCTGGCTTTTACCATTGTCTAACCATTCCTGAGAATGACTCGTTACGCCCTTGCCTACGAATTTCACGCGCAAACAAGCACCTGGCACGCGGAACGTCACGCTAGAGAAATCGGTGGATCCCGTCACCTTGCGAGGCTCAGAAATCTCTGGGGCCCCTACTTTTTCTGCATTTTTTAAAAGTATATCGTTCAAGGTTTGTACATTGACTTTGTTGTCGTACGCCTTAACCTCTTCCCATTCCATGGTAGCGCCCACCTGTAACGCCGCCCCTTGAGCCACGTCTTTCACACGAGCCACAACCTCGTCGAGACGAATGCGACTGGAAGAACGAATATACCATTGAGTGCACGCATAATCTGGAACGATGTTCGCCGCCTTACCGCCATCAGTGATGATCCCGTGCATGCGAACCTCAGTTGGCACATGCTCGCGCAAGTACTCCATACCGTTAAAGAACAACAATACCGCATCAAGAGCGCTAATGCCCTTCTCCGGAGCAATCGCCGCATGAGCAGACTTGCCGTGGAACTTGATATTCACGAGATTGAGCGCCAAAGACTTGCCATCTACCGTCGTCGTATCGCTACCGTGCATCATGAAAGCAAGATCCAAATCATCAAATACGCCTTCCCGAGCCATAACTAGCTTGCCGCTAGCCGTTTCCTCTGCAGGCGTACCGTACACAACTAACGTACAAGGCGCCTTTAACGTACGTTTCAAAGCGATGGCCGCCGTACAAATGGATGGACCTTGTAAATTGTGACCACACGCATGGCCCAAGCCTTCAAGAGCATCGTACTCGCAAAGCAAACCGATCTTAGGGCCCCCACCGTTTACGTAGTACACCGCTCTAAAGGCAGTCTTAAGACCACTTACCTCGCGGTCTACGGTGAAACCTTCCTTCTCTAATAAATTCGTCAACAACTCATGGGCTTGAAACTCTTCGTTCCCCAGCTCAGGATGATCGAAAATGAAATCGTTCAACTCCTTCATGGGCTGTCTTAATGCTTCAATCTCTTGTAAAAGCTGACTCATTACTACCTCCTACATACACACAATAAAACCTAACTATAACTACAGGTATAATCCTAAATAACTTCTATCTAATTAGATAACACAGCTAACCTGTATAACTAATTACATAACACATCAAACATGTATAACTGGTATATACAAATATTACTGGTATACACAAAGTTATCTTCAATACATATAGATATTCCGTATAGTGGAACTCTATTCCATATAATGGGTAAAAAATAAAATTATAAGGTCGCCCCCATTTGTTTAGAAATGGTTTGACCTACTGCCATCATGACAGATAGATACTCGTTGACGCGCTCTTCCGTATAGTCTCCTATTGGACCAGAGATGGTTAACACCGCCTCTAGCTTATTGCCAAAAGAGAAGATAGGCACTGCTATCGATGCCGCATCAGGCACGCGATTGCCTCGTGTTACCACATACCCATCATGACGAATTTGGGCGCTTTCACTAGCACTCATATCAGCATCCTTGAAGCCCCCCAGATAGGCCCCAAAAATCTTGCCCGCTGCCCCTTTAAAAATAGGGTACACCGTGCCGATCTTGATGTCGTTACGCAAGGGCTTGTCCGCCGCAACACGCTCGATACAGATGCGATAATCGCCCTGCGCCAAGAACAAATTCACGGACTGCTGCAACTGATCGCGGATAGCCACCATGTATGGCTGCGCAATGGCACGCACATCCAAAGACGTAAGGAAGGACTTTGCCATAGGCAAAACGCCCCAAGACAACTGATACTTCTTGTCTCGATTAAACTCAACCCAATGATGCGCCTCAAAGGTCTTGAGCAACCGATGGACCGTCGTCTTCGGCAACGCCGTCCCGTTCGCCAACTCAGTCACACCAAGCGGGCCCGCCTCTAACAACCTGAGTATCTCAATACCACGCTCTATTGATTGAACCATATTCATTTCCAAAGAAACGCACTAACTCGTTAAAGCCTAAACGTTTCGTTCCTCTACTAAAACTAATAACAATATACATAATATCGCTGAATGGTATATTGTGCAATTAACTCATTGTAAATATAACAATAACACATTCATGAAGAATTCAAAAATAACTAAGATGCATAGGTAAAACTAATGCTCCAGTACATATCACCTCACTCAACATTGCTCAATATGCATAGTATACATATTGAATATTAATTCCAAGTATGTTTTAATGAAGGCAAATACTATTCGATTATAAAAACAATAAATATCTATCCTTTATTATAGAAATCTACTATATTTACGCTACCTAATAGGTCTTTACTACCATGCTTATATAAATCTTAAAACACGTCATGGTAGCTTTTTTATTACGTAAAGGAGTATAGATTATGAGTAAGGAGAAGTTAGAGTTTGTAGAACCAGTTGATACAAACACAGATAATGAGTACTCGAGAGAATCTGTGCCATTATCGGCAAGGAAGTCCTGTTTTTCTCTCACCATTGTTTGGACTGGATTCGTTTTTCTTGTTACTAGCATGATGGCTGGCGGCGGCTTAGCTGCGGGGCTGACTTTCAATGAGTTACTATTGGCCATGATTCTAGGCAATATTTTCTTATGTATCATTGCAGGGCTAGTGAGTGTTATTGCCTATAAAACAGGCCTTACCTTCGCCCTTTTGACTCGATACAGTTTTGGTCAGGAAGGATCTAGAATTGCATCTCTCTTCGTTCCTATCGTTAACCTAGGTTGGTACACGATTCAAGCGGCTTTATATGGACATTTTATTGCTCAAGTATTCAACCTTTCCTACACAGGCGAAGTCATTGCGATGATGCTCAGTGCGGTTATCATGGGTATCTTTGCAGTTCTCGGTATTAAATCTCTCGCCGTATTCGGTTATATTGCGATTCCATCTATCGTATTCCTTTCACTAGGAACAGCAGCTCGTTCCGTTCAAATAATCGGCGGCTGGCAAGAATTATTTAACTATGTCCCATTGCAACCTATTGATTTACTTTCAGGTATTACTATCGTTATCGGCACGTGGATTCTATCTACTGCTACATGTATCGCCGATATTATGCGCTATGGTAAAAGCAAAAAAGATGTTATTACTGCCAGTACCATTGGTCTATTAGGTGGCAATACGTTGATGATTAGCTGCGGTGCTATCGCAGGCGTAGCTATGAATGATGGTGACCTAATCAACGTACTCTTAAGCTTTGGCCTTGTATTCCCAAGCTTGCTATTGTTGACTACAAACATCTTTACTACAAATGGTGCGAACCTCTATTCCACATCATTGAACCTAGCAAACTCTTTCAAACTAAACAGAAATATGATGCTAGCCGTGCTCATCGCTATCTCTGCATTAGCAACAATGACACAACCATATAAAATCGATTCCCTCTTTGTATTCTTAAGTACATTAGGCATTATCGTTCCACCACTATGCGGTATTATCTTAGCGGACTTTTACCTAGTTCATCGTGGAAAATACATCGATTACCACAAAGCGAATTTCAAAAAATGGAATCTAGTTCCATGGATCACTTGGGCCATCGCATTAGTGTGCGTGAAATTCATTCCATTCGGCCTTCCATCCTTGAACGGAATCGTAAGCGGTGCCCTACTGTACGCACTCATTACGTATATTGTGAAACCTAATGTCGTTAGTGAAAGCAAAGGGTGATTATCATGGCAATTTATAAACTATCTGCTATACTAGGCACAATCATTATGGGCATCGGATCCTTTATTACCTGCCTAGCCACAACCGAAAGCCTTATTACCCTTGGTAACGGACTACTCGTGGTCAGCATTATCATGATGGGATTTGGGTACTCTAAATGGCAACCATAAAATAACTTACAAAAAGGGACTGCAACTAGAATGCGGTAAAACCGCATTCTGTTACAGTCCCTATCTATTAGCGATTAGCCAACATTGCTTTGATTTCTGCAAGTTCTGCTTTTAATTCAGCATTCTCAGCTTTAATCAAATCCATTTCTTTAGCAAGATTTTTAGTATTGGCTTTAACACCTTTGTTAGAATCACCAACACGAACAGATACACCGCCATTGAGCATATGCTCACTACCGATAGTTGTACCTAGATGTACTAATACATCTTCGTTTGGTTGGTATGCAAGACCAATAGCCCCGGAAGTGGAGCCCTTATATTGACCAAAGGATGTAGCTGCAACGAACTTATGGTTTGCATCATAGTCTAAATATTTAAGACCAGATAATGCCGCATTAGCCGCACCTGCTTTTGCAATACGTTGATCAGTATAAGAGTTAGCTTCGTTGAATTTAGTGTCAGTATAAGACTTGGATTCATTTAAGATAGTATTCCCACCGATTTTACCTTTCAATTCAGCAATATCATTTGTATTGATATTAACTTGAGAACCAAGTTTATTCAATTGACTTACATTAACAGCGTCTGTATCGGCAACGCCGGATTTTACACCATGAACGATTTGATTACCGGCATCAATATTAGTAGTTGTGAAACGTACTGTTGCATTATCATCTGACGCTTGCATACCAGAACCAGTATAAGACGCTTGTTCCAACGTATCAGTATTTTCAATAGTCATACCGTTGGCTGTTACACCTGTATTTACGGAACCATCGAATACACGAACACCGGCTTTATCTACAACGTTGCGTTTATCACCAGAGCCAAATGCCGCTGAATTCATATCAGTTAATGTTTTACTTACCGATACTTTGTAATCATGACCTGTGGATGTAACCACTGTGTTATCACCAGTTGTAACTGTGGTAATAGTATCTTTATCAGTAATATTACTTGTAGCGGCAGCGATGGAATCTTTTAACTGTTTTACATTTACACCATCGGTGTCATCTTCACCGGCTTTAACGTTGATAATTTTATTATTACCGTTATCTAAGCCGTTGCTAGTCAGTTCACTATAATGACGAATCCCATTGCCATCTGCATCAGTAGTAATCTTTTGGGCACCCACATTGCCTCGGATCATATATGTATTACCATATCCATCATAGTTATTAATAAACCCTGGTCGTATAACTATATAGTTCTTATACGGACCAAATTGCTCCTCCTTACCGTCCATGATTTGAATTAAGCTAGAGCCGATCATGGTATTACTAGAAGCGAGCACTCCTCTGCTTGAATTATAATTCAAGTTAAGACCTGTACCACTAACTGTCACAGTGCTAGATGCACCATCTGGATATGGTTCTGTGTATTCAACACTATTCGCATGAGTGTTAAGACCAGAACCAATTGCCATCATAATTCCTAACATAATCAATTTCTTTTTCATTTTCGTTTTCTCCTTTACTAGGAAACAATATATGATACTATACTTCTTATTCGTATCATACCTATATATTAAATATTTGAAAATCAAGTTAAAAAAGAGTACCCGAAGGTACTCTTTTATTAGTAATAATATCACTTTTATGCTTGAGTGTTAGCTGGAACTAATGCATCAACAATTTTCATCAATTTTTCGATTTGAGCGTTTTGCTCTTCTACTGTTGTTTCCAATTGTTTGATTTTATTCATCATAGACGCTTTGCTATGATATGTATCTTTAGCATCAGTACCAACTTTGTAAGTTACACCAGCATTAATAGTGGAATCAGAACCATTCAAAGATGCACCTAATGTAAACATCAAGTTTTCGTTAGGTCTGTATGCTCCACCAATAGCTACAGCTGTACTACCTTTGAAATGACCAACGCCGGCCATAACATCCATTTTATGTTCAGGATCATAGTCCAATGGATGCATAGCAGCTAATGCAGACGCACCAGCGATACCGTGACGTGCTTCTTTTTGGTTGTTACTAATCACACGATTATAGTTGCTGTTGTTAGTATCAATTTTATTTGCTAGATCATCGATACGTGCTTTGTTATCAGCGATGTTAGTACTATTAGCTTTGATAGCATCAGTATTACCTTTGATTTGGTCTGTTACTTTACTATCAATAGTCACATGATAATTAGTGGAACCATTTGTATTGTAGCTAGGTTTCACATGTAAACCATCACCAACAGATACAGATGTTTTAGCTTCTACCACATCAACTTTCAATTTAGCGATGTCACGAGCATTACCTTTCATACCTGTTTCAGTTGTATTGATTTGGTCGATTGTTTTATCATCCAATGCTACAGTATAATCATGATCAGTGTTAGTCACTTTAATACCGCTACCTGCTTTTACAGTAGTGATAGTATCGTTATCATTGGAGGACATGAAGTCTTTCAATTGTTTTACATTCACTGCGTCTGTATCAGCAACACCAGCTTTTACACCATGAACGATTTGATTACCTGCGTCGATATTAGTAGTTGTGAAACGTACTGTTGCATTATCATCGGATACTTGCATACCAGAGCCCGTATAGCTAGCTTGTTCTAATGTGTCAGTATTTTCGATAGTCATACCATTAGAGGTTATACCAGTATTTACGGAACCGTCGAATACACGAATACTACCTTTATCGATAACATTGCGCGTATCACCTGAACCAAATGTAGCAGAAGTCATATCAGTTAACGTTTTACTTACTGCTACTTTGTAATCATGTCCTGTGGATGTAACTACAGTATTATCGCCAGCGGTAACAGTTGTGATTGTATCGTTGTCTTTAAGAGCACCGATTTTATCGTTCAACTGTTTTACGTTTACGGCATCTGTATCAGCAGTGCCCGCTTTCACACCATGGATTTGTTGATTGCCTGCAGTAATATCAGTTGTTGTAAAACGTACTGTACCATTGGAATCGGATGCTTGCATACCACCCACTGTGAAACTTGCTCGGTCTACGTTATCAGTATTTTCAATAGTGATACCTTTTTCTGTCATTCCAGTATCTTCGGACCCTTTGGATGTGTGAACAGCGCCAGCAGTCATATTAGTGTAACCACCAGTTATATTGCTACCCATTCCAATAGTGTTTTTAGTAATAAGAGTATCTTCACTATCATCATCGTGACCAAAGTGAGCGGACTCCATATGTTGTAGATTTCTTGCTAAAGAAACACCACGTTGATTACCGTTTACATCGGCAATATGAATATTTTCGCCACCTTGAACAACTGCATTGTCGTTCAAATTAGCAATAGCATTTTTATTAGCTTCTACTTGATCAGTTAGTGCTTTAGCTACAGAAACTTCATAGTTAGTAGAACCATTGGCATTTGTACTATCAGTTACAGTTACACCATTCCCAGCAGTTACTGTAGTTTTTGCTTTAATAATATTCGCTGCGTTTGTAGCGATATTAGTAGCATTTGTAGCACTACGATCAAAAGCGTCTTGTAATTGAGAACCATTTACTGCATCTGTAGATGTTGCAGATACTTCACCCGCAGAAACACGTTGGAGTTGGCGAGTGAAATCCTCTTGCCAAGGTTGTTTTACAGGACCTTCCATACCATCATAAATTAAATTTACAGCCGGATCAATTGCACCAATTGAGACCACACCTTTATTATTACTAACACCAGCATATTTAGCATCAGCAGTATGCACAGTATCACTAGCAGAACTATAGGAACCCAAAGCAACATTGTTCTCACCACCCGCTTGAGCATTATAACCAATAGCAGTACTTAGTTGATTATATACCTTGCTGTGGGATCCGATTGCAGTTGCCCCAACACCATCGGCAGCAAAACTTACTGATAAATCGATAGGTTCATCGTCGGAGAGTGTTTTATATGCACTTGCAGTATTATGATAACCGATAGCCACAGAGCTATGACCTGCGATACTATTAGCCATACCTACGGTAACATTGTTTTTGCCGTCAATAGAATTACTAGCACCGATAACTGTGGTATTATTGGTTGCACGTTTGATTTCATTATTGGCACCTACTATGGTAGACTGGCTTGTTAACGTTGTATCGATAGTACGATTATTATTACCAACAGTAGTCATACCAACTGCGTTAGGATATACATTAGATGGTAATGTTGTCTCTGCCGCAAATACAGAACCAGAAATTGCTGCTAATACAGCAGTTGTTAAAATAGATTTAGTGATTTTCATATTATATTTCCTCCTCAATGTGATTATAATAAAGAGCCGGAAATTTCCAGCTCTTTAAATAATACATATTATTTACCTTGCATGTTATAGATAACAGTTTTAAGGTCGCTGTTTTCTTCATGTAATTTATTTACCATAGCTTTAAGATCGTCAATATCTTTAGCCATAGCAGCTTGGCTTCTGTATGTGGAATCTTTCGCACCCACTTTATAGGATACACCAGCATTTATCGCAGTATCTTTACCATTGATAGAAGTCCCAATAGTGAACATTACGTTCTCATTAGGACGGTATGCTGCACCAATAGCAGCGGCAGTTTTACCACGATAATGACCAAGACCTGCCATAACATCTACTTTATGATCAGGGTTGTAGTCAAGTGGATGTAATGCAGCTAATGCAGAGGCGGAAGCAACACCACGACGGGATTCTTTTTGAACATCATTGATTTTGTTATCCAATGTGTTAGTGCCATTCACAACACGGTCAGCTAATTCATCAATTGCTGCTTTATTAAGAGCGATGTTATCTTTGTTTGCTTTAATTGCGTCAGCATTTGCTTTGATGCCATTAGCATTATCAGCAACTTTAGCGTTCAAGCCATCGATACCATCTTTATTAGCTTTGATTTGGTCAGTAACGGATTGATCAAGGGAGACTTCAAAGGTAGAGCCACCGTTTAAAACCATGGATCTTCTAACTTTGATAGGGCCTTTACCAGTCACATCAGTACCGGCAGCGGTTAACCCTACTTGCAAGTCACGAATGGCATCTTTGTTAGCTTGGATAGCATCAGCATTTTTACCAACACGACCGTTCAAACCATCAATGCCGTTTTTATTAGCATTTACTTGGTCAACTAGGGCTTTATCCACGGATACTTCATAGTTCGTGGAACCGTTAGCATTGGTAGTTTCATTTACTGTAACACCACTACCAGCAGATACAGTATTTTTAGCTTTCTCAACATCAGATTTCAATCCATCGATAGAATTGATCTTATCTTTAGTTGCTTGGTCTAAGGACACAGTATAGTCATGACCATTGGATGTTACCGCAATATTGTCACCTGCAACGACAGTTGTGATAGTGTCATTGTCTTTAATATTGGCGATGGAATCTTTCAATTGTTTTACATTGACTGCGTCAGTGTCAGCTGTACCTGCAGCTACATCATGTAATTGACGACCACCAAAGCTGATATTTTCTTTAGTGATATGGATAGGGTCGCTATTATCATCTGCTAAATAGATCCCTTTAAGGGAATAATCTGCGGATTCATTTTTAGACGTATCACCAAAGTGAATGTGATCATTCTGCATAGCACTATATGTATTGCCTTCAAATACATTAAACCCTCGATTATTCATACTGGAACCGGAACCATTAGGGTCTTTCACAGTTACCCCTGTTGCAGTGATATCTGTTTCAATGTTAGTAGAAGAACCACTGAAGTTTGCAGAATTAATTGCGACATCAGGTGTTAAGCTTACATTGAATGTTGGTTCCGCTGGCATACCATTTTGACCCGGTGTTGCAGATTTTACTACAGTGATGTTCGGACCTGCTGTTACATTTGTGATAGTATCGTTGTCTTTAAGAGCACCGATTTTATCATTTAGTTGTTTCACATTAACAGCGTCAGTATCAGCTACGCCTGCTGCAACACCTTCAATCTTTTGATTGCCTGCATTGATACCAGATGTAGTGAATTTAATATTGCCATGCTCATTAGCTACAGTGATACCATTCAAGTCATAATCAGCAGTGAACTTTTTGGTGATATCGTTTCCGTAATCATCATATTCTTCTTCACCATTAACTTTAGAGATAGTGAGTTTATCCTTGGTTAAACGAGAACCATTACGTTCTGTCATATCACCTTGGTAAAGCCCTGTATCTAAACTGAGCGTGATATCATGGTCATGTGCATCTGTCGAATAATCAGATAAGGATATAGTGTCAGATGAGATAAAGAGTTGTTTATTATCTCTATCATGCATACTGAGTCCGCCAGCACCCATTCTTGTACTATATAGCTCTTTACCATTTTCATTTCGAATAATGTCAATACCATCAGATGCCGTTTTACTGTAACGGTACGTGTCAGGAGTCGATTTATCAGTCGTTTTCATAACAACAGATGAACCCCCGATGTAACCAGTATCATATGAGGACGACCCAGACCAGTTGTTAATCCCTACTAAACGAACACCCTCCATGCCTAGCAATTCTTTTCTAAGCACTAGTTTTGATGTAGTAGTGCCATCAGGTTGTCTTTCAACATATGTACCGATATTCGGGTCTTTGATATTGTAATTCACCCCGTCAATATCATCATAAGCAAACACAGACGGTACTGCCATAGCACCTAAAACAAGAGCTGTTAATAAAGTTTTCTTTTTCATAATAGATTTCTCCCTTAAAAGAATATATAGAATCTATATATGGCTTATCCATATCCCCCTGATTCTATATATACAAAATTACATAGTTTAAACTAAACTAAGATGACTTACGTGTTTGTTCAAATACTTCTTTTAATTACATCATTTTTCTTCTTATACGTTCTACCTCACTCATACTATAAAATTCGATAACCCCTAAATTATCCAAATTAATATACTTTGGATAGAATTTATAAAGAACATCATATATCTCAATGGCGAATTCTCTATGTTCGTTTCAATACCATAAACAGTTAAATTTTATTACCATTTGATAAAAAATGCCCTTGAATATAGGTAAATACTGAAGACAAATGATTTTACTTAAAATGATAGTTATTATGACTTAATATCACAGCTATTATAAGGGGTTATATATATTACGTCAATCATTATTTCATTTTATATTCATTTTATATTCACTTTATTTTTACCTTGTTTTGATTAGAATTACATCACTTATACACCACAATTTCTATATATTGCCATATCTAATCCTAATTTTCTCTAGATTCCCCTCTGATATGACGTAAATCATGCTCTCTATATCGTCATTATCAAAGAATACAGCCAATACATCTATTTCTGTTTTTCGTTTACATATAAAAACTTTATCTTTACAGCAAAGAGAAAAACATATGAAAACAGAGCTATCTCATAACAAGATAGCTCTGTATAAGAGTGAAAAGCTTTTAGATGTATTTATGATCACCTTATTTTCCGTATTTTATTTTTCTCCCTATATGTCCTCCTTTTCTCTCCCCTCTTAATCCTACTTTCACCCCTAACGTGTTATCTCGTTAGATCTCTCCAGGCGATAAATAGTTCGGCCACGACTTGTGGGTTTTGGCTGAGTTTGATGCGGGCTAGCATTTTGCGCACGTAGTTGCAGTGTTCTAGCATGGCTTCGTTCAGTTTGTGTTTAACGTGACGCGGGGATTGGTACACCAAAATCGGTGCAAAGTTCCCCACGTGAATATAGCTCGTATCGGGTTCTGGACCTTCCGTAACGATATATTCATAAGGTATAGCCACGTTAAAGAGGCCGTACACCACGTCTTTGCCGACAGGTCGCCGACATTTGATATGGGCAAAGGTTAGATGCGGACCATAGGTCTTAGGCGATGTATAGCTGCTGCGCCGACCGTCGCTGGTCATAATATAATTGGGCCTCAGCCCTTCCTGTACCGCCAGCTCCCGCGTAATGGTGCGCATCGGCAGACAGACCAGTTCTTCACGGCCATCTACGAAATAGCACTTCGTACTGTCACCACCACCAGGCTGATAAGTAGGAATAAAACAAACAATGTGATTCTTTGGATTCGTATAGATCAAATCCAAATCCTCTCCCTTAGATAGCCGAGCGGCCATCATATCTGTTAATTCATCATGTGTTATCATAGGAATTCTCTCCCCTCTAATTAGGAACATTCCTTTCAACAATACAATGAACACGTGTTCTGTGAAAGCAGATTCGCATGCTTTAATCTGCTGCTGATTTAATTGTATACTACGTTGAATATTTTGTAAATATATACACAAAACTATAGAAATTTATGTATAATTAAAGACTTTATGATCTTGTAAAAGTTATGTATATCTTGATGTGTCAATATTTTCTCATTTAAATTGAGAAATGCATATTTTATGTATATCTATTAATCGAGATTAACAAAAATATACAAGTTCTGGAATATAAATAAGAAATTAAATTATATTAACACATGTACATTACAAGGGCTAATGGATTCTATCCCCTTCAAGATAGACTGCTTAGATAAGCCACGTTTTTACTATCACAATAACCGTGAGCTTAGAGCTAATGTACTATACATTCTAGGTAGATCTAGTGCAATAAACTAGAAAATTGGTCTAATGCACTTTTATCTTATTAAAATCTGTGGTCAAGTATCTCCGCAGTTTTCGTATGGCTCGTTCATGGCGTCGCTGGATGGCTTGGCGACTACAGTTTAGTTCTTCGCTAACCGATACCAAGCTTTGGCATTCACCGTAAACGCGGCGCAGTAGGTCACGTTGATCTGGCGATAGTCTACTTAAAGCCCATACGAGACGGGCTCGCAGCCTTTGTTCTTCATCGGCAGTCATAATCATATCTGCTATATTCTCACCAGATGCGAAGATATCCATGCCCACCGCTACGTCTCCATCGTCGGTAGTGCGGTCTGGGATGTGAATCTCACGATGATTGCGCAATCGCTCTCGCTTCCAGTACCGCATGTAACCATATCTAACACCAGCTTTCACAAAGCCAGCAAAGGGTACGGGCCCCTCCAGGTCAAAGCTATAGATGGACTCCATGAGGATGGCCCATAGATAGCTCTCTACATCCTCGCGGAACTCGCGGTTCCCCGTGCGATTCGTGTAGTGCAATATGAGTGGTCGATACCTGCGGCAGAGCTCGATTTGTGCCGCATCATGGCGCAGCTCATCGACACTCCACGGCTGATATCCCACCGTCTGGATCCGCATATTCGGCTGTTGACAGATGGACACGAGACTCTTGTCCGACAAGGACGTTAAGACCTGATGTCCACAAATGAGAGTTTGTAATTTCAGCTCCTCCGGAGGTAATAATTTTGGTCGTAACCCCTCAGGAGGTAACTCCTGTGTTTCTAGTTTGTCTGATGTGTTTGTATCAGATTGTAAGTTTGCAGTTTTTATACATGTTCTTTGTACTAAAGGTTCTTCGTTTTGGTATAACATAAATCCCCTTTCCTGCCATGGCATAGCGCTTAACTACACAATAGCGCGGAACGGGGATTTTGACAAATCAGCAATTTCTTGAAATTCCTGTACATTTAACTGTATCTCTGACGTAATTTCTATCCATAGTATGTCATAACTATACGATCAACACAGTAATTGCTAAAAATAGAATATTACTAAAATCTACTTACTAAAAGCTAATAGTGAATGCTAATAGTAAATACTAGTAGCTAGTACAAGCAGTAAATAGTACTAATAAAGAATAGTAAAGAGCAGTAAATATAGCATTATATACAAAAATAACACCACATCCTAGGATGTGGTGTTATTTTATAAGAGGAATATAGTACTATCATTGGGTAATAGTACGCAATCAAAGATTGGCAAATATAAACAATCTTGGATTAGATAGCAATACATGCAGCTTGCACAAAGTCTTTGAGCTGCGGTTTTACATGTGTGTGGTACACATCAGCGCCGTTACCGCGCACGATGTCACCCCAGTATTTATACACATAGCGGTACCAGAAATGGAACATGCTATTGGTAAAGTGGTAATCTGCGTATTTTGCAGGTCCACGACTATTGGCTTGAATGCGACCTACGAGCCCCATGGACATGAGATCGTTCAAGCGGGATGTAAAGGTGCCGCTTTTAATTTGGCTTGCTTGTAAAAGCTCCACGTAGTATGGTCTTTCAAGGGTAGCAAGGCCAGACAGGATAGCGTTAGCACCTGTTATATTTTTCATATCTCGATGTAAGATATTCTGTGTTTCTTCAAATAGAGCGCCCGATACGGAGAAGAACAAATTAATGATATTCGTATCGATGCTTTCACCATTATCAAAGTACTGCACGTACGCAGGTAAACCGCCTGTTACGGCATATACAGTGCGCAAATCGTCCTTTGCATAGTGAAGACCCAAGGATTTCATATCCACCAAGGAGAATGGTTTCACCTCGAAGTATTCGGACACGAACGGACCGATGAGGCTGCGCTCACCAATGATGCGGCCATCCAGCTGTTCTAAGCCATTGGCCATCAAAATGATGTTCAAACGGCTCGTATCTTTATATGTATCTAATAAATCACGCAAGTGAATGGGGAATTGCGGCACAGCCTCCACCAAGGAAGGATAGTCATCAATCACCACGGTTTGCGGAGTTTTTACACTGCTTTCAAAAAGCCCTACAAAGGCTTGATGCAAGCTATCTACAGGCTCGAATTTGTCCTGATCATCAGTCGGAACAAAACGTGCCTCTAAAGCTCTATTCATATCAGCCACGTGGACTGATTCATTGGCCATGCGCCCCGCCAAATATAACGCCTTATGACGGCGTACAAGCTGCGAAGCCACATAGGATTTACCACTGCGATGAGGACCGTACACAACACATAAGCTCATATTGTCCTCAGCGATACGGGACTGGATACTCTCTATAATCTCAGCACGTCCCACAAAATTCATATACTCTCACCTCCAACTGTCTATGGAGATTATTATATCATAAATTTAAATCATTTTTAAACTTATTTTCATATCATTAACATAACTTTTGATTATGTTAAATTTTTTACGCATAAAATGTACTTATTTTATGGTTTGTTTTTTACGCATACTATTATGAAAGCATAGATGTTTACTACATTTATATAGGTATATAGGTATGGAAGGAGCATACAGGGTACAGTATATAATCTGGATTTTACAATCCACAAATATAAAAAAATGACGTGCCTCCTAGAAGGTAAGACACGCCATTTGCATTTTACTCATATTTAATTATTGTCCAACATAGCTGATTTGCAATACTGAATTCATATCACTAAATTTATAATGCTGAATTCGTATTACTAGCTATTTTATATTAATCATTTCTTGTTTCATTTTATTGTTGAATTTGTATTTGCATTTTCATAGACAGAATATGCTTAACTGCTTCGTTAAGGCGTTCATTGGTAATCGTTCCATTTGCCACCGCCTGTGTTAACGCCCGATGGACTTCGTCGATATGAACTGTGTCCGCATCAACGAGGATGAGATCACTGCCAGCCACAACGGAGGCTACAGCGTAATCCCCTATCTTTTGGTTCGCCTGCAAAGCACCCACATCGATACGGTCTGTCATGACGACACCGTCATAGCCGAGCTCTTTGCGGAGCCAATCTTGAATAACTGGTTTTGATGCACTCGCTAGGTGCTCGTTATCGATGGCTGGAATTTGAATATGACTCATAATGAGCATATAGGTATTGGCCGTCGTTTGTGCGATGAGTCGTCTAAAGACGGCTACATCATTATTGTTGAGGTAGTTTTTCGCCTCATCAGCGGTGTTAAAGGATGCGTCCCCAAGACTCACCGCTGGGAAGTAGTTATAACCAAACCACATTTGATTGATTTGGTAACGCTCCGCCATGGCTAGATCCATATGGCCTGCCCAAGTCGGGTCAGATGTGTAAGACATATTTGGCACCCCAAGGTTCGCATTGGGCCCAATCACAAGGTTAAAGCCCATATCTCGCATTTCGATGGCCGATCGCGTGGCCAAATTAATGATACGCTCCATAGGCAATTGACCTAACCGATTAGGCTCTGGCAGGCGCAAGAAACTATCATTAGTGCGCAACACTTTATCGCGATTCACCGCGATGTACGGCGTCACCATGCTGGCAGTCATCGCCGTTTGCATGATATCGTTGTTGAAAGCTTTCACTTGGTTTTTAGTATGTAGATTTTCATTGGTTAGCATAACGCCGCTCACACGATATTTGCGGATTACATCCTTTTGGGATTGCCCCAATGTGTCGCCATGGAGGCTGATCATCATCAGCTGCCCGACCTTGTCCTCTCGTGACATGGCTCCCAGCCAAGTGTTCACCTTTTCAGGGACGGGCTTGTTCGACTCCATGACGGCGCGGTACGATACGGTTCGTACCTCCTCTTGCTCTGCCTGACTCTCATGTTGGCATCCAGTTGTACCAACGGCAGCAACTATCAAGGCTATGCCACACAAGGCACGCCGTAAAAACTGGTTCATCTCTCCTAGAAACTCCTTACTGCTTATGCAATATGATAACTATGGGCCTCTCTATGTATTTCTCTCCACACACACCCATAGTTCTCCCTTTAATTCGAATAGTATGATTCTATATTATACACTATATAATTCATCTTTTCCTCATGATGAAAGCAAGTTCTTATACTGAATTCTCATAATAAGCTTATAAAGTGATAATAGTTGAATCCTATATAAATAAAAATCCTACGAATCGTTTGTAAGGTGATGCTTACAATAGCCAAAGCTATGAAAGTATCAAGTCACTCATGACTCGTAGGATTCTATTTTTATATTGTTATACCCTAAAGAGCTAATGCAAGCTTAACGCCTTTGATTACTAAAACATTGGCGAGTTCAATAATCAATCATTAAGTAATTGCTAATGCACTATGCAAAATTAGCCTTTGAATTTAGGGGATGTTGGGCAAGTTTCAGGTGTTACGTCTTTGCGAGTACCAAGAACCGCGCTGCGGTCTGTATAATGTGTATGCAAAAGTTCGTGCGCTTTGTGACCCAATGGTTCACCTAAGAAGTCTTTGTACAATGCTTGGATTTCTTCGTTTTCGTAGGAAGCAACCCATTTGTAGTTTTCATCAGCTTCGTAAAGACCACCGATACGTGCTTCTTTAGTTTTCACTGCTTGAGGTAATTTAGTGCGCGGTTGACCGCCGCCACCGATACAGCCACCTGGGCAAGCCATAACTTCGATGAAGTCATAGTGTTTGCCGCTTTCTTTCAAGCCGTTCAAGAAGTCACGAGCGTTTTTACCACCATGCACAACAGCAACGGACAATGTTAGATCATCGCCCAATTGTACAGTCGCTTCTTTTACGCCTTCCATACCACGGACTTCCTCAAGGTGAGTCAATGCGTGTGGAGGTGGCTCTTTACCAGTAACGAGCTTGTAAGCTGTACGCATAGCTGCTTCCATAACACCACCAGTGTTACCGAAGATGATGGATGCCCCAGTTTCCATCCCGATCAAGTCATCGAATTGGGAATCTTCAATGGCGTTGAAGTCGAGGTTTTCCTCTTGGATCCAACGGATGAACTCACGAGTTGTAATAGAAATGTCTGTATCCATGCCAATGGAATCGTCGTTGTGGAAACGAGCTGCCGCATTTTCTTCTTCACGTTTTGTTTCTGCTTTTTTAGCCGTACAAGGGTTTACAGATACGGACACGATGTTATGAGGATCGATGCCTTTTTTCTCTGCAAAGTATGTTTTGATCATAGCCGCTTCCATAGCGATACAAGAACGTGTGGAAGACAAGTTAGGAAGCAATTCAGGGAAGTAGATTTCCGCAAAGCGTACCCACGCTGGGCAGCAGCTTGTGAACTGAGGAATTTGACCGCCTTTGTTAAGACGTTCTACAAGCTCAGATGCCTCTTCCATGATTGTTAAGTCCGCACCAAAATTAGTGTCTACTACATAGTCTGCACCAAGTGCACGCAATGCGCCAACCATTTTACCTTCAAGGAATGTACCTGGTTCATAGCCGAAGCCTTCACCGATCGCTACACGAACAGCTGGAGCTGTTTGGATTACTACGATTTTTTCAGGATCTGCAAGAGCTGCTTTCACCTTATCAAGCTCGGATTTAGCATGCATGGAGTCGAATGGACATGCAGCCGCACATTGACCACAGTGGATACATACAGGCACGTCACCATTTGCATCAAGATCGTAGTAGTCCAGTACGCTCATTACGTCCGCACAAGCGCGACGGCATAACGTACAGTTTTTACACTTAGAAATGTCGTGATAAATAGATGGATTGTTGAGTGCAATCGGTACACGTTTATCGATAAATTCGTATTGAGACATGAGGACCTCCTCTAACAAACTATAACTATCAAACCTTTTCGGACGAAATATGCCAAACTACGGAGCACTTCGCCCTAACCATACTTCTTCATCGTATCTATAGTATACGCTATAGTGAAAGTTTATACTATGTAGAATTGTTACACTTTTATACAAAATCTATAAAAATCTATAATATAAATCACATTTTATCACGAATAGACAAATAATTCACCTATTTTAAAGGAATTGAAAGAGTAATATACAATAGACTCATTCAAATAATGAATAGATAGTGTGCTAATAATTAAAGTATAAACAATGAAGACGATTGTACATGTTAGATAAAAAAAGCACGCCCTCCATAGGAGAACGTGCGTGTATGAAGCTTTCAGAAAAATCACCAATCTAAACGAGACATGACTGATTAACCGTGTACTATAGCTAAATAGGGTACTACAGCTAAACAGTGTGTTCGTCTATCCGATTAGATTATTTACCGCCCCAAATCAATTGGAATACTGCTTGTGCAGGAGTACCTGGCTCAACCTTACGGCTGTTTTTGTTAGGTTGTTCCTCTTTCACAACATAACCTTGTGGATCGTAAAGAGTAACCTTAAGGTCTTTTACCTCTTGTTTTTTGCGATTGAACTCTTCAGTCACGATGTAGTGGTAACCTTCGTAGTCCATAGCTTTAATATCCATTACAGCTTTTTTATCATCTTTTTTAACGGAATCGTTATCGATGGACCAAGTGATACCATTGCTGTCAGTACCTACAGTGTACCAGTTAGCAGCATCAACACTACCGATGCCACCAATTAATAAAGCGCCTGCTGCCAAAACAGCTGCTAATGTTTTTTTCATATTGTACCTCTCAAACTTAAATACATGAATATGAAATCTAGTATATTCGATAAAACTAAATATTTTATGAAAGACAAACGTGCTCAATTGTTATGCCTTCACATAATAGGTGGAACGGCCACTACCTTTGCGATAGATACTGCCATTTTTCACAAGTGTACGCATTGCGCCCTCAATAGCACTATCACTGAGATTTGGACACCATTCTCGAATATGTTGCTTTGTGAAAGCCCCTAAATGATTGTCGATGGCAGTTTGCACCTGATGTATCGCAGAACCGCTATTTACTAATAAAGAACTGCGGTCTTCAAAGTCATGATACGCGGCCAACACCATTTGTAACCAATACCGAATGAAAGCCGTAGGACAAGAGATTTCACTATACCAAGCATCACTAGACTCACGTAAAGCCGCATAATACATGTCCTTATTGGCTGCAATCTTAGCCTCTAAAGACACATATTTTCCAACCATAAATCCACTGCGATACAACAACAATGTCGTCAACAATCGACTCATGCGACCATTGCCATCGTTAAACGGGTGAATGCACAAGAAATCATGAATAAAAATAGGAATCGCCAAGAGCGGCTCCACCTCACCATTGCCGACAACACGATTATATTCCGCACAAATCTGATCTAAAGCCTCCGCCGTTTCATATGGGGCCAGTGGCGTAAATAGGACCTCAGTATGGCCATCTGGATACGTTGCGCTAATATAATTTTGTACACTCTTTAACTGCCCTCCACGAGCATTAAACTGGTACTGATAGAGAATCTTATGTAACTGCAAAATATGATTTCGTGACACCGCTATGGAATCATAACTATCATGGATGATATTCAACGCATCACGATACCCCATAATCTCCTGCTCATCCTGATTGCGAGGCGTCGTCTTATCCGCCACCAACTGCCGAAGGCGTGTACTCGTCGTCACAATCCCTTCAATCGCATTTGAAGCCTCCGTACTCTGCACCTTTGCCAACTCTACAAGAGACTCCAACACCGCAGGACTCTGAGAAAGCAAAACCTCCTCCTTGCCATTAGCCCGATAAATCCCTGCAATAAGACTTAATATATCCATATCCCATGACAAAGACCGAATCCGACCATACTCAAAACGACGCATACACTCACCCCCAATCACGGCTAATCCCTTACAAATAAAATTATTCCCTTATATTATACCACAAATAAAGGGAATAATTTATTCCCCTACGCAGTTTTGAGTAAATTTAATCATACACGCAGAAAAGGTTCTATCTCTTTGAGACCGACTTAGGTCACTTTCTCCCGAAACGCCGTTTTGGATACATTTCCTCATCAGGAAATGAGAAAACGGGTGAATATATCTTGAAGGACGACTTAGGTCGCTTTTTCCCGAACGCAGATATCGTAAATTTCCTCATTAGGATTTGAAGAAAACGGGATATATCTCGTAGGACGACTTAGCTCGCTTTGGAGGACGTAGAGATATATCCCGTTTTCTAAAACTAAAGAGAAAATTTACCAAATCAAGTGATACACGTGATCTAGATTACTTCCTTCTTGTATTTGTATGTCTGTATTGTCGTATGTTTGGCCACCGATCATATAGCCTGCTGGATTGTATACTTTCATCTCAAGCAGTTTCGCTGTCTTTGCAGCACGGTTGAATTGCACAGTATAGATAGAGTGATCACCGCTAGGGTCAACAATCTTTAAATTCAACTTTGCCTGTGCATCGTCTTTCTCTACCGTATCGTTATCGATATAACCAGTACGACCATCCGCATCAGTATTAAGAGGATACCAACTTTCAGCATAAGACACGCCCACACCAGCACTGAATAACAAACCTGCCACCGCTAAACATGCAAACCATTTTTTCATAACCGTTCTCTCCTGATTAGAAAATCTAAACAACTATGCATTTTGCATAATACAATTCACTACGACTTCATTATAACACCATAATTGCATAATACTAATAAAAACTCTATTAAATGCATAAATTATATAGAACTCCCCTTGGAACGTCTAGCGAGGCGCCTATGCGCTTTAAATAATCCAATGCATTTGAAGGCTGGTATTCGCCCTATAAGATTGGTAAGAATACAAAAAGCCTCGAACTATTCTGAAAACGACTTAGGTCACTTTTTCTCCCTAGGAACGTCTAGCGAGGCCCTATGGGCTTTAAATAATCGTATTGTAATAGGGATGCCCATACTAAGATTACCGTAAATTAGAAATAAAAAGACCCAACACGTCTATGAAAACGACTTAGCTCGCTTTGGAGGCTTTCATAGACGTGTTGGGTCAGCTATCTAGACACGCAATCTAGAATGGGCATCCCTCACACGAAAGATTATTTACCCCATAGGGCCTGCATAACTTCCGCGCCCATGGTATCTTCTTCAATTTTCGTAGGTTTTTGTGCTTCTTTGCTAGACAACAACGCTACACCTGCAGCACTGTATACTGTTGTATCTAGTTCAGTCCATGTTTTTTCTTTACGATCGATGCGTACTGTGTAGATGTATGTGAAGCCTTCTACATTGTTGATTTTAACAAGTACTGTAGCCGCATCATCTGTTTTATATACAGAAGAGTTATCGATAAACCATGCTGCATCGTCAGCGTCAGCATCGATATAGTACCAATCAGCGGCACTGGCTTGACCAAAGCCACCTACAAAGAAAACCCCTGCTGCAAACATAGCAGCTAACCATTTTTTCATTTCAAAACTCCTTAACGCTAGAGACGACCATCTAAGATGGCCGCCCGTAGTTACTTACATATTTGTATCTTAATTACTTAATTACTTAATTATATTACTTATATTATTCTTCAGTTACGTCTTCTTCGATTTCAGAACCTGGAATAACAGCAATGCTAGCTACTTTATCACCTTCGTCGAGGTTTTGTGTTTTCACACCAGAAATAGCTTTGCCTTTTTTAACAGCAATATCATTCATGTTGAAGCGAATAATCTTTCCTTGTTCAGAGATAAGCATAACTTCGTCATCGTTATGAACAACCTCTACGGATACTACGTCCCCAGTTTTGTTCGTAATCTTGAAGTTCTTAGAGCCTTTACCACCGCGTTTTTGCAATGTGTAAGCTTCCGCATCATTGCGTTTACCGAAACCTTCTTCGGAGATAGTAAACACTTGTGCTTCGCTTTCATCAGCATTAAGAACACCAGCGCCTACAACAACGTCGCCTGCATTGAGTTTAATGCCGCGCACGCCGTGAGCCGCACGTTTCATGAGACGAACGTCATTTTCGCTGAAGCGAATAGCGATACCCAATTTAGTGCCTAGCAAGATGTCTTGGTTGCCATTCGTTATATTAACGGAAATCAAGTGATCTCCTTCGTCGAGGTTGATAGCGTTCAGACCGGAACGACGGATGTTGCGATATTCTTCGATAGCTGTACGTTTAACAACGCCAAACTCAGTTACCATAAATAAGTTTACATCTTCTTGAACGCGTTCAAGGTCGATCATAGTCGTAACGGATTCGCCTACAGCCAGTGGCAATACGTTAACCATAGCTGTGCCGCGAGAATTACGGGAACCTGCTTCTGGCACTTCGTATGCTTTGAGGCGATATGCACGACCTGTGGACGTGAAGAATAACAATGTATTATGCGTACGAACATGCATAATTTGCGTTACATAGTCGTCTTCCTTCGTCTTCATGCCGATAACGCCAGCGCCACCTTTATGTTGGTTGCGATATACGTTCGCGTTCATCCGTTTGATATAACCTTGTTTAGTCAAGGTAATAACCATCTCTTCGTCGGCGATGAGGTCCTCTACATCAAGGTCGGACGTATCGATTGTGATTTCAGAACGACGAGGGTCGCCGTATTTCTTCTTCATATCATCGAGTTCGTCTTTGATGATTTGACGTTGACGCGCTTCGCTAGCCAAAATAGCTTTCAAATCTTCGATCAATGCCAACAATTCCTTGTATTCGTCTTCGATTTTCTCGCGTTCCAAACCTGTTAAACGGCGTAAACGCATGTCGAGGATGGCTACAGCTTGTTTTTCTGAAAGCCCGAATTTTTGCATCAATGCGTTACGTGCAATTTCGTCAGTTTGGGAACTGCGGATCGTAGCGATAACTTCATCGATGTGGTCGAGGGCGATCAACAAGCCTTCCAAGATATGTGCACGCGCTTCAGCTTTGTTAAGCTCGAATTGAGTGCGACGTACGATTACATTGAGACGATGATCTAAGTAGTAACCCAATACTTCTTTCAAATTCAATACGCGTGGATGACCATCTACGAGGGCCAACATAATCACGCCGAAAGTTTCTTGAAGTTGAGTGTGTTTATATAATTTGTTAAGAACGATATCTGGTTGCACGTCAGCGCGCAATTCAATAACGATGCGCATACCTTGACGGTCAGACTCGTCGCGAAGTGCTGTGATGCCATCGATAACCTTATCGCGGCTCAAGTTTGCAATCGTTTCGATAACGCGAGCCTTGTTAACTTGGTATGGGATCTCAGTCACTACGATTTTATGCTTGCCCTTGGACATTTCTTCAATGGTTGCACGAGCGCGCATTTTTACGCTGCCACGACCTGTGGAGTACGCTTTTTTAATGCCTTCCCGGCCCAAAATGAGCGCCCCAGTCGGGAAGTCTGGGCCTTTGATTTGCGTCATCAATTCGTCCACAGTTACATCTGGGTTATCGATGAGCATAGTAAGACCATTACATACCTCGTTAAGGTTGTGCGGCGGAATATTTGTCGCCATCCCTACGGCGATACCGCTAGAACCATTGATGAGAAGATTTGGAATCTTCGCTGGCAATACTGTAGGTTCTTGCAAGCTTTCATCATAGTTCGGCATGAAATCAACAGTTTCCTTGTCGATATCAGCGAGCATTTCTTGCGTAATTTTCGCCATACGTACTTCAGTATAACGCATCGCAGCGGCACTATCGCCGTCGATGGAACCAAAGTTACCGTGGCCGTCTACCAAGAGGTAGCGCGTATTGAAATCTTGCGCTAAACGAACCGTTGCGTCGTAAACGGAGCTATCACCATGTGGATGATATTTACCGAGTACGTCACCGACGATACGAGCGGATTTCTTGTACGGTTTATTTGGCGTCATGCCTGTTTCGTGCATCGCGTACAAAATACGGCGATGTACTGGTTTCAAGCCATCGCGCACATCTGGAAGAGCACGCATTACGATTACGGACATCGCATAATCGATATAGGCGTTCTTCATTTCTTTATCAATCTGAACGGGATGAATATTCCC
>ERZ772910.59-NODE-59-length-67765-cov-7.088731_pt1 | contig 67765 bp, 65 predicted proteins | sample MGYA00511357_ERZ772910 | MGnify/ENA primary metagenome ERZ772910 (study PRJEB29015, sample SAMEA2738096) | human oral metagenome | biome: human oral; feature: human-associated habitat; material: saliva | place: China | collected 2193 ... | reverse complement strand
AGAGTTATACCCTTTCCTTTAATATTTCTTTTATTCTTATATTGCAAAGATAGCTATTATATATATGGTGTAAATAATACTGTTTACTAAATTGTGTTAATAGTAATAAACCTATTACCCTTATATTTATATACGTAAATAGTATTAACGGCACATACAAGTCTTAATCCTTATTGTAATGGAATATACTTAATAATAACATAAAGCCTATTCTGAAGACGAATACTATTTATTCATCTTCAAAACAGGCTTGTCGATTTGTAGTCTTACTTTTAAGTTAAAAGTATTGTGGCTTTATTTCACTATCTTTTCCGACGTTTGCGAACCGTCTATATAAGTGGTGGTTTGAATGTAGACTCCATTTTGTGGATTTTCTACTCTACGACCAGAAAGATCGTAATATTTAATATGGTCTATTTGCTTTACGGTTGCAGCATTTATACCGTCGGTTGTTATCTGATATTCTGTAATTCCAGAACTTAAACGTGTGTCGCCGTCAATATATAAGGCTTCCATGCCTACTTTTACTTTTGCTTCTTTGTAGAAGTATATTGCTCGTGCATTATCGTCGTACTTATAAAATTGGTATTGGTCCGAGAAAGCATACGGCACATCGGTCATTTCAGCACTCAAGTTTTTGTAAACATCGGGCTTAAATGTTACACGTTCGCCATCTATATATAGATTATAATAAAGATGTGTAGGGTCGAGATAGTTAAAATCGGCTGAATAATAGCTCAATGTAAATTGCAATCCGCCAGGACCTCCCCATGGTTGTGGGTCGTATGCCTGATAAGCTGTGAGTTTTGGTGGCATTGGCGCTGCAGCTTTCTTATTCCATTGGCTAATTAGCGGGTAACGATAAGCATCGAATATAAAAGTACTTCGGTCGTCGTCCTCACTTTTGTGTATCATTAATAGTCCTTTTGTGCTGAGTTCATTCTTTGTTGCATCGTAAGTAAACACTAATGGTTCGCTGCCTATGCATGCTTTGTCGAATTCGTCGCCCATTTCGCTTTTACCTTTTCCCATAACGCCCGATGAAGCATATACATAGCAAGCTGTTGTACGGTCTATTCCGAGATACGATGTACGTGGAAATGTTACAGTTGTTCCGTTTTTTGTACCTTTTATCCAATAACCTTTTACGTTTGCCGATAAATCGCCTAAATAAGCATCGTTACCATCGAAGGCATATTTTACTGGATATAACTGAGATTTTCCGTCCATATCCATATAAAGCATTAATCCTTCGTAGGTTTTTGCCGATGCGGGAGGTGCCAACTTATTATCGTCTTTGCGTATTGCTCTATAAGTTTTTTCGGCATAACTTGTCCATGCGCCATTTGGACGGCACATTCCTATCATTTCTTCCGGGTCGAGCACCATTTCAAGTGTATTGTTGCGCCATACATATTTTAGCACTTGTTTTTCTTTCTCTTCGTTTGGCACAAATGTTTCTTTACCATTTCTTGTTCCTTGGTGTATTCGGTAGAGAAAACCATATTTTTGTTCGCCCGTAGAGAAGTCTTCTTCCGAATATATGGCTTGTGGAAGCTGAAATGCAATAGTGTCTCCTTCGGTTTTCTTACCTTTTATCCATGTTTTTGTATAAAGCGAGTTAAGTGGATTTTCAAGATACACTGCTCCATCGTTTCCAAAAACTATTCTTTGCCAATCTCCTGTACTTTTATGTGGCACTCCATAGTAATATACCGATTCAAATCCAGTGGTTGTACGATATAGGTTTATGGTTTCTCCCTCTGCAGGTTGTGTTATTATTGTTGGTGTTTCTTGTGCTGTTGCTGTTGCTGCGCAAAGAAAAACCGAAAAAAGAAAAATATAAATTTTCCGCATAAATAATATTGGTTTTAAAGTTGTTTGCTAAAATGTTTCTGGTTAAAGATAATCTATAAAAAGCAAATAAAGTATATGGTATTTGTCTGCTTAAAAATAGAAGTAAACCACACCATATACTTTATATATTTATTAAACTATCGTTAGTTCTGAATCATTTGGAATTTAGCTTGTGCCTTTTTGCCTGTCATTATTGGCATTGTTGTTACACCATGCGATGTACTATTTTCTAAACGCATAGGTACAGTTACCTTACTTTCTGATTCGCCATTACCTGTAGTGAACTCAACTTTTACAAGTGGTCCCCATTCTTCGTTTACATTCTTAGCCAACGAACAAGCATAATATGTTGTATTTGGGTCTGCACTCCATGTAGCATTATCTACACCATACTGATTCCAATATGGGTCTTGTGTACGGTCTGTTTTCAATAAATTAATTACACCCGTTTCTCCCATATCAGCTTTATCGTAAGCTGTTTTTTCTATAATAATATCTCTATGAACAGAGCATTCTGCATTTGGAGTATAAATTACACGTTGATAGAAAGCATCGCCACTTTTTGCAAATTCTTTTATTTCAATATCTACTTTTGCTATACCAGTTCCGCCAAGTTTCTTTGTTGTTACTGGAACTATAACCATATCTGCATAAGTTTCTGCTTTATCCCACGCTTGTATATATATTTCGTATTTAGTATTTGGCTCCATTCCTGTCCATTCGTGTTCTCCTTCGCCAGTTCTTGGCACTCCCCAGCGTTTTATCATATCGCCTATGTTGCTTAATCCCATCATCGGACCAAATTGTTCGAATTGTTCTTGTGCTTTTCCTTCAGGGAAAATACAAACTGCATAGCCTGCAACATCGGCATTTGGTGTAAATTTTGCTTTAATTGTTGTTGCTGTTGTGCTTACTATTTCGCCTTTTATCTGTGGATTTCCAACAAGTGGTTTCTTTGGTGTTGTAAATTCTGCTTTCGACATACTACAAGCTACACCATATTTATCGTAACCAAGTGTAAGAACCGTATAAGGAGTGTTGTCTTTAAATGGTTCGTCAAAACCTGTCATTTGTGCATTTGTAAAATCGTCTTGCATCATTGTTGCATTTATTCTTTCAAAATAAGAAGCTGCAACGTCGTCGCTGGTTATTCTGCTTGACAACGATTTTGGAATACAAGTAATTTTATAGCCAACACACTCTGGAGTTTTCTGAACTGCTACCCAAAGTGTATCGCCAGAAGCACCACTTTTATAGTCCTTATAGGTTACATCGGCAGCAACTCTTCCTTCTACATTTGCAAAGAAAATGCTGTCTACACGGTCTACTATAAATGCTTTGTGCAAATTGTTCTTTTCTAATACAACTAAACGGTTAGGTTCGGTCTGTGCAAATGTTGCAAGACTAAAAATTGCCATTAGGCAAAGTAATATTTTCTTTTTCATTGTTTTACAAATTTAAAGGTTGTGTTTTTAAGTTTAATAATAAATACGCCATTGTGTAGGTTAGAAACTTCAATTCCTTCGCCGTCAGACACTTTTGCACGCAACAAAGTTTGTCCGTTCAGGTCGAAAATTGCAACTTCTGCCTTTTCGGCACCTAATCCGTTAAAATAAATCATATCGCCTCGTTGCGACATTTTTATTTTTTCTGCTTCGGTGTTGCCCACTTTACCAATTCCACTGGGAGTTGATACAAATTTAATTCCCTTAATGACCGATAGTTTCCACACAGGTTCTACCGAGAACTTGCTACCTATGATATGCATACCATTGGCATCGAAGGTTATCTTCTGAATGTCTGTAATAGCATACTTGCCGACATCTCCTGAATGTGGCGTAACCACAAGTTGTGTCTGCGCGTAGGTTTGCGAGAAACTCATTGTCATTATGACTGTTAGTACAGCTAAAAAAGTGTTTCTTTTCATAATGAATGATGTTTAAGCTAATGTTTAAAATTATATAATTTAAAATTTCTTCAATCTGTTAGGTTCACTTTCGTATAGATTTCGCCTGTAATCTCATTCGCCAGAATAAAGTGCCTATAACACTCTTCGTATTAGAGGTTCTATGAAATCTTTGTAAAGGTACAAGTAAATTCGGAAAAAACTTAATTTATTTTAAATATTTTGTAGCAAATTAACATCGCTATACATTTTTTCGTAAACCATATTATAGTTTATACCATTCAGCATAAAAAGAACGCAAAGTGTTTGCAATAAGTATGTTTCAACATTGTGTACAAAAATTAGGCTATTATGATAGGGAAGAAAAACAAAACGAGAATAACAGAAATAATAATTAAAAAACTCTGGAAACATAATAAGAAAAAAATTTTTTCTCATTATTATTTCGGTGGAATACACGTGCAACTTGCTTTTCTTTTAAACCAATATATAAATATTAGCAAAATTGAAATAGCAAAAACTTGTTTTACACCAAGAAAAGCCCCATTTATATAAATAAAGTTCGTATTTTGTACAATTTATCCATCATTTTTATTACCTTTGCAACCGATTTAATTTAGAGATAACGCAACCGTAAATAATACGCACAGAAGAAGTAAATGATATGAAGGATAATAAAAAAGTATATTCTCAGCCACAAACAACGCTGCTTTATATGGAAAATCAAGAAATGATTTGCAGTAGTGTTCAACCACAGCCCAATAATCCTATCCAAATAGATAATGGTTACAATAACGGCGGTGAGCATAATGGTGGCTCGGAAGAGTGGTAAATTTGTTTTTTATAAAAGAAATAATAAGAAGTGGAGCATTGATATCTAAAAAATCAATGCTCCACTTCTTTATAATATTCATAGCAATCTCACAAACTACCTTTTAAAAAAATAATTATAATAGCTTTAAGCAAAAGGATATATATACAAAAAAATAGGACACCATTTTGTGTCCTATTTTTGTAATATCAGTAAATTTATTTAGTACTTAATAAATGGACGAACTTTAGTTGAGTTATCCTTCGCTGCACCTCCAAAATGAACAAATTCACCATGATCATAAATCAAGACAGTAATAGCTGTAGCGTTAGCTGAATTAAACATATTTGAAGTCCAATACCAATCATTAAAAGGTTCGCCATTTGCTTGATAGAATAATATTTCTGCTAATTGATAGCCTAATTCACCAGTCCATTGATGTTTGACTTGAGAAAACTTGCTATATCCTTGTGTAGGATCGCTAAAGCCAAAATATTTTAATGCTAAATCCCAATCACCAACGCCAGGCAAATACCAATTTTTTCCATTAACTTGTGTAGCATAGTGTGCAGCATAATAGAATGCAGGGAAATTTGTAGCATCATTTGCTTTTATTTGTCCACTGGGATTCGTAGTATAGCTTCCATTCCAAGTTTCTTCATATCCATTATCATCATTTCTTGCCTTAATTAAACCATTATAATCATAGCTATAATTAATTCTTGAAGTTGTACCACGTCCATGATTTCCTGTTGGTGACCAAGTATAACTACCAGCATTTTTAAGTGCCATTGCTCTTCTCTTATCTTTATTGACAACTAATGCAATTGGTGTTTTATTTTTGTTGGCAAGTAATGTTCCTACTGTTCCATCGGTAAACAAATAGTCGGCTTTGTAATACACAGTTACTGATACTGTATAACTTTTACCAGCTTCCAAATTACCAGCAATAGCTTCTGTTATTCGTAATTGTTTGCCTGAAACTTCTTTATCGTATATTTTTCCAGTAGTACCTTCAGCAGAAGTATTGAAAGTAAATAGCAACTTTGTTATATCTGTACCTGGAACAAAATAACGAGGTGCGGTTGTTACAATGAAAGAAGACTCAGTTGCATTGCTTTGATTAGCTGTAAAACTACCAACAGCAATATTACCTGCAGTGGTATTTTGGGTAGTTGTGGTTGTGCCCGTGGCAGGATCAAGTGTTAAACTTTCAGGAATTGTATTTGCTGCATAGCTAAATTTTCCTGTCATTGGACCATTGAAAGCTGCATTACTAAAGGCTTTCACCTTAAAATATACCTGAGAAAGAGTAGGTTTTAATGTGAAGTTTACTTTAGATTTCAATACATTAGCAATTGTAACATCTTTCTTTTCATAATATGCTTCCGTTTCATTACTTCCCATTTTAGTTACAATCTTCCCATTCTCGAACGATATTTTATCGTTAAAAGCATAGAATTGATATGTACCTGGTGCAAGATATTTCTCTGGATTAGAGCCATCTTTCATTGTGTAGGTGCCGTCTGATTTATAGTTTATCTCCCATTTTTGTTTCAATTCTGTGCCTTGATATGCAAGTATTGTATAATCTCCTGCAGGAGCTTGCCCCACTGCACGAGTATTTGCTGTTTTTGTGGGAGTTTCTACAACTTCTACAAGTGCTTCTAAGCCATTTCCAAGATTTTCTGTTGAAGACGACACTACACGTCCTTCGTTTTCTTGGGCAGCTCGCGAAACTTCTGAATATTTATTTGTTGTAATACCAAAAGAAACTAAGCTTCCTTGTGGACCAGCTGGCTGGTTTTCTTCGTCGATTGCCGAATTGCTATCCGAATTTGAACATGCTGTAAAGAGAGTTGCTGTCAATAAAAGCACAAATGACAGTAACCATTGAGTTGTTTTCTTTTTATTCATTGCTTGTTTTTTGTTAATCCTGAGTAAGAAAATAGCCATATCACTATTTCTATTTCTCTATGAGTTATATCCTTTTTTTATACTATTTACAAGTTTCCGGGTGCAAAGGTAGCACTTTTTATTAAAAAATATGGCATAACGAACACTATTTTAAAGAAATAAGAACGAAAAAATGCTCCTGCTATCTACGAATTTTATTCGTAATGGCAGGAGCATTTTTATTATGGTTGTGCTATTTGCTATTCCAACCGAAAAAGAATAGCATATTTGTTTTTTGGCTTATTTTTTAAAATTCGTTTGGTTGGAACGAAATAGAGAACCAACCCATTTGAAGAATATCATTTAAATCGAATTGAACCATCACATTATTCTGGCTATTTATAAAGGTTGGCAATGCACTTACACTTTCTTTATTTACATAACCATTTTTTTGAAGTAAATCTACAATATAAGGTGAACGAGCAGTTAGGTTATTAAAGGTAATAACCAAAGCAGCTGCATATTTACCGCCGTCTTCCATTAGAAGAATTTTTGGGAAATCTTCTGAATCGGTGTTTATAACTATACCTAAATCTATTTTTTCTTCGCTCTTATAATAAGGCAATTTACGATATTCGGCAACTACCTCGTCTAATGTTTTTTTGCCAAACTCTGTTAAAGGCATTGGGAAATTAACAGTAAGTGGTGGAACTTGTCCTGTTAAATCAGAATAAGCATAGTGCATTTGTGGTAGATATTCTGTTTTTCCCTGTGTTTTATCTTGCATTTTTACGTAACAAACCGATTTTTGGTCGTAGTTATAGTAAATAACATCGCCTTCAGAATCGTACATACCCGTATAGATATAATTTGTTTCCTTTAGATAGTTTGTTATTTCTTTAGGTGTAGGTACATTTTGAGCATCTACAAATAGCGAAGCTTCTTCCAAGCTATTTTTTGTGTAAATATCGAACCAATATTTTACGCTCTTCCAACGTGTTTCGCCCGTGTTATAAACATAAATACCGTTTTCTGGTTTAGATTTTTCGGTATTTAATGTATGGTTCATACGTTTTTCAAATAGCTGCATTAGTTCTACAGTGGCACCTTTTCCGTAGAATGGTGTCCATGCTCCGGTAGTTTCATCGGTTAAAAACGAAATTCTTGTCCACGATGTAAAACTATCGTCATGTGGTCCGAAGAAATATTCTGCTCCGTTTGCTGTATTATTAATAAACACCACTGTTTTTGCAGTTTTGTTTACATATACTTTTACATCGTTGTTTAGCGAAGCTTTTGTTTCAAGTTCGTAACCTTGCTTACGTAAAAAGGCTTTAAACGCATCTATTTTGTTGGTTTCAAGTGTGCTTTTTGCATACATATATACACCTTGTCCGTTGCCATTATATTCCCAGTGTACAGTTTTTCCATTAACTGTTTTTTCTAATATAAGTTTTCCGCTATTAGGTTGTGTAGCTGTAAAGCCTTTTGCCACTTCGGTTGCTTTAAGTTCTGTAAGAGTTTTTGTGAAATCGGCTGCAGGAAGTTCAAAATTTTCTTCTGTAACACTTGGTGTTGTACTATTGTCGGTATCAAAGAAAACTAAGCTGTCTACTTCTTCAGACTTAAATACTTGTTTTTTTCCATTTTTGTAAATGTAAACACCTTGTGCAGATGCTGCAACGGCACATAAAAGAAATGCAAAGGTGAGGGCTGTAGATATGAAAGACTTTTTCATTTTTTTATAAACTTAAATGTTTTGTATTGTGTTTTAACGATATATATACCTGGTTGGAAATTGCTAAGCGAAACGGTTAAGCTACCATCTGCACCAATTTTATAGCTTTGAGCAAGTTGTCCGGCATTATTATATATGCGAACAGTTTCGCCAGATTTAAATTCTGTAAATGTCATCGACTCTTGTGTAAGTGTAGCATTTCCACTTTTATTGGTTGTTGTTGCCGATTCTATACCATCAGTTTGGTCGTCGAAAGTAACTCGTTGAATATCTGTAACAGCATATAGTAAATCTACTGTTTTAGATTTAAGACGTACATTGTCGTTTTCTACAGTCATTGTAGGACGTTCGGAAAGATTGTACGATACTTTTTGTCCGTTAGTAAGCCAAACCAGTATTTTTGTTGGCTGTGCACAGACAGTTATTGCTGCCATAAGGAGCAATTGTAAAAGACAAATTTTCTTCATACTAATTCGTTTTTAATATAATTTCCTATTTTTTTTGTTTATTCTCTTTGCATTTACATTTACTTACGACTATATTGTCGAGATTTTGACATTCGAACTATTATTTCGTTGTATAAGTTTTTGCCAGCTATTGTTGTTATGCACCTATATAGATTAATGTTATTGCATTGGTATTTTTTGCTTTATTGCCCTTTGTTCTATTTATAATATGGCAACTTTTTTATTCTATTGTTTTATTTTTAAATAAAAGAGGCGCAAAACACCTAAGCCATAGTTCAGTGTCAGTTATAGATTTCTTGTTCTTACTGTATCCGCTGTATTACAGATTGTAGATTCTGGCTGCAAATATAGCAATATTATTTTAAAACATAATATTTCTTTTGCAAAAAAGAAGTTCTTTTCTACTATTTCTTACTATTAGTGTTCAAAAAGTCTTTTTTGCCCACTTTATTGTTAGAGAGGATTTTTTAAAAATATATTTTGAATTGAGATTATATAAAGCGTATATTATTTTAATGAATAGTGTTTACAGAAAAGACAAAATATAGTTGCCGAAAAAATATAATAAGAATTTTAAAATTTATAATTACATTTTTTTATTTTGTAATTAAAAATCATTTGCATTTTAATTATATTTTTTGGTGTGTACAGAAAGGCAATATTTATAAATAAAAAGAAAAAGCGATTATAGAGAATTTTTCTATAATCGCTTACACAACAATTGCTAAATGTATATTTTAGATGTAGTGCATATTTGCTTTTTTCGTTGCGCTTTGCCTTGTTTCTGGCATTAATATTTAAACGAAGAGCCACCTAAAAACTCTCTAAGCAACGATGTTGGTGGTAAACTTCGGAAAGGTAACGAAGAAAAATAGCCTAAAAACTTACGCAATCTATATGCTTCTGCATATTCGTTACAGTTTTCTGGCACTTGTTCTAACACAGCTTCTGCTTGTGCTTTTAAAACTGCAACCTCGTAAAGCATTGCAGTATTAAACATAATATCGGCATTTTCCTGATAAGGAAATATCCATTTCTTTTCTCCTGCGCGAACACTTGGCCAACGTCGTATGGTTTCTTGTGCAGAACAGCCACGATATTTATGGTCGCGAACAATACGTCTAATAAGTCGGTTGTCGGTTGTAGGAATATAATTGTGGTCGTCTAATAATATTGTTGTTAAAGCAGAAGCATAAATACGGAATTTTTTATTGTCGTCAATATCGTTTGTCAGCATCGGATTTAAAGCGTGTATACCTTCTACTATTAAAACATTATCAGAATTTAGTTGAAGTTTTTTACCTTTCATTTCGCTTTTCCCTGTTTGAAAGTTATAAGAGGGCAATTGCACCTCGTCTCCACGGAATAATGCCAAAAACTGTTCGTTAAGAAGCGGAATATTTAGTGCATATAAGCTTTCGTAATCGTAATCGCCCGACTCGTCTTTTGGTGTATCCACCCTATTTACAAAATAATCGTCTAAAGAAATTTGTACTGGTTTTATTCCACAAGTTAATAACTGCACAGAAAGACGCTTACAAAACGTAGTTTTTCCACTCGAAGAAGGTCCGGCAATCAGCACAACCTTCACATCTTTTTTGTTTGCTATGGTTTCTGCAATTTGCGAAATTCTTTTTTCTTGCAATGCTTCGCTAACATTTATAAGGTCGTTAGAAAAACCTTGTTTCACGGCTTCGTTAAAATCGCCAACAGTTCGTACGCCTAAAATTTCTTGCCACCGATGATGCATTCTAAAAACCTCAAACATTTTGTCTTGGTTTATTAAATTATCTAACTTTGCAGGATTTTCAGACGATGGTACGCGAAGTAATAATCCATCGAAGAATTTTTCTACTCCAAAAAGCTTAATTTGCGATGTATTTGTGAGCATTGCACCATAATAATAGTCAACATAGTCGGTTAATTTATAATAAGTGGTATAAAGCGAGCCAGTACTTTCAAGGAGTTTTACCTTAGCTTCGTCGCCCAACTTTCGAAACATATTAATAGCTTCTTCGGTTGTAGCCTCATAACGCTGTATAGGTAAAGCCTGATTTATAATGGTTTGCATTTGTTGGCGTATATTTTCAATATCGCTATTTGTAACTTCGCGATGAATGTTAATGTTGCAATAATAGCCATTTGCCACCGGAATATCTATTACAACTTTGCTTTTTGGATATATATCGTGTACGGCTTTACACAAAACCATAAACAAAGAACGAATATAAGTTCGCATTCCCGAAGCAGAATAAAGGTCGAGAAACTCTACATCTTTATTATGAAATACACGAAAATCTAATCCTTCAACCTTGTTATTTACCTTTGCACTTATTGGTCCAAAGTTCATATTAAGATTAAATGCAGTATAAACATCATAAAGTGTACTGCCAATTGGGACTTCTAAAGTTTTTTTATTATTTTTGCAACGGATTTGTATTACTTGTTTCATCTTGTATGAACGTTTAACGATTTTAATCAGGGTATAAAGTTAGCAAGTTCTCATTAAAGAGCAAAAAATAGCATTAGAAAAAAAAGATTATTATGACAACAGGTATTTATTTTGCCATTATTTTCAAAATTATTGGTTCGTTGGCATTGCTTATCTATGGAATGAAAGTAATGAGTGAAGCATTACAAAAAATGGCAGGTTCGCAATTACGCCACATTTTAGGTGCAATGACTACCAATCGTTTTACTGGTATGCTTACAGGAACATTCATAACTTGTGCTGTACAATCGTCTTCGGCAACAACGGTAATGACTGTTTCTTTCGTAAATGCAGGGCTATTAACCCTTGCTCAAGCTATTTCTGTGATAATGGGTGCTAATATTGGAACAACACTTACGGCTTGGATTATGTCGTTAGGATATTCTGTAGACCTAACAAGCTTTGTTTTTCCAGCTTTTCTTGTGGGAATTGTGCTGATTTACACACGAAGAATGCGCTATGTAGGCGACTTCTTATTTGGTCTTTCCTTTATGTTCTTCAGTCTTGTACTACTGAGCGATGCAGGAAAAGCACTACATTTAGACACTACACCTGCAGTTATAGAGTTTTTTAAATCGTTCGATATAAACAGTTACTTCACAATTCTTATATTTCTTGCCATTGGTTCCCTCATAACTTGCATCGTTCAGTCGTCTGCTGCAGTTATGGCAATCACCATTTTGCTTTGTTCTACAGGTGTTTTACCTATTTATCTTGGTATTGCATTGGTTATGGGCGAAAACATTGGAACCACAATTACAGCCAATTTAGCAGCATTAGCAGCAAACACACAAGCACGAAGAGCAGCATTAGCCCACTTAATGTTTAACGTAATTGGTGTAGTTTGGGTGCTCGCTATATTCTATCCTTTCGTAAATATGGTATGTGGTTTTGTTGATTATAATCCTGCAATTGGTGCAGTCAATGCTAATATAAAAGTAAAACTACCTGTTGTTTTAGCAGCATTCCACACAACATTTAATGTTGCAAATACATTTTTGCTAATTTGGTTTATTCCACAGCTCGAAAAGTTAGTTTGCTTGATTATAAAACCACGCAAGAGCGAGACAGAAGAAGACTTCCGTTTGCGTTTCATACAAGCTGGAATTATGAAGACTCCAGAACTTTCGGTGCTCGAAGCAAGTAAAGAAATACAATCGTTTGCCGAACGTTTACAACGAATGTTCGATATGGTGAGAGAACTATTACATACAACCGACGACTCTAAATTTGTGAAACTGTATTCGCGAATAGAGAAATATGAAGGCATTTCGGATAATATGGAGATAGAAATAGCTAAATATTTAGACCAAGTTAGTAATGCTCACCTTAGCGATGAAACAAAAGAAAAGGTAAGATCAATGCTTAGAGAGATATCTGAATTAGAAAGTATTGGCGACTCTTGCTATAATATAGCTCGTACCATAAATAGAAAAATATCGGCAAAAGAAGATTTTACTGAAAAGCAATACAACCACATTGAACAAATGTTTGAACTTACCGACGATGCTCTGACGCAGATGAATAGTTTGCTGATTAGCCATAAACACCAAAACGATGTGAACCGTTCGTTTAACATAGAAAACGAAATGAACAACTATCGTAACCAACTTAGCACACAAAACATTCAGGACGTAAACGAACATAAATATACTTACGCCATTGGAACAATGTATATGGACATTATTCAAGAATGCGAAAAACTTGGCGATTATGTGGTAAATGTAGTTGAAGCACGTATGGGCGTAAAACAAAATGCATAATTTTAGCATTGCTTACTTTGCAGTTTAAAGTGCTTTTAGTAACTTTGCCTGTATGGAAAAAGAAAATTTTGCACAACAATTTAGTCCTGTGGAATATACAATAAACGTAAAAGGACAACTTTTAGATTTGTCTAAACCGTGTGTAATGGGAATATTAAACGTTACACCAGACTCGTTTTATGCCGATAGTCGTATGCAAACTGAGGCTGAAATATACAATCGTACCAACCAAATTATAGCAGAAGGAGCTAAAATTATAGATGTTGGTGCATGTTCTACACGTCCTGGAAGCAAATTTGTAGACGAAGCAGAAGAAAGACGCCGACTTGCTATGGCACTTCCTATAATTCGTAAAACACAACCAAAAGCAATAATATCGCTCGACACTTTTCGTGCCTCAATAGCACGAGAAATGATAAACGAATTTGGTGTAGATATTATAAACGATGTGGAAGAAGGTAGCGATGCTGAAATGTTTCGTACTGTAGCCGAACTGGGAACACCTTATATATTAATGTCGAAAGCTCCAAACATACACGATATGCTTATAAATATTGCACGCGAAATACAAGAATTACGTGCTTTGGGACAGAAAGATATTATTATAGATCCAGGATTTGGATTTGGAAAAGACCCTATAGACGGCAATTATGCGCTAATGAATGTAATGGAACAACTACACGTTTTAGAACTTCCAATATTAGTTGGAATTAGTCGCAAACGTATGATTCACCAGCTTTTGGGTATTACAGCACAAGAAAGTTTGAATGGAACAACTGCACTAAATATGATTGCACTAATGAAAGGAGCAAGCATTTTGCGTGTACACGATGTGAAAGAAGCTGTAGAAACGGTGCAAATTTACAACCGTTTACGGCAAGCAAAATAACAATGCAAATGTTTTTGAATGTGCAATAGCAACAACATACCTGCTAAAGACACAAACATAGAACGTTTGGAGAGAGAAACAAAGCCAGTATTGCTAATGGCAATATAGAAACAACAACTAAAAGAGAAGAATATGTTTTTCGAATTTGGCATAAAAGATATCATCGATATTGTGTTAGTGGCACTTATGCTCTACTACATATATCGTATTATGAAAGAATCACGTTCGCTTAACGTGTTTGCAGGTATCATGACATTTATTGTTGTGTGGCTTATTGTTAGTCAGGTTTTAGAAATGAGACTTTTAGGAAGCATTATGGATAAATTAGTGTCTGTAGGCGTAATTGGTCTCATTGTGCTTTTTCAGGAGGAAATACGCTATTTCCTCTATAATCTTGGTGCACACCAAAAAGCAAGAAACATTCTAAAACTATTTCGGAACGATAAGAACAAAAAAGGCGTAGACCGCGAAACTATTCTCCCTATTGTTATGGCTTGTATGAATATGGGCAAGGGAAAAGTTGGGGCACTTATTGTTATAGAACGTAGTGTAATGCTTCAGGATATTGTTGATACGGGCGCCTATATTGATGCTCGCATTGACCAACGACTTATTGAAAATATTTTTTTTAAGAACTCTCCGCTCCACGATGGTGCAATGGTTATATCAAAAAAACGTATTAAAGCTGCTGGTTGTATTCTTCCAGTTAGCCACAATCAAGATATTCCAAAGGAATTTGGACTACGCCATCGTGCCGCATTAGGAATTTCGCAGGCATCTGATGCACTTGCTATAATAGTTTCAGAAGAAACTGGCAAAATTTCGATTGCTATTCATGGTGAGTTCCAAGTGCGTTTATCAGCCGAACAATTAGAAAGTATTCTCACAAAGGAACTCGAAAACTTTTAAACCTAAATTGTATTTATTAGAAACTTATTTTGTGTTTTATTATGCTTCACACGAAAGCATAAAGGCAACATTGTTTCTAAATAAGAATGTACAGACAATAAAAGAAAAGTAATGTCGGTAAAGACTAAAAAACATTGATGTCGCAGTTGATGTTATTTAACGTGAGTTCGACGAATTTAGAACAGAGCAAGCTGTGTGTCAATAGTCCTTTGTACATTGATACACGGCTTCTTTTTTCAAGATAGAAATGTTTAAAGCAGCGATAACCAGAGTCGTGAAAAAGAATCATTATTAGCATGACTTCTGCCTTTGACATCGTGGAATTACGCTGATAGTTTCTTTTTCCGGTAGGTTTTAGCGTATATTTTGCCGTCATTGCATCAAAAAACTTGCAGAAATCATCTGCCATACAAAATATTTCAGTAACTTTGTCCTCGGTGATCATAGCGATTTTTGTTTGTAATTGTTTATAAATCAATACTATAAAGTTACAACAATTTTCGCTAATCACCAAATTTACAGACACTTATAATTCATCGAACTCACGTTAAAATTATGTCTATTTTAGTTTTGTATTGAAGTCAACCTTCCATTTTCAAAATAGAGATAACTTCCATAGCCATAGACCCATTGCTCATGAACTCCCCAAGATCCAGATGTTTTATTGATGTCAGAGGGCTTTCCCCATGATTCTTCACACATTTTCTTCGTAAAGCCAATTTTTACCTTTCCTTGAATTATGAGTGTGCCATTAGCTTTACCATATTTTGTAATCATTGATTTTTCCCAATTAGCCTTTTTCTTTGATTCGGCTAAATACTCATTATACGGAATAAAATTCTTTAAATACGTACTACAAAACACATCTTTTATATCGTTCGATGTGAGTATATAGCCTAGCATTGCTTTGTCATCAGCTTCTATGAAAGTTAAATCAACAATTTCCCAAACATGGTTTTGGGGGATGCTTTGAAGTGGTTTTCCATCTGATAGGTTATAAACAATATAATCACCTCCCAATGAACGGTTTGATGTGTATTGATTCACATACTTTCTCCCCTTCATTGTTTCTCGCAATTTTTCAAAATAGCCTAATATTATAAACTTATGTATGTTTATAAGTTCATCTCTTTTTGTGAGAACATCATTGTTATACTCATCATTTACAAAACCAACATCCAAATAATTTCTACCTGGGTATTTTTCGTTACTGACTATCAGATAAAAATGTTTTGTACGATACGTTCCTCTATCATCAGACTGAATAGAGTCCGCTCCTATAATGTCAAATACTTCATTATTAAAAGTACCAAATTTTGATTCATATATTGTAAATCTAGTATCTGGTGATATAACAGCTTCGTTACAATATCCGCGAGAATTTGGTTTCCGTGAATATATAGTTGGACCGTTATCCAACCCTATTGAAGACCTACCCATTTCTGGTAAGATTTGTATCTTTTGTCCAATGAGAGACGGAAGGTTGTTTCGTGTTATATTGGTAAGGCTATCATAAGGAAGGATAACCCGCTCTTCGTCTGCTTGTGAAACAATCTTATAAGACTGTATTTGAGCGAAATTGCACAATGCTATGGCACAAAGTGCAAGTGAAAGAATGTACTTTTTCATATCTCTAGAATTTATAAGTTTTACAATCAACATTTCTTTTCTTCAACCAAATATGAATCAACAGAGAAACTCCACTTACCTTGCATGAATACTTCTTGATAAGGGTCTTGAATCATAGTTGGCACATAATCTTCTTCATTAATTTTATTGTAGTCTACCAAGTAAATATAATAATCGTGTTTTCTCAGTTTAGCTGAGTCTATTTCATTCTTAGACCAATGAAAATGGTTATTACCCTCAAAGGTCTTTACTTCAATGTATCTGCGTTGAGTGGAGGATTCGCTATGGAATGATATAATATCATAACCTGCAGAAACATCGATTTCTGAAATCTGTTTAATTTTTTTCTTCTGTTGTTCGGTATATGGGCAACGTTTCCTTTCAAAATCCAATACAAACAGTTCGCCCTCTTCACCCATGAGTCTTTCATGCTCGAGTTTTTCCATAAGCTGACTCAGGGACATGGTACGCTTGTGTTTTATCGCCTTTTTGAAAATCTGTTCGTATTCATTGCTAATAATGAATTTCAATCCATCTGTTTTGACAGCTCCAAAACTTACGAGAAGATTTCTAAACACAGCAGATTCTAATCTGAATGCCCTCCGAGGAATATAAAATAAATCTTCTTGTTCGTCATACGTAACTTGTGCGTCATCGAATAAGCCATTTTTACTAAGCACATTAAAGCAATGAGAACAAAGTTCCCTAATAAACACATCTTCATGGATTGCGTGATAAGTTAAGGACTTGGATACACATAAATCACCCTCAACATTTAATAAGTCAAGTTCTTGTAATGCTAAAATTCCACATGGAAAAACAAGGTCTATTCCTTCAACAAAAGAACATGCGGCTTTTACTGACGACAAACTTACATTGTTTCCCGTCAGTAATTTTCTACAAAGGAATAGAATTCCATTTTTGTCCCCGATGGAACTATATCTTTTTAGCTCTTGCCTCATAGTCGCGTAGAATAGCTTTTACATCATCTATGCCTCCAGATTCTAAAACGTTATCAAAAAGAGGTATAGGCATACTCTCCATTATATCGTTTAGTCGTTGCTCTTTCTCTGCAAGTCGTTTGTTAATGGTTTCATCTATCGTATCTTTAGATATAAGATAGTAATACTTTGTATTAACGTCTGGTTTCAAGCCATAACGGTGTATTCTATCTTTAGATTGTATAAAGTGAGCTGCATTAAATGACCTTTCAATATATATCGCATTATGACATTTCTTGTGCAGAGATATTGATTCTGCAACAGCAAATGGATTTGCAAGAATTACTCTGAATGAAGAGTCGTCGCGATTAAACTCACGGACAATAGATTCACGAGTCAGACTATTCATTTCATCTGATCCATCGCTTGCTTCCACAGGAGTTGCCCCATAAAGCATTCGAGAAGCTATACCTCGTTCTTTTAGGTATTCACTCATTCTTTCAATATTGCGAATAAAAGAAGCCCAAATGACAACTTTACCACCAGCTTTAACTATTTCTTCTGCAATATCGGCTGCTTTGATGAATTTGTTTGGAACTTCAGAAGATACAAACTGCTTAATGCCAGCAATAAAATCGCTATCTTCTTCTGATTCTGCAATATCCTCACCAACATCATCAATATCAGTCAATTTAGAATTTAGCAATTCTGGATTGGTAGCGACTTGCATCAAGCGAATAAACTTCGCTTTTCTAACTTTTTTAAGGAAAGGAGACATATCTTCATCAATCTCGGCCATGAACTTATTTTCTATTGCATTATAGATTGATTTCTGAGAGTCTGACATTTCCACTTCAATTTCCTCAAAAGAAGCAGGCGGAATGTTTAGGTCACTTTTGCGCACACGAATAAAGAATGGTGCGATTTTATTTATTAAATCGTCCACTCGTTCATCTTCAGATGAATGACTCATGTTTACGAGTTGTGGAACATTGTATGTTAACACATCTCTATCCGGCCAAATGAAATGAAAGAGATTATACAAATCTTCATACCCATTTGGAGCCGGAGTTCCTGTAAGTACAACACGTGAAGCGGCTTTTGAAGCCAATTCCATTGTAGATGCAGCCATAATACCACCGTGGGTGTTTTTGATTTTATGTGCTTCATCTAATACGACCATCGCTTTATGTTGCGATAGGAAAAAAAGCAAATCATCCTTGATTGAGATAATTGATTGGTATGACGTAAGAGTGATGTCTGCATGGGACATTCCATGTAGATACAATGATTTCTCTTTCGTAGTCATACCACCAATAAGACGCATCGATGTTGGTTCTGTACCAAAGCACTCTTTATATTCAATTTCCCATGGGCCGAATGAACTTAAAGGACCAATAATAACGATACAATTTACGTGTTTAGGGTCGTCTTTAGGGAGATTATGAAGATAAGCATAGGCTCCATAAACCACACTTGTTTTTCCGGCACCAGGTACAGAAAAATTACAAGCGTTTTGAGCGAATGCCATATGGTATGCCGATAACATTTGTAATTTATACAGCTGTCGATTCGGCATATTTTTTATAAGAGACTCTTCAAAACGCTTGAATTCATCAATCTGGGGATGATTATCTCTGATGTTTCGTGCTTGCTGGGAGAACTCTTCAAACAGAGACTCTTGTGTTCGGAAATTTTGCATTTCACGGTTGATACCTTCTCCGAACGAAATATCACAGTTAATGTATTTAGCAAGAACCTTGATATGGTTCATGGTTACATTGACATTCTCTGTAATTTCAACTTGTATGTGGTCTCCACAATCTGAAAATTTCAGATTAGAACGCATATAGAGCTTTGCCATTCGATTGCGGCGAATTTTATCTGCACCCTCACGAATGACAATGCTGTTGCCTTGAGACTCTATTTGAAGAACCCCTGTATTATTCATCTATTCTGCTTCTAAGTTCGTCTGCTTGTTGAATGAGATTTTGTAAGCCTTCCAAAATTTCAACCTGATACTTCTTAATACTGCTTGCCTGAGGATCAATGGAGCCCAATGAAGCAATGGCACCCAAAGCTTTTTTTACGAGAAGCATAGGCTCTTTGGCACGAAGTTGACTATCAATGTCGTCTTGTGCTGCATTGAAGTTATCTTCCATTTGCTGCTTAACGTGTTTGCGCCATTCCTGGTCACGAGCTTGCATACATGGAATAATGTCATCGCCTGTTGCGTTCTGTATGTATTCATCAACGCTTTTCTCTTCATAACTTGCAACAGCTTCGTTATGCTTGTCAAGGAAATTTTCCCATCGAGTCTTTGTACCGAAAACACTCGAAGAGGCCTGACCAGGCTTACGGAATAAATCGCGAATATCATTTTGAGCTAACCCCAATCTTATATAGTCAAAAGAAACAGCTTTTAGGTTGTTGACATCTTCTGGTGTGAAGCTCCACATATTAGCGACTCCAGCACTATACTGTTTAAGGGCAATGTTCAGTTTCTGGAAAGAGTCCTCGTGTCCTTCTGCCATTGTATAAATGCCGTCATACTCATAGAAGCTAAGATACTCATCCATCAAGGAAAGAATTTCGAGGTTTGTGTCAATATCTTTCTTCTTTATCCCCATGAAATTTGCAATCTCATCTCTCGTAAAACCAGCATCCTCTAAGTCTTTGCATTTAAGGTATTTTTCAATAGGGTTATAATCTACTTTCTCGTCTTCTCCCATCTGGAAGGATGTTTCGAGTTGGAGAATGTCTTTCTTTGTCGCATTCTCTGGTAGAATTACTGCTCTAAAGAATTTGCATCTATTCTTTTCCTCTTGCGTAGCTCTCGCGTCACTAAGGATTCTGTTCATCAAAGATACTCTTCGATTACCATCAACGATGACACCATCTGAAGTTACGATACCGAATTTAAGTTGACCTACTTGTCGAAGGCTTCCCATCGTCTTTTCGTTCTTGTCTGCTTTAGATTGCCACAAGAATTTTTCGATGAGTGCAGCATCGTCTGTAAGCTCTGGATTAAGTTTGTGGTTCTGTTTCTCATAAGATTTAACCACACTACCGATACGACCATTATACTGATTGTAGATGAGACATTCCATAGGAATCTCCCATACATCAAAAGATTTTCGCTCTCCTCGATAGAGAAGAGGATAACCTTGTGCAAACGGCGCTTTCTTTTGAATTTGCTTCAGCAATTCAATTCTTTGACTACGTTCCATATATTAAATAATTATATCATTCAGATGATTTAGTGAATTAAGATTGAGACAATAGTCTGTATAGTCCCAAATGTCTTTTAAGTCAGATTGACGACCAATCCATCCTGCTCCGTCAACAATAACAATTTGTTTAGTGTTCTGATAAGTTGAGCGAATATAGTCACGCAAGTCTTTTACACTGCGCTTAAAATCAGACTGACCACGAGAAGTGGTTATGTTAAAGCTATATTTTACATAGCAGACAATTTCGTCTGTAGCTTCGTTTTGAATAGCGTAATTAACCTGAATTTCTCTGGTGCCATTACCGACAGGATCAACCTTTGGGTTGCGAACCAGTCTGTAACATTCTTGATTGCATATTTTTTCAAGAAGATTTTCAACTTGCTTAATATTAGCCAAAGAGACATCACTATTATATTGTGTGTCAAAGTCTTTGCTTATAAGGAAGTCCAAAAAATCATCATTCTGTAAGCGTTTCATAACAGTATCGGAAATGACGAAATTACGAAGTCTGTATGAGGGGATGTTTGTGGAAAGCTCACTATTACATGGCCCCTCAACAAACAAAGTACACACTTTGTTCATCATTTCTTCATCAGAAAGCATGAACACGCGAGTGTGTTTAACATCCCATTCTGTTTTGAAATCCATCTGCCGCTGGATTCTAAACATAGAAATAACACGCTTGAATAATTCTGTGCTAACACCAAGAATTACAAGAAGATTACCTAAAGAATCCTCATAATTTCTTATATACGCTTTAAGACCATCTAATGTGTTAATGTTTTGCATCTGCTGTTTGAGAGCGGATAGTTTTTCCGCTCTCTTTTCCAGATACTTTCTGTCAACATCATTATTTATAAAGAACATTGTAATACTCTTTATAAATTCTTTATATGGAATCTTATTCATTTCTGTTTCTTATTTATTGCCGAAATCAAACGCTCTGCTAATACTTGTATCACAGGGACGCATACAGAATTGCCAAGCAAATCAAAAGCTATGGTTCTTCCTCTTTTCTTATTTTCCAAGTAGGACAAATCATAGTCTTCATAACCGAATAATCTTAGTCCTTCGTCTATTGTTAGGTGTCGCACACCATTTTCTTCAACTACACCTATTCGTTCCATATCCATAGCAACCATAGTCGGTGCAATAGAGTTGGAATCAAGGAATTGGCTAAACTCAAAACTTAGTTTGCCTGTAACGATATTGTAGCCTTTTGGCTTTGTCGTGTCTGGTTTTCTTCTTGATGCAGTATTTCCATTTCTTGAAATGACTATCTTTTTCTTTGGATGTTCGTACACCAGATAACCTTTTTCAGTTAATGACGCAAGCATCGAAGTCAAGTTTTTCTCTTTATAAAATGAGGCAATCTGCTCTTGGGTTAGAGGCATTCCGTCCATCCAATCTATGCCAATAAGCTCTGCCCATTTCTTTTTGCGGCGCTCTTTTAGCAGCAAATTAAGAAAATCTTTTTCTTGTTTTGTAACTTTGCCTTTCAACGATATATCCCAGCTATGGATGTTGTGTTCACCACCACGCTTATCTTTTATGTATTTGCCTTCAAGTTGATTAGGCGTATAAGCGGCTAATAGCTTTTTAGTAAAAGCTGAATGTTCAGCAGGTAATCCATATTCTCTCACGTTTGAAAAAGTCGCGTGAGAGGTCGGTAAGTTGTCAAAATTTATTTTACCAATTTTTTTATCAAGACCTACAATGTAAACTCTTTTTCTGGCTTGTGGAACTCCAAAATCAGAAGCATCAAGAACTTTTACATATACGTTATATCCCGCAAGTTTCAGTTTCTTTACAATGGTAGTCAATGTGCGACCGTAAGTTGCACCATCTTCAACACCACCATGTTTAACAAGCCCTTCAACGTTCTCTAATATGAATCCCTTAGGTTTGTTTCCCAAAGCCGTAGATTCGTGAATAATTCTCTCTATCTCGAAAAACAAAGTGCCTCTCGTGTCAAGAAATCCAAGTCCGTTGCCAGCTGCACTGAATGGTTGACACGGAAAACCTCCGAGGATTATATCCAAGGAGTTATTAAACATTTGAACGTTTACATCATAAATGTTATAATCTACTTTCTCGTTAGGGTATCTATGTTTTAGTGCTTCTATTGCTGCGGGCTTAATCTCCGCAGTAAGTAAGCAATTTGTCTCAACACCAAATTCTCTTGCGGCTCTTTCAAAACCAATTCTAATGCCGCTCAAACCTGCAAATAAATCTATGAAGTTTAGCATTTGTTATACTGCTTTTCTGTTATATACCGTATCCATGTGCCATTCAAGGAAGGTGGGATTTGGCTTGACTACAGCATCGTTTATCAATAGTTTCTTACTCTCAAACATTCTTGGGAACAAAGAAGAATACCCAATGTCAAACTTATGAGACTCCAAATATGAAGATATGTGGAGTTTATAATCTTTGTCTATACCAATCAATCCTTCAACATATGCTTTTGCATATACAAGATTAAGCAGAAGTCCGTTGTCTGCTCTCATGGATTCTTCTTCATTCTGTGCTGACGGAATTATGTGACAAGCGACAAGTAATTCAGGTATTTTAATTCCAGATATTACGCAGTGTCCATTATAATTCTTATTGACTATCTTCAAGAAAGGATAGTCATTAATGTCTTTGACAAAATCTTCCCACTCGCCAATATGAGCAAGATGCAAGGCCTGTTCTGGGTTGCCTGCTTCAAGAATATTGATTCTCGCTTTAATGGCTTCTTCTCTGAGGTAAGCCAAATTACCTTCAAATTCATCCCAAATAGGCTGGCATAATTTTATGGCTTCATCACGACCTTTAACACCACGCTCCTTTAATTTGGGATCGCAATTTGCAAAGTTAGCCAATCGCATACCAATAGAACTTGGCGTGCGACCGACAAACTGTGCAAGTTTTATTATATCTGGATTTGTTTTGTTTATTCTACCAAACTCTATTCTATGATATAAGTCCAAGGCAAGAATGAACTCGTCTCGACTCCAGACTCTTTTTGTAGTTGACCTTTCTACCATGATGCAAGCAAACGTGAAGATAAATTAAGCGTTTTCTCTTCTAACTAACTCGTCAAGTGACACACCTAAAGTGTCAGCTATTCTGGTTGCCATATCAAGGCTTGGCTGACTCCTATTTGTGCACCACTTTGAAACAGTGGCTTGACCAATGTTGAGTTGTTCAGAAAGCCACTTGTTGGATTTCTTTTTTTCTGCAAGTATGACTTTTAGTCGATTCAAATCTTCTGTCATATCGATTATTGTATTTTTGAGTTACAAATATAGTAATTTTGAATGATAATAATTTCCTCTTAGGATAATTATTTTCCTTATAAATGCAAAAAAACAAGAACCTTACGATTCTTGCCTTTTATTTGAATAATAAAAGGTTACATCACTCCACTAACAGGTACATTTACGATGTCGTGGACTGGGAACTTTTCGCAACCGATGTAGAGGGTGTCGAAAGCGTCGGAGTCGTCGGTGCGGTGTTCGAGCAGGTTTTCTTCTGATTCGGCGAGCTTTTCGCCTGACTTGTCCTTGCGGAAGCCGTTGCGCCCTCGGCTCACTCCTGCCGACTGGATGGCAAGGATAAGGTCGGGGTTGTTGCTGCGGTTGAAGAACGGCATGAGGCGTTGTTTGCCAGCGAAGCCTTGGTTGATAAGCAGATACTTCTCATCGTGGCGCATCGGGTTGCCGAGATAGACCGCTTTTACCTGCCAGCCGTGGCGTTCAAACGGGTGGATGACTACCCAACGGAAGTCCTGCTCGTTGTTGGGAGGTTTTGTTACGACCAAGAGCAATAGTGTAGTAGTTGATGATAGTCTTATTCTAGTAGCTCTGAAAGATACGTAAGAATAGAATCCCTGACATCGTGCCGCAATAAACCATACAAGAAATACCGAGAAACTTTTTGGGGTGTAATAAAGGGTGTAAATCGCATAACTTGCTGATTTACACCCTTATTTGCGGAGAGAGAGGGATTCGAACCCCCGGTGCCTCTCAGCACGGCGGTTTTCAAGACCGCTGTAATCGACCACTCTACCATCTCTCCAGAAGGCAAAACGTTAGTCTACCCGCCTCCTAATTGGAAGCGGTTGCAAAGATATAGACATTTTTCGGGACTGCAAAATATTGAGAGAACAAACTTTATATCAAAGCACTTTTTTTACCAAATAAAGCATCGATAGCTTCCGTATACACTCCCTTGAGAGGCTTTATCCATTATCTTCTTAGTCGAAAAGCTCTTTAGAGATGCATCCTCTTTTGTTAGAGGATAAGCGAAGGAGAGGAGTTTATCCCATCTTCGCTTTAGCTTTCCTCAAAAAGGGCGTTTATTCGAATCTAATTGATTTGACCAAATCAATGATGTAAGAGCCTGACGTACCATTGTCGTAGGCATTTATGACACAAACTTTCTCTTTTCTCTTATCGGTAACGGAGCAGAAACGCCAGTAAAGAGTTTTACCTTCTTTCTGAAAGCGCCAGACACGAAAAACACAGGTATTACCGTTTATATTCTCCCGACCCTCTGCAACCAGTTGGGGAGATTTGTCTTTAAGGCTTTCGAGTGTAAGCTTTTCCAAATTCTTATATACTTTTGTCTTGAAATCATCCGATGTATAAAATGAATAAATGCCCAGTCCCACGGCATTATGCTTCAGTTTGAATACTATATCATCGCCTAAGTCCTTACTAACATCCTGTCTCTGACAGGTAAAGCCTTCCGGAATAGTGAAAATAGCCAGTCCGTTTGTACGTTGGTTGGACGGTAATTTTCTACTGAGCATTTCTCTTTCCCGTTTAGCTTGTGGCGTAAGGGCTTTTAGCCCGATAAAAAGACCACAAGCAATTCCTATGATAACGATAAACAAGATGATACTCATCCACTTTTTTTTATGTGTGTTTGCCAATAGCCCATGCTGTTTGTGGGTAACCGTTTCTTTTTTGTTGTCGGCCTTATCGCCTTGTACCTGCGTCTCAGCAGACTGTTCAAACTTCCTTTCCATCAATCTTATATCCTTTCTTTGTGATTCTTATTCCTGTGTAGTCCTGTGCAAGACTGCATAAATGACAGAGACCGGCCTCCATCATCTGCAAAGAGCTTCTATACTCTTTTTCCGGAATATCGAGACAAATATAGTAACATCTATCGACTTTTCGCGATGTTCATTGGCTTTCAATCTAACTTATATGTCTGATAAGAATTAAGTACATAGTATAGCCTTGTGAAGTCGGCAGTGAGGCGCGAAAAGAATATCCAGGTTGCCAGATAAGAAAAATTAATGGCAAGAAGAAATGTCGTTCCCGCCCTTGTAGGAAAGAAAGCATATGCCTATATTTGTCTTATCTATGAAGAAAGCAAAGAAATTTACGATTATTTCGTGTCTGCTGCTGGTGCTTTGTATGACCTGTAATGCTCAACGGAGTCTTGCGAAGCAGCGGATAAAGACCGAGCAAAAAAAGGCTCTGCCACAGTATTCAAGGGTGCAGATTCCGGAAGATAGTATAGCATCTGTGAACAAGAAGAAAACACTTGGATTTAAGGTAATGGATGTCAGCTGGCAGGGAACTTATGAATACTATCTACAGGCATCAGAGCTTCCGCCGGTCTTTGTCGGCTACACGCTGGATATTAAACGAAACAGTTGCATCTTCGAGGGCAATGGGCAAATGGTCACGTTCCGCATACTTTGTGCCGTAAAGAGTGAGTCGGAGAATGAGTTAACATTGGTTTATGACCGTTCATTGAGCGAAATGAACAGCTTGTCTCAGTCATTACAACGCTCCCCTTCGTTGGTAAAACTGTATCGGCATAATGGGAAATATTATCTTCAAAGTCCCTGTATCGTTGACAAGAAGGGCAGAGCTAATATGAAGGTAGCTTGTGAGAAGCTGAAGGCATCCAATTAAAGCAAAAAATCTGCTTTCAACAAGTGTATTCACCTGTGAAAGCAGATTTTTTCTTCATTTCAACCCAAACGGGGGCGACTAAACATTTTTTATTTTCCCGTTTCGATAATCCGAGGGAGAAATACCTGTGGCATTCTTAAAATACTTACCCAAAAAACTCTGATTAGGAAAATGCATGCGCGCCGTAATTTCTTTAATGGAAAGCCCCGTATTGCGTAAAAGCGATTTGATCTGCGTAAGCGTGAGTGACATGAGCCATTGTCCGGCCGTCCGGCCGCTTACGGTTTTTACAATCTCTGATAAATATTTAGACGAGAGCCCCATTTCGTTGGCATACCATTTTACTTCGCGATGCTCCATATAGCAAGCCTGCGCCAGGTTGATAAACTTGTCAAAGATTACGTAGCTATGTGCGGAGTGCTGCATTGCCTCCGGATTGCGCTTAGCCAAGAAGTCGCAAACGTCAAAATAGAACACGCGCATCAACATCAAAATGGCTTCTTTACGATAGCCGTGCGACTCATTTTTAAGGCGACGAATGAGGGCTGCAAAGCTCTCAAAGAGCCAAGTCTGTTCGACTTCTGAAAGATGAATTACGGGATTCTGCAACAGATAAAGCAAGAAGGGCCAAAGGTTTTGCAAGCCCACGAAGCTCTCTTTGCAATACTCTTGAGAGACTAATACAATGCGCCCGCGAAAGTCCTCGCTCGGCCGGCATTTTTCAAAGATCTGCTCACCAAAACCCACCAAGAAATCGCCGGGTCCCATCTCATACGCCTTCCCGTTGAGCACGAAAGAAGCACTACCCCGATTGCAGTAGCAACAAAGCATAAAGCCCAGCTGAAGAGTCTTGCCCGTAAAGGCTACATTGCGAAAATTATCGAGTATGATCAGGTTGTTATCTGTATCGGGTGCTCGGAAGCTGGCATAGGGACGCACATCGTCCAAGCTGACTTGCATTAACATCTCAAAAGTGTTTAATTCCAATTTGTATATAGGCAAAAATACGCCTTTAAAAGCGACAGAGCAAATTTACAGCCGTATTTTATACTGATCTCAGCAAACCTTTTCGGCGCTTTGTTTCCGCTCCGCTTCTTGTCATACTTTTTCTCACATAATTATAGGCCGTTTTATCATCTTATAATTGGAAAATATCACAAAAATGTCTGAGGGTTTCAATCCTAAAAACAGAATATTTATCGCTTAATCTCCAAATAAAAATACAGCATACTAAATATTATGCCTTAAAACGCCAAACCTTCTTCCAGCGGTGATCCTGATCAGAAAAGGCCATTGTCCGCTGCGTCTACTACCTCGCCTCTTCTGCGCTGCACCGCCCCACTGCTGAAGGCTGTAGGGGTAAATTCTGAATAATCACTGCGCCGTTTGCGCCCACCACATTCCGCCCATCGACTTTGCCATCACGAGCGTAAACCTTTTTCATCACGAGCGCAAGCATTTATTATCGTGAGCAAAAACCTTTGTCGTCGTGATAAAAAAGCGTGCAGATGATTTTGCGCCACTTATAAACCAAGTTTGCTCACCCAAAGCCAAGGGTTGCACACCGCAAACAAGCCGCTACGCATTGTGGAGCTTCCGCTAAGGCGAAAAGACGAGCTGATTGGAGATATGAAAAGAAAAAAGCCGCTCGATTTCGTAGGTCATACGATAATCGAACGGCGTTTGAGAGGCCGTCGGGCTCAGCACGATTGGCTTTGGCTCAGACTGCTCCTGTTATATAGTCTACGTAAGATAGATCTATGCGCGCTGTGCCACACGAAAATGTAGCGGAAACAGACGCTTTTTCAGGATTATCCGAGCAATTCAAATACGGATGGTCCTGCCATCTTTGAAGTGATAGAAATCTTTTATGAGAGAAAAATTTTTGTCGGAAGCGATCTCACCTCCATGCTCTATATAGCAAAGGGGCACATCGCCTATAAATGAAGCCCAACGACTAAAAGAACTATGAGGTCCAATGATGCGATCACACTGTGATAGTGCATAAAGATCATGAATAGCAGAAGTATTTTTCTTCAAATCGCAAAGCGTAAATCCTTCAAATGCGGATTTGTCGTATTTCTCATTTGTCGAAATAAAGAAGCAAACTTTTTTGTCGGAATAAAGGGATTTGACCTGCGACATAAATGTTTTATACTCTTCGATTTCAAAGAAATACTGACCATTTTCCCAATAACGATAATCGCCCCCACGCATGTGTACGGCAACTATAAAATAGCCCTCTGATTTATACCGATCTAACTCTGATGAAACATCGTCAATGACTTGTTGATTCGGAGAAAACACACGCCTTAAAGTGTCTTTGTCAACGTAGGGATAATAATCGTGGTGGTCTCTTAGGTTCCACCCATCCAAAAACCCCATCTTCTTTCCTAATCTCGTTTCACGAAACTTGCGTGCAAGAGAATTTAGAAACAGACATCCCCAGAAATTCTTCCAACGCTCCTCTCCAAATAGTCTGAAGAAAGATTGAGCGTAAAAAGGAAAGCAACAATACTTTGAACTGAGCAGATTTGGAAAATATTTTATATCTACATCCCAGTGTACAATATAGACTTTCCCATTATTTTTTATAGCCCACGCAATGGTATCAAGATAGGACCAAAGCCTATTACAAGTTTGCCCGGGAGCATCACATATCACTTTAAACATTCTTTTTCGCTTAATTTCGATTAAACAACTTATTCTTCACCATACGATTGACTACGTTGCGCTCTTCACGTCCTAAAAATAAATAGGAAAAAAAGGACATGCTGACTAATATCAAGCCACAAGAAAGAATCAAACGAGAGAATTCTGATATGTTGAGATTGGTGAGTAAATAGAGAAGTAGGATCGTCGGAACAACAGGAAGAATCATCGCACTTACTTTCATACAAAAGTCTTGTACAGAAAATAGCGGTATGTACTTCTTTAGATAATAAACACTAAGCAGCACACATACAAAGGTACTAAGCGTATTGAGTATATATATGTGCTCAGGATGCTTGCCGGCCAACAAGCAGAGAACGGCTAAAGGAATGACAAGGAGCTTTACGATACCTTGAAAAATACTATACCCTTTTATTTTCCCTGCAGCATGGACCCCAATTTTTAGATTAGACGCCATAACATCGAAGAATGTCTCGAAGAAACAAATATCCAAGAGTATGACGGTGTAAGCAGGCACCTGCTTTAGCCAGATTCGCAAAATAAAATCGCAATTGTAAATAAAGGAGATTATAATCACAGACATAACGATAATGAGCATCCGCATTGACAAATAATAGATGTCCATCATCTCAGTATACTTTTCTTGCGCGTAGAGCTTTACAATCTGAGGCCGGAAGGCTGTCGTAATATTGCCAACAAAGGAACGAAACACATTTGTCACCGTTATGACGATACCGGCAGCCGCATTCATAACAACCGAAAAAACGATGTTGATAAAGTAAGGAATGCCTTGAAAGTTGACATTCGCGCACAAGCCCGTAAACATATCAAATCCCGAAAAGGACAACATTGGCTTAAGAATGTCCTTATCAAACGTAAAACGAAAACGACACTCCTCAAAATGCCTTATGCAATAGATACGATAGATGATCGTAATAAAAACATCTACAAGCAATGAAAGAATCGCATAGAACAACAACTTATCAAAGTCGCTCACGATTAAAAGATATAAGATAACGAGCCTGAGAGCGGTTTTGAGAATCTCGACGTAGGCGTAGACGTTCATCCTCTCGTGTGCAATAATGCAAGCATTGTAGGGCACTTGCGTACATTCAAATAGAACAGAGAAAGCTGAAATCTGATAAACCCAGAAAGCAACATTAAAACGCTCCGCAGGAATTTTTAAAACATTGAATAAGAACCAGAGCCCGACCGTCTCTGCCAACAGGATCATACTAAGCGCCACGCAAATTTGTATAACCAAGGCGCCTGAGAATGTTTTTTGCAATCGTTTTATGTCGCCTCGCCCTAACTCTAATGTAACGAACCTTGATGTTGTCGCCGCCATTGAGTTGCTGAAAAAGCCAAAAAAAGGAACAACAGCAGCAACGACATTATAAACACCATAATCTGTTACACCCAACGTCTGCAATACAACTCTTGAAGAATACAATCCAACAAGCATTGTAAAAATCATACGAAGATAGAGCATCGCAGCATTTTTGGCTACTTGGCGCTTTGAAGAAATTCCAGACATTTAATTCATATATATGTTGTCTAACAATAGAGCATAACTGCAAAAAGCCGTCGGGCTCAGCACGACCGGCGTTTCGTCAGGCCTCTCTCACAAAATGGGGGAAGGCCGGTTCGCCCAAATGGGGCGCATAGGAAAAGCCTTCGTAAGTAAAGTCGGCCAAAGCTGATGGTTGGTCAGCCGCAGTTTGGAGCAGATGGCGCACCATAGCGCCGCGGCAGGCTTTTGCCCAAACGGCTTGTACGTGCAGCCGGCCCTGCTTGCGAACATAAAAGAGGGGCTTGATCACTTTTATTTCACGGCTGACGCGCGCCCAATTGAAGAGGCGCTCATATTCGCCGGTCGAAAGGTGGATCAAGATGCCGTCGTCGGCGTGTACGGCGCGGATGAGATAATCCGTCAACTTATCGCGCCAAAAGCGATCGATGGGTTTATCATTTGTTGCTTCCAAGCGCACTGTATGCTCCATTCTGTACGGCACGATAGCATCCATCGGTCGCAACAGGCCGTAAAGGAAGCAGGTGATGAACAAATGTTCCTGCGAAAAGGACAAGGCGGCCGCATCGAGCGTGTGTGCCATCAGCGCTTGATAGGCGCGCCCGTTGTAGGCCATTATGGCGGGCACCTTTTCGGCTAAGAAGAAGTTTTGATAGCGCTGTTGATTCTCTAAAGCCAACTGCCGGCTGCACCCCAACTGCGCTGCCAGCTCGTCAAGATTGAGGCGGGCCATTTCTTTTGCGAGCCGATCAGCCTCCGCCTGAAACGCAGGAAGCGTTAGCGGCTTTGCGGCGACTTCCGTCGGGCAAACCATCATCTTCGCATTGGCCAGCAGGATTTGCATAGGGGCTTATTTGTTGATGTAGTCCAAGATTTGTTCGGCGTGAATCTTGGTTTTGATTTCTTTAGGCGTGAAGATCTTTTCTACGATTCCCTCTTCGTTGACCAAATAAGTTGTGCGAAGAATGCCGAGCGTGCGACGTCCGTAGTTGACTTTCTCGCCCCAAGCACCGATAGCTTGGAGTAAGGTCGTTTCAGTATCAGCGATCAGGGGGAAATCAAGCCCCTGTTTGTCGGCAAATTTCTTTTGAAGTTCTACTCTATCCTTGCTCACGCCGACGACAGCATAGCCGGCAGCAGCCAATTCTTCTTTATGGGCCTGCAAAGAACAAGCTTCGGCCGTGCAACCCGGCGTATTGGCCTTCGGATAAGTATATAAAATTATTTTTTGCCCGCGATAGTCGCTTGCTTTTATCTCTTTACCGTCTTGATCTACACCGAAAATCTCGGGTATTTTATCTCCTACCTGCATAATGTTTTAATTAATCGAATTGTTTTATGATTGTCTGTGTTGTATATTGAATGGGGCGTTTAATGCCCCAAAACTTTATTTCTTCAAACCCAACAAAAGGGAGAAACGATGCGGCAGTCCGCTAAACAATGCGGCACGTATATGGCGCGGGGAAAGGGCGTAGAAGAGTCTATAATGGCGGAGCTTGATCCTAAACGTCTCCCAATAATAGTTCAATCCGCTGCGCACGGCGTGGTGCTTGGCTTGCTTACCGAAATTACCCCCCAGAAAGACAATGCGCAAGATGTCTTGCTCGTAGCGTTTGGCCTTCTCGGATATGGGTAAGGGAAAATATTCCGGCGGCAAGCCGAGTTTATCTATAAGTATCCACCCGACAGCCTCAAAGGCGAGCGTAAAGTTCAGAACCTTGAGATGCTTTTGCAAGGCCGCGCGATCTATTTTTTCGCGCAAGGCGTGGAGCAACACTGCCACGTCGCAAAACTGGCGCAATCCGACACCAAGTTCTACCAAATGAAGATATAGGTGCAAAAAAGTATAGAGCACGTTGAGCGTTGGAGCGAGCGTGGGCACTTTTAGTCCGTTTACCTCGATAAAATCAGTAGGTGTATCGCTTAAAAGCCGTTCCCAATAAAGCCGATCTGCCTTTGTGTTGAAATCCAACATTTCATAGTGCATCTCAAACAAGACCTTCCCGTGATAGAACTCGATGGCGTGCTCGCCGGCTTGACGCTCAAGCTTGAGTTTCCATTCTTCCTGAAACACTGCGGCAGCGGCATCGAACGACGACGGAGGGCAATAGAAATCTATATCGCCCGGCGTGCGCTCTTCCGGATGCGGATAAAGCGCGGCCAAGGTTTGGCCCTTAAAAACGAAGAAGGAGAGTTTTTTTCTATGCATCACGTTGACCAGATTAGCCAGCTCGTGCTGCAAGAGTACATTGGCTTGCGCCACGCGCTGCGTAAAGCCGAAAGCCATCAGGGTATCGCGCGGCGTAAGCGGAAACTGCCGACGCACTAATTCCCCAAAAACGAGGCCGGCTACCGTTTGCTGCTTAGCAACTTTAGACAATCGCGCAAAATCTACAGACTCGCGCAACTCTTTTTCAACAGGATGTCCCCACAAAGCATTGCGCAGCAAGGCCAAGAGCACTTGGATTGTCGTCATAATCTGTTCAAGAGGGAGTTTGGGCGTGATCGAGTGAAGAATAGACGGAATTTTTGCTAAGAAACTCGGGCACGATGGCCTTCATCTTGCGCACAATGGTCATATCGTCAGCCGTGCGCGCCGTCTGAATCAGGTCTTCTATCTTCTGCTCCACATCGGCGTAATCGTATTCGCGCACCTTGGCAATGCGGATCTTGTCATTAAAGGAGGGAAGTGTACCCTCTTTATCGTTCAAGACTTCTTCATACAATTTTTCTCCGGCGCGCAAACCGGTATATTCGATCTCGACATTCGTAGCACCGGAAAGGCGAATCATACGCTTGGCCAAATCGGCAATGCGGACGGGTTTGCCCATATCAAAGACGAAGATCTCGCCGCCATTGCCTTTCGTGCCGGCCTCCAAAACCAGTTTGCAGGCTTCGGGAATAAGCATGAAAAAGCGGATAATGTTGGGATCTGTGACGGTAACCGGACCGCCGGCGCGGATCTGCTTTTCAAAAAGTGGGATGACGGAGCCATTGGAACCCAAGACGTTGCCGAAGCGGGTCGTAACAAACTGGGTCGTGCCTTTGACTTTGTTCTCTTTTTCTGCCTTATCAAGACTTTGCACGTAGATTTCGCAAATTCGCTTGCTGCATCCCATTACATTGGTAGGATTTACGGCTTTGTCGGTAGAAACCATCACGAACTTCTTCACGCCAAACTTGACGCTCAAGTCGGCTATTATCTTCGTGCCGTTGACATTGTTGAGGATACTCTCGCTCGGGTTGTCTTCCATCATTGGCACGTGCTTGTAAGCGGCGGCGTGAAAGACGTAGTCGGGGCGAAAGGCGGAGAAAATCTTTTCCATCCTTATCTCGTTCGTAATGGAGGTGACGATAGTCGAGACTTTAATGCCCGCGAAGTCGTGCAACATCAAAAGGCGTATGTCGTGTTGCGGCGTCTCTGCTTGGTCGATAAGCATCAATTCGGCCGGCTTCAGCAAACTGATTTGCCGAACCATCTCGCTGCCAATGCTGCCCGCAGATCCGGTAATCAAAACGCGCGTGCCGGCTATTTCTTGGCCTACACTCTGCATGTCAACCTGAATCTCGTCGCGCGGCAAAAGGTCTTCGATGCTGATCTCCTTTAGCGTCGCTTGGGGTACGCTTTCTGAAGAGCCGTCCCACTCGCGGGCGCCTTCAGTCATATATATATGTACGCCGGCATTGATCAAAAGGTCTTGCAACTTCTCGTTGCTGCGAAACTCATCGTTGCGCAAGGGAGAGATCAGAACGGCTTTGATCTTCGAATCTTTAATGATTTCCTCTAAATCACTGTCTGCTTGGTAGACGCGCTGCCCCATTAAGAAGATGTCCTTCAGTGTGGGATCGTGAGAAATAAAGCCTTTGAGGCGAAAGCGCCGAGGCTTCTCGTTGTTTATATTCTTCGCCAAACCTATACCGCCATTCTTAACGCCATAAATCAAAGCGGCAGCGGCGCCATCACTATCAAACGCCGTATCATAAAGCATCTTGACGATAACGCGAAAAGCCCACAACAAAACCGTAGCAACTATATAAATGGCTAAGATATGGCGCGTATGAAGTGGCAAGAACCATTTATTACCTTCCCAAAAGAGGATCGGATAATGCAAAATCAGCACACAACCACAAGCCAAAGCCATCGCGTAGCCCACACGCTGTAAATCAATAAAAGAGGAATAACGAATTACACCTGAATAGGTATGGAAAACGCGAAATCCTAAGATATTGAACACCATATAAAGAAGCAACGTGTATGTCAGTGGGACGAAATGAATCATCGTATTGTAACCTCTGAAGAAGAGGAAGAATACAAAAATCCCGGAAAGATAGCAAATCAGACAATCAATGAAGAGTACACACCAATAAGGCAGCGAATCTCGCCTGAAATACCAATTGATGAGTTTGTTGAAAAAGTCTTTCATAACCACCATTATAATTAGAAGTTGCTTAATCTAATGCCGCTTTTATCTCGGCTACGATCCTTTCTACCTCACTTTCACTCACACAAGGGCCGGACGGCAGACAGAGGCCGCGGCAAAAGAGTTCTTCGCTTACACCATTAACATAAGCAGGACTTGTTTGATAAACGGGCTGCTTGTGCATTGGTTTCCAGAGCGGACGACTTTCTATGCCTACCTTATCTAAAGCTATACGCAAGGCCTCTACGTTGGCCGCAGGTTCACAATCGGTGTGGATTTGCCCCGTAGCGTGCACCACGCCCGCAGCGCCACCGACAGCACTTTCAACAGCCTGCGCGTAAGTCTGCGATTGACCTTTGATTTTCAACTCAGGCGCTAAGAGAATCGTATTCAGCCAAAAGTTTGAATCACATTCTCCATCAGGATTTCCGTGGAAAGTTATACCATCAATCTTACTAAATGCCGCTTCATACAAGCGAGCCACGCGGCGGTGATGAGCTATATGTTCGTCAAGCACAGTCATTTGCCCGCGACCTATACCGGCGCAAACGTTGCTCAAGCGATAGTTGTAGCCAATCTCTTCGTGCTGATAGTAAGGAAAGGCTTCGCGCGCCTGAGTCGCGAAAAACATCACGCGCTGCTTTGTCGCAGCGTCGGGGCAAATAAGTGCACCGCCGCCGGAGGTAGTAATCATCTTGTTGCCATTAAAACTCAGTACGCCAAAGCGGCCAAACGTCCCGACAACCTGACCTTCATAGCGCGAGCCCAAGCCTTCGGCAGCGTCTTCCAAGACAGGAATGTCGTATTTCGCCGCCACGTCCATAATCTCTCGGATCTTGGCCGGCATACCATAAAGATATACGACGATGATAGCTTTGGGCTTCCTGCCGGTCTTCGTAATACGATCTTGTATGGCACGATCCAGCAGTTCCGGGTCCATATTCCAAGTATCCCGCTCAGAGTCAACAAAGACCGGAACAGCGCCTAAGTAAGCCACAGGGTGAGAGCTTGCGCAGAAAGTAAAGCTCTGACACATTACCTCATCGCCGGCTTTCACCCCCAAAGCGATTAGCGCCAGATGGATAGCTGCCGTGCCGGAGCAAAGCGCCACAACGCTCTTGTCCTGCAAGCCAGGTAAGCTATCAAGCCATAATTGTTCCGGATCATCACAATGCGCCATAATGCTTCGTGGGTAATCCTCATTGTCAAAGTCTTTTTTGGCATCAACGGACTTCACGAAACGTGCCAACTCATCTTCGAAAGCATTGACATTGGGACCCAAAGGCACCACCCAATTGGTATCAAACGCTTCTTGAATGTACTTCATCTCATTGCCGCTCATATGAGCTAGGCATAAATACGTACGGTTTGCCATCCTTATCTAATTTACTTTGCCAACTCGTCCTTCTTTACAATCACCACGCTGTCATACATCATCATCAAGACATCGTCATCGTAATTGCCAAACTGCTCTTCGTTTGTTTTCCCTTCCATATTACGTTGGATCAACTTAAAGAAGTCAACTCCGGCACCATAAGCATGAAGATAAGCACCGCCAAAACGCGGGTTAACTTCTGAAAGATAATATTCTCCATCTTTGTACCAGAAATCCATATCAACAGGACCGTTGAACTCAAGCACCTTGCAAATCTCCTTGATGAATGCAAACAATTTCGGGTCTTTAAAAGATATCGTCTTGTTGGCACCACCGATCTTCGTTTCGAGCTTGCGCTTTGAGAAAGCAGCTACGGGTTGATGAGAAAAACAATCGATATAGACATCAGCATCACAGTCGCCGCCGTCCATAAACTCTTGAATGATATAGTCAAACTTTCCTTCTCTGAAATAACCCTCCAAATCTTCTCGCGTATCGCATTTATGAATCCCGACACTACCACTACCTGTGCGTGGCTTTATAAAGACGGGGAAGCGAATTTCTCCTTTTGCATAGCCCTCATTAAAGTGTTCCAAACTATCGTAGGTAAGCACCGTGCGAATATTGTTTTGATGAAGATACTGAAACATATCATATTTATCAAAACAGTGGCGAGCCGTTTCCTTTGAAGGGGCTAATACGAGAATCCCCTCTTTCTCAAATACATCTCTATGATTAGCTAAAATCTCTATTTCAGGATCAATCAGCGTCGTAATGGCTTTTACGTCATTGCTTTTAGCAATCTCCAATACGGTCTGAACATAATTGGGATCATCTATACGCGGCACCAAATATTGTCGGTCCGCAAGATAAAGCGCAGGGGCAATGTTTGAGTTATCTGTAGCTATGATTTGACAAGTATCTTGCAAAGATTCTTTCAGATACCTAAAGAGTTGAGCTCTGCGACCACAACTACAAAACATGATATTGTTCATATTCCCAAAAATTTATGCTGTTTATACTATGCTCTTTTTCCCTTTCAGGCGAGCAAGTCAAATATTGCAGGGGTGACACTGCAATGTCTTATTATTTTAATACTATATATAAGTGTCTTTCTTTTCAGAAGATATTCTCTTTGCTATTGCCCAAAAGCAACAGCTATACATCTCATCTCAGTTTGTCCCATCAAAAGCCTCCATTGTTGCCTGTCCTTCCTGCGAAATTCCCTCGCGTTTGAGGACAGATTTTATTGTATAATAAATGACCTTCAAGTCTGTCATTAACGAGAGATGGTCTACGTACCACACATCGTAGGCAAACTTCTGCTTCCAACTGATGGCGTTGCGACCATGGCATTGTGCCCAGCCCGAAATTCCGGGACGCACCTCGTGGCGGCGGGCCTGCTCCGGCGAATAGAGGGGAAGGTAGCGAACGAGTAAGGGACGCGGGCCGATAAGCGACATATCGCCCTTCAGGACGTTAATAAATTGAGGCAATTCGTCAATGGAAGTGGAGCGAACGAAGCGGCCTACGCGCGTCAGGCGTTGCTCATCGGGGAGCAACCGGCCATTTGCATCACGCTCATCGCTCATGGTCTTAAACTTAATCACGCGAAAAATCTTCGCATGTCTGCCCGGGCGCTCTTGTAAGAAAAAAGCACCACCGCCTTTATTCGCAAAATGCAGCCAAAGGGTCACGATCAGCAAAAGCGGCGCAAGACAAATCAAGGCCACCAATGCTATAATAAAATCGAAGCAGCGTTTAAAAAAATGTTTGTACATACGTAATGGTTGATAGAGCTGAAGATCGTTTGCAAATCGTATGCAAGCCGTTAAAGTCCGACGAGGCTTAGCGACAAAACTTATATGTTTCTACTTTTGAAGCCGAAATAATAGCTATTTTATATAGCGAAAAAGCGTATTCTGCGCTGATATTTGAATGCGGCGCACTGCATCTTGTTTCGTTTGCCGGCAGCAAACTATCGTTTGGTGGGAACAAACCATTGTTTGCCGGGGGAAAACTATCGTTTGCTGGGGCCAAACAATAGAATAGTCAGTGCTATGTAGCGTTATATGCGTTGAAAGTTTTCAGAAAATTTGTCGTCCGATCAATTGAAGCCGACTATGCGCCAATCAAACTGCGTGGATCGAAAGAAAAGATGTGATGAACAAAGTCTCGAATGAGCCGGTAATCCACAGAAAGAAGAGATAGATGAGCGCACAAGGAGTATCAGAAATACAATGATTTAGAGAAGGATCTCTACTTGCGCCATGCGGATCAATTCTTTTATTTACAGGCGATCATATTCCTCGCGCAATGCTTCCCAGACGGTATGTTGCTCGTAGCGAGAAAGAATCATCGGGCGCGCATTGCGTGCCAAGTCGCAGACCAAGGTTCGATCTTGCAGGAAACGCAGCATAGCTTCGTATAGGGCCGCCTCATCGCGCGGCGGAATCAGCAGTCCGTTGCGGTCAGCCTCTACGATTTCGTTACAACCCAAAATATCGGTAACAATAGCAGGAAGTTGCATCGCGCCGGCCTGCATCACGACATTGGGAAAGCCCTCGCGATAACTCGGAAAGACTAAGGCATCGGCCGCCAACAAATAGGGGCGAACGTCTTGTTGATAACCCACATAACAAACTGCGGGCGATTCTTTCAGAAAAGCTTCATTCTCGGGCTGTAAGGGATCTAACTCGCTCTCAAACCTGCCGACCAAGATTAGTTTGCAGTCGGGCTGTTCCCGTACTAAGCGTCGCATAGCAGCAGCCAATTCGTTCATCCCTTTATCGCCCACGATTCGTCCGATAAAGATGAATGCAAAATCTTCGGGGCGAAGTCCGAGCGAACTGCGCATACGAGAACGAGCATCAGCTCCCTGCGTCGCTTCAACGGCTGCGGGAGAAAAATGCTGTGTATCAATACCATTTATATTGCCGTTGAGCACGACGCGCATCGGTTTGCGCGTAATGCGGTCGGCATAGAGCGTTCGTTTCACGCCCTCGCCTTCCGGAATCACCTTCGTGGCAAATGCGCAACTCAAACGCTCCATTGTCATCAGAATTTTGCGAAAGAGTCCGCTCGCACCTTGATAACGCAAACCGGTAACGGTATAGAGGCGATGTGGGACGCGCGCCAACCAGCCGGCAATCATCGCGAGCAAACTGCCCTTGGGCGTATTGCTGTGGATAATAAAAGGCCGCTCGCGACGAAACGTCCGGTAGAGCTGCCAAAGGCATTTCAAGTCAGGCAGCAGAGCGATCTCGCGATGCATCGGCACTTCGATCGTGCGCACACCTTCACGCTCGCCGACGCTATGCAAACAGCCCGTATCGTTGGACAAGGCCACGACATCGTAATACTGATTCATATAGCGCAGTTGCCCTTTCAGAAGGCCGTCAAGACTAATGTCGGCGGTCGTAATGCGGATGAGCTTCTTTTTCATACGCTACTTATTGCTCAAAATCTTGTGATAGACGGCTTCATATCCGGCAACCATCTTGCCAATATCAAATTGGCGGGCGCGAAGCAGGCAACGTTCGGCCGTCGTTTTATAATAGTCAGCATCCTGCCGCAAGCGCTCGATGGTCTCGGCCAAGGCTTTGTCGTCTTCGTGGGGGAAAAGGAGGCCGTAGCCTTTGGTCACTTCGCGCAAACCATTGACATCGCTGGCAATAAACGGCTTTCCGGCCGACATTCCTTCGACATTAGAAAGCGAAAGTCCCTCCCAGTGGGAGGACATGCAGATGATGTCGGCCGCTTTCAAAACATTGGGGATGTCTGTGCGCAAGCCCAAAAAGCGTACACGGTCGGTCAAGTGCAGCGATTCGACCAAAGCCTCCACCTCCGCTTGGCGTTCGCCAATACCGGCCAGCCATACTTCATAAGCTTCGCGATCTAAATGACTCAAAGCACGTATTAAGGTACCTTGATCTTTAGCATCTCTAAAGCCAGCCACCATCAAGAATGCCGTGCGCCCACCTTTCAAACGCAGGAGTTCGGGGTCGGGAGCGGCATTATAAATGGCTTCTACATCCACTCCGTTGTTGATCGTCGTAATATTTTTATAGCGAGCAGAATCCGGGCGTTGCCAATCGCCGCCCATATACTCGCGCAATTTCTTTTCAGCTATTTCGCTGATGCAAACGACACGGTCGTAACGCCCATACATCCAGCTTTCAATCGGAGCATACCATTTCCAATCGCGTTTGCGGTTGGAGGTAGTATGCTCTGTAGTACATAGTCCTACTTTCCTAAATAACTCGGCAATAGCTACGAACAACTGGGGAGAAGAGTTGTGCGTATGAACGATATCATAACCTTTGATCAAGCGAAAAAGGCGGAAGATATAGGAAGGATGGTAAAAGCCTTTGCCTAACTTGTAGAGTTTGACGCCGGGATTAGTCGCCAGCAAGCGATCTATTAAAGGCGTCGACAAATCGTCAAGGATACAAACGTCGGCTTGATAACCAGTGGCCCGTAGACGAGTCACCAAGTTGACAACTAAGGTTTCCGCTCCTCCCACTCGCAGCGAGGTGATGACTTGAAGTATTTTCATCCTAACTTTTTAAGACAAACAACGTTCAATCGGCTTATCGAGGGCGAATGCGCGCAATCAACTTGCGCAGCCACATATTGTCGAAGCCTAAAGCATCAGTTACGATATAACCTTTATACATATTAAAGGTGTGCATACCTATATTTAATTATATCGGGTTCAATCAACGACAATCTGTTCACCGGACGAAAAGCAGTTCAAAAAGTTTCAAATATCACATAGCGTCCATCAAGGAGAGATTTTACAAACTGTTCTAACGACATTTTCTCAAATCATTTAAATGCATGAGAAGTCCTAGCGGCCAAGTCCAGAACCAGCGTATAGGAAGCTTAATGGCAGGCTTTTGACCTTTCACGCAGCAACGAAATCTCCAATAATTTATGGCAGATTTTACTTTTAATTTCATTGGAACATCATAAGTCAGCATTTCCTGATAAGTCGTCATAGTTAAAATCGGACTGGCCATACGCGTTTTTATAATATTGGAAGTGATACCCCCTTGTTGATATTCTGCCCAATAAATAACTCTATTGAGAAAGCGTAAACGGTATTTCGTTCCTATGCGATTCCAAGCTAACACTTCCGGACAAAAATGTTCGCCGGGAACTTCCGGAAAAGGAAATTCTCTTAAGACATCGCTTCTAAACACCTCTTTCATGTCGCCATCGATAGGATGATTAAATCTAACTTCAACATGATTACCATCCATTACTTCTTGAGGAAGCCCTGTGCCTACAATTTTTCCTGTTGAAAAATCTGCATCTAATCCTCCTATACCAGCGAATGACTTATCATGGCAAATCTTCTTCCATTCTTCAGCTACAATCTCCAAGGCATTATCCGGCAAGACATCGTCACTATCTACAATAAAAAACAATTCTCCCAATGCCTCTTTCGCTCCCAAATTATGCGCCGTATGTTTCCCTCCGTTCTCTTTATAAAAATAACGAATGGAAAAACCTACTTCCTCCGATTTTCGGATAAGCTCATCTACTATTGCCGCCGTATGATCTGTAGACCCATCGTCTACAATGATCCATTCAAAGTCCTTAAACGTCTGCCGCGTAAGACTATCGTAGACTCGAGGTAGCAAATCGGCGCGATTGTAAGTAGGAGTAAAAACAGTAAACAGCATTTCTCAATTAACGTGAGTGCGATATAAGAAAAGTCCTCTAAAAGTTGTAGGAGCAAACAGTTTTCCGAAACTTTATGATTGTATATAACGCAGGTAGAAAATATGACTCATTCCTATGACTGCTACAAATTTAATGGCGCGAGTCTGTATCTTCGATGAGTTTTGCTAATGTTTGACATCAAGGCTAAGCATACTTTGCAAATCTACGATAAAAGACATTGCAATCGGTCCTTCCATCGTCAGAGCGTGAGCGCTAAAACTTTCTCTGAATAAGCCAAGGAAAATCACGCTTAGGAGAGTGGCAAAACTTGCTTAGGAGATCGAAAAAATTGTCTCCTATGATCGGAAAAATTCTCTCCTAAGACAATTTTTTCTTTCCTATAAGAAAGTTTTACGCCGCCTATGGACAAGTCTTTGTGCATACGAGAGCGTAAGTATGGCTTACGCTTGAAAGCAATAATTACTGTCGGTTGCTTGTCGCCCACTTAGTCGTCTTTTTTTCGTTTCCTTCTTACTTTAGCACGATGTACTATACTTCATCTCAGTAGAAGTCGATACTTATAGCGAATTCGCATTCAATAATTTTTCAACGAGTAGGAGAGTAAGAATGATTTAACAGGCGCCGAATAACTTGCTCGGGCGAAATCCATTTTTTGAAATATGAACGGGCACCTTGCTCCAACTTCTGCCTATATGCTACATCTTGCGTTATACAAACAATGGCATCATATATTTCCTCCGGCGTCTGTACAAAATGTACATTCTCCCCATGAACCAAACCCTCTCCGGGCATTGCGCGCGTTAGTGGCGTAGATATGATGGCTTTTCCCATACACAGATACTCAGCCAACTTCCAACCATGACATTCACAAACAGAAGGCGTATTGAAAACAAGTACGCTTTCTTGTGTCTTTCGAATATAGTCGTCCATCGATAAGCGCTGTTCATAAATAAAATCTTTATAAAGCTCCTTATAACGTGGATAATCCGGCATCTCAGCCAAGATGTCGTCACCATGAAGGAAATAAAGTCCACCTTCTATCTGCAATCCGGCCTTTTGACAGGCTTTCAAAAATTCTCCACGATACATATTGGTATCTGTTGCTGCAAAGCGATTATACCAAAGAGTAGAAGCGTGGAAGATATAATGATCCTTAACCTGAATTGGCCTTGTGTAATGAGCTAATGGACGTCGTCTGATATTGGTATAAAGATAATCTCGCAAATAAGCTTTAAAAGGCAGCGCTGTATGCTTCCGCCCTTTTATGTAATGTAAAAGGCAGTTAAAAACGGAAATGAATGATCGGTGTAAAGTGATGCCAAACTCCGGGCCTATTGCTTTTAATTTCTTCAATTGTGTTGCCTGCTCAAATGTAGGATTCACTTTACCATAGACATCACACCATTCATAACGATCTTCAAACACTACGGCTCGATCTTCTGTATCTATAAATATCTTCTGTACAAACGTCCCTTCTTTGCAAATTAGCGCCAGCCCGCTATTATAATCAGGTATCGTCTCATATTTTAGCGCCCGAAAAGGACGAACATCATAGCTAATATTACGCCTCCCCACAACTTGAGCAAGGCCGTATAAATACCAAGAGGCGTAATTATATTTTAGACGGGGATCAACAATCAGTTGCATTCTATTCTTATTTCTCTGGGTATATCAGATTATACAATTTATCTCGATCATAATTATGGTCGTATTCATAATCTTGATAGATGAAATCACCTTTTCTACAGCCATCTGAAAGAAATGTCTTATACGGACGTAACAATACCCCCCAAGCGAAAAAGATACGCAAATAAAGAGCAATGCAAAGCACTGTGACAAAACTACGTAGACCTATCATATTATGATAACTACAAAACTCAGAAATCATAATCATCACGCCCAAAGAGCAGTACCAAGCAATACGGCCGCCATCAGAAGAGCGGCAGAAAAAGAGCAATATACCGCAAAACATCAGATATACATTCAACAGGACCAAGCTCCGCTTATCTGTTTGTACCTTGATATAATTCTTCAGCAAGATAAAGAGGAAGAGTACCGCTTCGATTACATATTCTATACGGAAACCATGTTCTGCTGTTACTGAATAGTGAGAAATTTTTGCATTTTCAGTTATACCACCTGCTACAATAAATAAAGACTTGGTTATACCTGTAAGCCCTAAAACGAGTAAGAGGCTCATCACAAGAACAACTTTTGAAGGAGCATATTTCTTCTGTGGCAAGAAATATAAAACGATAAAATAAGCTGCTGAATTATGGATCAAAGTCGCAGCCACGACAAACATAGCAAAGCGCCAAAACTTACGTTCAACAGCAAAAGGAATAGCCATCCAACAAAGACCACAAGCTAGCACTTGGCGTAAATAAGTAAAACTAAAGAAGAACATCAGCCCAAGGAAAATGAGCAGACTGAAAAATGGATACTTCGTATGTTTATATAAAGATAAGGGCAAGAGCACATAAACCAGAAGCGTTATGGATAAGATGAAAACATATCGATTAGGCGTAAAATATCCCACGAAGCTATTCAACAAGCCATACAAAGGCTCTTTTCCAAATAATAAGAGAAAGTCAGGATTAAACAATCCTTTTCCCGAATGCACACTCCACGCTTGCGCTTCAAACACTTCAGCGTAAACATACCTATCATAACCACCCAACATATCCCCCAAACCTACAAAAAGGCCAATAAAGAGACAATAGATAAGAAAAAAAGGTTTAGAAACTTTAGGCTTGTCAAAGTTCACCCAAGCCAATATGGCCGTAACGGCGAGTAAAACAATATATTGCATCGTTTATATGCTTAATCAATAAATGCGTATAGTTTTTCTACTTCGGAAGAATTGTCAACAATGTGAGCGTTTAAATAAGCTACATAGGATTGACGTAACTCTTTATTGGCTGCCAATTCAATAATAGCATCAGCCAACGCACCACCATTCATCTCGCATATGCTCGCGTTCACTCTATCCTCAAATTGATCATTAACCGTAGAGAAATTAGTCACTACAATAGGCTTGCATAAAATCTTGGCCTCATCCAACGCAATTGATTTTCCTTCAAAGCGGGAAGGATGAATGTAAATATCAGCAGCTTTAATGTAAGGATAAGGATTAGGGGAAATACCCAAGAAAACGAAATGATTTCCTAAGCCTTCTTGTTTAATTCGCTTAACCAAATCCTCTTCTATCACTTTCCCCACTAGCATCCATTTGAAGTCAATACCTTTTTCACGCAAGATTTTAGCGGCATCTATCGAGAAGTCTGTTCCCTTTCTGCGCATAATATGACCAAGGGATGCAAATAACAAGGAAGATTGAGGTAAATCTACGATCTCATTGGCCTGCTTGGTTATCAATATCGGTGAGGAAATATTCTGCATTACAGAGATTTTATCCTTACAATCAGGGAAATAAGCTTTTAAAACATCTACGCAAGTCTGAGAAATCGAAAGAATCTGATCAACTTTAGGATAATACAGCTTATCAGCAGCATAGTAGTAAGGCCATTTACTATAATCGTTATGAAAAAACGTAATCTTCTTTTTCCCATCCAACTTGTCCACCATATAATACAGCTGTTGTTGGCCACCATAATCTACAATAAGATCAAATGAAAGATCTGTAAAGCGCGGCATCAAATAAGCCAACAACCTACCGGCCCAAGCGCGGGAAAATTTCGACATCAGCATACGCAGCAAAGAACCAATGGCCAACCACAAATGGCCGGTAAACAACAAAGCACGCACGCCCCTGAGTCCACGATGAAGATTTTCTATTTCTCGATTGACGTGAACTGTAACGTCCGAAGGAAGATATGGAGAAAGTATATCTCCTGCCCGATCAAGTAGAAGCAAATGGACGTCATACGTTGTGCGGTCCATCACATTGAGCAGATTGACAATGCTCTTTGAAACACCACCCGACTGCAGCGTACCAATCATAAAGAGTATTCTTCTTTTCATAATAATCACATGATTAAGAGTTTTTAAGACAAAAACCTTAAGTTAAGATACCATAGTCGAGCTACACCACCTCTCCAAAACGAACTACAAACAAGCCAAGCTCTACACAATAAACAATAAAAAGTAAGAACTTATACTTCAAAACCACTCTTCGTAGGAAACTTTCGCTCAAACAGAGCAATCAAGCGAGGCTTCAAGCTCTCATAGTCCTCATAAGAAAGGTCAGAAGAATCGTTTAAGCAAAGAGATTTAACTTGAGTGTCAAACATCAGTCGTTCTACTTGATTAAGATTATCTGCTCCCAACTGCACGACTTGCTTCGCACGCAACTGATTAGCCGGATAGAATTTATTGGAGGCCAACTGCCAAAACCTCATTAAGTAGATATTTAAGTTTGTCAGCTCACGAAAGCGAGAGCAGGTTTTATCCATCATTGAAGGTTCTTTATCCCACACATCATAATAAGTCGACTTCAAAAAAGCTTTTTCATTATGTGGAGTATAAAGATGCTGAAACTCTCTTCTTCTAAACCACTTAATTATATACGACTGTAGTCGGTATTTGTAGCCTAAATAAGCACCATACCATCCTCGCTTGTTTGAATTTGTTACAAAATTACGATCAAAATGAGCATTAAGTACTTGCACGTTCATATAATCAGTCACACTAATTCCCCAACCCTCAGAAGGCTGATAACCCTTCCCATCAAAAACATGTTCATAAGGAGCATCACACGGTGTCTCCTTATGAAAATAATACTCAGGAGTTACGGGCTGATTTATAAACATATCGTCATTGAAAGACACAAAGCACTCACTCAAGCCTTTAATCCTATGCATATTCACTTCTATACAGTTTGAATTAAATGTAGGTAAGTACTTTTTCGGAATATAGTCCTTATGATCTACCAATACCAATTTAGCATAATTCAGGTTCAACCAATCCGGACATTGATTATCCGTAATCAAAAAGATTTTTCTAACCCAAGGAGCATAAGCTTCTACTGCACGAAACCAATATTTCAAAATACCCCAATCACGAAATCTGGCATCATTTTTTACTGCGCCTGGTAAATAAGAGGCTTTTTTCTTCAACCAATCTGCATCAGCACCATCAACCCAAGTTAAGACAAAATCTATATCCTTTTCCATCCTTTCAAATTCGATATTAAATAGTATAGCTTATGCTAACTGAAAGACTTTTCTTGTAAATGGTATACGCAAACAAATCAAAACTGCCAATGAACAGAAAGCCACTTTCACGGCAAACAGCAAGCCTAAATTTGTTATGTGAAAAGCGTTCCAAAGAGGAATAAAACGCTCTATCGTATGGGCACAAAGAATAACTATAGAAAACCGACCAAACCAAGCCAAAAGTCGAGCCGTATAATTCGTCTTTCGATCCAAGACCGTTGACACGCCATAGACAGCCGCTGTTCCTCCGCAAGCCACAATAACATCTAAAGGCAAAAAACGATAGTTATTATGCATCATATCGATAGAAGAAATCTCAAACCCAAAAGCATTCAAACCCATTACAAAAGCCCAGCATAAGATAAATAGATATATCCACCTTTTTGAAACACCTTTTTTCGCCCAAACACCAATGATAAAGAACAACAAGCCAATCATTCCTTGAAATAACGCGAAAGGAAGCTCAACAAATCTTGAACCTACGTAAGCAAGCAACGACAGGAAAATACAAAAAAATTACCCCCCCCGATTTATTTTGAACCAAATTATACAATTGTTTAGTCCAAAACAATGCAAGAAGAAACCACAGCGGAACAGCAAACAAAGCCCCATAAGATCCTGTAGTACCTGCCACAACTTGGAATACGCCCAAATCAGTTACGCCCAATACATCAAGTATAACCCTCGACGTATAAAGGGAAACGACAAGATTAAACAGCATGCGAGCGTACAGAAACAGTGTATTCTTAGCTATCGTTTTATTTGAAGAAATAATTTCAGCCATTCGCTTTTTCTAATCAACCGATTGCACAGAACAAGTTTAGATATGACAAAAAGAGATATGAGGACAAAGCATCGCATTACTGCCATACTATCTCCTTATATCTATTATTCTTTTTTAATCTACAGAAAGAGAAACGGTACTATCCAGTTTCTTCATCCCTCTCTCTATTTTATGTCATTATTAGCAGTGATAAAGGCTTGCCGGGCCTTGGATAAGTTGGGTAAAGACTTCATCCTATACTAGTTATTTTTCAACTTTATATCGCCAAGAGCGATGCTGTGATTTCTATGCCGGATTACAAAGTTACCGATCACAATCTCTCAAATGCAAAAATAGAGATAATAAATGACAAATACCCTTCTCGGCGTTCTATTTTTTAAAAGCCGAGTTAAAAAGCTGACTTCTTAACTCGGCATAGTTTATTCAGATCTCACAAAGATAGAATCTGTATTTCGCTCACTGCTCCTCAGGAATAGTAAAACAATATTTCCTGAAATAGCTAAGCGTTCTTGTTCAATCTGCTTCGAGAAGCGCCGGAGCGCGATTTCACAACAATATAAATACCCAAGCCTATGAAGGCCGCAAGGATGATGAGTAGAGGCACAGCATACTCTTGTGGCTCCACCCAAAACTCTTTGAAGAAATCAATACGCCCTAAGATCTCCACAGGAACCCAAAAAACGATTACCGTAGCGTAAGCCATGCGCAAGTTAGCGCCCCAAGATGGAATGCGCAACTGCTTCCAGAACATCAAAATCGAACCAACCAAGCAAAAAGCACCAACCATAAACGTCACAGGGTGGTGATCGCCCAAGAAATTCTTATCATAACAAAACATCAAGAGCAGATACGAAGCCCAAAGCATCATATTGACCTCCATAAACGTCACGATACTCGTGTGGCGTGTCATAGGATGCGGTGCGATAGCCTTACGTTTGCTGCGGAAGCACACCTTCTGAATCCACGTAATAAAGAGACAGCCATTGCGCGTACTGAAAATGTACATCACCATCATCATCATCCAGAAACCAAAAGAAGCTGACAAAATCAGGTATTCAGGGCGAGTAGTCATCGCATCTTTTACCCACGGCTCACTCATACTATTGACCAGCTGCCCATTGATATGCATTACGGTTGTAGAAACGCCATCAACAAACGTACTCGTCGTGCTCACTACACCATTGACAAGCTCCGGGTGCACGCCATATCGGTGCGCATAATACAGGAAGAGAAATTCCACCCAGCCGGTCCAGAAGAGCAAACCGCCCAAGAGTCCCAAGAGGGTCTGTCGCGTATCGCCACGCACAAAGACGCCGACAATCACAATGATCAATCCGGCAAGTCCCAGCAAGAAACCGGCCACGTGAACTGTGCTCGGCGCCAAATAATGCTCCATCAGCAGCATCAAGGCGTGACCGAGCGGCATCGCAAACAAGACGATAAGGAAAGACGCTATCGTACGCCACACATACAATTTGCGGCGCGATTTGTCAAGAGTCGAATTTTGAAGTGTAGACATATCCATTTAAATATTCAAGCGTAAATAAAACCAGAAAAGGCGCGTCCATTACCCACGCACACATCTCTATTATATAAATAATATGGGCCTTAAGCCCATCTTCGGCAAATGTACAACAAAAAGCATACAACAACGAATTTATTGACGACACTTTTGAGTGCCCTCTCATTATTTACGAAGGCGTCGATACCTACTGCTAACAAAGCGATCGCAAAAGCCAAAAAGGCGCGGCCATCACTAACTACAATATATCCGTCATCGCATCATCTAAAGCCTCGCCTGCACGCACACAGAAAAGCCGCCGACAATAACATAAAGCATTGTCGGCGGCTAATTATTGCGTTGTTATCTTCCGTCTTAGAATCTGTAGCGATTATCTTTCACATCGCCGTTGCGCAATACGAGCGCATTGATCAGCAACTCGTTTGCACCGTAGTAGCTCTGCTGATAAATAGCTTGGAAGTAGTTGCCAGACTCGCGTTGCATTTCTGCTTTGGCGTCAAACTTCTCTGTGCCTTGCACCTTGCGCTGCACTTGCACGAAATAGATCGCTGCCGCACCTTGAACAGCGCCCGAGAATTGTCCTTGAGCTGTACGTGCAATTGCGCCGGCTAATTTTGGTTCAGGCACAGCCAACGAACTCAACTGCGTTTGGCTGAAGAAGTTTTGGCCTTGCAACATTTGCAAGATCACACCCTTCTGCGTCTTCGCTTGGGCCATATCTTTCACGCCTTTCAAACGCGCCATAAGCAGTTCTCCCTTCTTCTGCTGCTTCACGAGTCCCGTTAAGAGCTCGCGCACATTCTTGTTATCCCAAGGCAGGTAGCCCTTGTCGTTAACCGCCGTCACGCCCAACACGAGCAAGTGGTCATTGCTGCGGCCGCACTCGAACAATTGTGAAACCTCGCCGGCCTTAGCCTCGTCGAAGAGCCAGCGCACAGCATCTTTCGCACGGCTGCCACCAATTTGCTCTTGGATCGACTGGTTGCTTTGTGCATAGTTGGGCACATCACGCACGATATAGCCTTCGCGCGGTGCGTTTTTCGTAATCGCCTCAATCGTGCGGTTTGCAGAGAGGAAGCGATTCATCTTATTGAGTGCCGCATTATAAGTATCCTTAGAGAATTGTAGCGGGCATTTCACCACAGCCACATTATATTTCGTTTCGATATGCTTGCGCTCCAAGATCTGTACGACGATGCTACCTTGCGCATTGCTGATCACGCTATAGCCCGGCTGCAACGTGTTGATCTGATTGATCATCTTCGCTTGGTCATCAGGCACGTTGGGCGCTTCATATTGCGCTGAATACATCCAGATAGAATCCGTCGGTTGGTTATAGCGCTTTGCCAAGTCCTCAAATTTCGCACCACCCTGCAAAGCCTTCAAGATACTGTCTGCACGCGTTTGACTTTCCTTCGGCGTCTTGCCCACAGCCGCTATCATACGGTAGCGTACAGAGTCAGCTGCCTGTAATTTATTAATGAGTTTGAGCGTATTGATCGTATTATCCTGCGCGTTGTAATAAACCGGCTTCACGCTGCCTACGCCCATAGAATCCAAGGCCGCAGCAATGTCAGGCGTCGAACTGAAAGCGTTCTTGCTCATAGCCAACGTCGTGTAGGGGAAGATGGTCTTGCTCGCATTGACAACCGCTGCGGGATCGCCGCCGGCCTCCAATTTTTGACGCACCTCGTTCACCTCTTTCGTCAGGTCTGCCTTATCTTTCTCGCTGGCCTCAACAGTGACGTCAAGCACCTTAAGGTCAACGCTCTTCGTCGGGTTGACGAATTGCTCCTTATATTGCTCGTAAGCCGCCTTCAAATCCTCATCCGTCACCTTCACGTCTTTATCGCTCACCGTCGCATAAGGCACGGCAGCCACTTCGACATCGGCCAACGTATTACGAGCATCGAAATCCATCTTCGCAGAAATCGGGTTGGAGATAAAGGTCTGGCCCAACATCGTGTAGAATTTCATCTTCAGCAACTCGTTGCGCAATTGTCCTTCCGTGTACTCCCAAATCTGGCGAAGCATTTGGTATTGCTCCATATAAGCCTGCTGACCGCTTTGGGCCAACTGCGCCATATTTTTGTCGTAATTTTTCAAGAAGTCTTGCAATGCATTCACGTCAAAGCGTCCTGTCTGCTGATTAGCAAAGCCCATTTGCGCCATCATCTGCAAGCTCTGAGCCTGCCCCGTGCGCAAAGCGTCTTGCACATCCTCGTCAGTCACTTGGATGCCGGCTTTATCCGTCTCGTGCTTGATGGCACTCGTGTTGACAAAGTCGGACCACACTTGTTCGCGAATCTGATCCTGTTCCTGATCAGTCAACGCATCACTCTGTCCGGCGCGTTGCTTCTGCATTTTCGCAATGTTAGAAAGCTGCTCAACGCGATTTTGGAAATCTTGAATCGTCAGTGTCTCGCCAAAGGCTTCGCCAACTTTCTGTTTGTCAGCGTTGGTGAGACCGGTAATCGACTGAAAGCCACTCTCGGCAATAAAAGCAAACAGACCAAGACCGATGATGATCATCAGGATCTTGCCTTTGCTTCTGATTTTCTGTAGTGCTGCCATTTATATCTATTATTTTATTGTTTCTTCCGTATTTTAATGGCTATAAAGCCGGACAAAGGTAGCAAGTTTTATTGAGTTGCCTGCGCTCGGGCTAAAAAAAAATACAATTTTTCAACTATCTGCACCCATCCGGTTGAATTTCAAGCCAACGAAATGGGCCGACAAACTAAAAAAGCAGCCTTTCTCGGACGAAAAAACAACAAAAAGAACGCCGAACAGTCCCCACCCCATCCGCCGCGCCCCGCTCTGACATGCGGAAGGCAAACTTAGCTTCCGCCTCCACCCTACACATCGGCTCTCAACGGTCCGCTATTGACGCGTCAAAGTCCGATCCGCCGGTTTACGCTCACGAGCGTACACCTTTTTTCTCACGAGCGCAAGCCTTTTTTATCGTGAGATGAAACCTTTTTTGTCGTGATCAAAAACCTCCCCAAAGAGCTTTGCGCGATGAATACCTTGGATTTTTTCAAAAACAAGCCAATTAAAACCTTGGATTTTTTCAAATTTAGGCCGTTTAATACCTTGGATTTTTCAAAAAGGGCTTGATTTAACACAAACGCATAGCGACAGAAGAGTCTTGTTTTAGATTATTAGTCAACTACTTATATACCACAAGAAGAATAACCAAGGATAGGCAATTCGCAAAACAGGATTGCCGTTTCTCGTTCAAGACAATTGTGTGGCTATAAGTCGCTTTCGTGCTCGTCAAATCGAACGAAAGCGTAAAATAAAAAACGCCGGCCAAAAGGCAAGCGTTTATTTCTTTTGCGGAATGGGGCGCTCGCGCATCGGCGGAGCGGAATCGGATTGCGTAGGTGCGGAGCCGGAAGTGGCCGGCTGACTATCGTTGAACATCGGCATATAGCCACTACTGCGATGCAACTCATACTGCGTCAGTTGCTCGTTGGCGGTGAAGCGATTGCCTTCTATCATGTGTCCCGGCTTTTTAATCTGCATATAGCTATCAGAGTAAAAACGATGCTCCAGCATATCCCAGAACACTTCGTGCGTGCGAAATGTCGTCTGCGTGGCCCGATTGTCGATAAAAACGTTGCCTTTGAAGTGCCATAAGCGTTCGTCGAAGCACCAAGCCGTATCGGCTTGCATGTAAAGGTCCATTTTGAAATTCTCATCAAAACGTTCGAGGAAGATACCGCGCGGAAATTCTTGGCGAGGCGGCTTGGTCTGATCGTAATAAAGCCACGCCTCAGCAATAATGCGATACTTCATCACGCCGGAATCGGAGATCATTTTCGCCACGCCAAAGGTTTCCATCACGGGCATTGAGTCGCGCGGCATATCGAGGCGTCCGGTAGGTGGTTTGTCGCCTCCGCAACTCCCCAAGAGAGAGACCACGAACAGCAAGAGTAAGCCGGCAACGCTCCAATCAATCCATCGACGCAAGCGGACGGAAGCAACTGAAGTGGGTGCAAATGCAGACCGCCGCCCGGCGGTCTTTTGAAAACCGGGCAGCAGTCGTAATGCTTTATTTTGCCTAATGTGGGCCGTCTTTATTGGGCTTTCCATTTTGCAAACCAGCGCTCGTTAAAGCTGATGCCAATCGTAAAGCGAATATAATCTTCTTTAAGCAGCGTCTTCGTGCTTGGCGCTACGTGTTCATATTGAACGCCTAAATTTACAATGCAACGATTGCTGTAGTTTGTGTTGACGGGGAGGCCTACGCCTGCACTGATAATGTAGCTCTTCGGGCCGTCTTGTCCATTGACGCGAACATAGGGCGAAGCGTAAGAGAAGCCGGCACGATAGCGCACGTGGTCGCGCCAGCGTAAGCCTTCTTCGTTGGCAATATACTCTACGCCGGCGGAGAAGCGCGAACGATCGAGCAACTGCCCCTTGGATACATTATATATATAGCGGCCATCGGCGCCTACGGAAAGTTCCGGCATGCGCACATCAGCCCATTTTTGCAAATTATAGTCGACGGAAAGCGTCAAACTGCGATTCCACGTCCACGACAAGCCCGCGCCAAAGCTCGTGGGCAGCGCGAAAGCCTTAGCCGTGCCGATTGTATCGCCCACAAATCCATTGCCTACAGACTTCAGATCATAGAAGAAAGCATTGCGATTGATATCGTGGCCAAGGCCATACGAAAGGCCGAGCGTCAGCGTGTGTTTCTTGCCGATCGCCTGCACATATTGCAAACCGAAATCGGCCTTATAGGTATGCAAACTCGCCGAATATTGGCGGCGCAGCGTACTGATGGTAGCATCGGAGAAAGAAGAGGTGACGGAATGATCGATATCACCCCAGAGATAGCCGAAGTTGGCGCCCACAGAAAGTCCTCGGAGCGGCTCCCAACCGATGCCGGCATAAGCTACGTGCAAGCCGCCATCGCCTTTATAGGCATTGGTTTGCGTAACTTCGCCCGCCTGTGTCTGCATCGTGCTCTTCCGACTAAAATCATAGCCTACGGTAGAGTAAGGCAAGAGGCCGAGCGAGAAGCCTAAACGCGAGCGGAGGCGAAAGCCCACGGTAATATAGTCCAAACTCGTATTACGAGCATTGACTTTCAAACTGCCTTCCGTCAAATAGTTGTTTTGCAGCGTAAGACCTGCATCGAAAAGGAAAGTCAATGAGTCAATGGCAGAATAAGATGCGGGGTTGAGTACGTTAAGTGCTGCCCCGGAACGCGAACCAAGGCCCGTGCCGGCCATATCTGTAGTTCTGGCACTGTAACGATCGTTGAGCAAACCGAAGCCATAGCGCGAATAAGGCGAATTGCTGCCGTTGGTTTGGCCCATGGCAAACGTTGCGGCGAGAAGAGCCGAAACGAAGAGGGTTATTTTTCGAATTGTCATAAGGACTATTTTACTGCTATCATTAATAAATGCGAACTACTTCCGGCCAACTGTGTTATAGATAGCCAAAACCTTGAGTCCGCGAGCCACGAGATCAGCTTCGCGCCGCAGGGGCAGCGAGGCGTCAGTGGAAAAGTAAACGGCATCGCCTCCCGTCAGGAATATTTGCAGATCAGCATGCGCTTGACGAAAACGATCTATGCAGCCTGTGATTTCATCTTGCCATCCTGTGAGGACACCGGTGCGAATGGCGGTTGGCGTATCGATACCCGGATTCGGCGTAGCGCCTTTAGGATCGACGAGGGGCAACTGCGCGGTATGTTCATGCAAAGCGGCGAAGCGCAAGGCCAAGCCCGGCGAGATATTGCCCCCAAGATATTCGCTCGAAGCGGCGACAAAGTCGTAGGTGACGCAAGTGCCGGCATCGATAATCAAGAGCGGGTGCGCCGGAAGCAAGTCGGCCGCGCCAACAGCCGCAGCCCAGCGATCCGCGCCCAGCGTTTCGGGCGTATGATACCCATTCTTCAGCGGTGCAGGCGTTAAGCCCGTCACGCAAAGGGTGGGAATCTCCAATTCTGCAAGCAGCGTGCGTAGCGGCAAACTGCGATCTCCTACATCCGAAATGGCGCAACGCTCGACGGGGTACTGCCGCACCCATTCGCGAAGTTGGCGGCCGTCGGCCGCCAACGGGCAGGCAGCGGCCACGCATCGATCACCCTGAAAGAGGCTCGCTTTCGTCTGCGTATTACCCGCATCTATCGTCAGCGTCATTTGGCGTAAACGTCTCAATATTGTTGCAAAAGTAGTGTAAACACAAAGAAAGACAAAACAATAAACGTTTTTTGTAGCCTTATCTGTCCTTGTCGGGCAATGTGACGGCAAACTTATTTTCTTTTCTCTTGCGCGATGGCAGGCTTGTGCGGCTTTGCGGGCAGAGAGATCTATCGCTAAAAAAGGCAGAAACGAGACGACAGCACGCAAATTCACCACACGGAGTTCAGATCGCCCAAACTATTTGCCCTGATGTGAGTTATATTCGACGGATTCTATATAAATTTGCAGACTTAAGCAGACACAACTCCACTATGGGCAATTATATTGTTTCGGCGCGCAAGTATCGCCCCACGAATTTCGATGATGTCGTGGGTCAACACGCGCTTACGACTACACTGAAAAACGCCATCGCGGCCGGAAAACTGGCGCACGCTTATTTATTCTGCGGACCGCGCGGCGTAGGTAAGACGACTTGCGCTCGTATTTTTGCCAAGACGATCAACTGCCTGCATCCCGGCCCCGGCGGGGAGGCTTGCGGGGAATGCGAAAGTTGCCAAGCGTTTCAGGCGGGCCGAAGTTTGAACGTCCACGAATTGGATGCGGCCTCCAACAATAGTGCGGAAGATATCCGCGCCTTGATCGAGCAAGTCAATATCTTGCCGCAAATGGGGCGCTACAAGGTGTTCATCATCGATGAGGTGCACATGCTCAGTACGGCGGCGGCCAACGCATTTCTAAAGACGCTCGAAGAGCCGCCCGCACACGCCATCTTTATCTTAGCGACGACAGAAAAGCAGAAACTTCTGCCTACGATTATAAGCCGATGCCAGATTTACGACTTCAATCGTATGGAGGTAAACGACATTGTCAATCATCTCAAGCGCGTAGCCGAAGATCAGCACATTCAATATGAGGAGGCGGCGCTCAACGTCATTGCGCAGAAGGCCGACGGCGGTATGCGCGATGCTTTATCTATATTCGACCAAGTCGCCGGCTTTGCGGAGGGCAACCTGACCTATGATAAGGTTATCGAAGACTTAGACTTGCTCGACTACGACTACTATTTCCGCGTGACGGATCTGTTGTTGGCGGGGAAAGTGCCCGAGGTACTCCTTACGCTCAATGAGATTCTCAACAAGGGCTTTGCGGCCAATCATTTTATCAGTGGTTTGGCGGCCCACTTCCGCGATTTGCTGGTTAGTCGCGATACCATTACGCTCCCGCTCTTAGAGGTGGCCGAAGACGTAAGGCAGCAATACGGAGAGCAAGCCGGCCGCTGCGCCCTACCTTTTCTATATAAGGCGCTGCGATTAACGAGCGACTGCGAACTACAATATAAAGATAGTGGCAACAAGCGCTTACGCGTAGAACTGACGCTGATCGAATTGGCCCAACTCGCCAATGCCGCCGTGCCGACGACGGGTCAAGGCGCCAAAACAAACTTGCAACCGGTTTTTCAAAAGCCTGAAGCGTCAAGGCGCACCACGCCTCAGGCTACGGTATCGCAACCTCAATCCGCGCCAAGTAGTGCAACAGCACCGGCACCCTCTTCCGTAGCCGAGCAGAAGCCGACTTACGGCGCGCCAAAGCCGGATCCGGAGCAAGCACCAATGTCAACAGCGCCATACAAGAAGCTCCCGGAAACGCTTTCCGTCAGAGAAATGGCAATGCGCAAACTACAGGAGCAGCGCCAAGGACCGCAAGCGCAAGAACCGGAAGAACACTTCGGCAACAAAGCCTTTGAACTCTCGGATGTGCGCTATGTCTGGATGCGCTTTGCCAACAAACTGCCCGCGGAAGAGACGGCAACGGCCGCTCGAATGAAGCGTATGGAGCCGCAAATGGTGAATGCGACAAACATTGTCGTACCAGTGGAAAACACGATGGTGCTCAAGGATATGAACAAGATAAAAGGGCAATTGCAGCACTTCTTCAGAGCGCAACTGGACAATGGGGAGGTTACCCTAAGTTTCAGACTCTTAGCGCCGGAAGAGGATGATCACGCCTTTGACCCGCAGGCGCTCTTGCAAGACTTTAAGCAGCGGAGCGAAGGCTTTAATCTGCTCCACAACCAACTCCGATTGCGCCGCGGGTAAAAGCATTCGGCAAAACAGATAATAAAAAGACGCGCGGCAGCGACTCACTTCGTGCTCAAGATGCGCAAACCGGCCGACTGACGCGCAGAACATACAAAACAACAACCCTCTAATTATGGCAAATAACAAAACCATTACGTTGACTTACCGCCTCACGGCTACTGACCGTGAAGGTAAAGAGCAAATCGTAGAAGAAGCTACGACTGAACGGCCTTTTCGCTTTATCACCGGACTCAATTTTGCGCTCGACGCTTTTGAAACGAAAGTGATTGACCTCAAGACTGACGAGGCTTTCGATTTTACGTTGACGCAAGAAGAGGCTTACGGCCCTTACGAAGAAGAAAACTTGCAGAAGTTCTCTAAAGATATGTTTACCGTCGATGGGCATTTCGACAAGGAAAATATCTTTGCCGGTAATATCGTTCCTTTTGAAAACGACAAGGGTGAGCGCTTCAACGGCACAATCTTAAACGTCACGAACGATACAGTTGTCGTCGACTTGAACCATCCGCTCGCCGGCTGCTCGCTCCACTTTACGGGCAAAGTCGTAGAGACACGCGAAACGACGAAAGAAGAGTTGGCCGGTTTCTTAAGTATGATTAGCGGCGAAGGTGGTTGCGGATGCGGCTGCGGCGAAGAAGGTTGCGGCGACGGCGGATGCGATGATGGCCACTGCGGACATCATCATTAATCAATGAATACTTTCGGCCATCTTTTTCGACTCACCTCCTTTGGAGAAAGCCACGGGGAAGCTATCGGCGGCATCGTCGATGGCTTCCCCGCGGGCATTTTTGTCGATGAAGACTTTATCGCCGGCGAAATGGCACGCCGCAGACCGGGTCAGAGCGACTTGACGACAGCGCGCCAAGAAGCGGATCGCGTGCAACTGCTCTCGGGTATTTTTGAGGGACGCTCTACGGGCTGCCCCATAGGCTTTATGATTCGCAATGAGGCGCAGCACTCGCAAGACTATGCAGAGATGCGCGAAGCCTTTCGCCCTTCTCACGCAGATTATACGTATCGGCAAAAGTATGGCCTCTACGACTACCGAGGCGGCGGGCGAGCTTCAGCACGTGAAACGGCCGTGCGCGTTGTCGGCGGCGCTTTGGCAAAATTAGCTCTGCGCGAGGCGGGCATCTCCGTCGAGGCTTACACTTCGCAGATTGGCTCTATTGCCTTACCCTACGACTATCGTCATTATGATGTGGCGGCTGCGGAGACTAACGCGGTGCGATGTCCGGACGCGGAAAAAGCAGAAGAGATGGCCGCGCTCATTCGGCGCGTTAAGGCGGAGGGAGATACGGTTGGGGGTGTCGTTACGGGCCTTATCCGTGGCTGTCCGGCAGGACTGGGTGAGCCGGTCTTCGGAAAACTTCACGCAGCATTAGGTGCAGCAATGCTGAGTATCAATGCAGCCAAAGGTTTTGAGTATGGCGAAGGCTTTGCGGCGGCTTCCGGTCGAGGCAGCGAACTGAACGACGCTTTTATCCCCGACGAACAAGGGGGCATTACTACGCAAACGAACCACAGCGGCGGCATTCAAGGCGGCATATCCAATGGACAAACGATTTATTTTCGCGTGGCCTTTAAGCCGGTCGCCACGCTACTCCACTCGCAACCGACGGTTAATCTACAGGCGCAACCCATCCGGCTGCAGGCCCGCGGCCGCCACGATCCTTGCGTCGTGCCGCGTGCAGTGCCTATCGTAGAAGCGATGGCGGCGATGACGATCTTAGACTATTATTTGCAGTCGAAGACTACGCGCATCTAACGACCGACACATTATATATTATTACTGTTCGGTCAACTACGCCACGACGCAACAAATCCGCAAGGCCTACAAAACGGCCTTGCGGATTTGTTGTAAGAGCAGCAAGTAGACAACCTGCAAGTAGCACGACGAGACGCCTTAAAAGCAGCGTCTTTGAGAAGCCGCCCCACAAAAGAAAGAACCTTTAGCACCATACAAAAAGGATTTCTCACGGCCATCGCAGCACGGAGAAATCCTTTGAGTGAATTTATGTATGCAGCAAAGCCCGACCGCATCGGTCAGCCATTGCCTGATACTGCACAATTAATTAATGTTCTGCACCAATCTAGTCATACAGCCCTGACCTGCGTCTGATGTATTTGCGGTATTAGGAGTTCCACCATCTGTCATCAAGACATGTATAATTCCCCCACCTCGATATGAAGAGGTGAAGTAGTTTCCGTGATTTCCCACTTGTTGCAATACGTTAGATCCCGTAGGCCTCCAAGCCGTCAGAGGAATAAAGACCGCACCGCTTTTCTTTATCAACTCATGGGTAGTCGGGTTCTTGTTACTAGCAGCCCATCTTCCGAAGATCGGACTTGTAGTTTCAAATGCCTTTTTCGCATCTTCTATCGACATATTATCGGGGAATATTAGATACCCGCGCTGCTCTGTATTCTGCCACTTCCCTTTTTTATTTCCGTCTCTGATGTCATCAATAAAACATCTTGCCCATCGCTCAACTTTTTTGCTACCCACCTGCCAATAACGCTTGGTGTTATTTTGGGCATCCTTATATAATAGATATCCCCACTCATCTGAGGTCATTGTACGCGTAGGCTTTGTCCCAACAAGCAACTTATTACCGAAGTCGTACTGCGTGTCCACACCTGAGCCGCTAAGCACGGAAGTGTAATTAAGCAACGTTGGGTTATCAATCGTACCCCACGAAGGAACGTCAAAATAACGATAAGCTTCCGGAGAAATATATCTCTTGCCATCCTTCATAACCGTCGCAAACGTATAGTTACCGCCTTTGACGCTTGTAGGAATTGCCAATCGCCATTGCTCGGGGGCTAACCGATAATAGCCGGGGTGTGTAGTGAGTGCGCCGGCAATCTTGAGCGGCACAGACTTTTTCCATCTGATCAGCGTGTTAGCTTTCAGCGTATTTGTATTCATATTTGACGTATACGTCTGGATGGGCATCACATACTGCATATTGCCATTGGTGATCGCTACCGTCTGCGTCTCACTGACAGAGAAAACCGCTTTACTTCCCCCGTAATAAACGAAAGACTTTTCTTCATCATAATCGCGCGTTACCGGCGCTGTTGTTACCACATCAGCATTATATGAGTTGGCATAATAACCATCAAATGACGGCGTAACTGATCCGGGTACAAGCGTCACATAAAAGTCAGTTGCCCCACCGGCAATAAACACATTAGTCTCCGGATCTGCTTCTGTTCCGGCCTCCGTAACGCCCACAGCCTTTCCATCGTCAAAACTAACGCCGGCCTCAGCGTAAACACCTGCACCGCGTATACCCACTTTCGTAAGTAGCGTATTGTCGTTGGCTCTCATCGCAAAATGGGCTACGGCAAACGCATTCTCCAGCTTAACGTCATTTTCAATAGACGCATTCAAGCCGGAAATGGCAAGCTTACCCGTACCGGAAAGTACGCAATACTTCTTCAAATCCCCAATCTTCCCCGTCTGGCTACTTAGATCTACACTGATTCTACCTGCCCTGACATCGTCTTGAGTAATGGTCCTATCGCCCATATAGAAGAAGCGATAGGTTGTGCCGGCTGTTACGCGACCGGCCCCGACCGATCCTTTAAATTCAGCGCGGGTGCTATCAGCAGATATTCGACTCACCGTAAGAGGCGTTATCGTCGTATCTCCTGAAACGATTGATACCAGCTGAAGCTTGTCGCCCGCTTCCCATTTCCAAGGACTCTTAGGACCATCCGCCTCTTCTACTACCGCTTTCGTCATTATGGAGTCTTCCACAGTACCTGCTGTAACGGTAAGCGTTAGCATCTTTTCGGCAGGTTCTTCTTTTTGGCCCGGATAATCAGGAAGTTCAGAAGAACAGGAAAACATGAACACTAATGTTGCCAAGCACAAAGCCGGCAAAAAGAATCTTTTTTTCATTCGTATATACATTAACAAGTCCAATTAATAAGCCTTAAATTCGTTATATGAATAATTGCACGCGCACTTTGATATCCGACTCATCTTACAAGTACAGCATCATCATTCATAAACTGCTTTATGATTCACTTATCGCTAACCAATAAAATAACTTTATCAGTTAATCCTGACCCGTGTACCAAGGATCATTAGGATCCTGAGCAATATCCTTATTGTCGGTGTCACCACTGACACTGCCGGCTAACATCATTTGTGCATCCAATCCGTATACCTGGCACACCGGTTGCACATAAGTCCGCTTACCATCGGCATTCATAAAATCTGCTGTCATTAATCTTTTTTTCATTCGTATTGTCTTTAAATTCTGTGTTATTCGTCCAAAGAACTTACAACTCTTTTTTTAGTGGGTGCAAAGGTAAATAAAATAAAAATAATTCGCCACACTAAACAAGCCGATTAACTATTTATTTAACGACTATTTAAACAACGCTTCGCATGCGAAGTCATCTTCACACGACCCTTGCGTGAGCTATAAGGCTAATATTTCTAAAGCACATTTCGCATCAAGAAGGTGCAATTTATATTATTCGGGGAGGCATGCTTATCAACATTAAAATACAGCAGCCTGATTAAAGCGAATCGTTTTAGTTTGTTTTAGGCGATTAACGTGCGTCGGACAGGCATACCTTTATATAGTTGTATGCGGCCCAAAGAAAGCGCAGGTTTCATTAGCGCCATTTGAAGCAAATCCTTTCTATCGTGCTTTGAACCGTTATGATGATCCGCAGTTGCTATTCTCGACTCTTTAATCTTCGGTATCGCCTCAAAGCCTTGGTGGTAAAAACAAAAAAGGAAGTTGCCTTGCGTAGCTACTTTACTGCACGTCGATCCGGAGTCGTTCATTATTTCTCTTTTACGCTGTATTGACCAAAAATAAAAGCAAAACGTAGACAAAATACCCTGCAAATAATGGGGTTCTCGCTATCGTTTACAAAGACCCAAAAGGAAAAGATAAAAAATTCATGTTACGAATAAAAAACGTAAACCATTGATATAAAAGAATTAATGGGAGTTTCCGACGCTACGGTACTCCCATTAACCAACACAAAAACTAAACTAGACTTAACTAAACACGTTATCTCACGACAACAATCGCTGCAAAAGTACAACTTCTTCGCTAAACTCCCAAATATATTTGATAGAAATATACCACGAAAAGAATAATTTTTTCGGTTGAAGTGAAGAAATTCCCTTTTACACTTTCGTTTCTTAGCTAAAAAGAGCGCAAAGACATAAAAATGGCGGGACAAGGATATGGTGTAAGCGGAGTGAGGTCAGGGGCAGCGGGACTTGTTGGGTAACGAAAGGTGCGCGGAGAATTGAGTGTAAAAGAAGTAGAATGTCAGAGCCGCGCAGAAAGCGTCCGAACAAGGAGAAACCGATAGAAAAAGGGGAACAAGAAGCGCTTGAACAAGGAGCAGAGAGCGCAAAAGCCGCACAAAAACACATGGGCAAGGAGCGGCAAAGCGCAAGAAGGGCGCAAGAAATATTGTGAACGAGAGGCGACCGAAGGTAAAAAGGGGCAGCGTGGCAGAGGCTGCGGCAATATAGAAAAAGCAGCAATGACCGAAGTCCATTGCTGCTTTTTATGTATTATATAATCGTTCGATAGCGCTACAAAAAGCGGCCTTACTTAGCCGCTTCAGTAGGTGGGAAAGGCTTGCTCAGCGGATTGTTGCGCGCTGCAGCAATATAATGGCGCACATAGGGATTTTCAAGAAACGATTGAGGTACGCTCGTCAAAATGCGCTGGATCTGATCCGTCACGATCGGCGTCGGATATTTGCTGCAAAGGATACGGAAGAAGCCGGGGCCAAGGACGTTATTCCAATTGTCGACGATAAAGCGAATTTCAAGGTTCTCTGAAGCCGCATTGAGGTTGTCGATCTTGCCTTTCCACTTCGCCTCAATCGTCTCCATCGTATGCCCTTGCTGCATTTCCCGAATCACGTTTTGCTGAATATCCCAAAGCGCGTTCTCATACTTATCGCGCCGCTTAAAGAATCGGTAAAGACGACTATTGAGCGGTCCACCGGAAACGGTCTGACCTAAATTGTCTAATTGAACCGTAACGGTACTCGCCTCTATAACGAGCGGCATTACCTGCGTATTTCCCAAATACAACTGGGCCATACAGGTAGAATCTATCGCACCATAAAAATTGAAACGGCCGTGGACTACTTTGCAAGAATCCAGATCAGTTGAGGCGAGGCCATCAGGAGATACCTTGAGATAAAGCATACGTCCATCATAGGCAGGCACCGTAGAGCTACCATTGATGTTATAAGATGAAGCGCACGAAGCGATCAGCACCATAAGAGTTATGTATGTCAATACCTTCATCATTTTCCGTTACTTCGCCTGACTATTGTTTGGCAAATATACGCTGAACACTATGAATACTTGATGTTTCGACTGTTACAAATTCTTGAAATAATAAATTTTTGAGGTTTTGTGAACAATTTCTTCGCTTAAGCAGGCGTTTTTTTATACTTCACGCGTTTTTTTTAGTTCTGACGGTAAGCGAAAAGCGGTATAAAGTTCAAAGACGACAGCTATGGCCAACGAGATTTTCCACTCATCGCCGCGAAAAGGCGGGAGGCCTTGCCAATGCATATACATTAAAACGCTCGTAGCCAGCAAGAAGACTGCGCCAAGCAACTGCTGGCGGTGCAAACGCCGCGCTGTGAAACTTTTGCTGGTAAAGGGAGTTAGAAATTGCGCGCCGGCAAAAAGAACAGCGCCCAAGGTGAATACGAGAAACGCGTACATAAAATCGGCCATAAAAAGCGGCAGCAATACGCCAATGGGTAAGAGCAAGCCGCCTACAATCGTAGCCAAACTAAGGAGGGTTGGAGATAACTTCATTGTTCCTTTTCGATTACGTAAACATCCTCATTGTCAGTCTTCATAAATAAGTGGACGCGCGCCACTTTCTCTACCGCCGCCGGATCCGTATGCAGTTCGTAAAGCGTGCGTGCATCGGCGGCGTATTGCTGTTCATAGCGCCGAATATCTTCGCGCAGCGTTTCGTTGCGCTCATACAAGCGATAGCGATACCAAAGACTATTGGGGTCTACAAAGCCTATCAAGATCAGAAAGGCAAGAATAGTCCACAAGTACTTATGACGCGTCAAAGACCGACCGAAAGCAGAAAAGTTGAGTTTCACCATACGTATTTTTATCACTTACGCAGCTATGCGCTGAAGAGGTTTATAAGTCGTGCTGCTCCAATCGGTGGCGAGCCATTTCCTCATACTTTGTTCCGGGGCGTCCATAGTTGGCATAAGGAAAAATGCTAATACCGCCGCGGGGCGTGAATAGGCCGCACACCTCAATATACTTTGGATCCATCAGGCGAATAAGGTCTTTCATAATCACGTTGACGCAGTCTTCGTGGAAGTCGCCGTGATTGCGGAAACTAAAGAGGTAAAGTTTCAAACTCTTACTCTCAACCATACGCTTATCGGGCATATAACTGATGCGCAATTCGGCAAAGTCGGGCTGACCCGTAATCGGGCAGAGCGACGTAAACTCGGGACAATTGAAGCGCACCCAATAGTCGTTGTCGGGATGTTTGTTTTCAAACACCTCAAGCACCTCGGGTGCATAATCCATTTTATAATCCGTCTTACGCCCCAACGCGTGTAAATTATCGAGTTCTCTATTCATCTGTTTATGATTTTTGTGCGGCATCCTTTAGTGCCAAATATTCTTCTAAACCGCGGCGGCGCAATGTGCAGGCGGGGCAGTGACCGCAGCCATCGCCTTTCACGCCGTTATAGCAAGTCAGCGTTTCGTTTCTGACCAAATCGAGCACGCCGAGTTCGTCAGCCAGCGCCCAAGTAGCGGCTTTGTCGCGCCACATCAGCGGCGTATGGATCACAAACTGCTCATCCATCGCCAAATTAAGCGTCACGTTCAGACTCTTCATAAACGAATCGCGACAATCAGGGTAACCGGAAAAATCGGTCTGCGATACGCCCGTCACCAAATGCCTAATATCGTGCTCACGAGCATAGACGGCGGCAATGCTTAAAAAGAACAAATTGCGCCCCGGCACGAACGTGTTTGGAAAAGAACCTTCGGGCTGCTCCGCATCCATTTCGAGCGAAGCATCAGTCAGCGAATTGCGCCCCAACTGCCCGATCAGTGGCGCTTCAAGGCCCTGGAAATGCACACCGGCCTCGCGGGCAATGCGTTCAGCCAACTCAACTTCGTTTGCGTGCTTCTGCCCGTAGCGAAAAGAGAGGGCAAAAACTTCCTTAAATTGCCTTTTGGCCCAAAAGAGGCACGTAGTAGAATCCTGACCGCCGCTAAAGACGACCAAGGCGCGTTCATTATTTAATAGTTTCATCTTGTCTTGTTTTTAGGAGCTTGTCCAAGCGCGCGCTTTGGAAGGGCACGATAATCCGAACAAGGGCGATTACGCCAAAAGGCACAAACCGCTGCCACCGCATCGTGCTTCTGCCTATCTCGGAAGCAAAGGTAGCAAAAGCCCTTCGCCCGACAAAGTCTAAAAGGCTTTAAGAGGGGCAAAGACCGGACTTTTATAGCTGTCGGACACTCATATAAACCAAGGTAAACAACGATTCGCAAGCCCGACGAAGCGCTTGCTTTATTCCGTTTTGCCGGACAGCAGATACATTATATATATAACGACAAGCTTCCAAGCTTGGCCTCGCAAGTGCGTCGGCGCCCGGAAACCGGCCGATTATAATACGCTTCGCCATACTTCACTCGCGGCGCACAATAAAAGAGACTATTTCGGTATAATTAAAACAATGCCACACCGGAAAAGCAGCCCATACCATTGTTTTTTTAGTTCAATAATTCTAAAAATGAGCGCCGGTAACCACATTTACATATTATATGATGGGATGAAAATGCGCCAAAGCGTCCAAAAGAGATGTACTTTCACATCCTTCCATGCCCAAAACCATCGCCACCGTTGTAGGTATGTCCACCATTTCAGTATGATGATATGAATAATGTCTATGATGACCAAATGGCTAAAAAGGCGCTGTCGACCGATGCTGCTCGTGCGCGAAAAAGCGGCGTGGGTTTAAAAGAGGCGAATCCGCTTTATTTTCAGCACATTATATCGACGCTTTCACCACGCTCTATCCCCCTTAAAATTTGCTTAGGTGAAAGTAAAAACTTTCTCCTATGATCGGAAAAATTGTCTCCTAAGACAAAAAAAATTGTCCTATAAGAAAGTTTTTCTTTTCTTAGGTGAAAGTTTTGGGACTTCTATAATCTCTGAAATACAATTACTTACAAACCCCATTAATACCCCATAAACGGCTTGATTATCTGCATCGGTTTTTGAGGTAGACTCACTTGTACAACGCAAAGCGTTATGCACCGTAAAGACAAGCTTACGATGACGCGCAAAAGAATAAGGACTCGGAATAACTTTCATGCTAAAAAAATAAGATTTAAACTTGCAAAAGTGCTGTTTTCACAATATATTTGCGTCATAAAACACCTATAGCTGCGCATCTTTCCGCGAGCTAGCAGTAAAGCTCCCCCTATTTGCCGCCTGAAAACCCTTAAAAACAAGACGACAAAGCTTACCGATCAAGGAAGAAAAGGCGTGGAAACACGGCATTTGACCGGAATCCTGCGGACTATATCATAAAGCCACAAATCACATGAAGAGAACGATACTTTTGTTAGCCGCTTTGGCGCTTGTCTGCTCACAAAAAATCTTTGGGCAAGTGAATTTCTTTGATGTCCACGTGAGCAAGTACGGAGAATTGGAGCAGGTCTTGGGGGAAAAATGGGGCAAAATCGATTCATTAATCGTACATGGACCAATCAATGAAGCTGATTTTACAACGATGTGGAAATGCAGCTTTGAGGGGAAACTTACTGTGCTGAACCTGGAGC
>ERZ772910.57-NODE-57-length-69232-cov-14.239126_pt1 | contig 69232 bp, 44 predicted proteins | sample MGYA00511357_ERZ772910 | MGnify/ENA primary metagenome ERZ772910 (study PRJEB29015, sample SAMEA2738096) | human oral metagenome | biome: human oral; feature: human-associated habitat; material: saliva | place: China | collected 2193 ... | reverse complement strand
ATAATCCCCATACCCTACATAGTCTTTTGGGGGAACGCAAAACGAGTTTGTGATTTGAGACACCGATTTTTTGATAAAGGTTCAGGTTTAGACTCATATTTCTTTATGCCTGTATGCACTGACAGATGTTCAGTCCCTCAAAATTTGCACCGCAGTGTTTGAGTTTTACCCCTAGTCAGGCGAGGGTAACTTGAGAAAAACGAAAATTGCGCACGGAAAACTAAACCTTCAACCACAAACTTCCCGGAATGACGCGCCGAAACCCCCTGTTGAATTTCTCACACGTGCCCACAATTTGGAATTCTGCACCGAGGGCAGATAGCGCCCCATGCACCAAAACGAGCACCCACCACCCCTCAGGGAGCAATTTTCAGGCAACCACCACCCCGCAAGGACACCCTTCGCCTCACCCCGCAGCCCCCTCAAAACCCACCCAAAACACTAAGATTTAGGTCAAACCTCAAAGTTTTTGTGTGTTTAACAGTGTGTAACCATGCACGCACCACACTCCCCCACCTCGAGTGCCGCGCGCAGCTCCCAGCAACGAATCCAAGCCGCCCACCAGGGGCTTCATTGACACAAAAAAGCACTCCGCATGTGCTTCAAAACACATGCGGAGTGCATATATATTCACTTATAACTACCGCGGGAGCCCCCTGCCACTGGTATCGGTAGCCTCCAGTGTGGGTTCATGTGGGTTCATTCGCGCGAGGCGAGCCCCAGCCACCTGCGGGGCTAGCCAGCTGCAGAATTACCCACCCGCAGGGCTACCCACCCGCAGCGCTACGGGGCTACCGGATAGCTACAGGGCGCCCGCCTCCGAGCAGACATTCACCAGCTCACCAATACCTTCAATGCGGGTGCGCACCGTCTGACCCGGCTTCAACCACTGACGCGGATGCAACGATAGGCCAACCCCCGCCGGGGTACCCGTCGCCACCAGGTCGCCCGGCTCCAGAGTCATAAACCGCGAAATATAAGACAGTAGCTGCGCAGGGGTGAACACCATATCCGCCGTCGTGCCGCGCTGACGCACCACGCCGTCTACCTCGCACACCAGCTCCAGGCCGGCAACCGGGTCAACCTCATCGGGGCTCACAATCACCGGACCGAACGGGGTCATCGCATCCCAGTTCTTGCCCTGGAACCACTCCGAGGAACGACCCTGCCAGTCACGCACCGACACATCGTTCATGACCGTGTACCCCATCAGAGCCTCGAGCGCCTGCTCCTCCGTGGCGTTACGCAGGCGAGCGCCCACGACCAGGCAGAGCTCAACCTCCCAGTCGATTTTTGTGCTGCCGGTGCCGTCATCGGCGGGCATGCGGATCTGTTCGCCGGGACCAATCAGAGCGTTCGGGAACTTCGCGAACAGCGCCGGATGCTCGGGTACTTCAAGGTTCATTTCCGCGGCGTGGTCGCGGTAGTTCAGGCCGGCGCACACAATCTTGCCGGGCTTATCCAGCGGGCGAATGAACGGTAGGGAGTTCCACAGTTCCTCGCCGTGACCCATGACGGTCGCGCCGTTCTCCTTCAGGATCGCCACGGCGTTCTTCGGGTCGCCAAAGTTCAGGCGGAACCGGCTGTAGAAATTCAGTAGCGGGCTGAGCTTCGCCGGAAGCTCGTACACGGTCTCTTCGAAGAAGCAGACCGCGCGGCTGCCTTTCGAGTCTTTAATCTGTGCCCAACGCATGGATGCTCCTTCGCTTCAGGTGGGGGTAATTCGGGGCGGGTTAGGGGTAAAAGTCAGGGATGAAAAGTTCAGAGATATAAATGAGTGAAATCAGCTCGGTCAATCGCTCAGTGAGTCGCTTCAGCGAAAGCCGTTTTGGGCGTACACCTCAACGATGGCGTCTTCCAGGTCTTCCATGAGCAGGGCGGGGTTCGCGTCCTGCGCCGCGCCGACCGTGGCGGGGTCCAGGTCCATGCCGAGGGCACGGTACACATCCGCGGTGACCGCCCGCAGGGGTGCAGAATCAGAGACCACGATGCCGGTGCTGAACCACCAGCCGCCGGTCACCACACGCTGGGCGGTACCGACCAGCTTAATGCGACCACCACCTGCGGAGGCGGGAAGCTGCGCGTGCACCGAATACTCGCCGGGGCAGTACTCCCCCGGGATTTCACCCATGCGCGCGTCCACGCCGACTTCGCGTAGCGCCTGCGCGTACATGGAGCCGAACAGTTCGTAGCGTAGGGTGTTGCCGCTGCGGGCGTCGGAGGCGGGCTGAAAATGGTCCACGACCAGGCACCCCTGATGGTAGGCGGCGGCGTGCCCACCGACCTTGCGCACCAGCACCTCGAAACCGTGCTCGGCACACGCCGCGGAGGCATCCGCGAAGCCGGGGTTCAGCTCGTCACGGCGGCCGAACGCGACCGTCGGGTTCGGCTGATACATGCGTAGGGTGGCTTCACGCTGCCCGCTTGCCACCTCGCGGAGCATCTGCACCGTCTGATCGTGGTGAATGAGGATATCGCCGGACTCGGGGCCGGTCTCTCGAATAATCTGCACGTTCCTATTTTACGGTTACGCCCGTCACTTACGATGCGCGGGCGGCGGGCGTCTCAAGGGCAGCTCAGAGGTGACTGCCCAGCGGTCAATACGCCCGGTCATATTCACATTTTTTATGCCAATTTTCTTCACTCAGTGAACCCAAACCATTACGCTTAAAAGACTACATGGCATCCCACACGTTGCCACAAGTACACAACACAGCATGACAACGCAGAAGAAACGCGCACACCGTGACGGCCCACCCGCCACGGACCACACTGTACGTTTCACATAAGGAGTACGGACATGACACAGTCCACCAACACAGCGGTAGCCGCCGCCCCCAGCCAGGAGGTGAACGTAGCCCGCAAACAGCGAAACAAGCTAATCCTGCACGTTGCCATCATCCTCGTAGCAACCCTCGCCATCTGGTTCGTTCCCGCCCCCGAAGGCGTCGACCCGCGCGGCATGCACATGCTCGCCATCTTCGTCGGCACCATCCTCGGCCTGATTCTGCAGCCGCTGCCCACCCCGTCCGTGGCGCTCGTCGGCCTGGGTGCCGCAATGATTACCGGCACCATGGCGGCAAAGAATGAGGCACTGACCGGCTTCGGTAACTCCTCCATCTGGATTATTGTTGCCGCGTTCTTCATCGCCGACGGCTTCCTCATCACCGGCCTGGGCAAGCGCATCGCGCTGCTGTTCGTGCGTGCGCTCGGCAAGTCCTCCCTCGGCCTGTCCTACGGGATGGCAATCACCGACCTGGTTCTCGCCCCCGCCACCCCCTCCAACACGGCACGTGCCGGTGGCGTGATTTACCCAATTATCCGTTCCCTCTCCGAGGTCAACGGCTCCACCAACGAGACCCCCGAATCGCGCCGTAAGCTCGGTTCCTACCTGCTCATGACTGAGGCGCAGGTCAACACCATCACCTCCGCAATGTTCCTGACCGCAATGGCGGGTAACCCGCTGGCACAGAAGTTCGCGCATGACCGCGGCATCAACCTCGACTGGGGTACCTGGGCGCTCGCCGCTATCGTCCCCGGTCTTGCCGCACTGATCGTGATGCCGTGGATCATGTCAAAGATCTACCCGCCGACCATCAAGAAGACCCCGGACGCACCCGAGCACGCCCGCCAGGAACTGCACGAAATGGGCCCCATGAGCTCCAAGGAATGGATCATGCTCGGCACCTTCGCACTGCTGCTGGTCCTGTGGATTACCGGCACCTCCCTGGGTATTGACGCCACCAGCGCCGCATTCTTCGGCATCGCAATTCTGCTGGTCACCAAGGTCCTGACCTGGAAGGACATGGCGAAGAACTCCAGCGCATGGTCCACCCTCATCTTCTTCGCCGTGCTCGTCGGCATGGCGGACCACCTGAAGAAGCTCAAGGTCGTCGACTGGATCGGTCAGCAGGCGGCGCACAGCGTCAGCGGCATGGCGTGGCCTATGGCATTCGCGATTCTGATTTTGGCGTACTTCTTCATCCACTACATGTTCGCTTCGAACACCGCGCAGGTTGTGGCGTTGTACGCCGTGTTCCTCGGTGCGGCGGTAGCTGCCGGTGTTCCGCCGATGTTCGCGGCGCTGTTCCTCGGCTTCATGGGCAACCTGATTGGCGGCATCACCCACTATGCTTCCGGCCCGGCGGGCGTGTACTACGGTTCCGGCTACTTCAGCGTGGGCGAATGGTTCAAGATCGGCTTCATGGCTGCTGTCGTGAACCTGGTCGTCTGGGGTGCGGTCGGTACTGCGTGGCTGTTCGCGCTCGGCTTCGCCAACTAGCGATTCGACCCCCGCAATAGCGGATAAGCCCGGTATTCTCGTGTGAATTTTCATGTGAGAACACCGGGCTTTTACGCGCCCGTTGAACGCCTACAAAACAGCGCAAAACCTAGTAAATCCCCCACCCCCTCCGCTAGGGTAGAAGAAATACCCAAAACACCTTGGAGGATGCCGTGCATCAGGACCAGCACATCACCGCCCAAACCACCGCGCTACCCCGCGTCAGCACTGAACAGCACCCCAACCCGGCGCTGACCGAGCCGCAGCCGCTCGGCGCGTTCCCCGACGGTTTCCTCTTCGGAGGCGCCACCGCCGCCAACCAGTTCGAAGGCGCCTGGAACGAAGACGGCAAGGGCCCCAGCCTGCAGGATGTGCTGCCCGCCGGCGGCCTGTACCCGCGCACCGCGGAACCCACCGAGGACAATCTCAAGCTGGAGGGCATTGACTTCTACCACCGCTACCGCGACGACATCGCCCTGCTCGCGGAGATGGGCTTCAAGGTCTTCCGCTTCTCCATCGCCTGGTCGCGTATCTTCCCCCGCGGCGACGAAGAAACCCCGAACGAGGCGGGCCTCGCCTTCTACGACCGCGTGCTCGACGAGCTCGAAAAGCACGGCATGGAACCGCTCATCACCCTCAGCCACTACGAAACCCCGCTGCACCTGGTCGAACAGTACAACGGCTGGACCAGCCGCGAACTCATCGGCTTCTACGAACGCTACGCCCGCACCGTGTTCGCCCGCTACGGCAAGCGCGTGAAGTACTGGCTGACCTTCAACGAAATCAACTCCATGCTGCACCTGCCGTTCATGTCCGGCGGCATTAACACCCCGGCGGATCAGCTCAGCGACGCCGACCTGTACCAGGCGATGCACCACGAACTGGTCGCCTCCGCACGCGCCACCGCTGCGGCACGCGAACTGGCACCGGGCGCCCAGGTCGGTTGCATGATTCTTGCCATGCCCACCTACCCGCTCACACCCGACCCCGCCGACGTACTAGCCGCCATGCAGGCGGAACAGGCGAACTTCGCGTTCGGTGACGTGCACGTGCGCGGCGCATACCCCGGCTACTTCCTGCGTGCCCTGCGTGAGAAGGGTGTGGAGCTGAACATCACCGAGCAGGACCGCGAGGACCTGAAGAACACTGTGGATTTCGTGTCGTTCAGCTACTACATGTCCACCTGCGCGACCGGCGATCCGGCACGAGGCGAGCGCGGCGAAGGCAACGTCCTCGGCGGCGTGGCGAACCCGACCCTGTCCGCCAGCGAATGGGGCTGGCAGATCGACCCGACCGGTCTGCGCGTGGTTCTCAACCAGTATTGGGACCGCTGGCAGAAGCCGTTGTTCATCGTGGAGAACGGCCTGGGCGCCCGTGACGAACTGGTCGAGGTGAACGGTGAGCTCACCGTGGAAGACGACTACCGCATCGACTACCTGCGCCAACACCTGCACGCGGTGCGCGAGGCGATTGAGGACGGCGTGAACGTGCTCGGCTACACCACCTGGGGTTGCATCGACATGATTAGCGCCTCCACCGCGCAGATGTCCAAGCGCTACGGGTTCATCTACGTGGACCGCAACGACGACGGCACCGGCACCCTGGCGCGCTACCGCAAGAAGTCCTTCCACTGGTACCGCGAGGTAATTGCCAGCAACGGCGCGGAGCTCTAACCGGTAAGGCTCTAGACGCTGAATTCCGCGAAATAAACCCCGTGGAATGAACTCCGCGAAATAAACCCCACGAAATGAGCACATAAAAGGCCCCCGAGACTTCGAATCTCGGGGGCTTTTGCGCATGTGCGTTATGCCTAGCGCGGACAAATCTAGTCCGTAGGCAAATCTAGTCCATGGGTAGGTCGTTCAGGCTGGTGGACACGTACTCCCACCAGGTCGGCACCAACCCGGCATTCATCGCAACCCTCTGCGACAGCATGTGCGAGGGGCTCGTACCGTAGAACGGCAGGTACCCTTCCGCCAGGGTCAGACGTGCGGCGTCACGCACCAGCACACTGGCAATGCCGGCACCGCGCCAGGCGGGTAGCACATCAATACCGATTTGGCGCATAATCGGCGAATCGTCACTCAGGCCAACCATAGCGATGGGATCTGCGAGCGCAGGGTCGCTCTCCCCCGCCGTAGCCACTTCAGAGGCCTTAGATGCGTTCTCCTCCACCGGGTAGGCGGCGAGCACCAGCACATCCGGGCGGGTCACGCTAAAGCCCAGCGCGTTCGAGTAGCGCTTATCCCCGCGGAAGCGCTCAAACTGCTCAGCGTCCAGCAGCTCCACGCGCAGGCGGGTTACGCGTGCCTCCGTGTCTTCCGGGTCAACCTCAAGCGCACCCGCGGAGGCGTTTGCCTCCCTGCGGATGGTGCGCTCGCCGGTGATTTCGGCAAGCAGCGCAGCTTTCAGCTCGGCGGGGTCAACGCGGCGCATCATGCCCACACCGGGCACGGCGCACTTCACTTCCTGCGCCTGCACGCCCTCGGGCACGACCGAGTTCAGCAGGGCGCGGCCGGGCGTGTAGTAGATGCTCGTGCCGCTGACCTGCTGGGTGTAGGGGGTGAGCAGTTCGTTGAGCTGGCGCAGCTGCGCATAGTCGCCCAGCCAGTTCGATTGGTCGCCGAGCATGTAGTCGACGGCCTTCTCCAGCACGCGCGGATGCTTGGCGCAGAGAATGCCGACGCTCGCGTAGTTGGCGACGCGCAGCTCCCAGATGTCGTCGTTGCGGCGGCGTGCGGCACCCATCTTCTCGGAGGGCGGCTGTACGGTGGCGAGTAGCGGCAGGCTTTCGGCTTCCGGGTAGTCGCGTAGCTCTTCGAGGGCGCGGCTAATCGAGCCGGGTGCCTGGCAGAAGTCCGCCTCCAGCTGGGTGTGCAGGATGTGCCGCGCACGGTCCACGGTGGTCACAGCGCCCCGGTTCGCAGGGCCTCGGTTCACAGCGCCCCTGTTCATAGTGCCGCGGGTTGCCTGAGCTCCCCGGGCAGGTGCGGTTCCTTGAGTATCAGTCACGTAGGTTTCCTTTAGTTCAAGTTCTCGGCTAGTTCAGAATCTCGGCTAGTTCAGGATCTCGGCAAGGAACGCGCCGGTGTGCGAGCCCTTCACCTTAGCCACCTGTTCCGGGGTGCCCTCGGCAATCACGGTGCCGCCGCCGCTACCGCCTTCGGGGCCCATGTCGATAATCCAGTCGGCGCACTTGACCACGTCCAGGTTGTGCTCGATTGTGATAACGCTATTGCCCTTGTCCACCAGCGATTGCAGCACGGCGAGCAGCTTGCGGATGTCTTCAAAGTGCAGGCCGGTGGTCGGCTCGTCCAGCACGTAGATGGAGCGGCCGTTGGAGCGCTTCTGCAGTTCGGTTGCGAGCTTCACGCGCTGCGCTTCACCGCCGGAGAGGGTGGTTGCGGGCTGACCCAGGCGAATGTAGCCCAGCCCCACGTCCACGAGGGTGTTCAGGTGGCGCGCAATCGGGGTGAATGCGGCGAAGAACTCTGCGGCTTCTTCCACGGGCATTTCGAGCACGTCGGCGATGGTCTTGCCCTTGTAGTGTACTTCGAGGGTTTCGCGGTTGTAGCGCTTGCCGTGGCAGGTTTCGCAGGGTACGTACACGTCCGGCAGGAAGTTCATTTCAATCTTCAGGGTGCCGTCGCCGGAGCAGTCCTCGCAGCGGCCGCCCTTGACGTTGAAGGAGAATCGGCCGGGGGTGTAGCCGCGCATTTTCGCTTCGCTGGTCTCTGCGAACAGCTTGCGGATGTGGTCGAACACGCCGGTGTAGGTGGCGGGGTTCGAGCGCGGGGTGCGGCCGATGGGCGACTGGTCCACGTGAATGACCTTGTCCAGGTGTTCCAGGCCGTCGATGCTCTTGTGGCGGCCGGGTACCTGCTTGGCGCCGTTGAGCTTGTTCGCCAGGGAGGTGTACAGAATGTCGTTGACGAGGGTGGACTTACCCGAGCCGGATACACCGGTCACCGCGGTGAATACGCCCAACGGGAAGGACACGGTCACGTTCTTGAGGTTGTTTTCGCGCGCGCCGCGCACGGTCAGCTGACGCTTCTTGTCCACGGGGCGGCGGGAGGCGGGCACCTCAATGCTGCGGCGACCAGCCATGTAGTCGCCGGTAATGGACTTGGTGTTCTTCAGCAGCTCCTCAAAGCTGCCGGAGTGCACGATTTCGCCGCCGTGCTCGCCGGCGCCGGGTCCTACATCCACGATCCAGTCGGCTTCGCGCATGGTGTCTTCGTCGTGCTCGACCACAATGAGCGTGTTGCCCATATCGCGCAGCTTGGTCAGGGTTTCGATGAGGCGGCGGTTATCGCGCTGGTGCAGGCCAATGGAGGGCTCGTCGAGCACGTAGAGCACGCCGACCAGACCCGAACCGATCTGGGTTGCCAGGCGGATGCGCTGCGCCTCACCGCCGGAGAGCGTACCGGCGGAGCGTGAGAGGGTCAGATAGTCCAGGCCCACGTCCAGCAGAAATTGCAGGCGGGCATCAATTTCTTTGAGGACCTGCTCGCCAATCTTGGCTTCGCGGGCGGTCAGCTGCAGGCCGCGCACGAAGGCGAGTGCGTCGGCCAGGGACAGGTCGGTAATGTCTGCGATAGACTTGCCGCCGACCTTCACGCCGAGGATGGTCGGGTTCAGGCGCGCGCCCCCGCAGGAGGGGCAGGCGACCTGGCGCATGTACTGTTCGTAGCGGTCGCGGGCAAAGTCCGATTCGGTTTCTTCGTGCTTGCGCTTGATATACGCCTTCACGCCCTCGAATCCGGAGGTGTAGCGGCGTTCGCGGCCGAATCGGTTGCGGTAGGACACCTCAACCTTGTAGTCCTTGCCGTCCAGGATGGCGGCGCGGGTCTTGGCGGGCAGGTCCTTGAAGGGGGTGTTCAGGTCGAAGCCGAGCTCCTCCCCCAGGCCGGCGAGCAGGCGCAGCCAGTATTCGGTGGTTGCTTTGCCCTGCGACCAGGGGGCGATAGCGCCCTCGCCGAGGGTCAGGTCGGGGTTGGGTACGAGCAGTTCGGTGTCTACTTCCAGGCGCGAGCCGATGCCGTCGCAGGCGCTACACGCGCCGAACGGCGAGTTGAAGGAGAAGGCACGCGGCTCGATGGTGTCGATCTGCAGCGGGTGGTTGTTGGGGCAGGCGAGGTTTTCGCTGAAGGAGCGGGTGCGTTCGGGGTCGTCCTGCTCGCGGTCCACGAAGTCGATGAGCACGCGGCCGTCGGCGAGTTTGAGCGCGGTTTCGATGGAGTCGGTGAGGCGCTGGTGAATACCGTCCTTAATGACGATGCGGTCGACGACCACCTCAATGGTGTGCTTGTACTGCTTGGCGAGCTTGGGCGGGTCGGAGAGCTGCACGGTTTCGCCGTCCACGCGGGCGCGCGAGTAGCCCTGAGTCAGCAGGTCCTTGAAGAGGTCAACAAACTCGCCCTTACGTGCGCTGACGACGGGCGCGAGAATCTGCAGGCGGGTGCGTTCGGGGTATTCCTGCAGAATGTCCACGATCTGCTGCGGGGTCTGCTGGGTGATTTCTTCGCCACATTCGGGGCAGTGCGGGTGACCAACTCGTGCCCAGAGCAGACGCATGTAGTCGTAGATTTCGGTGATGGTACCGACGGTTGAGCGCGGGTTCTTGGAGGTGGACTTCTGGTCGATAGACACCGCCGGGGAGAGACCCTCGATGAAGTCTACGTCGGGCTTATCGACCTGTCCGAGGAACATACGCGCGTAGGAGGACAGCGACTCAACGTAGCGGCGCTGACCTTCGGCGAAGATGGTGTCGAAGGCGAGGGAGGACTTACCGGAGCCGGAAAGGCCGGTGAAGACTACCATCGCATCACGCGGAATGGTGAGGTCTACGTTCTTGAGGTTGTTTTCGCGGGCACCCTGAACCCGGATGCTGGTCAGATCGTTCGCTTTGAGTGCGGTGCTACCGTGTGCCGGGCGGGGTGTCATCGAAAATCCTTTCGTCTTATCTTCGAATTTAAATTCTACACCCTCACACCTTTCACCAGCGGGATTATGCGGCAGGTGAAGGCATGAGGGCGCAGTACTTATATGAGGCGGATATATGAGGTGGGTTGTCAGGCGCGGTTTACCAGCCGCGGGTGCCCCACTCTTCCAGGTGGGGGCGCTCGTCACCGAGGGTGGTGGAGCGGCCGTGGCCGGGCAGTACGATGGCGTCATCTTCGAAGCCGCCGAAGAGCTTTTCGAGCACGTTGGAGAAGAGCTCACCGAACTGCTGCGGGGAGTCGGTCTTACCCACGCCGCCAGGGAAGAGGGTATCGCCGGTGAACAGCAGGGTTGCGGGGGTGCCGTCTTCCCAGGTGGTTTCGAGGGTGTAGACGATGGATCCGGGGGTGTGGCCGGGCACGTGCAGGGCACGAATGACGGTGTCAGAGAGATAGAAGTCGAAGCTTTCGCCGCCGGTCAGCTCCTCTTCGACGGTGTAGTCTTCCTGTTCCTTAATGGCGGCTGCGTCAGCCGCACCTGCGGAGGTCACGGCACCGGTGAGGCGGTCAAGCTCCTTAAGGGCGCGGATGTGGTCCCAGTGGCCGTGGGTGACCAGGATGCCGGTCAGACCGATTGCGCGAGGCCTGATGGCGTTGAAGTCCTCGTCCCTCTCCATAACGCGCACGCGGCGTTCTTCGCCGTCTACTAGCTCGAGCTGCGGGCAGTCGTTCAGGAGCGCGTCGAGGGTGAAGGCGTAGAGTTCTTCTGCATCGTCTGCGGGATCAATGAGCACCTGCTCGCCGGTGGCGCGCATGGTGATGAGGTAGACGCTATTGTCCATCTCGGAGACACTGAACGCACGGACGGTCAGTTCGGGGTTCTCAAAGATGAGGGTGGGTTCGGGGTAAGTAGTCATAGTTCCAGTGTAGGGGCTCCCATGATGCGGCAGGTGCCTATATAGAGCACTTCCCTATGAGCGCATTCCGAGCGCATTCGGCGTTGAATGTGCGGGATGCATATGGATACAGGTTCTGGAGCGCGCTCGGTACAGGTTAGGTTCCAATTGGGGCCCGCCCGGCTGAGGTTCCGGCTAGGGTCTGCCCGGCTGAGGGCCCAGCGAAATTCAAGCAGCGAAATTCAAAAGTTAAACAGAGAAGCGACTGCGCATCGATACACAGTCGCTTCTCATGACACCCAGGGGTATCTATCACTCACTCAAACACAAGCAACCCGAGGACTTTGGAAATCTCACGATTACTTGATGACTCAATAGTAGCGAACTTTTTGGGGGCTGTTTTACCGCTCAATTTGGTACGGAGAGCCGGTTTTAGTGGCTTGAGTCTCAATGTAATCGTTCTGTAATAAAAACAGCTGTTTTTTAGGCTATCTATACGTACCAATTTCATTTTTTTCGAGTTTTAGTGTGACTTATTTCACCCAAAATAATTTTAGATTTTCCCTCATTTGGCACTTCGGTGCACCTTTAACCTGAGCTTCATACTCAGCAATTTTGAAGGCTCAATACCCGGTTTTAGCCCGGTATTCCGCGGAAGTAGAGGGTTAAGGTCAAACTATCTTCAAGCCTTTGCAACTTCATGGAATGGGAAAAATGCACCGCGCACCGTTCAAAAACTGCACAATTATTCGCGCGAGGGCAAAATCAATTGGTCTGTTTGGACCCATTAGGCACCCCCTAAAGTAGAACTTTTATAACAAAACGATAACAACAGCTCCGCCTTCAGGTTCACTGAGTGCACTCATTGAAACCCCTGTCAAAAAGTAAAACACCTAGTCAATACTATATTTTCACAAAATGCAAGACAGTGTGTCACTAAAAAATCAACTTCTACAGATTGTTTAATAAAACCTGACCTTCAAGCATAAATAGAGCCCATTTATTAAGCTATACATACCATTTCCACCTTCCGAAAGGGGCGTACGGGAGCCTTCAAGGAAAGGTTGAAAGACCCCTCCACTAGGGGGTTTCACTATCCTTCACTCCCCCGCCATTCAGCACTATTCAGTACCCTTCAGCGTCCAAAACACCAATACGCTCCACCTTTCGCCGGCAATCACACCGACAATCGCACTGGCAATCACGCTGGCATTCACACCGGCATTCACCCCATCTGCCGCCCGGTACCTGCCACCACTGGAGCACAGCAAAGCGGCGCCCCTCCCCCGCTGTGGGGAAGGAGCGCCGCCTCCACTAGCTATAGATCAGCCGGAATAGTCGCCTTAGGACAGGCCGACCATCACGCCGTTCTCATCGAAGCCGATGCGCTCAGCTGCGGGGCTCTTGCTCAGGCCCGGCATGGTGCGCATGGTGCCGCAGATAGCGTAGACGTAGCCAGCACCTGCAGCCAGGCGAACCTCGCGCACGGGCAGGGTCCAGCCGGTCGGTGCGCCCTTCAGAGTTGCATCCGAAGAGATGGACAGGTGGGTCTTCGCGATAACCACGGGCAGGTGCGAGTAGCCCAGCTCAGCGAAACGCTTCAGCTGCTTAGCGGCAGCGGGAGCAATGGAGATGCCGTCCGCACCGTAGACCTTGGTGGCAACCTTCTCGATCTTGGTCTCGATGGAGTCCTCAAGATCGTAGGTGTACTTCAGATCCGAAACGTCGTCACATGCCTCAGCAACTACGTTTGCCAGGTCGGTGGTGCCCTTACCGCCCTCAGCCACACCGCGGTGAATAGCGACGCGAGCGCCAGCTTCCTCAGCGATACGGCGGATGGTCTCGTGCTCGGACTCGAAGTCGGTCGGGAACGCGTTGATTGCCACGACCGGCTGAACACCGAAGTTGCGCACGATCTCGATGTGCTTCTTCAGGTTCTCTGCGCCCTTCTCCACGTCGGAGGGGCTTTCCTGCAGCATGCCTTCGGGCAGGGGCTTGCCCGGAACGATCTTGTACAGGCCGGAGTGGGACTTCAAGGAGCGCACGGTGACGACGAGCACTGCAGCGTCGGGCTTCAGGCCGGAGACGCGGCACTTGACGTTGAAGAAACGCTCCGCACCCATGTCGGCACCGAAGCCAGCCTCGGTAATCACGTAGTCGGAGTACTCCAGGCCAACGTAGTCTGCGACCACGGAGGAGTTACCGGTTGCGATGTTGCCGAAGGGGCCGGCGTGAATCAGTGCGGGGGTGTGCTCCAGGGTCTGCAGCAGGTTCGGGTTGATAGCGTCTGCCAGGATGACGGCCATTGCGCCGTCAGCCTTCAGGTCGGCTGCGGTGACGGGCTCGCCGTCGTAGTTCAGGCCGATCACGATCTTTGCCAGGCGCTCGCGCAGGTCCTTGAAGGAGGTTGCCAGCGAGAGAATCACCATGATTTCGGAGGCGCTGGTGATGTCGAAACCGGTCTGGCGGGTCACGCCGTCCATGCGTTCGCCCAAGCCCACGACGATGTTGCGCAGGGAGCGGTCGTTCATGTCGATAACGCGGCGCCACTCGATTGCGCGCGGGTCGATGCGCAGCTCGTTGCCGTGGTGCAGGTGGTTGTCGATCATTGCGGCAAGCAGGTTGTGTGCTGCGGTGACGGCGTGGAAATCGCCGGTCAGGTGCAGGTTCAGCTTCTCCATGGGAACGATCTGGGAGTAGCCGCCGCCTGCTGCGCCGCCCTTGATGCCGAAGGTCGGGCCCATTGCGGGCTGACGCAGAGCCAGGATTGCCTTGCGGCCGGTCTGTGCAAAGCCCTGTGCGAGGGAGACGGAGGTTGCGGTCTTACCTTCACCGAGCGGGGTGGGGGTGACTGCGGTAACCACGATGTACTTGGAGCCGCGCTTGCGGGCGGTCTCTGCGTTGGTGGTTTCGTCGAGGAGGACCTTAGCGACATACTTGCCGTAGGGCTCAAGGCGATCTTCGCTGATGCCGTTGTCCGCTGCGATCTTATTGATAGGCCACAGATCGGCGGCAAGTGCGATTTCGAGGTCGGAAGGGAAAGGCTTCTTCGTCATTATCATCCTTCGAGTTGTACGAATCATGCTCTTTCATTCTATGCCTTAGCTCACGCATTTGTCCCCCACCTCGCCGGAAGGTGGCAAATAAACCCAATTTTTAATGCACTAATCCCCGCGACCGGTGCCCTACGCTCACGTGGAACGAACAGGGTCGGTGCGGGGATCAGTAGTGCATACACGCCGGGTTGCCGGTGCAGGAGCCGGCCCAGAAATCAGCACAATAACCGGCGATACGACCGGCTATTACGGCATGGTCAGCAGAACCTTGGTGGCGGTACGCTGGTCCATTGCCTCGTAACCCTTAGCAGCCTCGTCGATGGGCAGAACCAGGTCGAATACCTTACCGGGCTCAATTTCGCCCTTGTAAATCAGGTCGATAAGGGTCGGCAGGTACTTGCGCACGGGGGCGGGGCCGCCCTCCAGGTGAACCTGCTTGTCGAAGAGCTTATCGGTGCCGATGGCGCTGTCGTGCGGCACGCCCACGAAGCCGATGTAACCGCCGTGGCGTACGCAGCCGAGTGCCTGGTCGAAGGACTGCTGGGAGCCAACAGCCTCCGCAACGCCGTGTGCGCCCACGCCGTCGGTGAGCTCCAGAACCTTGGCGATACCCTCTTCGCCGCGCTCTTCCACAATGTGGGTTGCGCCGAATTCCTTAGCAAGCGCCTGACGTTCGGGGTTGCGGGACATGATGATGATCTTCTCCGCGCCGAGCTGCTTAGCGCCGATGACTGCGCTCAGACCGACTGCACCGTCGCCAACAACGACGATGGTCTTGCCGGGGCCTGCCTGCGCTGCGTCTGCTGCGTACCAGCCGGTGCCGAGCACGTCGGATGCCGCCATCAGGTGCGGGATCTGCTCTTCGGTGGGGGCTGCGGGGGTCTTGACGAGGGTGCCGTCTGCGAAGGGTACGCGGGCGTACTCTGCCTGGGTGCCGTTAGAGCGCATGCCGATGAAGGTGTCGCCTGCTGCGATTGCCTTGAGGCAGCGGGAGGGGTAGCCTGCGGTGCAGGTTTCGCACTCGCCGCAGGAGATGCAGAAGGAGCCTACGACGAAGTCGCCGGGGGCTACGGTGGTGACCTCGGAGCCGACTTCTACGACCTCGCCGATGTATTCGTGGCCCATTGCGCGGTGATCGACGGGCTTTGCGTCTGCGCCGCGGTAGGGCCACAGGTCGGAGCCGCAGATGCAGGATGCTGCGAGCTTGATGATGGCGTCGGTGGGTTCGAGCAGGGTCGGCTTCTCAACTTCGTTGACGACGACCTTGCCGGGGGCTTCCATAACAACTGAACGCATGATGTTCCTTTTTCGGGATTGTGGGATAGTAGTCCAATAGTACGCCCCGCGCCCCGATATATCAATGATTTTTTATGCTACGGGGTGAAGGCAAAAACTCCGACAATCTGAACCCGCAAAACTGCTCCCACTCCCCCGCTTCCCCAGCGCTTCCACACCAGGTTAAACCGGGGGATCCTGGGCATCCCGGCACGTTGAATAGCCCGGTTAAACGGCGGAACCCCCGCGCATCCATAGTGGACACGCGGGGGTCGGTTTATCTCAGCCTTATATCTCAAGGCGAGAAAGGGCTTAGAAGTCCCAGGCTTAGAAGTTTCAGCCTTAGAAGTCCCAGTCCTCGTCCTCGGTGTTCACAGCCTTACCAATCACGTAGGAAGAGCCAGAACCGGAGAAGAAGTCGTGGTTCTCATCAGCGTTCGGGGACAGCGCCGACAGAATCGCCGGGGACACGTTCGTCACGGACGCCGGGAACATCGGCTCGTAGCCCAGGTTCATCAGAGCCTTGTTAGCGTTGTAGTGCAGGAACTTCTTAACGTCCTCGCTCCAACCCACACCGTCGTACAGGGAGTGGGTGTACGCCACCTCGTTCTCGTACAGTTCGTACAGCAGGTTGAAGGTGTACTCCTTCAGCTCTGCCTGACGCTCCGCGGACTCCTTCGCCAGGCCGCGCTGGAACTTGTAGCCAATGTAGTAGCCGTGTACTGCCTCGTCACGAATAATCAGACGAATCAGGTCAGCGGTGTTGGTCAGCTTCGCGTGCGAAGACCAGTACATGGGCAGGTAGAAGCCCGAGTAGAACAGGAAGGACTCCAGCAGGGTGGAGGCAACCTTCTTCTTCAGCGGGTCGTCGCCGGTGTAGTAGGACAGAACAATCTTCGCCTTCTTCTGCAGGTGCTCATTCTCAGATGCCCAGCGGAACGCCTCGTCAATCTCCTTGGTGGAGGCGAGGGTCGAGAAGATCGAGGAGTACGACTTTGCGTGTACGGACTCCATGAACGCGATGTTGGTGTACACTGCCTCTTCGTGCGCGGTCACAGCGTCCGGCAACAGGGATACTGCACCGACGGTACCCTGGATGGTGTCCAGCAGGGTCAGACCGGTGAAGACGCGCATGGTCAGCTGCTTCTCTTCTTCGGTCAGGGTCTTCCAGGAGGGCACGTCGTTGCTCAGCGGCACCTTTTCCGGCAGCCAGAAGTTACCGGTCAGACGATCCCAAACCTCAAGGTCCTTCTCGTCCTCAATACGGTTCCAGTTGATAGCCTCAACCGCGTGGTCGACGAGCTTCACCTTTTCGCTCATTAGTAATTCTCCGATTCTTAAGGGGCGGTTACGGTCCCACGCGCGCCCAACCGGTCGCGCAGGCGGGTTTCGTGTTTACCGTAACCGCCCCTTCCAGTCTTTAGTTATAGTGTGCCAGCTCAGGCTGAATGCGTCACAGCATTCGGGCTAGAGCATGCAGGATACGCAGCCTTCAACCTCGGTACCCTCAAGAGCCATCTGACGCAGACGGATGTAGTAGATGGTCTTGATGCCCTTACGCCATGCGTAAATCTGGGCGCGGTTGATATCGCGGGTGGTTGCGGTATCGCGGAAGAAGAGGGTCAGCGACAGGCCCTGGTCCACGTGCTGGGTTGCCACAGCGTAGGTGTCGATGATCTTCTCGTAACCAATTTCGTAGGAGTCCTGGTAGTACTCCAGGTTCTCGTTGGTCATGTACGGCGCCGGGTAGTAGACGCGGCCGAGCTTGCCTTCCTTGCGGATCTCAATCTTCGAAGCGATCGGGTGAATCGAAGAGGTCGAGCCGTTGATGTAGGAGATGGAGCCGGTCGGCGGAACAGCCTGCAGGTTCTGGTTGTACATGCCGTACTGTGCCACGTCAGCAGCCAGCTGAATCCACTCTTCACGGGTGGGGATGTGGTGCTTAGCGAACAGTTCGCGGGTACGCTCAGTCTGCGGTTCCCATTCCTTCTCGATGTACTTGGCGAAGAACTCACCGGATGCGTACTTCGAGTTCTCGAAGCCCTCGAAACGCTGGCCGCGTTCCTTAGCAATCTGCATGGAGGCGCGGATTGCGTGGTAGGCGACGGTGTAGAAGTACATGTTGGTGAAGTCCAGCGCTTCTTCGGAACCGTAGTAGACGTGCTCGCGTGCCAGGTAGCCGTGCAGGTTCATCTGGCCCAGACCCACGGCGTGGCTCATGTTGTTGCCGCGCTCGATGGAGGGTACGGAGCGGATGTCAGACTGATCGGAGACGGAGGTCAGCGAACGAATCGCGGTTTCCACGGTCTTGCCGAAGTCGTCGCCGTCCATGGTCAGTGCAATGTTCAGCGAACCGAGGTTGCAGGAGATGTCCTTACCGACGGTCTCGTAGCCGAGGTCAGCGTGGTAGGTGGACGGCTCAGAAACCTGCAGGATCTCGGAGCACAGGTTGGACATGATGACCTTACCGGCGATGGGGTTCGCGCGGTTGACGGTGTCTTCGAACATCACGTACGGGTAGCCGGACTCGAACTGGATCTCTGCGATGGTCTGGAAGAACTCACGTGCGTTGATCTTGGTCTTGGTGATGCGTGCATCGTCGACCATCTCGTAGTACTTCTCGGTGACGTTAATGTCGGAGAAGGGCACGCCGTAGATGCGTTCCACATCGTACGGGGAGAAGAGGTACATGTCCTCGTTCTTCTTCGCCAGCTCGAAGGTGATGTCGGGGATGACAACGCCCAGGGAGAGGGTCTTGATGCGGATCTTCTCGTCAGCGTTCTCACGCTTGGTGTCCAGGAAGGCGTAGATGTCGGGGTGGTGTGCGTGCAGGTACACGGCACCGGCACCCTGACGTGCGCCGAGCTGGTTTGCGTAGGAGAAGGCGTCTTCGAGCAGCTTCATGACGGGGATAACGCCCGAGGACTGGTTCTCAATCTTCTTAATGGGCGCACCGGACTCGCGCAGGTTGGTCAGGGCGAATGCCACGCCGCCGCCGCGCTTGGAGAGCTGCAGTGCAGAGTTGATAGAGCGGCCGATGGACTCCATGTTGTCTTCCATGCGCAGCAGGAAGCAGGAGACGAGCTCGCCGCGCTGCTTCTTACCTGCATTGAGGAAGGTCGGAGTTGCCGGCTGGAAACGGCCGGAGATGATCTCGTCCACGATATCTTCGGCGAGCTTCTCGTTGCCTTCTGCCAGGAGCAGTGCGACCATGCAGACGCGGTCTTCAAAACGCTCCAGGTAGCGCTGACCGTCGAAGGTCTTGAGCGCGTAGGAGGTGTAGAACTTGAAGGCACCCAGGAAGGTCGGGAAGCGGAACTTCACGGCGTAGGCGCGCTTGAACAGGTTCTTAATGAACTGGAAGTTGTACTTGTCGAAGAGTTCCGGCTCGTAGTACTGGTTCTCGATCAGGTACTCAATCTTCTCTTCCAGGTCGTGGAAGAAGACGGTGTTGTTGTTGACGTGCTGCAGGAAGTACTGACGTGCAGCCTGACGGTCTGCATCGAACTGAATCTGGCCGTTCTCATCGTAGAGGTTCAGCAGTGCGTTCAGCTCGTGGTAGCTCATACCCTTGAACTTCTCGGGCACGCTCTTGCCGCTGTGGCTCGCACCGAGAGTTTCTAGTGCTGAGGGCAGTTTTGCGTCCAAAATGCTTCCAATCCTTCGTTGACTTTTTCTACATCTGAATCGGTGCCCATGAGCTCAAACTTGAAGAGCACGGGCACATCGCACTTCTTGGCGACAATGTCTGCCGCGATACCGAAGAGCGGACCAAAGTTGGTGTTACCGGAGCCAATCACACCGAGCATGTGGTGGCGATTCTGCTCCACGTTCAGGAATTTAACCACCTGCGGGGGAACGTTACCGGCGCCTTCAGGCTTGCCGTAGGTGGGGACGATGAGCACGAACGGCTCATCAAGAATGAGGGTGTCTTCGCCGGTGCGTAGCGGCAGGCGGAGGCGGCGGGCACGGATCTTCTCCACGAACTTGTGGGTGTTACCGGAGATGGAGGAGAAGTACACGATGAGCGGCGCTGAGTCGTCCAGGACCTCGGTCGCTCGACCCTCGGAGGCGTTGCGTGCATCCATAAGAATCTTGCGGATTTCTGCGTGCTCGTCAACGGGGTTGGGCGTGAGGGCGGTACTCAACGTGTACTCCTTATTCTCGTGTGCCGGTGTGAGTTCCGTGCCGATTCCCGTTGGTGCGGGTTTCGGCTGGGTTGTTACGCTGCCAGAGCGTTGATCTTGTCGGGCTGGAAGCCGGACCAGTGTTCGTCGCCTGCAATGACGACGGGTGCCTGCATGTAGCCGAGGGACTTGACCATTTCGAGGGCCTGAGCGTCTTCGGTGATATCAACCTTGGTGTAGCTGATACCCTTCGCGTCGAGGGCGCGGTAGGTCATGTTGCACTGGACACACTGGGGCTTGGTGTACACGGTCACTACCATGGGAGTGCCTCTTACTTTCTCCCGCTCAGGCGGGGTTATCTCGTGAATGAATCTGGCGTGTTTCGTTTGTGGTTCACCACGTGTTGTTTACGGCGGGCGCGGTGCCGTCTGCTGCCCCTTCTAGTGGGGTGTGGCGGCTTCCTGCGCTGGGGCAAGCCCCCTAAAAGTGCCGTAGTGGTGGAACCGAGTATTAATACTACATCTAGTGTCGAGATTTTTCTTCACCACAAGATGATGTGGTGCAAGGGTCGTGTTTCGTTCGATAAACCCACAGCTGAACCCACTTAAGAGGGGGTGTCTACAGCTTATCCACACCCTACCGCGAGGCTAGTTCGTTGGATTTTCGCGGGGTGCGCCGGGTTATCCACAGGTGGGGTTTAAGTTGGGCAGGATTTTTAAGGGTTCATCCACCCGCCGAGTTGAGGTTTAGTTAACCTCATGTATGCTTTCGGGGGCATAAAACCCGGCAGATTCGGGCTTGATTTTAAAGAGATCTTCGCTCTCACGCGTTCTTGCGCGGAACGGCGCGGTTTTAAAGCAGAACGGACTTTCTTAAAGACGAGGGTTAACCCCCTTCGAGCGGCTTTAAGCTATGTGATTAAAGCTGTAGAAAAGATTTTTAACTTTTTTCCACTAACCGGTGTGTCGTGGGTTTAAGTTGGTTAACTCCCCTGAAACAGCAAAACCCACCGCATATACCGGTATTTCGCGATATTTGCGGTGGGTTTACAGGCCATAGGCGCAGGTTTTAGCAACCGGCGAACAGTGACCGGCTAGAAATCGATCAGGCCCAGCTCACGCAACTTCTTACTCAGCGTTACGCCGTCGGTGGCTTCAATCCACAGCGGCGAGCGCATCATCTGTTCGGCACGGTAGTCGCTCCACACGCGGCCGGAGGCGAGCATAGTCTCCCCCACGGTCAGGTTGCGGATGACGATTGCCGCCACGTTGTCCGGGTAGCGTACCGCGAAGCCGTTGTAGATGTACGGGTCGCGCTGCCCGTCGTCGCCGACGAGGATCCACTTCATCTGCGGGAATTCCTCGGCGAGGCGGCGCAGGGACTCGACCTTGTGGTTGGTTCCGGAGCGGAACCAGCGGTCGGGGGTGGGGCCCCAGTCGGTGAGCAGGAACGTGCCGCGCGGGTAGCCGTTGCGGCTGAGGAAGCGGCGCAGGGTCGGGGTGATGTTCCAGGCGCCGGTGGACAGGTACATGAACGGCGCATCCGGGTGGCTGCGGCGGATACGGTCGGTCATGACCGCCATGCCGGGAGTGGGGATGCGTGCGTGCTCGTCGAGGATGAAGGAGTTCCAGGCGGCAACCAGGGGGCGCGGCAGCATGGTGACCATGACGGTGTCGTCGACGTCCATGATGACGCCGAGCTTCTGGCTTTCGGGAACGATGTAGACACTGGTTGCTACGGCGCGGGAGCCGGGCACGTACATGATGACTTCGTGGATGCCGGGTTCCAGGTCGATGCTGAGTTTGACGTCGAGCACGCCGCCGCGGTCGGTGTACGCCTCGTACTTGGTGCCGTCGATGACGATGGTGACGGGCGCATCGGACATTGCGGTGGCGGTGAAGGAGCGCCAGCCGCGCATGGGGTTGGCGGTGTCTTGGGTGCCTTCTACGACCTGCAGGAGGCGTTCGAGGTTGACTGTCTTGTAGAGTGCGCGGGCGATGATGCGCACCCAGCCGGGGTTTCCTTCGGAGGGGGCGCGTCCGTAGCCTTCGGAGGGCACGAGGATGGGTTCGCGGCCGGCGGCGATGGCGCGCTTTTCGCGCCACCGGTGCAGCCGGTCTGCAACACGGTAGCCGATGTTGACTGCCTCGTCGGCAGCATCGTTCACAAGGTTGCGCAATTCGTGAGTGCCCAGATTCTCCATCCCACTAGTTTAGCGGAGCGTTACCGGCTTACGGCTTTAGGATTTTGTGTTCTTATACCTAGTTTTTATACCTATTAATACTGTGGTGCTGAGCGCGGGGTGTGATGTGCACATTATTTAGGGTGTATTCGCTGTTCAGATTCGTTCCTTGCAGGTGGGGGCGTTATCCTGGAAGGTATGACCCACTCACAGCCTAACCGCCGACTTTTTGTGCTCGGCACTGCTATGCTTCCGCTGATTGCTGCCTGCTCGAAGAAGTCGAATGACTACGACAGCACCAGCGGTAATTTCACTCCGTATCAGGCTGGCGGCGAGACCTCTGCTGCTGCTACTCGCCCCGCACCCACGAATTCGCCGACCGTTGCCGCTGCTGGCAACCCGGTTGATAAGCCGCGCGAATGGCCCGGTATCGGCAACTCTCTTATTGGTGAGGGTAAGTATGTTGCGTGGACTGTTGATGACGGCGCGAGCCCGGAGGCGATTCGCGGCTACGCTGAGTTCTCGAAGCGTACGAATACTCGCCTGACGTTCTTCATTAACGCTTCGTACACCGGTTTTAAGGAGCATGTGTCGTTGCTGCGTCCGCTGGTTCAGAGCGGTCAGATTCAGGTTGCGAACCACACCTACAGCCACGCCGACCTGACCACCCTGGACGCTGAGGGCGTGAAGGAAGAGCTGCAGCGTAACGAGGACGAGATTATGAGCATGTTCGGTGTCTCGTCGAAGCCGTACTTCCGCCCGCCGTACGGCCGCTATAACGATGCGGTGCTGAAGGCTGCTGGCGAGATTGGTTTTACCCGCCCGGTCATGTGGAACGGCACTACCGGCGATGAGGCGAAGACGAGCGCCCGCGTGATTTACACGCGCTGCATCCGCTACATGCTCCCGCAGCAGATTGTGCTGGGTCACCTGAACTACGAGACAATCATCCCGATCCTGGATAAGGTGAAGGGCCTGCTCGATGACCGCGGCCTGACTGCGGTGACGATTCGCGACTACTACGGTGACGCATCCGAGGAAGAGATTAAGGCGGCGGCTCCTTCGCCGACCCCCACCCCGGAGGAGAACACCCCGTCACCTGAGGCGACCACCGAGGCCCCTACCCCGGAGCCTACTACTGAGGCTCCGACTCAGGCTCCGACCACTCGCTATGAGGATGAGGCAGCGGCTAGCCAGCAGGCTACTACGGCTCCGGCGGCAACGACTGCTCCGCCGGCTCGTGCGACGGCGGCTCCGGCGGCGACGACCGCGCCGGCTGCTACGACGAGCGCTTCGGCAACTGCCCGCCGATAGGCTCACGTATATCGCGTGTGCTAAGCCCCCTTGGCTCCGGTTCCTTTACGGACCGGTTCGAGGGGGCTTTGCCGTACCCGATTGGAAGAAAAACTGAGGAATAAACACTGGGGAATAATCACGACAGCAGGGGCGTTAGGTGAATGTACAGTTGCGGCAGCTGCCGCATCCGAGTGTGAAAGGAATAGATAACATGCGTATTGATATTTGGTCCGATATTGTGTGCCCCTTCTGCTACGTGGGCAAGCGTAACCTGGAGCTGGCGCTCGCCGAGTTTGAGCACCGTGACGAGGTTGAGGTGGTGTGGCATAGCTTTGAGCTGGACCCGTCGGCTACGGAGTACCCGGCTGGTTCGCTGCCGGAGATGATTGCTAGCAAGTATCAGATGCCGTTGGAGCAGGCGATTGCGACCCAGGAGTCGTTGGCGGAGCGCGCCCGCGAGGTCGGTTTGGACTTCAATTGGCGGCAGGCACGCTACGGTAACACCTTTGATGCGCACCGCGTGATTCATTATGCGGCGGAGCAGGGTTTGGCGTCGGCGGCGGAGGAGGCGTTTAAGAAGGCGTACTTTACCCAGGGCCGTTCGGTGCAGGATTACGAGTCGATTCTGGATATCGCCTCTGAGATTGGTCTGGATACTGCCGAGGTTGAGGCGGTGTTGAAGAGCGACCGTTACGCGGCGGATGTGCGTGCTGATGAGCAGTTAGCGCGCCAGCTGGGCATTAACGGTGTGCCGTTCTTCTTGATTGAATCGAAGTGGGCGGTCAGTGGTGCTCAGCCTGCGGAGGCGCTGGTGCAGGCGCTGCGTCAGGTGTGGGAGCAGACCCATCAGGTTGAGTTGTTGAACCCGCTGGCGGGTGCCTCGGAGGCGGGTCCGTCCTGCGATATGAACGGCAACTGCTCCTAGCGGCGGCGGCTCTGGGTAATGGTTCTGGCTAGTGCTGCCCGCTAGAGCTATCCCAGTGGGGGCGCTACTCCCCTAGCGCCTCCGGCTGGTGCCCCCCCCCAGATATAGCGAATATATAGCGAAGCCCCCTTGTGTCGGTTCTTGTATGAACCGGTACGAGGGGGCTTTGCCGTGCCGGATTGGCGTTTCTTCCCTTGTCAGAATGTTTGAAAGGCTCAATAGTGTCTGCGGGTGAGATAGTTTTCCTTTACACTTGAGTGTGTGTTCTACGGTGAACACCCTTGTCCACTCACTTCATAAAGGAATATTGTGTTGAAAATTCACGCCGCGACCGTTGGTGTTCTTGCGGGTGCTCTGCTACTGACCGGCTGCTCTTCGTCTATTCGTGCTCCGAAGGTCACGCCCTCCGCTTCGTCATCGTCGACGTCTGCTTCTGCGTCCGCTTCCGTTTCGGCTACCCCTAGTTCTTCTCCGACGCCGAGTGTGTCTGCGACTCCTTCGGAGTCTCCTTCTCCGACGGTAACCCCGTCTCCGGTTCCGACGACTGAGGCTCCCGTGCAGGCACCGGCTGCTGAGGCACCGGCGACTCCGGTTTCTGAGGCTCCCGCGCAGCAGGCTGAGCCTGTTCAGCAGGCGCCGGTAGCTACGGAGGCGCCCGCCCAGCAGGTGCCCGCGCAGGCTCCGGCGGCTGAGGCTCCTGCTCAGCAGGCACCGGCGCAGCCTGTTCAGCAGGCTCCTGCGCAGTCGAGTGTTTATTACAAGAATTGTGATGCGGTACGTGCAGCTGGTGCGGCACCGTTGCATCGTGGCGAGCCGGGTTACCGTCCTGGTCTTGATTCTGATGGTGACGGCGTGGCGTGTGAGCCAAAGAAGAAGCACTAAGTTTCTACCCCAGATATAGCGAAGCCCCCTCGTACTATTTCTAGTACGAGGGGGCTTCGTCGTATCAGCCTCGTTCTGTTAGCTCAGCCGGTGAGGTTAGCGCGGCTGGTAGGCGCGGGCACGCTCAGCACGAGCACGGCGCGCCTCCGCATCCTGCAGGACCGGCACCAGCATACGCACCAGCTGGCCCATACCGCGCACCACCAAATTCAGCCACAAACCCACAGACCACACCGCCGCCACACGCGGATGCCCCGAGCGCACCCACCGCACGCCCAGAAAAGACAGCGAATAATACAGCAGAAGCAGCAGCGACTCACGGAAACGGTGCACCTGCCGAAGGATAGGGTTCTGAGGAAGCTTCATCATGCCTCCCAGTATACCCACCGGAACCCTCGCCGGGGCTCCCCCGCACTACCCGTAATAGTCGCGAATCGTCACCGTCGTCAAACCGCGCCGATCCAACAACGCCCGAATACGGTCCAGCTCAGACACCACACCCCGATAATTCAAATGCCCAATCACAATATGCTGAGCCAAAGCGTACTTCTCCGCATAGGCATACACCTCAGCCGAAGAAATATTAGACGAATCCGCCAACGACCCGTACCACAGCACCGGGCGCGTAAAACCACACGACGCCGCAGCCGCCAACACGCGCGCATCATAATACCCGTACGGCGGGCGGAAATACGGCTTCGAAGACACCCCAAACAGACGCCTAATCTCCTCATCATTACGGGTCAACTCCTGAATAATCTGCTCATCCGTCAGGCTCGTCAACGCCGCATGACTATACGTATGGTTCGCAATCTGCAACTGACCGCTCTTCACCAGCGGCAACAACAGGTCACGATGCTGTTTAAACGCCGGGTACTGACCATTAATAAAGAAAGTGAGGCGCGTGCCGGTACGGCGAGCAAACTCCGCGTAAGCGCGCACCACCTCCGGGTCGGCGCCGTCATCAACCGTCCACGCAATATACTTGCCCTCACCGGGTAGGCCGGTCTGCGGGCCGGTCCAGGCACGCGCTGCGGGAACCGGGTTCGACGAGGTCGCAGCCGCAGAAGCGGTCTTAGACACCGCGGCGGTCGGGGATGCAGTACCCGTTGCGGTGCCAGTCGCAGATGCGGAGGGGGTAGCCGCCGAGCTTGCCGAAACAGTCGCAGAGGCACTACCTGAGGCACTACCTGAGGCACTACCTGAGGCAGACCCACCAGCCGACGCTCCGTGGGTGCCTCCCGCCGCGGACGGGGTGCAGCCGGTCATTCCAAGACCCAGCACGCCGAAGCCCACCGCACCCAGACCAAAGGTACCAACATGCCGCAAAAGTTCCCGTCGCCCTATGGAGGCGCGGGCAGAGTCGCCCGATACCGTTCGGTCAGTAGCGGGGGTGGCGATAGCGGATTGACGAGGAGCAATAGGTGTTTCTGAGTGTGGAACAGTGTTCATATTATGAGTGTATGATGAGACCACTGTTAGATATCGAAAAATTCAAAATATTACGTAATGATTAATAACGCCGCAATAAAAGAACCTTTACACGCATTCGTTCCGCTCGCTCACCGAAGCTCGCCGAAGACCACGCTCAGCGCACTAAGCTACCCGCACGCTAGGTAATCCCCGCACGCCAGGCAATCCAAGTAACCCAGGTAATCCAGCTACAGCTCCAACTACAGCACAGGCGCAATTCTAAGTACAGCAAGACCCCTCCCCCAGAACGCGTTCACAACGCGCCCGGGAAAGGGGCCTCAATACATAAGTTCACGCAACCGTATGCCAAGTACGCGGGTACGACCAAGTACATGGATACAACTAAGTACGCGAAGAGAAACCTACTCGAAATCCGAAGCTACCGGCGACTGCTGCGCCTCAGCAGGATGCTCCACCGCAGCGGACTGTTCTACCTCAGCGGGTTGCACCCTCTCAGCAGATTCCAGCGCGTTCAGGGCCTCCAGTGCCGCCGCCTCCGCAGCTTCTTCGGCGTCAGCCTCAGCCACACGCTCAGCGTCCGACTCGGCAGAAGTCACCGCCGCCGGGTTCGTCAGAACCTTCACGCCCATGCTGCGCAGCGCATCCGTGTTCGTGATCGTCTCATCATTATCAATCAGGTACACCTTGTACCCGTCATTACGCAGGCGACGCATCAGCTCCAGGAGCATGCTCTGAGCGACCTCATCCACCGCATACACGCGCGTCACGTCCAGGGCGACCTTGGAACCCTCCATCGGGGATTCCACAATCTCACGAATCACGCGCTCCACACCCGCAAAACGGATACGGCCCTGCAACTGAATCAGACGCATAGACTCATCACCCGAACCGATCTGGTAGTTCGCGCGCAACGCCGAACGAGCCACGGTCGGCACGTTCATCACGTGCATGCCCATGTCATCCGAGAACTGCTCGAACAGCTCCACGCCGCGCACGCTGTTACCGTGGCCGTCCAGGCGCGGCGAGAACGTCGCCACACCCAGCTGACCGGGCACCGCACCAATAATGCCGCCGCCCACGCCGCTCTTCGCCGGAACACCCACCTGGGTCGCCCAGTCACCCGCCGCGTTATACATACCGCACGTGAACATGACGCTCAGCACCTGACGCACCACCGTCTTAGGAACCACCTGCTCACCCGTCACCGGATGCACACCATAGTTCGCCAAAGTCGCCGCCATCAACGCCAAATCCTTGACCGTCACCATCAGCGAACACTGGCGGGTGTAACCCTGCACCGCCACGGTCGGGTCACCGGTCAGGATGCCGTGGCCGCGCAGCATGTGCGCAATCGCGTAGTTGCGGTGCGCGTGCTCCAGCTCAGACTCGTACACGCGCTCGTTCACCGACAGGCGGCGGCCCGCAAACGCAGACAGACCAGAAATGACGCGCTCCATGCGCTCGCCCTGCGTCGCACCGGGAGGACCCACCAGCGAATGGGTGGTAATCGCGCCCGCGTTAATCATCGGGTTCAGCGGCTTACCGGAGCCGTCCTCCAGGGACAGCTCGTTGAACGGCTCACCGGAAGGCTCCACGCCCACCTTCGCAAGCACGTCATCATAGCCGCGGTCCGCGAGCGCCAGGGCGTACACGAACGGCTTAGAAATCGACTGGATTGTGAATTCCACATCGGAGTCGCCGGCGGCGTACTGCTCACCATCAACCATGGCGATGGATGCGGCAAGCTTGTCCGGGTCCACGGCGGCAAGTTCCGGAATGTAGTTTGCCAGCTCACCGGAGGTATTAGAAGCGACCGACTCGAGGGTCTCGGTCAGGTAAGTGGCAATAGGTGAATGCATAGTGTTCCGTATCTGCTGCTAATCGTGGTTGTTCTCGTCAAAAATTTCAGGATGCGCCCGCCCACTGTTCCGTTTCAGCTGGGCTGAGGCGCTCATAATTGCAGGCTACCGCGGCTACCAAACTAAAGAGCCAGCCAACGGGCCTGTCAAAGTGTGCGGGTGAGGAGCACCTTTTGCTCCCTAAAGAGTGTATCTTTTGCGTGTTGAAGCCACCAAATATAACGGTTACTTCTCCCCCGCTATTTCAGGCTCTGGTACCTATTCTGGTTTGCCGTTTTCTGCCGTAATTTATCTGCCGTAATTTACCGCGGCGGGCAGAACCTCCGGCGAAGCCCGGGCAAAACCTACGGGCACAGCCTAGGGGTGGCGAACCGAATCCGGCTCGCGACCACCCAGCTCGGCAGTCTCCAGCTGGAAGGTCGAGTGCTCCACCGACACCTCAAAATGGCTCGCCACGCACGAACGGATACGGTCCAGAATCGCCACCGCAGAACCGTCACGGAAACAAGAATCGGCAACCACCACGTGCGCGGTCACCACCGGCAGACCGGTCGCCACCGTCGAAGCATGCACATCGTGCACCTCCACAACGCCGTCAACACTCAAGATATGCTCACGCATCGCGTCCAGGTCCAAGCCGTCCGGAGTGAACTCCATGAGCACCGCCGTAGTCTGCTTCATCAGACGCGCCGCACGCGGCACAATCAGCGCCGCAATCAGCAGACCGGCAAGGGCGTCCGCCTGGTAGAAGCCGGTCAGCCAAATCACGATAGCCGCCACAATCACACCCAGCGAACCCAGGGCGTCATTGAGCACCTCCAGGAACGCGGCACGCATATTGAAGTTCGCGTTCCTCGCCGTAGCCAGCACCGCAATACCAATAGCGTTCGCCACCAGGCCCACCACACCAAAGATCAGCAGCTCGGTGCCGGGCACCTCCGGCGGGGCGAACAGGCGATGCACGCCCTCCACAGCCGTGTAAATACCCACCGCCAGCAGCAGCACCGATTGTCCGAGGGCGGCAAGCACCTCAATACGGCGGAAACCCCACGTGCGGCGGGACGTCGCCGGGCGCGTCATCAGCGAAGCCGCAGCGAGCGCCACCAGCAGGCCCGAGGCATCCGCCAGCGCGTGCGCCGTATCGGTCAGCAGCGCAAGACTTCCCGTAACCAACGAACCAATCGCCTGCGCCAACACAATAACAACCGCCAAGCTGAACGCAATCAGCAGGCGCGGACGCATCGAGGCGGCATCCTCCGGGCTCGGGGCATGCGAATGATCGTGCCCATGGTGATGCCCGTGGTGGCCGTGATGTGCGTGCGCTCCCATGCGCTTCTCCTCAACTATGAATGCGTTGTTGACTATCGAGAGTTATCGGCAGATAGCAAAAACGCCCGATTCACAAGAACCGGGCGAAAAGCTCCTCAACCGAGGAAAACGTGGAGATAAGGGGACTCGAACCCCTGACCCCCTGCATGCCATGCAGGTGCGCTACCAGCTGCGCCATATCCCCATATTCTGTTAGTGACCTCAACGAGGCAACATGAATATATTACACACACCACGGACAGCGATGCAAACCAGCGCACCCAAAAACCCAAAAAAGTTCCCGGCGGGTAAGCAGGAAGGGCGGACCCCGCGGCACCATACAGCGCCAGCAGAGCCCACCCCTCATCAGCTAAAAATCAAGCGGAAGCCTACGCCTCATCCTGAGCGGGAATGATGCGTGCAGCATCTTCCTCAGTCTCACCCTCAATGTCGAAGGGAGCCTCGTTCTCAACACCCAGCTCAATACGCGGAGCCTCAGCCCACAGACGATCCAGAGCGTAGAACTCGCGGTCCTCCTCATGCTGAACGTGCACGACAATATCGCCGAAGTCCAGCAGAATCCAACGACCCGAGGAGCGGCCCTCACGGCGAACCGGCTTCAGGTCAGCCTGCTCACGCAGAGCGTCCTCAACCTCATCCGCAACAGCGTTCACGAGGCGCTCATTGTGGGCAGAAACCACCAGGAAGCCATCAATCAGACCCATCGCGTCAGAAGCATCCACAGCGAACAGGTTAGTTCCCTGCTTCTCCTCCGCAGCGCGGGCGGCAATGCGCAGAGCCTCAATCGAGGACTGTGCAGCAGTCATATTTTCCTTCCTTGCCGGCAGAACACCCGCCGGCAACACCCGCAACAGGGGTGCATTGTTCACGGCCTACTTAGGGCCAAAAATCATAATCAGACCAACAACGACCAGGGCGAGCAGCAGCACAATCCACAGCCACGCCAGGGAGGGCTTCTGCGCAGGCTGCAGAACCTCTTCAGTCTTCTCAACAGCGCTCTCAGAAGCAGAGTCTTCCCCAGTTTTCTTCGACTCAGTTTCCTTCGACGCTGCTTCCTTTGACTCGGCTTCCTTCGAAGCCTCAGCAGAAGAAGCCGAAGCAGACTTCGACTCAGCCGGCTCAGACTCAGCCGACTTAGACTCTTCATCCTCGGAGCCCTTGTCGGACTCCTCGGCAGTCTTCTCGACCAGTGCCTCTTCGGGATCCTGACGATCCACCATGCGCTGCAGCAGCTCCTCAACCTCATCCGGGCTCAGAGCAACAGTCGGGTCGCCGTCCACCGAATCCACGGTATCCCCTGCGGAGGCGCTATCCAGTACGCTCAGGTCAAGACCCTGCGCGTTCACCGCGCTCACGCGGGTGGGCAGCTCGTCAGCCGACTCTTCAACCTCAACGGCCTCTTCCTCAACGGAAGCAACCTCGGTCTGTTCAGCCTCAACGTCAGAGCTGTCCAGCTCCTCAACCTTCGGCTCATCGCGCACCAGGTACTGGTGCAGCTCGGGTTCCGGCTTCTCCTCCTTGACCACGGCAATGACCGGGATCGAAGAAGTCATCGGGTTATTCACAGCGGAGGGGCTGGTCGCATCCACACGGTTCTGCGCGATCTCTTCGGGGCGCAGAATACGCAGGCTACTGGTCAGAGGAGCAGGCTCGTGCAGCTTCTCCTCATCGTTCGCCTCAGTGTCAATCTTGCCCTGAGCCGCCAGCGCCGCAAAACGACGCTGAACAGCCAGAACCTGCGGGTCAATAGCGTTCGTATAAATCACGGAGCCCATGTTGGCAACAGGCTTCGCGGGCTCACCGCGGCGGGCCGCACGCAGGTACTCGGCAACTTCTTCACGGTAGCGGGCAAGACGGCGCGGACCCATCACCTTAGTAGGCGGCGGCACCTCAATGCCGTCCTCGGTCACGTACGTCTCGTAGAGGTACGCTTCGTCCTCGCTATAGGGCTTCGAACCCGTAGCTTCACTCATGTGTTCCCTCATTATTCGTCGATTGGGGTGCCTGCCCAGACTCATCCTTCACGCGGGGCAAACCGTCACGGTACGCCGTCAAGGCGTCCTTCTTGTACAGGCCGTACTTAGCAATGTACTGCACCACACCATCCGGCACCAGGTACCAGATGGGGGCGTCTTCAGCTGCGCGGCGACGAATATCGGTCGAAGAAATCGCCATCGCAGGAATCTTCAGGGTCGTAATATGACGACCCTCAGCCATCGGCGGATCCAGTTCATGATCGGGGCGGGTCACGCCCACAAAAGTCGCCAAATCCCACAGCTTATGGGCATTGCGCCAGGTCATAATCTGGCTGATCGCGTCCGCACCGGTAATGAAGAACAGGTCAGCATCCGGGCGCAGGGCGCGCAGCTCGTTAAGCGTATCAAAGGTGTAGGTGGCGCCGCCACGGTCAATATCAATACGGCTCACCGTAAAACGCGGGTTCGACGCGGTCGCAATCACCGTCATCAGGTAGCGATGCTCAGCGTCACTCACGTGCCGCTCCCCCACCTTCTGCCAGGGCTGACCGGTCGGAACGAACACGACCTCGTCCAGGTCGAACACTGCGGCAACCTCACTAGCTGCCACCAGGTGTCCGTGGTGAATCGGGTCGAAAGTTCCACCCATCACGCCCAGACGCACCCGACCGGGAGTGCGCGGGGGAATCGATTCGGTGCTCGGAGCACCAAAATCAAGGTGAACAGGCTGGTCAGTCACAAATGCCGTCCTTGCTGGGGACAGAGACCGCGCCACAGCAGCTTAAGGAGCCACCACAGGTGCGGATGCGGGCAGGTACACAGAAGGTACGCAACACCGAAAACGGCCCGCGTACATTCCCCTCTATGCTACCTGTTTGCAGTCAAAAAAACCGAAATGACGGGGGTGAGCTAAGCCGCCAGTGGAATACCCAGCCAGCACGCCCGACCACAGGCTCCCCGCAGGCTCACCCGCATAATCGCCCGCATATTCCGACGCGCACATCCGGCGCGAGAGGTAACCGCAGAGTACATAAGAAAGCGCCGCGCACCGGAGCAAACCCCGGTGCGCGGCACCATTCACTGTCTAGGCAACAGCTGTCTAGGCAACAGCTAACGCTTCAGCTATTAGTCCTCGACGTTCGGCATGTCGATATTCTCGTCGACCTTGCCTTCCTTCAGCTTCTTGCGGTACTCAACCGACTCGGTCCACACGCCTGCAACACGCTCAGACTCCAACTCGGCACGAGCCTCCGCCTTCGCGTCCATACGCTCCTTGTACTCCACACGCTTCTGCGCACGAGTCGGGCGAATAATCTCTTCCAAACGAGCGTCCGTACCACGCGGGGAGGACAGCAGCTCAGCACCACCGACCATGGTCGGCTCCCAATCGAAGATCACCGAGTTGTCGTTCTCACCAATCACCACGGCGTCACCGGCACGAGCACCAGCCTTGAACAGCTCATCCTCAACGCCCAGGCGCGCCAGGCGGTCCGCCAGGTAGCCGACAGCCTCATCATTATTGAAGTCAGTCTGCTGAATCCAACGCTCAGGCTTCTCACCAATCACGCGGAACAGCGGCTCAAGGTTACGCTCCTCGCGGCGAATAGTGAACTCCTGCTTCTTCTTACCGCGGAAGCCCTTCGGGCGAACCACAGGAGCCTCAACGACCACGCGCTCCGCTTCCTTTTCGGCAGCGGCACGAGCCTCGCGGTCTTCCTCAACGAGCTTTGCCATCGCAAAGATGAGGGGCTTCAGACCCTCATGGGAAGCCGTCGAAATCTCGAAGACCTTGAAGCCCATCTCCTCAAACTCGGGGCGAACAAACTCAGCCAGCTCACGAGCCTCAGGGACGTCAATCTTATTGAGCACCACAATCTGCGGACGCTCATGCAGCGGCACGGTCACACCCGCAGTCGGGTCAACCTCATAGTTCTGCAGCTCGCCGCGAATCACCTCAAAGTCACTAATCGGGTCGCGGCCCGGCTCCAAAGTAGCGCAGTCAATCACGTGCACCAGAGCCGAAGAACGCTCCACATGGCGCAGGAAGCGGTGACCCAGACCGCGGCCCTCCGAAGCACCCTCAATCAGACCCGGAACATCCGCCACGGTGTAGCGAACATCGCCCGCCTGCACCACACCCAGGTTCGGGATCAGGGTAGTGAACGGGTAATCAGCAATCTTCGGACGCGCCGCAGAAATCGCAGCAATCAACGAAGACTTACCCGCCGAGGGGTAACCCACCAGAGCCACATCCGCAATGGACTTGAGCTCCAGAACAATATCAGCCTCTTCACCGGGGGTGCCCAGCAGAGCAAAACCGGGAGCCTTACGCTTAGCCGAAGCCAACGCAGCATTACCCAGGCCGCCCATACCGCCGCGGGCAGCAACATACTCGTCGCCCACACGCAGCAGGTCAGCCAAAACATTACCCTCGCGATCCTTCACCACAGTACCCTGCGGCACGGTCAGAACCAGGTCCTCACCGTTAAAGCCGTGGTGCATATCGCCACGACCAATATCGCCATTCGGGGCGTGCTGATGCGGGCTGTGGTGGTACTCCAGCAGGGTCGTGGTCTGGTTATCCACGCGCAGAATCACTGCGCCACCATTACCACCGTTACCACCGTTAGGGCCGCCCAGGGGCTTAAACTTTTCACGTCGCACGGAGACGCAGCCGTTACCTCCGCGACCGCCAGATACATGCAAGACCACGCGGTCCACGAATTCTGCCACGGGTTCTCCTTATCTTGGAAAATCTTCACTTCGCCACCGCACGGCACACACCAATCATGCTGCGGATGCGGCGGCAGGCGCGACCGGGTTGGGGTGCGCCTCATCGTGGAGCCCAGCACAGGCGGGCATCCACGGCATTCGAGGTCATAGCGAGAGGGGGTAGACTAACGCCTACCCCCTCTGCCCTAGCAGTGAGTATTACTCAGCTGCTGCCAGGATGTTAACGACCTTGCGGCCCTTGCGGGTACCGAATTCGACGGTGCCTGCTGCCAGAGCGAACAGGGTGTCGTCGCCACCACGGCCAACGTTCAGGCCGGGGTGGAAGTGGGTGCCGCGCTGGCGAACGAGAATCTCGCCTGCGTTGACGGACTGGCCGCCGTAGCGCTTAACACCGAGGTACTGGGGGTTCGAGTCACGGCCGTTACGGGTGGAGCTTGCGCCCTTCTTGTGTGCCATTCTGTATTCCTACCTTAGGGTTGAATTCCGGTCGTTTCGATTACGCGTTGATAGCGGTAATCTTGACGGTGGTCAGTTCGGCGCGGAAGCCCTGACGCTTCTTGTAACCGGTCTTGTTCTTGTACTTCTGAATAACGATCTTCGGACCGCGCAGGTCCTCAACCTTCTCAGCAACAACCTTGGCGGAAGCCAGGGACTTTGCATCAGCGGTGACCTTGTCACCGTCGACGAGCAGCAGCACGGGCAGCTCGATGGTGCTGCCGGGCTCGCCTGCAACACGGTCAAGGGTAACGAGGTCGCCTACGGAAACCTTCTCCTGGCGGCCGCCAGCGCGTACAATCGCGTATGCCACTATGGGACTCACTTTTCTCGACAACTTGCTTCTTGAATCTCACACGAATGAGCAGCCTGCGCTTTCATTGCTGTGCGCCCTCCCCCGCCAGTCGAATAACCGCGAACAAGGAGGAACGGCCCGTGCGTTCCGGCGGGATTGCCCGCCGAAGCCAACACGCGAGGCTCACCGGTGGTGTCTCTCTCCCGCACGTTCCAAACTCAGCCGATCACTCGACCGCACCGAAGACGATGCGGGTGGGAGCGGTGTCTCCCGCTGGCCCTGCGTCGATAGGGCTTCACTGAGATAAACACCAGTCCTTAAGGATACGGCATGATCTACGCGCCGCGCAATAGATATTTTTGCGGAATGCTCGAAGTCGGCACGTGATGCTCCTCTAATACTGCACCGCACTCTTAATAGCGTCTTTAAAATGACGCAGCACACGCACAGAAAAAATAGCCTCGGTAGGGAAGTTCCGGCTCGCCCTACCGAGGCTATCTCATATACAACACACCATCGGAATTCCGATGATCGGAAGCTAAAGACTAATCGTCCTTACCTTCACGCTTAATGTCGGCAGCAGCAACGCCAATGCCGAACAAAACAGGGGCCGAAGCGTCATCAGACACCGGAACCACATCCGCAACAGAAGCGGAAGCAACCACGGAACCCTCAGCACGCTCGGAAGCGTCCACGGTCACGACCTGAGCACCGGCACCGGCACTCGAAGCCGCACGACGAGTGCGACGCTTACGCGGGGTCGAACCGGGCACCTGAGCCGCAGGCTTCTGAGCCTCCTCAACCGGAGCCTCAGCCTCAATCGCTGCGGGAGCTGCGCCCACCACACCGGTCACAGCCGGAGCACCAATCACGCCGGTCACAACCGTGCGAGGCTCAGACTTCTCAACCTTATCAGACTTTGCGGCTGCCTGCTCAGCTGCCTGCTCAGCGCGCTTCTCATCAGCGGCGCGACGAGCACGGCGGCGGGACGCACGCGGAGTCTCGCGAACATCCTCAATGCGCAGGTCCTCACGCTCAACACGCTTGGAATCCTGAGCCTTCTGCATGCCCGAGTTTACCTCAGCGGAGGTTGCCTCAGCGTTCTGCTGCTCGCGGTTCTGGCGCTTGAACGAACGACGCTCCTCCGAACGATCCTCACGGCCCGAACGGAACGACTCACCCTCAGCACGGGCAAGACGGCCAGCCTTCTGAGAAGCACGAGCCTTCGCCTCACCAGCACGAATCGCCTCAAAACGATCCGAAGAGCGGGTAAAGCGCGGGTCGAGCTCCGGGTCAACGTGGTGCTCGTCCTCCAGCGAACCCGCGCCGGAACCCTCCACAGCGGCAATATCCACATCGGTCAGCTCACGGCGCTGGCGGTTACGAGAAGACTTCTTCTCGCCACGCTTGGACGAACGACGCTCCTCCGAACGGCCCTCAGCAGAGTCCTTCGAGGAATCCTCAGCGGACTCCTCCTCCACGCGGTCGAACGCGCTCGCCAGCTGCTCCAAGGAGAAACCGCCCTGCTCGCCAACCCAGTTGCCCTCGGTGACCTCAGCGACCTTGTCCTCACGCTGAGCAACCTCCGCGTGAGCCTGCTCGCTGGCAGCCTCGGCAATACCCTGAATCTCCTGCTCAAGCGAAAGCTCAGCGGTCTCCGCGCGGCGCGAACGCTTGCGGCGCTTACGCTTCTTACGGGTCGAAGCAGTCTCCTCCGAAACGTCCTCACTATGAGCGGATGCGGCAGCCACCGCAGCCATAGCGTTACGGCGCTCAGCCTTCTTCGACTCCAGAGCATCCTGCTTCTGCTGGTCACGAGAATCCTCGCGGGCAGCGGCACGGCTACGCTTACGGTCATTACGCTCATGGCGGTGGATATAATCCGACGCGCCACCGCTACGACCGCTCAGCGGCTGATCGTGAACCACCAGGCCACGACCGCCACACTGCTCACAGGGCTCCGAGAAGACCTCAAGCAGACCGGTACCCAGGCGCTTACGGGTCATCTGAACCAGACCCAGCGAAGTCACCTCAGCCACCTGATGCTTAGTGCGGTCACGGCCCAGGCACTCAATCAGGCGACGCAGAACCAGGTCACGGTTCGACTCAAGCACCATGTCAATGAAGTCAATGACGATAATGCCGCCAATATCGCGCAGACGCAGCTGACGGACAATCTCCTCAGCAGCTTCCAGATTGTTCTTGGTGACAGTCTCTTCCAGGTTGCCGCCGCTACCGGTGAACTTACCGGTGTTCACGTCCACCACGGTCATGGCTTCGGTACGGTCAATCACCAGCGAACCACCCGACGGCAGGTACACCTTACGGTCCAGTGCCTTCGCCAGCTGCTCGTTAATGCGGTAGTGGTCGAAGAGGTCGTCGTCACCGTCCCACTGCTGCAGGCGGGAAACCAGGTCCGGCGCCACGTAGGTCACGTACGCCTCAATGGAATCCCACGCGTTCTCGCCCTGAACGATCATCGCGGTGAAGTCCTCATTGAAGACGTCACGCACGGTCTTAATCATCAGGTCGGGCTCCTGGTAGAGCATCTCCGGAGCCAGCACCTTGCGGGAGTTAGCCTTCTCCTGAATCTCTTCCCACTGCGCACGCAGACGGTTAATGTCGTGGGTCAGCTCCTCCTCAGAAGCACCCTCCGCCGCGGTACGAACAATCACGCCAGCACCCTCGGGCAGCTTGTCCTTCAGAATCTTCTTCAGACGAGCACGCTCAGTGTCGGGCAGCTTGCGGGAAATACCGGTCATCGAACCACCCGGCACGTACACCAGGAAGCGACCGGGCAGGGAAACCTGGCTGGTCAGGCGGGCACCCTTGTGACCAATCGGGTCCTTGGTGACCTGCACCAGAACCGAATCGCCGGGCTTCAGGGCGTTCTCAATCTTGCGGGGCGCACCGTCCAGGCCGGTCACATCCCAGTTGACCTCGCCCGCGTACAGCACAGCGTTGCGGCCGCGTCCAATGTCAACGAACGCAGCTTCCATGGACGGCAGAACGTTCTGAACCTTACCCAGGTACACGTTGCCAATCAGGGAATCCTGCTGGGTCTTGGACACGAAGTGCTCAGCCAGCACGCCGTCCTCAAGCACACCAATCTGGATGCGGCCGTCCTTCTGACGAACCAGCATCTGGCGGTCCACGGACTCGCGGCGAGCCAGGAACTCAGCCTCAGTCACGATGTGGCGGCGGCGACCCAGGGAGCGGGACTCGCGGCGGCGCACGCGCTTCGCCTCCAGGCGGGTAGAACCGCGCACACCGGTCACAGTGTTGGATGCGTGAGAGTCAGCCAGGCGCGGTGCACGCACCTTGGTGACGGTCTCAACGTCATCATCAACGCCGCCCTCAATCTCTATATCTTCGGTACCGCGGCGACGGCGACGGCGACGGTGGCTCGTCACCTCAGCCTCAGCGGCGGCCTCCTCGCGGCGGCGCTCCATGCGCTCCTTACGCTTCTGCTCCTCGGCAGCGGCGCGGCGTGCTTCACGCTCCAGCTTGGCGGCAACAGCGAGCTCGCTCAGCTCCTCCGGCTCGGGAGCCATGAACAGCGGCATCGCACCCATGGGGGTACGCGAGCGCAGCTCCTGCAGCTTTTCGCGCTGCAGATCGCTAATGGTCTTGACCGGCTCGGGAGCTACTTCAGGCTCCTCAACTGCGGGCTCTTCGGTTGCAGACTCCTCAGCAACTACAGTAGCCTCAGCGGGCTGCTCTGCGGCGGCTTCTTCAGCCTTCTGCTCAGTAGCTTCAGCGGTAGCCTCGCTCTTCTCAGCAGCCTGTGCGGGAGTTACGACCTCAACCTTGGCGGTCTCTTCCTTCACCTCAACGGCAGATTCATCAGACTCAGCAGCGGGAGCAACAACTTCCTCCACCTTTGCGGTCTTCTCGACGGTCTCCACCTTCGCGGTCTTCTCGACGGTCTCCACCTTCGCGGTCTTCTCGACGGTCTCCACCTTCGCGGTGTTCTCCGCGACAGCAGGCTCAGCCGCCTTCTTCTCAGCAGCCTCAAACAGGCTATCCAGAGTAGAAGCAACCTCGGTCTCAGACACAACGGGAGCGGCAACCTTAGGTGCCGGCGCGTGCTTAGCCTTAGCGTTACGCAGGTTGGTCAGGCCGGCAGCAATCGCCTCATCCAGGGGCACCTCAGGAGCCTTCTCCTTCTTCGGGCGACCCGGACGGCGACGCTCAGTACCCTGCTGGGCATCAGAGCTCTCGCGAACATTCTTACGCAGAGTTTCACGGGTCTCTGCAGAGGCGTTCTTCTCCTCCGCGAGGGCGTTCAGCGCCTCAAAAACCCCAAGTTCGACGTTCTTCTCGTCAGACATTAATCTTCTTTCGTTACACCCTGCTCCGCACCGCAAGGATTTTAACAGCGCGCATACAGCGCAAAGCCTAGTTGCTGCCACCGCGGCTCAAGCCTTACCCTACGGTGCGCATTCATTGGCGCTACCGGGCACTATCTCGTTCAGTGCTTCTGCCGTAGGGGGCGAGCGAGCGGAACGCAGAGCGCACCGCGACGGTCACAGCCACCTCGCTCTCGAGCACGGCACGCTCACACCCTTCCTGGGCGCCCTGCCGGTCTTCGGGTTTCTTCGCCGAGGCGGGCGGCACGCGCGGTGCGACAGTTATGCTCCGCGGCTTATAGCCGGCGCTCTTCGGGTACTCTCCCTCGATGCGTTGGTGGGGATCTTTATGCGCGTGCGGGGCGCACAAGACACCGTGTTCCATTATACCCGGTAGAGGGTGCCTCTAAGCCACCCCACCCATCCTATCCGGACTCCATTTCCCGGCAGGATGCGCGGGCGCATTGCGGCGGGTGTTATTGTGCGAGCACATTACATGGGACACATTGCGGCGGGCACCCAGCGGGTACAGCAAAGCCGGGCGTGCCACTTACGCACACCCGGCTTCAAAAAACTTTCAGAGAAGGAACTAGTCCAGGCCCAGCTCCGCATCGCGCGCCTCACGAGCCTGCTGAGCAAGCTTCGGGTCGGTCGGCAGGTACTCCGGACCGGAACCGGTCGCAAACGGAACACCCAGAATGAAAACGAACGGAGAAACCACCAGCAGAACCACCCACAGCAGCGAGAAGTGACCGGCGGTCAGCAACAGCAGGGCAGTCAGAAAAATAACGGTAGCAACGCCCATTGCGGCAATTCCGGCAGTCTTCACGGTTCTCCTCGAAGGGGTATCAAGAATCTAGTGTCCATCAGAACGGCAGGCAGTCGACACCGCAGGTAAAACCCGCGGACCGCTCCGACTGATGCCGCTCAAGAATATACCTGACCATTATACGCACCCGCGCCGCTTCCCCGCTGACCGCCACCGGCAGGGTCACCGGCGCCTCCCCCCACTACCCGATACCCCAGCCCGGCGCCTCCTCTGCTACCCGTTGTAACCAGCCCAGCACCCCAGCCCAGCGCAACCTCACCCGCCCGCAGACACAGCAACGCCCCGGCACCAAAAGGTACCGGGGCGTTGCGTGTTCGGGGTATCAACCCTCAAACCAAGCTCAGAGATGAACGCTTAGCGCATCATATTCACAATGACCTCGAAGAAGCGGATCACAATAATGCCGAAAATCAGGATCAGCCACAGGCTAATCGCAAACCAGGACCAGCCGCGAGCGCTCTCACGCATCGACTGCGCCGCCGGGATGACCCCCGCCGAGACGTTGCGGACCGTGGTCTTCACAAAAAGCGTGATGGTCATAATCCACACGATCATGCAGAACAGGCACAGGGCGTTGATCTGGAACGTCGTCTGGTACCACAGCCACATGATGAACGCGGTCGCCGCAGCCAAACCAACGTTCATGCACACCCAGAACCACTTCTTGAACTGTGCACCCGCCATCATCGCGGCGCCGATAGTCACCACAATCGAGAAGCCCACCAGGCCGATGAACGGGTTCGGGAAGCCGAAAGCCTCCGCCTGCGGGGTGCGCATCACCGTGCCGCAGCTGAGCAGGGCGTTAATATCGCAGACCGTGGAGTGGCCGGCATCAATGTAAATCTGCAGGCGCTCGTACACCAGAATTGCTGAAGAAATGAGTGCAATCAGGCCAGCGCCAACCAGCCAGAATCCGAGCTGTCGGTCCGAGTAGCCGCCCGGGGTTCCCGCGTGCCCGTGCTGCGCTTCTTTTGCAGCGTGGGTGGGCTCGGTAGTACTCGATGCGGCGGTACTCATACGACTCCTTTAGATAGTGTTTTACGGTGGTACTTACCGGCGCGGCATAGCCAGCACCCCGGAAGCAGTACCTCATTTATCCTAGCTTCTCACACAACCAAATGGCACGCCATCAGCCTAAATGTTCTGTTTTATGACGTGCTATTTTACGCAGATGGGGGCGCTTTCGGAGCACTTTCAGGGAGCTATCGGGGCACCTTCGGGGCCTCTGAGCATGCAAAAACCCCGGGAGGCGCCCGCAACTCAGCGGCGGGCGGAACCTTCCGGGGGTTTCATCAAGGGTATTACTTAGGGCAGCGGGTGGGTGTACGACTCGTCAAAGAACAGCTGCTCCAGCTCCACCGCGCGGCTAAAGAACTCGCGGGCGCGCTGCGCATCCGACGGGCCCACACGGTCCAGTTCGCGGCGCAAGAAATCAACCAGTTCACGGAACTCCGGGTAGTCGTGCAGGGTAATCCACTCGTGGTGCACAAAAGAATCCGGATGCTTGGCGGGAGCCTTCGACGCCCAATCCAGGTACAGCCCCTCGCACACCACCAGCACCGACAGGATCGCCGCGTAGCTGCCGCTTGCCGCCGCGTCCAGGAAGAGGCGCTTGAAGCCGGTGGTCGCCTCCGTATCGGGCATGGATTCACGCTGATGCTCAGTCACGCCCAGAGTCTCAAAGCTGCGCAGGAAGTAGGTGTTCTCGTCACCGGCGATTTCGCCCGCGAACTTGGAGAGGCGCAGGCGACCCGCTAGAGTATCGGCGTTAGTGATCGCGCCACCAATCAGGGCGAGGAAGGTATCGAGGAAGCGGTAATCCTGCACCAGATACCCCGCCATGACCTGCGGGGCAATCGAGCCGTCAAAAAGCTCAGCAACAAAACGGTGATTCGTGGCGGAAAGCCAGGTAGCGAGGTTCTCCTGGCGTAGGGACTCGGTGAACGAATCGGTGCCAATCAAATCGGTGAAGGGTGCGGGCATGATGGGTGCCTTTCACTATGTGGCATACCGTCGCTGGTATGCGTATGTGTGCGGGTGTGTTGGTGCGGCCTCAGACATTGGGGCCGGCGCCTCAGCGAATATAGCACCGGGACGCGACGGCGTGCCCGGTTTTGTACCCCGATGCCCAAAAATTTTCGTTCTTTTCGATTTTTGGGTGAGTGAGGGTGAGCGATGCCGGTTAAACTCGGGCGATTGGGGTTAGGTGAGAGCCCATGGGAACACGTGAGAGCGCATGTGTTCGAGTGGGAGCATGAGGGTAGCGCATGCGGGCAGAATCGAAAAAGACAGAGGCGCAAAAAGCGAAGGCACAAAAAGCGGGGCGCCACTCCCCCAGCCGGCAAAACCAACTAGGGGGCGGCGCCCCGCCTCATGTCTGCAACCTCAACAGGTCGCCTTAGTTATCCGCATCGTCCTCGGAATCATCATCGCCGAAGAAATCATCGGTGTACGAGTCGCCCAGCGGCAGACCCAGCGAATCCTCCAGCGAAGAACCCGCCGCAGACTCGCCGCCCAGCTCAGCCATGATGCCGTCCAGCAGCTCATCCGGCTCAGCAGAGGCAGCCGCGGCAGCCAGAGTCGAAGCCGACGCCGCGCCCGCAGAACCCGCATAAGCGCCCTCGGCGGGCAACTCATCCGGCAGTTCCTCAGCCTCAGCGCCGGGGGTCTTCGCCTGCTCATGCGCAGCCAGCAGGGTACGCGCCTCACCGATGACCGTAATCGAGCCGGTAATCAGCACGCCCGCCGACTCCTGCTCAAAGAGGGCGTTCTCCATGGCGGTGGCAATCGCCTCGTCCAGGTGCTCAAAAACCTCGATCGAGTCTTCGTCCAGGCCCGCATCCAGCGCCAGCTCGTGCAGACGCTCCGGCGCAATCGCACGTGGCGAATCCGACGCCGCCAAGTACAGGCGGAACGTGCCGTCAGAAGCGTCCACGTACTCTTCGCGCATGGTCTCAAACATGCCCAGGGCATCCTTCTCACCCAGGATGCCGACCACAGCGTGCAGGTGCGACAGCTTGAACGCCTCAGTCAGCGCGGCCGCAGACGCGCGCACACCGTGCGGGTTGTGGCCCGCATCCAGGATGGTCAGCGGCTCGGTGCGCACAACCTCCAGACGGCCCGGCGAGCGCACCGTCTCAAACGCGGTACGCACCACGTCCTCGGGCAGCTGACGCTGACCGCCGAAGAACGCCTCCACGGCGGCAAGAGCCACCACGGCGTTCTGCGCCTGATGCGCACCGTGCAGGGAGAGCGGCACATCCGGGTACTCGCCCGCCAGGCCGCGCAGGGTCAGCAGCTGACCGCCGACCGCAAGCTCACGGGAGACAATGCCGAACTCCACGCCTTCGAAGGCGAAGGATGCTTCCTTCTCGCGGGCGGAGGCGAGTAGCACGTCCGCCGCTTCCGGGTCCTGGGCGGCAGAAACCAGGAAGCCGCCGGACTTGATAATGCCGGACTTTTCGGTCGCAATCTCGGCGAGGGTTTCGCCGAGCATATCGGTGTGGTCCAGACCGATCGGGGTGACCACGGAAACCACGCCGTCGGCAACGTTCGTGGAGTCCCAGGTGCCGCCGATACCGACCTCGAGCACCACCACGTCCACCGGCTCGTCCGCGAAAATCGCGAAGGCGAGCACGGTAACGGACTCGAAGAAGGTCAGGGCGGGCTCGCCGCGGGAGGTCATCTCCGCGTCCACAATCTGCAGGTAGGGGGCGATTTCCTCCCAAATGCGCACGAAGGTGGCATCCGGTACGGGCGCGCCGTTAATGCAGATACGTTCGGTGACGCTTTCGAGGTGCGGGCTGGTAAAGCGGCCCACGCGCAGGTCGTGGCCGAGCAGCAGCGCCTCAATCATGCGGGCGGTGCTGGTCTTGCCGTTCGTGCCGGTGATGTGGATGACCGGCGCGGCACGGTGCACATCGCCGAGGATTTCGACCGCGCGCGCCACGGCGTCCAGGCGCGGCGCCATCTTGTTTTCGGGTGCTCGCGCCAGCAGTTCACCGTAGACCCGCTCCACGCCCTCGGGGTCGGGAATTGCGGGGTAGTTCTTCTCGCTCATTGTTCTCCTCACTGGGATAGCCGGACTGGGATAACCAGCCAGTGCCGGCGGGGGCCCACCGTGCGGCAGGATAACCGTGCGGCGGGATAGACGACGGGCCGCCCCGCCCGGTCAAGGGGGCGGGACGGCCGTACGATTCAGGCATTTTATGCCTTGGCTACGCTAATGCTCAGCTCGGCTGCTTCGCTCAGCTGCAGGGACACGGCGAGGGTTTCGCCGGTCACCAGCGCTTCGTTGGCGCGCAGAGCTGCCAGAGTTTCCTCCGGTGCCGCGATGCTCAGGTTGATGCGGTCCGCAACGTTCAGGTCGGCGTCCTTACGTGCCTGCTGAATAGCGCGGATGGTGTCGCGGGCGATACCTTCGGCAATCAGCTCATCGGTCAGCTCAATGTTGAGGACCAGGAAGCCGCCGGGCAGAACCGCAGCCGCAGTGTGCTCAGCACCCTCAGCGTCAGCGGCAACCACGGTTGCCAGCTCGTATTCGCCCTCTTCCAGAGCCAGGCCGCCGTCCAGAGCTGCCACACCGACCAGGACGGTACCGTCCTCGGTCACGGTCCAGTCACCGGACTTGGATGCCTTAATAGCAACCTGCACCTGCTTGCCCAGGCGCGGACCTGCCGCACGTGCGTTGACCTTCAGCTGCTGGGAGATGCCGTAGTCGGCGGGGTCGACGGTGTCAGCGCTAACCAGCTCTACCTGGCGCAGGTTCAGCTCGTCCTCGACGATGTTCGCGAAGTACTCCGCGCCCTTCTCGCCGAAAGCGGTGCCCAGGGCTGCGAACTGCTCGGGTGCGATCGCCACGGTCATCTTCTGCAGCGGCTGGCGCACGCGGATCTTCTTTTCCTTGCGCAGTGCCGAGCCGGCGGAGCAGACCTCACGCACGGTCTGCATGAGAGCCAGCAGGTCGGACTCGTCAGCGAACGCGGATGCCTCGGGCCAGTCAGCCAGGTGCACGGAGCGTTCACCGGTGAGGCCGCGGTAGATTTCCTCGCTGCTGAGCGGCAGCAGGGACGCGGCGACCTTCGACACGGTCACCAGTGCGGTGTAGAGGGTGTCGAATGCGTCGGTGTCTTCGTTGAAGAAGCGCTCGCGGGAGCGGCGCACGTACCAGTTGGTCAGTGCGTCGGCGTACTGGCGCAGGGATTCGCAGGCGTTCCAGATATCATAGGAGTCCATCGCTGCGGTGACCTGCTCGATGAGTTCGCGGGTCTTGCCGAGGATGAAGCGGTCCATCACGTGCTGCGAGTCGTACTTGAGCTTTGCGCTGTAGCCTTCGCCGTTGTTGGCGGCGTTAGCGTACAGGGCGAAGAAGTGGTAGACGTTCCACAGCGGCAGCATGACCTGGCGAACACCCTCGCGGATGCCCTGCTCGGTCACGATCAGGTTGCCGCCGCGCAGGATCGGGGAGGACATCAGGAACCAGCGCATTGCGTCGGAGCCGTCGCGGTCGAGGACCTCGGAGACGTCCGGGTAGTTGCGCAGGGACTTGGACATCTTCTGACCGTCCGAACCGAGCACAATACCGTGGCTGATGACGTTCTTGAACGCGGGGCGGTCGAAGAGCGCGGTCGCCAACACGTGCAGCACGTAGAACCAGCCGCGGGTCTGACCGATGTACTCGACGATGAAGTCTGCCGGGTAGTGGTTCTCGAACCATTCCTGGTTCTCGAAGGGGTAGTGCACCTGTGCGTAGGGCATGGAGCCGGAGTCGAACCAGACGTCGAGCACGTCTTCCACGCGGCGCATGGTGGACTTGCCGGTCGGGTCGTCCGGGTTCGGGCGGGTCAGCTCGTCAATGTACGGGCGGTGCAGGTCGGGTTCGCCGTCCTTGTTCAGGGGCAGGCGGCCGAAGTCTGCCTTGAGCTCTTCGAGGGAACCGTACACGTCCATGCGCGGGTAGTTCGGGTCGTCCGAAACCCACACGGGGATCGGGGAGCCCCAGAAGCGGTTACGGGAGATGGACCAGTCGCGTGCGTTCTCAACCCACTTGCCGAACTGGCCGTACTTCACGTTTTCGGGGATCCAGTTGATCTGCTTGTTCAGCTCGTACATGCGGTCCTTGAAGTCGGTGACCTTCACGTACCAGGAGGTGATTGCACGGTAGATGAGCGGGGTGCGGCAGCGCCAGCAGTGCGGGTAGGAGTGCACGTAGGACTTCTCGCGGATCAGCACGTCATCTGCCTTGAGGGCGTTGATGATGGTGCGGTTCGCGTCGAATGCCTGCACGCCTGCAATCTCAGCCAGGGCGGTGGAGCCGGAGGCGGTGGGCTCGGCGAAGAGGTTCAGGAACTTTGCGCCTTCGTCGAGGGAGAGGATCACGGGGATGCCGTAGCCTTCACAGACCTTCTGGTCGTCTTCACCGTAGGCGGGTGCCTGGTGGACGATGCCGGTACCGTCACCGGTGGTGACGTAGTCGGCGACGAGGATCTGCCAGGAGGTTTCGGTGCCCCACTTTTCGGTGTCTGCGAAGTAATCCCAGAGCGGGGTGTAGCGCACGTGCTCGAGCTGGGAGCCGGTGTAGCGTGCGGTGACGGCTGCGTCTGCGTCCTTTTCGGGCTGGTCGCCTTCGTAGCCGAGGTCCTTGGCGTAGGAGCTGAGCAGGTCGGAGGCAATCAGGAAGGAGCGGCCCGCGAACTTGCCTGCGCCGGGTACGACGGAGTATTCGATCTCGGGTCCGACGGCGAGTGCCTGGTTGGTGGGCAGGGTCCAGGGGGTGGTGGTCCATGCGAGTGCTTCAACGCCGTCGAGTTCCGCGGCGACCTTCTCGTCGGCACCGAGGGCGGTGTCTGCGGTGAGGCGGAATGCGACGGTGACGGTCTGGTCCTGGCGGTCCTTGTACACGTCGTCATCCATGCGTAGCTCGTGGTTGGAGAGAGGGGTCTCGTCCTTCCAGCAGTAGGGCAGCACGCGGAAGCCCTGGTAGGTCAGGCCCTTGTCGTAGAGGCGCTTGAACGCCCAGATGACGGACTCCATGTACTCAACGTTCAGGGTCTTGTAGTCGTTTTCGAAGTCGACCCAGCGTGCCTGGCGGGTGACGTACTTTTCCCACTCGTTGGTGTACTTGAGCACGGATGCGCGGGCAGCGTCGTTGAAGTTGTCGATGCCCATTTCGAGGATTTCGCGCTTGTCGGTCATGCCGAGCTGCTTCATTGCCTCGAGTTCTGCGGGCAGGCCGTGGGTGTCCCAGCCGAAGCGGCGTTCTACCTTGTGGCCGCGCTGGGTCTGGTAGCGTGCGACGAGGTCCTTGGCGTAGCCGGTGAGCAGGTGGCCGTAGTGGGGCAGGCCGTTAGCGAAGGGAGGGCCGTCGTAGAAGACGAATTCGTTTTCACCATTTTCGCCTGCGGGGCGGTTCTCGACGGATGCGGAGAAGGTGTTGTCCTTCTTCCAGTAGTCAAGGACTGCTTCTTCAAGTGCGGGGAACTTAGGCGATGCGGTGACGCCGCTTCCTGCGGCTTCAAAGGCGCTCGCCTTGGGGTATACATGGGACATGTGTTTGTGCGCCCTTATCTGTTGTTCTCAACGCTGAGAGGTTGGGGCGACAGGGTACGTAGCACTCGTCGTCCGCACCGTTTCAGCGGGTGAGGGTTGACATGACGGGTGCAAGGACGCCTGGGCATCGCTGACTGATCCGGGCTGTGCCGGGGGCAGGATGCGGCGCGGTACCACCTTGCTTACTGATTTAACAGCTCAACGCACCGAACCCTCCCGGGGCTACGGGGTGCCGCGGCGTATGTCCGCGATACCTAGCCACCGGAAGAGCGGCGCGTTGGGCGGGTATCAGTCGCTTATTACAGCTATATCGGGCTTAACCGTCCGGTTCTACTGGGACTACATCTCTTCCGCTAAGACACCCTCGCCGCAGCGATTGGCGGGTGTCCGCAGGTGCGGTCCGTTCTTCCGAATTGCTCGCCGGTGATGGCCGGGTCGTTGCAAACACTAATAGTTTATGTGGCTTTTGTGTCTGTATGCAACCCCGCGGGGTGTGGGTTTGAACAGCACTTTTCTGATGCGCCGACACTGGGGGCGCAAAACAGAATGCTTCTTCGTTCGGCGATATTTAGAGCGAGTAGGGGGCTTAAGGGGTCTTGCCTCACCCCGCGCTCGGGCGTGTTTAAGGATGTATGTTTTTACATTCTTCAAGTGTTGCTTTAAGTGGGATTCGATTTTTTCAGGGGAGCCCATGGAATTGCCCCCAGTGCAACCACAAGATATGGGGTGAACACCGATGTAATTCCACTAGATATTCACCCCTGCAAGTTTTCACCCCCGCAGCATCCCGTGTGGGAACCGGTTTTTCTGGATTATTCGCCAATGCATAGCGGGTGAATAGAGTGCATATTTGGGGATGGTCGAGCCGGTTTCCCCGTGTTGCCCCGGGTATTTCTTCTAGAGTACTGAAGACTTCCTTGCGGGCAGGAAGTTGAGTTACCTACCCTCCTCTCCCCCATCTTCTGGAAAACACCGAGGCGCAGCTCTTTTGTTTTTCACGTCATAATTATGACTGAAATCACTTAATTTGGCGTATGCATGCACCCCTCACCGGGCCCCTGGCTCCATCCAATAACTCCCCATTAACAGGGCATGGTCGCAATACTTTACAGTGATTGATATCTTGAGCACCCTATAGACTCCCAGAGATTACTAAGGTGCTTTTTCGTGCATTTTGACCTCAAAATAGTCTAAAATGAATCGTGCAACACATCAATGATGATTCGATAGCATCTACACCCTCACCGGGGCGCGACCGCAGCAGTCCCAGAACAGCAATCTCAGCGATGAGTTCACCAGTACCCCTCGCCCACGGCGTGAGGTACACCCGAGGTCACTTCCGGATGTGGACTGAAACCTTGGCATTTGCCTGAAGTTTTACCCCCCTTCACGACCTCACCCAACACGCCATACAACCACGCGCCCGCCGCCGGGTGCCCCGAGCCCGCCTCGGAAAAGATCAAGGAGTTCACCGATGCTCTCATCCGACCGCTCTTCGAGCGCCCGTTCCGCCGCTTCCCGCCTTATGAGCCGCCGCGCCCTACTGCTCGGTGGCGCGGCAACCCTCATGGCCGGTTGCGCCTCCGATATTCGCCCGCTGAGCGAAGAGGCAAAAGCTAAGGTAGGCTCCCCCACCCCGTCCGCGAGCGCTTCCGCTTCTGCATCTAGTTCGCCGTCTGCTACCGCTACTTCCTCTGCGACCGCATCAGCAAGCGCTAAGAGCAGCTCGTCTAGTGCGGCACGCGTACCCGTATCTGAGGATGCACTCGTTGAGGGTTGGGAAAAGTACCCCGGCCCTCTGAAGCTGACCGGCGAATACATGGGCGAGTACCAGCCCGCAACGGATTCTTCCCCTGCGAAGAACGTACCCAAGCCCCTCAAGACCGTTCCGCACCGTGAAGAACCGACCTTCCAGGGCGCCTACGAGACGTTGCGTGCCTACTACAGCGCCCAGATCACCGCGCTCAAGGACGGTCGCTACGCGGATCAGGCAATTGAGCTGACCTACCCGGCAGACAAGAGCGCCATCGACGAGGTTAAAGCAGTCAAGGAACTGTATGAGCAGAACGGCTGGTACATGGACTTCACGTGCAGCATTTCCATGCGGAATACGGAGCCTCGAACCGCCCTGAAGAACGGTGACGGCTACGTAGAAATCATGATGGACGCCAAGTATTCTGCCACCGCCATCCATCAGCCGGACGGCACCGAACGCAAGATACCGGCGATTACTCAGGTAGCCATTCCGCACGTGATGCTCTACACCGAGGGTAAGTGGTGGCGAATCGGCAACGATTATCTGAACGAGCGTCTGAATGGCGGCAAGGGCTCTTCCGGTTCTTCTGGCTCCGGAGGTTCCAGTTCTGCCGGTTCTAGCGGTTCTTCGTCCTCGGGTCGCGGCTCCACTAAGGTCTAAATCCGCAGGGGCCTACTACCCCTTCCCCGGTCTTATCTCCGGTTGAGAGTAGCCCCGTCTTATCAATCCAATCATCACTAGCCCAAAGTCGTTGAGGCACAGTCCCCCCTGCACCTCACCGACTTTGGGTTATTGTGTCTTAAAGACAATGTCCAGGGTTTTTTGACGAAGTTTTAAAACCAGTCTTCTATAGTAGGAAGTGGATACTTCATACCGCCGCAGTTCACGCTCCGGCACACCCGTATCCCGGTACCCCCCTGTACCGCGCACCATACAAGAACGATGAGGCGGATCCTTTCGTACGCATCACAGCGTTGTGAAGCGAGCTACCTCAATCAACCATTTTCAGGAGATACCATGTCCTTCCGGCCGAGTGCACACGCCAACCTCTTTGCTAACGACCGAAACGGATTGACCCGCCGCACCGTTCTTTTTGGCGGTCTGACTGCCGGTGCTCTGGCCCTAGCAGGATGCGCTTTCAACAAGGATATTCGCCCCACCGGTACCGGCGATACTTTCTCCGGCTCCCCGAGCGCCTCCGCCTCCCCCTCGGCTTCAGCTTCGGCTTCGCCTTCTGAGTCTGCCTCGGCTTCGGCATCTGCTTCGTCTTCGTCCTCGTCAAGCCGTACCACCGCGAAGATTATTCCGTCCGACGAGTTCATGAAGGACTATAAGAAGTACATTGGCGACGTCAAGTACGAGTACAAGCCCGCCATTGCGCACTACGTTGAGCCGACCGATACCTCCCCCGCGAAGAATGTTCCGATCCCGGTCATTGATACGGTGGCTCAGCGTACCGTCTCCCTCGAAGGCGCTTACAAGACCCTGGCTGCTTACCAGAGCGCGTACATTGCCGCGATGTACAACGGCGACCTGCAGTACCTCAAGGGTCTGGTCCACGGCGCTGACAGCGGCCTGGTCAACAACCTGAAGGCTATTGCTAAGCTCTACGCCGCGGGCGGTTGGACTAAGGACTACGAGAGCAAGCTGAGCATCCGTGACGATAAGGACGGGAAGGCTCTTGCCTCTACCGATTTGGCTGTTGTGGCGTTCCCCTGCCGGGATGTCGTCAAGGAATACACCATCTACCAGAAGGGCACCGGTGAGGTTCAGAAGGCAAGCACCCTGGATGTCGTGATCTACGTGGTGTACGCCGAGGGCAAGTGGCGCGTGACCAGCCGCGAGTACTTCGTGTCCCAGTACAGCGACCAATTCCGCAAGGTCTTTGAGGGTCCCTCCTCATCGGCTTCGGCAAGCAAGTCCAGCGGTGGCGGCTCCGGTAGCTCTAGTTCCGGTAGCAGCAACGACTTCAAGGTCTAGGCTCTGAGGAAGCGGGGCGGGTATCAACCGATACCCGCCCCGCTTTCATATGTTTTTGTGCCGCTTTTATGCCGGTGTTTTTGTGCCGTAGCATTTCCCGGCGCTGCCCGGCGTTCCCAGCATTCCCGGTGTTCCCGGTGTTCCCGGCGCGGCAATATGACCCAGTGCAGCAATACAACTCGGCACAGCAACAGCCCCGCTCCTTGGCAACTAGGAAAAACCAAGGATGCGGGGCTGCGCAATATTATCTAACGCACCGTACTATCTAATGCACAGTGCTATCTAGCGCACCGCCTCTAGGAGGTGGAACGCTCACGCAGACGCTCGTGAACCTCGCTCACAAAGCGGTTCTGATCATCGCGAGCATAATGCACGACCTCACCGATGACGGTAATAGCCGGCGCCTTGACCGATGCGCAATCCACCTGAGCATTCTCAAGGGTCGTGACAGTCACGCGCTCCTTCTCAGAGAAACCGTTCTCGATGGTTGCCAGCGGCGTGTCAGCCTCAATCCCACGAGAGAGCAGAGACGCCACCGTATCGGGCAGGGTACGAACGCCCATCAGCAGCACCACGGTGCCCTGGGCGCGCAGGGTCGCCTCAACAGCCGACACTTCGGTCTCCGACAGGCCGGAGTGACCAGAAATGACGGTAAAAATCGAGGACACCTTACGCAGGGTCACCGGAATAGCCGCACGCGCAGGAACCGCAATAGCACTGGTAATGCCGGGGATAACCTCAGCCTCCAGGCCGGCGGCGATGCACGCATCCAGCTCTTCAGCGCCGCGACCGTACACGTACGGGTCGCCGCCCTTCAAACGCACCACGGTCTTACCCGAGAGCGCGTAATCAATCATGAGCTGCTGAATGCGGGACTGCGGAACAGCGTGCTTACCGGGAACCTTGCCCACATCAACGATGAGGGCGTTCGGTGCATACTCGCCGTACTCCTGCGGGGCGAGGTGATCCAGAAGGACCACGTCAGCCTCACTCAAGGCACGTGCCGCACGCAGGGTCAGCAGGTCAGCGGCACCGGGGCCGCCACCCACAATGTAGACCTTGCCGGGGTTCTCAGCGGGCTCGCCGGGCAGAAGAATGCCGCGTTCCGTCACGCTATCGTCCAGGGTGTGCCCGGGCGCCCCGCCCGCGAGCACCTCGTCAATAGTGGCGAACTCGCGGGGCGGGAACGGAGGAATCTTCGGGCACATACTATGCTGCCGGGACCGGGTTGAGGTCACTGGGCTTACCCACGGGAATCTTGGCACCGGTCAGCAGGACAGTGTTGGACTCGCCAGCTTCTGCCGCCGCAATTTCCTCGGGGGTTGCGGGGCGAATCTGCTCGCGCTCCAGCACGTACAGGTGCGAACCCTCGTCGCTGCCGTTGGGCTCGTTGATGAAGGCACGGAAGCGGCGCAGGCGACGCTCGTCCTTCAGGGTTGCTGCCCACTCGTCCTCGTAGGAGTCAACGTGACGCTGCATGTCGCGCTCCAGGTCCTCGCACACGCCCAGGGAGTCCTCGATGAGGACGGACTGCAGGTGTGCCAGACCGTCGCCGTGCTCCTCATCCAGGTCCTCAAGCCAGCGAGCGGTACGCTGCAGCTTGTCTGCGGTGCGGATGTAGTACATCAGGTAGCGGTCAATGTATCGGATGATGTCCTCGCTGGAGGCATCCTTGACGAAGAGGCGACCGTGAGCGGGGTTTGCACCACCGTTACCGCCCAGGTACAGGTTCCAGCCGTTGGTGGTTGCGATCAGACCAACGTCCTTACCCTGTGCCTCGGCACATTCACGGTTACAACCGGAAACGCCGAACTTGAACTTGTGCGGGGAGCGCAGGCCGCGGTAACGGTTCTCCAGCTGGATTGCCATGCCGGTGGAGTCCTGAACACCGAAGCGGCACCAGGTCGAACCCATGCAGGACTTCACGTTACGCAGGGACTTACCGTATGCCTGACCGGACTCGAAGCCGGCATCCACCAGGCGCTCCCAAATGTAGGGCAGCTGCTCCAGACGAGCGCCGAACATACCGATACGCTGCGCACCGGTAATCTTCACGTACAGGCCGAACTCTTCAGCAACCTCTGCGATGACGCCCAGCTTCTTAGCGGGAATCTCACCTGCGGGAATACGCGGAACGACGGAGTAGGTACCGTTCTTCTGCATGTTCGCCAGTGCACGGTCGTTGGTCTCCTGAATACCACCGCGGCCTGCATCCAGGACGTAGGAGTTGCGGAAGGAGGAGAGGATCGACGCAACGGTCGGCTTACAGATTGCACAGCCGTCGCCGCCGCGACCGAAGCGTGCCAGCACGGAGTCGAAGTCGTCCAGGTTGGTCAGGCGCACAGCCTCAGCCAGTTCAGCACGGGAGAAGTCGAAGTGCTCACACAGTGCCTTGGAGACGGTCAGACCCATCTTCTTCATCTGCTGTTCCAGAGTCTTCTGCAGCATCGGCACGCAGGAACCACACTGGGTACCCGCGGTGGTGCAGGACTTCAGGGATGCGACATCGTGGTTGCCGTCTACGATTGCCTCACGGACAGCACCGAAGCTGATGTTGTTGCAGGAACACAGGATTGCGTCGTCGGGCAGTTCGGTGTCGGGGATGCCGTCGCCGCCGCCAGCTGCGGTCAGGTAGACGTTCGGCTCAGCGGGCAGTTCGCGACCGAGCAGGGGCTTGAGGGAGTCGAAGGGAGCGGTATCACCAACGAACACGCCACCGAGCAGGGTCTTTGCGTCGCCGCTGGTCACGATCTTCTGGTACATGCCGCGTGCGGGGTCTGCGAACAGAACCTCGAGGCAGCCCTCGGTGGTGCCGCGGCGGTCACCGAAGCCAGCCACCTGAACGCCGGAGAACTTCAGCTTGGTTGCGATGTCGAACTCTTCAACCTGAGCTTCTTCATTGTCGTTGAGCAGGTTAGCTGCCACAGCGTCAGCCATAGCGTTAGCCGGTGCGACCAGACCCCAGGTGCGGCCCAGTACGCAGGCGACCTCACCGATAGCCCAAATGTGCTCGTCGGAGGAGTGGCATGCGTCGTTGACGAGAATACCGCCGCGCTCACCCAGTGCCAGGTCAGCGTCACGTGCCAGCTCGTCGTTGGGGCGAATACCGGCACCGAAGACCACCATGTCGGCGGGCAGGGTGCGGATTTCTGCGTCCTCGGAGGGAGAGTCTGCGATGGAGACGGAGACGACGTTGCCGTCAGCGTCCTTGTTGATGCCGGAGATGTACACGCCGGTCTCAATATCAATGCCGGTTGCCTTAATCTGGGCGTTCACGGCGTAACCGCCGCCCTGGTCAACCTCAACGGACAGCAGCCAGGGAGCCACATCCAGGATGGTGGGCTCTGCGCCCAGGTCCTTCAGACCCTCAGCTGCTTCGAGGCCGAGCAGACCGCCACCGACGACGATACCGCGGGGTGCGCGGCCGAGGGTGGACTGCAGGCGCTTGACCTCGGAGACCATGTTCTTCACGTCATCAATCGTGCGGAAGACGTGTGCGGCGTCCGAGTTAAGAATGGGGATGCGAACCGCGCGGGAACCGGTTGCGAAAACCAGCACGTCGTAGGGGTACTCGTTGCCCTCGGTGTCAGTGACAACACGGCGGGTGCGGTCAAGCTTCTCTGCGTGGCAGTTGTTGACCAGGTTGATGTTCTCTGCATTCCACAGTTCGGGATCGCCGAGGGTCAGGTCCTTCTCGGTGTCCTTGAAAATCTGCTCGATAGCAACGCGGTCGTAGGGGATGTAGGGCTCATCGTTGAGGACGGTGATGGTGTCCGCTGCGCGACCGGCAGCTTCAGCGCCTTCGTGGTACGCGCGTACAAAACGCCACGCAGCCGGGCCTGCGCCGACAACGAGAATGTTGCGGGGGGTGTGCGACATGGATTTTCCTTCCTAGTTGTAATGCAGGTAGTTCATGGCACTTATCTACCCTCAGCGTGCGACTGGACCGTGCCCGGCGTTGGAACTCCTAGTTTCCGTACCGTTGGGCTCGTATCTGATGCGTACCGAGTAGTTGGAGCGCCCGCTTCTTTAGAATGCATCTGAAAATTACGAAACATTTTTGTGTGGGATTATGTTGTTTTTTCAGGCAGTCAAAAGGCGTTTTAAACTACGACTTTTATCGTACACGCTAGCGCGGGGTTGAAGTATCGAAAATCCGCATTTTTTGGGAAAATTTTCCAAAAAAATCCGCGGAATACCGGGCTAGAATAGGGTATTCTTACCTTATCTAGACTTAATTTAGGTAAGGCTAATCTATAAAATTCAAGGTCATCTTTTAGGGTAAAAATAACCTTTAGCACCCTCCGCGCGCCCCATTTCCAAATGTGGGTTTCATAAGGTAAACTCCAAACAAAGAACACACGAATCGCTATTGTGTCCTGCACCCCGCGCGGCGCAGACCACCACTTCGAAAGGAAACCCCCATGGCTGAGAACTGGGTACGCATCTGCGCCGAATCTGACCTCGAAGAAAACTGGGGTGAAGTCGCCCTGGTCGACGGCTACCAGTACGCCATCTACAAGACCAAGCACGGCATCTTCGCCAGCGACCACCTCGACCCGCACAGCCAGGCGCTGGTCCTCGCACGCGGCATCGTCGGCGAAAAGAACGGCAACCCCACCATCACCTCCCCCCTCTACAAGGAGGTCTACGACCTGACCACCGGCGAGTGCCTCTCTGACCCCTCCTACTCCATCAAGGTCTACCCCGTAGAGGTCCGTGACGGCGACGTCTACCTCAAGACCGCCTAAACGTTCAGCCACCTACGGCTACTCAAACACAGCAACACAAAAACCTCGGGACCATGACGTCCCGAGGTTTTTGCGTTAACACTTTCGACCTTACGAGCGCATCTACACGCACCGCAAACCTGAGTTATTAGGCGGCATCCAGCTGCGCAATAGCCGCATCCATGCGGTCAATAAAGCACTCCGCCACCACGGCAGCAGAAGCGCCACCCTGCGCGTTCACCAGCGGCGCGGCAACCTTCACCGGCACACCGGTCGACTCAGCATCACGGCGCATCTTACCGGCAAAGAAACCCTCCGCCAGCAGGTAGGTTGCAGCAAACTTAGGCTGATGTTCGGCAACGACCTCGTGGAACTTCGGATCAATCGCGGCAATGAAGCCGTGATGCACCGGAACGTGCAACTCCTCAGCCAACAGCTCAGCCGCACGGCTCATGTCCGCACGACCATCAGCACGAGAAGAACCGGCAGCACCCTGAACCACGGGGCCGTCGCCGGGAGTCCAACCAGCTTCCTCCAAACGGGCGCGGGTCAGCGCGGCAAGGCGAGGATCCGGACCCAGAGACTCACCAATGCTGATACGCTCAATGCCGCTATTGCGCGCGGCACGGCGCAAATCCACCTGAGTGTGGAAGCCGGTCGACAGCAGAATCGGCACAATCACGCAGGGCTCATCATTGGGCAGGGAGGCTGCGGCATCATCAACGCTGGGAGATTCCACATCCACATATGCGGCGTGGACACGGTACTCCACACCGTCGTTACGCTGAGCGAGCAGGAACTTAATCTGCTCACGAATCAGCGTGATAGCCTCGCGACCGGCGACCGAGTCGGTGCCGTGCGAGGTTGCGATTACATTCAGAATAGTCATATTTCCATTGTATGAAAGGAACACCCCGCTTCCCTACTCATAAACACGAGTAACGAAGCGGGGTGTTGCGCGAAGGCTAAATATTAGCTCTTGCGGCGGCGTGCCACAACCAGTGCGGTGCCTGCAGCCAGGGTGATAGCACCAGCTGCTGCGGCGAACATAGCGCCGGATGCGCCGGTCTGAGCCAGCTTCGAGGAGGAGCTACCGGAGGTCGAGGAACCACCTGCGGAAGAACCACCGTTAGAGGAGCCGCCATTGGAGCCGCTCACACCCAAGTTGTCGGATGCGTCGGAACCAGCATCAGAACCACCGTTCGAGCCGCCCTTGTGGCCGGCAGTGTTCTGGTCGGCGGTGCTGCTCTCAGAAGCGGAAGCGCTCGCGGAAGCGGAGGCACTCGAAGATGCCGATTCGCTCGCCGATGCGCTCACCGAAGCACTGCTGGAGCTGCTTGCGGAGCTCGACTCGCTCGCAGAAACACTCGAAGAAGCAGACGCGCTAGCGGATGCCGATGCGGACGCCGACGCGGACACGGTCGCCGAGGGGGTCACGGCGGGAACGCTCGGAACCGCGGTCGGGGATGCGCTCACCGATGCACTCGGGGTTGCAGAAGCGCTCGGGGTTGCAGAAGCACTCGGGGCGACAGAAGGCACCACGGACGCGGTCGGCAGAGACGGCGAGGTGGGCTCCTCCGAAGGCACTGCGGTGGGTTCTGCGGTCACGCTGGGCTCAGCGGTTGCAGAAGGCTCAACAGTCGGTTCTGCGGTCGCAGTGGGCTCAGCCGTTACCGAAGGCTCCGCGGTAGGCTCAGCGCTTGCAGAAGGCGTCATGGTGGGTTCTGCAGTTGCAGAGGGTGCCACGGTAGGCTCAGCGGTGGGAGCAACGGTCGGCTCAGCAGACTTAGTGGGCTCCGCGGTGGGGGCAACAGTCGGCTCAGCGGTAGGTGCCACGGTCGGAGCAACGGTCGGCTCAGCAGACTTGGTCGGCTCGGGTGCCTTAGTCGGTTCCGGTGCCTTGGTCGGCTCAGGAGCCGGTGCCGAGTTCACTGCCAGACGGTTCAGCCACAGCTGATCCTCGTAGGTGTTCGGGTTCTCGAAGCTGGTCGGGTAGATAATATCGCCGTTGGGCAGTTCGAGAGCGTTGTAGCCGCCGCTCTTGTCGGTCTTACGCATTGAGGAGAGCACCACCTCGTTCACCTTGTTCAGGGTGTCATCCATGAACACCAGGCGGGAGCCGGACGCATCCACCACGACCACGTTACCCGCGCGGGTCAGGAACATGGTGGCAACCTCGGTCTTCTCGAAGCCCTCAAGGGTTGAGGACTCGCGGACCACGCTGAAAGCACCGTTCTCGTACTTGAGGACCTGGACCTTACCGCCGGACCAGTTGTTCCAACGGTAAATGTAGCCCTTGGGGCTGACCAGGGTCGAGGACAGGGTGGTGGTGTAGCCCTCGGGCGAGGAGTTCGGCACCAGGGACACGCCGTTGCTGCTCAGGTGCAGCAGGTGGCCCTTCTGGACCACTTTTTCGCCAGACGCATCGTAGATGGAGGTCGACGGTGCGTACACGAAGCTACCGTCGGGCAGCGGCGCGAGGGTCACGGTGTTGTTGGAGAACGAGTCGCCGTAGTACTCATCGAGCGAGTAGGCGTTCACAACCTGCGGGTCGATGGAATCGGGCTTCGGCAGAGCCTGCGAGGTTGCCTTGCCGGATGCGTCAATAATGGTCAGCTTGCCGCCGCCCTGGCCGTCAATGCTGAGGATGCCCCAGGTGTTGTTGGCGGGGTTGTAGCCGATTGCCTTGACGGTGGTGGCGCCGAGCTCTGCGTCAGAGTAGATACCGGAGGAGACGAGCTTACCCTCAGCGGTCACGGTGTACAGCTCGGGCTTGTTGGTCTCGCTGCCGATGACGAGCATGCGGTTGCCGTCAGCGTCCACAGCGAAAACGCCCTTGATTGCCTTCAGAACACCGGTGTCGGTCATCTTCAGGTTGGAGCTGTTCAGCACGGTGTAGGTGGTGTCGCCGCTGAAGCTCGGGGGTGCCACGTGCACGATGTGGTTCTGGCCCAGACGTGCGGTGTTCTGGGGCTGGTTCACGCCCGCGCCGGTGTTGTAGGACTCGGCGGCGCTGTAGGCGCTCTTGGGGGCGTTAGCTGCGCTACCGGTGTAGGAGATGCTCAGCGGGTCGAGGCTGGCGCCTTCGTTGTAGAAGTCGGAGAAGGCGTGGTTACCGTCGGCGGTCAGGTTCGCGGAGATGCCGCTGATGCTGACCACGCCGTCCTTCTCGCTCTGCTTGGCGGTGCCGGTGCTCAGGGTAGCCATCTTGACTTCCATGGGGCCCTCGAACTTGCCGCTGGCGTAGTTCTTGGTACGCACGGTCATGTAGAGGGAGCCGGTGCCGTCAGCGAGGTTCAGTTCCACGCGGGGGTTGGAGAAGGTGAGGTTCAGGGCGCAGCCGGTTTCGGGGTCCTGACCTTCGGCGCAGTGGCCGGTGAACCAGAGGCGGCCGGCAGCCTGCAGGGTGACCTGCTTGCCGTCTTCAGAGACGGTGGTGGAGGTCGGGGTGAAGGTGAACTGCTTTGCGGTTGCGTCCCAGGCTGCGCCGTCGGTCATTTCGCGGGGCATACCGTTATAGGACAGGAAGGAGGCGCGCACGCCCCAACCGAAGGACGCGCCAGCGGTTGCCTGGTCGCCTGCAGCGACGTTCTGTGCGGCAACGTTCTGGGCAGCGATATTAATGTTCTCGGCGAGAACGGGTGCCAGGGGCAGGGCGACAGCGCCAGCGACGGCGAGGGCGCAGGCTCCCTTGGAGAGGCGGGTGCTAGATGTGAAAATCTTCATTGGTGTGTATCCATACTATCGACATTGTTAGGACAGGCTCACTATATCGACAGTGTGAGTATTTCTCAACATCAGATTCCAAGAAACCGTTTTATGACAGAACACCTCGCAACACACTGACGGGGATACAACCAACCCACGCCAGCATGCCGCGACAAGTACCGGGGGCCGCCCCTCCCCCGGTCTATAGGCAACTAATCCTTCTTCGAAGCGTGTACACGCGACACGCCCAAGGCGCCAAGAATCAGGCCGCCACCCAAAATTACCAAAATCGGCAGAAGAGGCAAGCTCTTATCCGTGTTGCGGGTAATCTGCGCCTCCGTTGCCTTCACACCATCCGGCGACCCGTGCTCAGTACGAACCTGAGAGGAAGAACCATTCAGAATCGCGGCGCGGCGAGACTGCGCCGCAGAGTCGATACCCGAAGGCAGATTAGAGTCGGGGGTCGGCACCTGAACAGGCTGCGCCTCCTCAGTGCGGTACCCCAGAGCCGAGGAAGACTCGGTAACAGAACCACCCGAGGGGCGCGGAACAGAAATCGTGGCATCCTTAGTGCCCGGAGCCATGGCGGTATCACCCTGAATACCGCGGGTCTTAGACCTAGAACCTGCGGCGGGTGTGCTCGCGCCGGATGCACCTGCAGTATCAGTGGCAATCGTAGGATTCGCAGAAGGTTCCGCAGCAGATGCGCTCTCGTTCTTAGAGGAAGAATCAGACGACGAGCCACCATTCTCGACAGAAGCCTGAGTCACCGTAAAACGAACCGTATTCAGCTGAAGGTTGCCATCATTGGCGGCGTCAAATGCTGCCACCAGGTACGTCTTGCCAATCTGCAAGGACGCGCCGGGCACGCCAATAACGGCCTCAAAAGAACCGGCAGAAATGGATTCCGGGCCAACGTGCACAATGGCGAGCGCGTCCCCTACCGTGTTGCCTTCAGAGTCAACTTCCATAACCATCAGGTCGTAGCCGCTGGCGTTCTGCGCGAAGTTCGTGCCGAGAATCGTAACCGGCTTCGTGTCGTCCTGGGAGTCACCCTGGGAATCCTGTACGGACAGGCGCGGTTTACCCTTCCTCTGGTTCTGCGGGTCGTACACGCTGGTGTCTTCGGAGACAATGTACCGTCCGCGCGGCACCTTAACCGGGGCTGCCGTTGAGCTTTCCGGCGTGGGGTGCAACGTATCCCTAAGAGTGGGTGAGAGCTGGTTGTCTTCGTCCTGGTCGTTCTCCGCGCCAGAGATCGGAGTGGGGCTCGCCTCGGAAGTTTCTGCTTCTTCATGCTCAATATCGACCGTCGGCTCGGTGGGCTTTGCCTTACCGTTGCGCGGGTCGACGGTCTGAACTAGACGTCTCCCATCTTCTTTAACAAAGAATTCGTGGGCGATATTGTTGACGCTGTCGGTCAGAACGATGACGTACACAACTTCTTTTCCCCTGGCGAGGCTCATGAGGAGGCTATATTCGCCCCTGTTCTCCCCCTCGGATACCTGCGGGTTCTCAACAATGGAACCGCCATATTCGCCAGTAACAGTGTAGAAGTCGATGTCTACCAGAATGTCTGTAGCCGTCAGCTCTTGAGGGAGTCCGTTCCACCGCAACAGAAAACCGCCCTCTTGAAGCTGCGCCTTCATGGTGACTTTAGATGCCGCATTCTGCTTCTGCCCGTTCGGTGCAACGTCATTCTGTTCCACACGGTGCCCATCCACGCGGTGTCCAACGCTTTTGGGTACCGCCGTATGCGTGGTGACGCGGATTTCCGCCGCCATGGAAGGTGCAACAAGCCCGCATTGAAGCCCCGCAATCAAAAGGGTTGCGGTGACAACACAGTACTTTGTTGAATGAGTGCTCATGCGATGCGTCTTTTCATGGTGGAATTGATGCGTGCTAGCGGCATGTCTTCGTATGCTCTTGGGAGCCTTTCCGGGATGTAAGGTCCCCGGAAAAGTCGTACCTTACTCCGCCTCGCATTTCCTCCGGTGAAAACACAAAAGTAGCGCGCATCTATTTATCGGTTATTTCAACCCTATCACGAACCTTAAGGTTTATTCACGCGAGGGTAGATGCTTTTTGAACACCCTGAACACGCAATTCACCCCCGCAATCTGCAACTACAGATTACGGGGGTGAGGGATATCTCAAGACATATTGAGGGCATGAATAAGTGCCCTACCAGCAGGCACAACGCGCAAGCGCACCAAGGGCTTTAGGAGCTCAGACAGCCCCTGCGGTGAGCCGTCCACGCGGCGCCAACCACGAGGGTCAGACCAACGCCACCAATAGCCCATAACGCCGTACCATGCTGAGCCACCTCTTCGCTGGTAGGAGCCGCAACGGAAGCCGCAGCCTTCACGCCATCCTGACGATCAGCATTCGCATTGGACTGCACATGGGTGGTGGTCGAGTTCACCGCGGCAGAACGAGTATTGGTTTCCGAGTGGATGACGGGCGTGAAGCCCTTATTGCCATTACCGGAGGTGGCATCACTCGTGGGTCCCTGGGCGACCGCGCCGGAATTTGCGGCAGCCGCAATAGATGCCGGATCAGAACCAGAACGGTACGCGGACGCCAAATCAGTTCGCGTGGGCTCAATAGCCGAACGCGGAGTCATCGTGCGCGCCTGAGCCAAAGTCTGCAGGGCCTGACGCTGACGTTCCGCCTTCGCCTCCTGCTGCTGGGACATAGCGCTCACTGCCGCCAAAGTCGACTGAGGCGCACTCGAGGCGGGTTCCTTCGAGCCCGAAGTAGAGACTCCGCTCTGGGCACTGCGCTGGGCAGGGCTAGTAGCCGCATCGGTCTTGGCGCTGGGGGCCACCGTAGCGCTCGCATCCTGGCGCGGCTGTTCAGCCTTCGTCGAGGAGGTTGAGCTACCGGTCGCCTCGCCACTGACCTTGAATCGCACCGAGACAACTTCTTCCGCGTACTCAGTATCGTCCGCACGGACCAGGTAAGCGGTGTACACCGAGCCGGTCTTCAACAGAGAACCGGGCATACCAATCTCTTCCTTGAACGCGCCATTGACGATGCGATTAGAGCTGATGTGCGTAATGGACAGCGCATCGCCCTTGTGGTTGCCGCTCATATCGGTTTCAACCACGATCAGGTCGTAGCCAGCCGCGTTTGCGGGCAGGCGCTCTGCGCTGATGGTCACCGGCTTGGTTTCCTTATCAGAGCGCACCTCAGCATACGCAACCTTCAGTTCCGAAACGCTCAGGGTCTGAGTATCACGAGAAGAGGTCGATCCGCCCGGGACCTGTTCCAGCTTCTGAGTGTGGGTTTCAAGATCCGGGTGTTTAGAAGAATTCGAGTGTTCAGAAGAGTTCGGGTATTCAGAAGAATCAGAGGGAATCTCTACCTTGACCTTGTCCTTGTTGCCCTTCTGATCTGCAGCCTGCTGGTTCTTCTGCTCCTCTTCACGGAGCTTATCCAGCGCCTTCAGCTCATCAATGGTCGGCACATGGTGGGCACTCTCCTTCTTGTCCACCATAACCTCGTCAGAGTCGTCCTCAACCGGAATAGCGTGCGGTACGAGGGAGCCTTCAGAAATCATGAATTCGCCGTAACCCGCATCGGAGGTCACCAGATCCATGGCACTAATGGAGTAGTAGCCTTCCTGGGGCATCTGCGGCATCTCAAAGGTGACGAGCATCGAGCCGTCATCGGCGCGCTCAACCTGCAGGGCAGAAGGCTCGTAGGTGTCAGATCCGAGCAGCGCGCCAGAGGTGCTGTAGTACTGCAACACCAGGTAGGCCTTGGATGCGTCACCCACGTAGCCGCCCTCGTATAGGGGTGCAAGCTTCAGGGTCGCTTTGCCATCCTTAATGGACTGCACGCGAATTTCGATGGTATCGACCTCAATTTCGAGGTCTTCATAAGGGCAGCTCGAATCAAATTCGTTATTAACCAGAGCCGCCAGACAATCATTCACATTAATTGCTTCAGCCTCTACTGCGGAGGCGCCAGGAAGCACAAAAGCGCTTGCGCCTAGAGCGGCGGCAAGCGAAAGAGCATGAATTCGTTTCGGAAGTTGAGTGATAGTCATATGTGCCATTTCAAGCGATGTAGGCACAAAGCCTGGACTAGGGAAGGCTCACCACAAGCCGGTGTTTCTGATCCAGGTATTTGCGCATCAGTACGTCGGTTACACCCTAGACTAACACGGATATTGCACTTAATGTTGCATTGCATTCATGGGCTAAAACTTTATGTCGCAATAATCGCCGAAATAAAAGGGAATTAAATACTTTACTGAGATATAAATAACGCAAAATTCGAATGCAAGAAAATATTCCCCACAGTGCACTAAAAAGAGATTTTTACATCATTCCCAACGCACAACCCAACGCACAACAGCGTCAAATATCCAGACACACAAAAGGCGCCCTACCGAGCACACACCCCATCAGCACGCACCCGACAGGGCACCTCCCGCATCATGGCAGTCCCACAGAGGGCCCGCCTACACGCCTCACAGCACGAAGAAATAGATACGCTGAACTACTCCGCGTCCAACTCTTCAGCATCCTCAATGCGACGACGATACACATTCACCGCCACAGCAGTACCCACAAAGGCAACCGAACCCAGCAGAGCAATACTCAGCGGCAAAGTGCCCTCCGGCAGAGGGCCATTATCCTGGGCGCTCGCCTCCAGCTTCGAACCGGAAGAATCACCGCGCGACTTCGAACTACGAGTATAGAAACTACCCGAACCAGCAGCACCCACATTCTCCTGAGGAGAAGCAACAGTCACCGTTTCAGACTCCAACGGCTGATAGCCCAGCAGGTTCACCACGGTACGACCAGGCAATAGCGTCGCATAACCAGACATAATCATCGTCTCAGGAGCCTGCACAGAAGTATCAGCCACAGAGCTTCGAGCCTGCGCAGTAATCGCACGAGCAGAACGCTGAGCCTGAGCAATATAGCCCAGGGCACCCTCCACCGACGGGATCTTGGCAACAGAATCGGCAGCAAGATCAGCAGACTCCACCGCAGACTCATCCACCATAGAAGGCGCAGAAGAAGCCGACGGAACCACACGACGATTCACCTCAGAAATCACCGGGCCCACCGGACGGGCACTAGACTCTGCAGGCCTCGAAGTGTGATTCACCGGAACAGCACGCTGAACCACGCTCACACCAAAAGCGGTGGTCGCCATGAGCTTCAGCTCCTCAGTGGAGTCACCACCCACCACAACCACACGGTAGCGCTTGCCGGGGTTCAACGCGGTACCGGGAACCTGCAAATCGGTGGAGAAAGCACCATCAGCAACCTGCTGAGGATTCACGTGAGTAGTAGCCAGAGGCGAACCCACAGCGCCACCATCAGTAGGCATTTCAAAGACCATCACGTCATAGCCCAGGCTACTCTCCGCCACATTCCTAGCACTGACGCTAATAGGCTGAAAATCAGCCGACCCGCGCAGCTCTGCAGTAGAGATTTCCAGAGTCGCTTCACGAGTCCCTGCGGGGGCACGACCGTCAGGGCGGTTATGCACCAGCAGACGGTCCTCAGTCACCTCGGCAGGTGCCGCGTCATCAGCAGAAGAGCTCGCCGAAGCAGAAGCACTGGCAGACGCACTCGCCGAGGCGCTAGCAGATGCGCTTGCAGAAGGACGCGCCGAAGCGCTCTGCGAGGCAGACGGCGCCTCAGAAGGTGCCGGGGCAGCCGTAGGGTGGGGGCTGTCCTTTGCGGCGCTCGGGGATGCGCTCGGGCTTGCGGATACCTCGGGGGTGGGGTTCGCCTCCACCTTTGGGGCGCGGCGAACGCCGGGGGTGTCCGGGAAGAAAATGTTCTGGCGGCTAGCCATAATCTCGTCGACTGTTACACCGTGCTCGGGCATAAACTCAATGGAGACAGTCTCGCCGTTGCTCAGATTCTCAATTTCGACCATGTACGGCTGCTCAACGTTGAGGCGCTGGTGGATGCTCAGCTCCATGTTGCCTTCTTCATTCTTTGAGGCAGTCAGCTGAGCTGCGGGTACGGTCATGGTCGCCACGACGCCATCTTCAACGGAGATGGCAGACAGGCGAACCTTCACCTGATCCAGGGAAGTTACACCGCTGACCTGCAGGAGAGTGTAATCGCCAGTCTGAGCCAGCAGATCCAAGGTGATGCTGTGCTGAACGACGTCGGCGGCAACAGCGATGGGAAGCTCAGGCTTCGGAGACAGCTGAGTCTGCGCATAAGCGGCGGATGCAAAGGTGCCGGGAGCAAGAGTTGCAGGCGCGAGGGCACCTGCCAAACCGAGGGTTGCGGACGCTACTAGCGCCGCGCCGCGGCAAGAACGCTGCGTGGAAAACATGGTCACCTATTTTCGTGAGTGAGTGTGATGAATCGTCGTGTAACTCCTGCGCCCAAAGGTCGGAAGTAGGCGCAGAATAACGGTTCTCTGATATCGGTGACCGGAGGCGCTTCACAGCGCTTCCCTACCTCGGGTGAACGAGGCGGTAAAGAGTGATAGTGCCGTCTATGACAGCACTCTAAATTATAGGTATAACCTTAGAAAAAGTTAAAGATGAAGGGGCGCCCAAATCCTATGATTCGGGCACCCCTTCATCTTTGTGCATATTTTACCTAGTGAGGCAATAATTCGCGTGGTTTAGCGGCGAGAACTGAGCTGCATCTCACTACGGCGACGGCGGCTCAAGCGCATACCTGCAAGCAACGATATCGATCCAACAGCACTAATAACCAGCACATTGGAAGCACCGGTAGCGGCAAGCTGCTCACGCTTCTGCTCTGCCACAGCCTTCTGAGAACCAGAGGCCTGCGCCTTCTGCTCGCCACTCTTCTGCGGTTCAACCTTCTGCGGTTCAACCTCCTGAGCGGGCGCATCCTGAGCACCGGCATTCTGAACCGGAACCGAAGTATCATCCTTCTGGGCGGTAGCGCTCTCCCCCGCCTTCTGCTGATCTGCTGCAGGAGCAGTAGCCTCAGCAGATGCGGATGCTTCGGGTGCAGCAGCCTCAGCACCGGTCGCCTCAGGCGCCTTAACCTCAGGTGCAGAGCTTTCAGACTCCGACGCTTCGGGGGTTTCGGGCGCATTACCCACGCCGTCGCGGTCCACCTTGAAGCCACCGTTCACGATGCGTACGGTGCCCTGCTCATCTTCCGCTACAGCGCTCACGCGGTAGGTGGTGCCGGGCTTAAGGGCAGCGCCGGGAATCTGCACCTGTGCGGTGAAAGCCCCAGTGGAATCAATCTCTGAGACATCAGCCGAAGCAATGATGCCGTCGGTTGCCACACCGTATTCGTCCACGACACTCACCATCAGGTGCACCGTGCCGACGCCTTCAAAACCTTCACCGCGCAAGGTCAAGGTCTTCTCGGAGTCAGTTTCGGGAACAACGGTTTCTTCCACGTGCAGGCGGGCAGCCAGCACGGGGTTAGCGGTGTTGTCCTGCTGCTGGTCAGCAGAGATGTCGCGAACGCGGTCAAAAACGGTGTTGCGCGGCAGGCTGTAGTGGCGGCCGGGATTGTCCTCGGGCAGCACGTGATCGAACTGCGACTGTGCAGTGTTCGAAGGTACTACGCCCTCAGGCTGTGCAGCCGGCTCAGGCTGCACCTTCTCCTCGAACTGCTTCTTCTCGAACTGTGCCTGCTCAGCCATAGCGCGTTCAGCGGTTGCAACCGGCGTGGAGGCGTGCTCTGCATTCCAACCATTCATGAAAGGAACCTCAACTTCCTGGGCAGTGTAGCCATTAGCGGCAGACGGCGCAATTTCAACACTGAGCACATAGCGCAGGCCGTCCTGGGCGCTCTGTACTTCTTCAAGCCTGCGACCCTCCACTTCGATACCGTCCAGGAGGGTGCCGTTCATGACGTCGGCACCCGCAGGAGAGGCAGCCAGCAGGATGCGGTTGCCCTGAGTGTCAAGAGCGTACACGTAGGTCACGATTTCAAAAGCCTGAGCCTCGCCAAGGCCGGTCACCTTGTAAACCACCAGGTTCTTATCCTGCGGGATTTCCATCTGACCAGAGAGAATCTGGAGGTTCAGAGGCTCATCCTGAGTGTCTGCAGGCAGCATCTCCAGGGGTGCGGAGGAGTTGTAGGATGCGTCCTCCGTTGCATAACCCTTGCCGGGATCAACCACTGCGGTCGCGACAACGTACTGCTGATTGGGGTCAAGTGTACCTGCGGGCAGGGTCAGCTGGGTGCTGAAGCGACCACCATCCACGTCGAGTTCGGGCACGAGGGTCATCGCTACGGCGGAGCCGCGACCCAGCGCGTAGAGGGGGTACTGGCGGTATTCGCTCACGTAGACTGCCACGCCGTAACGCTCAACAGCGCCGCCGGTGAAGCCTTCACCGCTGACGGTGATGCTCTGGGAGCGTGCGGGGTTAATGACAACGCCCGGCTCTACGTACACCTGCGGGGAATTCTGGGTAGCAACGTTTTCGATGGGGGTTACATCTTCCGCGGAGGGAGGGTTATCTGGCTCCACCGTAGTTGAGGAGGCGAGCCCACCGGGATTCTGCACCTGCACATCTGCGTGCGCGGCACCAGCACCGGTGACAGTCAGGACGGAAGCAGCAATAGCGGCTGTTGCTCGAGTTTTTGAGTGAGCGGGTTCGGGCATGAAACACACCTTCTTCTGTGAGTGTGAACGATACCCTTCGGCTAATGCCCCGGGTTGAAGATGCACGGGTGTTTCTTCGGGGTCGAGTGTTATAACGTACGGACTAGTCATAACATTCATGTAGTGGTGAAAGTTACCGCGAAGGGAATCGCTCTATTTATCGGTAATTCCACACTAACAATACTTTTGCATTTATTGCGGTAAATACGCTTTACCTTCTAAGTATTTTCCTGTGCAATAACCCACATAGAATATTTTTCGCCTTTCAGAACTCTATCAAGAGCACTCAAAATACATAGACTAGGCAAAACTCTTCAACTCCACCTTGAGGGTCAAAGTTTTCTTGCATGTATATGCAGATTTAATGGATTTGTGATAAAAATATTCTGCACTTTTATGCATTTAATTTATTTCTTTTAAGTGAAAAAATAGCAGGTCACGCCGCTTTCCCTACATTTTTTCACAAAGAGTACAGACCAATACTCCAGAAAAAATCTCCCCTCACCATTGAGCGCAACAAGCCAACCACTCAACCGGCATACCCCCTCCCCCAGCTATCCACGCCCAGAAAGCACGGCAAAGAAAAAGTGCAGATACGCAAAAGTGCCGCCAACACTCTTTCTAGAGTATTGGCGGCACTCTCTGTCACTCACCACGCGGTAAGCATCAGATTTTTAGAGGCTGGGCTATTAGAGGCTGCGGCGGCGCAGGAGCATCAGTGCAGCACCAGCAATCAGAGCTGCG
>ERZ772910.54-NODE-54-length-70261-cov-4.328263_pt1 | contig 70261 bp, 62 predicted proteins | sample MGYA00511357_ERZ772910 | MGnify/ENA primary metagenome ERZ772910 (study PRJEB29015, sample SAMEA2738096) | human oral metagenome | biome: human oral; feature: human-associated habitat; material: saliva | place: China | collected 2193 ... | reverse complement strand
ATAATAAAGATAAAAAAGAAGGCTTTAACAAAGATAGTAGACCATATAATAAAGACAAAAAAGAGGGCTTCAACAAAGATAGTAGACCATATAATAAAGACAAAAAAGAAGGCTTTAACAAAGATAGTAGACCATACAATAAAGACAAAAAAGAAGGCTTCAACAAAGATAGTAGACCATATAATAAAGATAAAAAAGAAGGCTTTAACAAAGATAGTAGACCATATAATAAAGATAAAAAAGATTTTGGAAAGAAATTTGATGATAGAAAAAGAGAATTTTTAGATGATGTGGTAGAAGTTGTTGATCCAGCTATTGAAAAAAGAGATGCAAGAAAAACTCATTTACAAGGTCAAGAAAAGAACAAAAAAAATAAGTCTATAAACGAACATAAGAAGAGGGAAGATAGAAATCCAAATGTTATTTTAAAACCAGCAAAAAAGAAGAATAAAGCTAATCATAAAACTAAAAGTGATAGTGATTTAGAATTTGAAAATAAAGTAGAAAATACTGGAGAAATTAGAATTCCTGAAAGTATAACAGTTAAAGAATTTTCTGAAGCATTAGGAGTTAATAGTTCACAAGTTATTTCAAAATTAATATCACTTGGTATAATGGCAGGAATAAACCAAGAAATTGATTTTGATTGTGCAAGTTTAATAGCAGAAGAATTTGGTAAGGTTACTGTCTTAGAAACTCCAGAAATAACAGAAGAGAATGAAATTATTTCTCTAGATTATGAAGATAAAAAAGAAGATTTAGTAACAAGACCGCCAGTTGTAACAGTAATGGGTCATGTTGATCATGGAAAAACATCTTTATTAGATTATATTAGAAAATCTAAAGTAACAACTCAAGAAGCAGGTGGTATTACACAACATATCGGTGCATATACAGTAAATGTAAATAATAGCAAAATTGTATTTTTAGACACCCCAGGTCATGAAGCTTTTACAGCTATGAGATCAAGAGGTGCAAAAGTAACTGATATTTCTATTTTAGTAGTAGCAGCTGATGATGGTGTTATGCCTCAAACTATAGAAGCAATAAATCATTCAAAAGCGGCAGGGGTTCCAATAATTGTTGCTATAAATAAAATTGATAAAGATGGAGCAAATCCTGAAAGAGTAAAAACTGAATTAGCAGATAATGGTTTGTTACCTGAAGATTGGGGTGGAGATGTAATAACAATGCCAGTATCTGCAAAAACAGGACAAGGCATTGATGAATTACTAGAAATGGTTCTTATGGTTGCAGAAGTTGAAGAATTAAAAGCAAATCCAAATAGAATGGCTATAGGTACAGTAATTGAAGCTCAGCTTGATAAAGGAAGAGGTCCCGTTGCTACAATTTTAGTTCAAAAAGGAACTCTTAATTCTGGTGATATGGTAATTTCAGGGACTTCTACCGGTAGAATAAGAGCGATGTTTGATGATAAAGGAAAGAAAATTAAAAAAGCACCTCCATCAACACCAGCTGTTATTTTAGGGCTTTCAGAAGTACCTGAAGCAGGAAGTTTTATTTATGCTGTAAAAGATGAAAAAACAGCAAGAGGTTATGCTCAAAGGATTATTAACGTTCAAAAAGAAAATATGATAGCTTCTGGAAATAAAGTATCATTAGATGATTTGTTTGATAAGATACAAGATGGAAATTTAAAAGAAATAAAAATAATAATTAAGACAGATGTTAGAGGAACAGTTGATGCCGTTAAAAATTCATTAGAAAAACTAAGTAATGAAGAAGTGAAAGTTAATATAATACATGGAGCTGTTGGTGGTATAAATGAATCTGATGTAATGCTTGCAGCAGCAAGTAATGCTATTATTATTGGATTTAATGTAAGACCTTCACAAGGTGCCATAGACTTATCAAGACATGAAAATGTTGATGTAAGAACATATAGAGTTATATATGATGCAATAGAAGATATTAAATTAGCAGTAAAAGGAATGTTAGCCCCTACTTATGTTGAAGAAGTAATTGGTAGAGCTGAAGTTAGAGCTACTTTTAAAGTTCCAGGAATTGGTACTGTAGCAGGAGTTTACGTTTTAAATGGAAAGGTAACTAGAAATGCAAAAGTAAGACTTCTTAGAGATGGAATTATTCTTCATGAAGGAGAAATAAGTTCGTTGAAGAGATTTAAAGATGATGCTAAAGAACTTTTAACTGGATATGAAGGTGGATTAGGAATTTCCAATTATAATGATTTAAAAGAAACTGATATAATTGAGGCTTATATTGATAAGGAAGTTGAAAGATAGAGGTTTTTATGAATACAAAAAGACTTGGAAGAATAGAATCTGAAATTAATAGAGTTTTATCAGATGCTATTTACAATGGAATTAAAGATAATAGAATAGATCCATCTATTACAAATATTACTAAAGTTAGCGTAACAAATGATTTAGGAATTTGTTACGTTAGCATTGGTATTTTTGGAGATGAAAAAACTAAGGATAAAACTATAAAAGGACTAGAAAGTGCCACAGGTTATATGAAAAAGAGAATTTCAGAAACCTTAGATTTAAGACATACTCCTAAATTAGTTTTTAAACTTGATGAATCTTTTGAAAAAGCAGCATTAATGAATGAGTTAATAATAAAAGTATCAAAAGAAGATAGAGAAAAGAGAGAAATATATGGTAATGATGAAGATGAATAATAGTCCTGAAGAAATATTAGGATTGATAAAATCTTCAAGTAAAATTGGAGTAATCTCACATAAAAATCCTGATGGAGACAATATAGGATCTACAATTTCTATGATACTTGGTATAAGGGAAAATTTAGATAAATCAATATTTGGAATAAAAGTTGATGAATTTCCAAAAAATATACTTTTTTTAGATACTCTTGTAAATATAAAAGAAGTTTCAGAACAGGATTTAGATTTGTTAATATATGTTGACTGTGGAGAAATTGATAGACCTGGAGATATTGGTGAACTTTTTAGAAAAAGAGCTAAAAAAATAATTAATATAGATCATCATAAGACTAATAATTTTTTTGGAGATTTAAATTATGTATTTCCTAAAATGAGTTCAACTTGTGAAATAATATATAATTTATTTAAAGAATTTAATTTTGATATTTCAAAAGATGTTGCAAATGCACTGTTAATAGGGATTAATACTGATACGTATAGATTTTTATACGAATCTTCCACATCTTCTACTTTAAGAGCATGTGCTAATCTTTATGATTTAGGAGCAAATAAAGACTATATTTATAAAAAACTATATCAAAACAATTGTTTTGAAGTTGAAATGATAAAGAATAAATTGATAGCTAGAGCTGACTTATATTTTAATAATAGAGTAGCTGTAATTGGTATGTTTAAATCTGATTTTGAAGGTACCAATTTAACTATGGATATGGTAGATGATATAGTAAATTACTATAGAGACATAAACGGATTTGAAGTATCTATTCTATTTAAAGAAATTGATGATAATATATTTAAAGGTAGTATAAGAAGTAAAGAATTTGTTGATGTTTCAAAAGTTTGTTCTTATTTCAATGGTGGCGGACACACAAGAGCTGCAGGTTGCGTTATAGAGGGGGATTTTAAAACAGTTGTTAATTTATTTTTAGAAAAACTAAAAAGTGAGTATCCAGATGAGTTTTAACGGAATATTGAATGTTTATAAACCAAAAGGATTTACTAGTAGAGATATAGTAAATATCGTTAGAAAAATATATAATACAAAAAAAGTTGGACATGCTGGAACTCTTGACCCTAATGCTACTGGTGTTTTACCGATTGCTATTGGAAATGCTACAAAAATTGTAGACTATATTCAAACAATGGGAAAATCGTATATAGGAGAAATGACTTTAGGTATAGAAACAGATACTTTAGATATTTGGGGAAAAAGTATAAATTCAAAGGTTATTAATTATAATAAAAATATTTTTTTTGATGTTATACAAAATTATGATAATAAAAAAATAATGCAAATGCCTCCGATGTTTTCGGCTTTAAAAAAAGATGGAAAAAGATTATATGAGTTAGCTAGAAATGGAATAGAAATTGAAAGAGAAAAAAGAGAAGTTGATATCTATTCACTTTTAATCCTAAATTTCTATGATAATAAGATAAGATTTGAAGTTAACTGTTCTAAAGGAACATATATAAGAAGTTTATTTAATGATATAGGATTTGATACAAATAATTTTTCGTATATGAGTTCTCTATGTAGGAATAAATATGGAATTTTTAAAATTGAAAATTCTATTTCAATTGAAAGACTTAAAAGACTTGATAACATGAAATTAAAAGAATCTTTAATAAAGATAGAAGATGTATTAGAATATGACAAAATTGAATTTGAAAAAAAATATTTTAAGCATATTTCTAATGGATTAAGAAAATCATTTTATATTGACAAATGTGGAATTTTCAAAATATATTGTGATAATGTTTTTATTGGAATTGGTGAATTAGTTCCTGAAAAAGATAGGAAAATTTTAAAGATGTTAAAAATATTTTATAATAATAATGTTTAATATTTAGAATATTTATTAAATTAACTATCAAAAATTAAAGATGTATATTAATGAAAAAAAATCTAATGACTTGATCATTAGATTTTTTTATTTTAAACTTGTTATTTCTATTATTTTTCTATGTAATTTTGAAATGGGTAAACCTACAATATTGTAAAAATCACCTTTAGTACTCTTAATTAAAAAATTACCATTATCTTGTATTCCGTAACCTCCAGCTTTATCATATGGTAAATCGGTGTTTATATAGCTTTCTATTGTTCTTTTTTGTAATGAATCTAAATCGTAAAAAGTTACATAACTTTTTACTGAAAATGTATGATAAATATTTTTAAAAAATATTGTAACAGATGTTTGAACTATATGTTCCTTACCAGATAAATATTCTAACATATTTCTTGCTTCTAAAATATTTTTTGGCTTTCCAAATATAACATTATTATCAAAAACGATAGTATCAGCAGAAATAATAAGAGAATTATTATAATTTTTACTTACATATTTACATTTTTCATAAGATAATTTTTCACATAATTCACTAAATCTTGACATATTATCATTAAAATTAGAATCTAAAAAATCTTTTTCTAACTTTCTTTCATCAATTTTTGCAGGAATTATTTTAAATTCATTAAAAATATATTTTAGTAAATCCTTTCTTTGTTTAGAATTACTTGCAAGTATAATATCGTAGTCTTCCATAAAATTCTCCTTAATTTTTATTAAATAAATTATATCAAAAATAAAGAAGCATCTCAATATATAAAATAATTAAGATGCTTCTAAAATCCAGTATTGCTCAACATGTTATTATAAATAAAATTATTTCATAATAATTTATTTTTTATTAAATCAACTTTCCAGTTACTCCATACATTATCATAAAAAAACATGATAAAGTAAAAGTTGTAAATGTAAGTAGTAATTTAAACATTTCTAAAGTATTAATATCTGAATTTCTAGATTTTCTTTTTTGCATTATAATTTCCTCCAATCAATAAATCACTTTTTAAGTTACTTATATTATACACTTAAAAAAATAACTTGTCAAGCTACTTTTTTTAAAAATTCGAAAAATTTTAAAATAAATTGCTTTTTAAGTTATTTTAGTGTATAATTAGTATAGAATAATAGGGGTGATAATATGACTACAGGAGATAGATTAAAAGAACTTAGGCAAAAAGCTAATCTTACATTACAAGATGCTGGTGAATTAATAGGAACTAGTAAGCAAAATTTATTTAAATATGAGAACGACATAATTACTAATATTCCGATTGATAGACTTGTTAAATTAGCAGAAATATATAATACAAGTCCAATTGAAATTTTAGGTTGGGAGCATTATTCTAATAATCCAATTTCAACCAAAGCTTCAGTATATAATTACTTACCATATGGTGTTTCAGCAGGAATCCCAGATGGACCTAACTATGAAGTAGATTTAGAAAAAATAGAGATTAGTGATTCTGTAATGGGGCCATATGCAAATGATGATGATATTTTAATAATGCATGTTAATGGAGAAAGTATGAATAAAATAATTCCTAATGGAAGCTATATTGCTGTTAAAATGAACTATCCAATATATAATTTAGAAGATGAAGACATTGTAGTATTTTCAAATAATGGTGAATATAGTCTTAAACTATTTTTTAGAGATGGTGAGGATATAATTTTTAGACCAAGTTCTACTTATCATTCATTTACAGATTTTAAATTTTCAAAAGACGATGAATTTAGTATACTGGGTAAGGTAGTTATGTATTGTGTAAATTTATAATTATTTTTCATAAAAAAAGTGTAGATTTTTATCTACACTTTTTTTTATAATATAAAATAATATCTAGATTTTCAAGATTACTATAGCTAACATAAAATAAATTATTAAACTAGTAGCATCTACAATTGTTGTAATTAATGGAGCCGCAACACTAGCAGGATCCATCTTTAACTTTTTAGCTATTAACGGGAGAATACCTCCTGCTATATTAGCTGAAATAAGGGATATGGTTATTGTAAGGCTAACAACAAAACTAATTGAAAATGTAGTGTTTTTTGACCCAAATATATATAGTCTTATAAAATTTGTTACAAATAAAATTGCACCACAAAGTAAACTAACAAATAACTCTTTTCTAAAAACTATAAAAATATCTTTTATATTTAAATCATCAACAGCAATACCTCTAATTACCATAGTTGAACTCTGAGTACCTGCATTTCCTGCTGTTGACATTATTATTGGTATTGATGCTGAGAGCATCGCTACTGCACTAAGTTTATCTTCAAAAAATTGTAATATATATCCTGTAAAAGTAGCAGAAATCATAAGAATTAATAGCCAAGATATTCTTGACTTAACCATTTCTTTTATACTTGTTTTTAAGTATGATCCATCTGTGGGACTAATACCACTCATTTTATGAATATCTTCTGTTGCTTCTTCTGTCAAAATATCTAAAACATCATCTGCTGTTACAATTCCTATTAAGCAGTGTTGATCATTGAGAACACATATTGTAGTTAAATCGTATTTGCTTAGTAAACTAGCAACCTCTTCTTGATCTGTATTTGTATAAACATAATGAATATTCTTATCCATTATTTCGGATATTAATTTATTATTTTTTGCTATTATTATATCTCTTAAGTTTACAATACCGACTAATACTCTTCTTTTATTTATTACAAAACAAACATTAATTGTTTCTGCTATAGATGCTTGTTTTTTTATTTTAACAATAGCCTCTTCAACAGTATCCTCTTCTCTAAGTTCTACAAAGTCAGTACTCATTACTGATCCAGCGGTATTTTCTCCATAACTTAATAATGTATTAATTTCTTTTCTATGGTCAGCTGGTACATTTTCTAGAATGTACTTAATTACATTTGCTGGCATTTCTTCTAAGAAATCTAAAATATCATCACTAAACATATTATCTAACATGCTTTGAAGTTCAATAGATGATAATGCTGAAATTAATCTTTCTTGATGTTCTGAATCTAAATAAGTAAATAAATCAGCTGAAATATCTTTTGGTAAAATTTTAAAAACAAACATTGCTTCATCAAGTTCTAATTCACTAAATATTTCACTTAAGTCAACAATATTATACTCATCAAAAATTTCTCTAATTAATAGAACTTTCTTTTGCCTTATAAGTTCAGGAAGTAGGGAAGATAATTGCTCTTTACTATATTCTAAAAAATTATATTCCATATATTACACCTCCTAAAAACATAGATGCTAATGAAAAATATATTGTAAGAGAAATTGCATCACATACGGTTGTCAATATTGGTCCACTCATTGATGCAGGATCTTGTTTTATAGTACTAGCTAATAATGGTAAAATTCCACCAATTAAATTAGCGATTGTTATAATTATATAAATAGTAGCAGATATTAAAATTGCAATTGAAAGTGAAATATTTGGCATAAATAATAAAATTCTAAGAATGTTTACAGTAAATAATATTGCACCTAATATCAAAGAATTTAGAAATTCTGTTTTAATTACATACTTAAAATCAGAAATATTTAAATTATCAATAGCAATTCCTCTTACTACCATTGCACTTGATTGACTACCAGCATTTCCAGCAGTATCCATTAACATAGGTATAAAAATTATTAATGACGGAAATTTTAAAGTTAAATCACTGTTTATTGATAAAATATGACCAGAAATTGTAGCTGAAATCATAAGGATTAATAACCATGTAATTCTACTTTTTACCATTTCTAATATTGGCATATTAACATAGGAACCTTCAATAGGAGTGATACCACCCATTTTTTGCAAGTCCTCTGTAACTTCATCTTGAATAATGTCATAAACATCATCAATTGTTATAATTCCAATAAGTCTATGTTGATCATTTACAACTGGTAAAACTAATAAGTCATATTTTGAAAATATTTTAGCTACTTGTTCTTGATCTTCATCACACTCTACAGAAATTACGTCAGTTTCCATTATATCAGAAATCAATGTATTTGAGGAAGCTAATAATATACTCCTCATTGAAACAAATCCTAAAAGTATATGTTGATTGTTGGTTATATAGCAGTAAGAGATAGTTTCGGCAAGTCTTTCTTTATCTTTTATCATTTTTAAAGCTTCGTCAGCTGTGATTTCAGGATCAAGTTCCACATAATCGGTACTCATTACAGAACCAGCACTATTTTCTTTAAAATTTAATATCATATTAATTTCACTTCTTCTTTGATTAGAAGCAGAATTTAAAACTCTTTTAACAATGTTAGCAGGTAATTCTTCTAAAAATTCACTAATATCATCAGTGAACATATAATCAAGCATTACTTTGATTTCATGATCTTGTAATCCGTTTATTACTTGTTGTTTCATATTTTGAGGAAGATAAGCAAAAATCTCTGAAGATTTTTCTTTTTTTATAACTTTGAACATAAATAAAATTTCTTTAATATCAAAATATTGTTCAAAAATATTTGCAAGAGTAACTTCATTTGTATCATAAATAATATCTCTTAAATGAAAAATATTTTTTTCTTCTAAAGAATTTTTTATCTCATTAGCTATCATTTTGCTTTTTTCCAAAGAATTCTCTTTTAAGTTCATATATATCCTCCTTTTTCTATAATATAATTCCCTTATCTTATATTATAACATATTTTATATTTAATAAAATACATTTTTCTTAAAAAACTAAATAAATAACAAAAAAATAAATTAGAAAAAAAGTGTAAAAATTAATAATTAAATGTTGAAAAATTAATATTTTTATGATATAATTCAACATGTATATATTTATGTAAATGATATTTTTTATTTTATGTATACTATTTATAAAAATTTATAAAATCAGGGTTAAAAAATGAGAGTTATATCTGGGAAGAAAAAAGGATTAAAGTTATTATCTCCATTAGATAATAAAGTAAGACCAACTACGGATAAAATTAAAGAGTCTATTTTTAATATATTATTTGATATTGATGATAATTCATTAGTTTTAGATTTATTTTGTGGAAGCGGTGCTATTGGAATTGAGTTTTTAAGCAGAGGAGCTAAAATGGTTTATTTTTGTGACATTTCAGAACAAAGCGTAAATATTACAAAGAAAAATCTTCAGAATTGTGAATTTAATGATAATTATATAATTATTAACAAGGACTTTATTGATTGTTTAAATTATTTTTATAATAATGATTTAAAATTTGACTATATTTTTTTAGACCCTCCATATAAGTTTGAATATATAGAAGAAACATTAAAATTTATTTATAATAAGAATATTTTGAATACTGACGGAATTATAATTATAGAAACGGATAAAGATATTTCTATAGAAAACTTTAGTATTATAAAAGAAAAAAAATACTCTAAAATTAGAGTCTTATTTTTAGAAAGGAAAAGATAATAATGAAGATAGTTTTTCCTGGAAGTTTTGATCCTTTAACGAATGGACATAAAAAAATTATTTTAAAGGCTTTAAGAATTTTTGAATCCGTTAATATTTTAATTTTAAATAATATAAATAAAAAATCACTTTTTACACTAGAAGAAAGAAAAGATATTATTTCAAATATATTTAGAGATTATAATAACGTTAGTGTTGAATTATATTCAGGATTATTAAGTGAATATATTGAAAATAATGATGTTAATATTATTGTTAGAGGAGTTAGAAATACTTTAGACTTTGAATCTGAAAAGATTAATGCTAAAGTAAATAAAGAACTTTGTGGTGTAGAAACAGTTTTATTCTTTTCTGATAGCTCAGATGAACATATAAGCTCTACAGTAGTTAAAGATATTTATTTTAATGGTGGTAGTATAGCTAGATATGTAGATAAAATTGTTTTAGATATATTAAGTGAAAAATTTAGGAGGAAATAGTTATGGAAATTTTAGAATTAATTGATCGTATTGAAGATTTAGTAGAAGAAAGCTCAAGTTTACCGTTTTCTAAGAAAGTAATGGTAGATTCTGAAGCATTATTTTTCATTTTAAAAGAAATGAGAGAAAGCATTCCTGAAGAAATTAAACAAGCTGAATGGATTCATGAAGAAAAAGATAGAATTTTAAATGACGCAACTAAAGATGCTAATCAAATTTTAGAACAAGCAAATAAAGAAGCGTCCCAAATTAAAGCTGATGCTGAAGCAAGATATGAAAAAATGATAAACGAAAATGATGTAGTTGTTGCTGCCGAAAGTAAGGCAAATGAAATATTATTAAAAGCAGAACAAAATGCAAAAACTATTAAAATGCAAACTAATACTTATGTTGATGATGTTTTATCTAAAACTCAAGAAAAATTAAGAGATTTAATTACTGTTTTAGATAATAACAGAAGTGAGTTAAGAAAATAATTGGAGAACAGATGAATAGAGTTACTGAAAATTTAATTTTAGATATTGATGATATTAGAAATCTATTTGGACATCTAGATTCTAATATAGATTTTATTTCTAAAAAATTTGATGTATCAATAAAAAATAATGAAGAAGGTTTATCTATTATTGGAGATGAAAAAATGGTATTGTTATGTAAAAAAACAATCGAATTTCTTCTTAAAGATAATCCTTCTGAAAATTTAGATAGGCAAAAAGTATCTTATATTATAGAAAAAGTAAAATCTGAAAACAAAGAAATATTAAATGATTGGCTAGATTATGTTATATGTTTAAATTCAAAACTTAAACCTATTAAGCCAAAAACATTAGGTCAAAAAAAGTATATTTCAGCAATTGAAGAAAATATAATAACTTTTGGTATAGGACCAGCTGGTACAGGAAAAACTTTTTTGGCTATAGCGATGGCTGCAAAAGCTTTAAAAAATAATTCAGTATCTAAAATTATTTTAACAAGACCTGCAGTTGAAGCGGGTGAAAATTTAGGTTTTTTACCAGGAGATTTACAAGAAAAAATAGATCCTTATTTAAGACCGCTTTATGATTCATTATATAGCATATTAGGATACGATAATTTCCTTAAGCTAAAAGAAAAAGGTATTATTGAAGTTGCACCTTTGGCCTATATGAGAGGTAGAACTTTAGATGATGCGTTTATAATTCTTGATGAAGCCCAAAATGCTACAAATGAACAAATGAAGATGTTTTTAACAAGAATTGGATTTGAATCTAAAGCAGTAATTACTGGAGATATTACTCAAATTGATTTAGGTAGAAGAAAAAATTCTGGACTTGTTTCAGTAAGTAAAATTTTAAATAATATTAAAGGGATTAATTTTAATTATTTTGATAGTTCAGATGTTGTAAGACACAGTATTGTCATGAAAATAATAGAAGCATATACTAGATATGAAGATAATATAGTGGAGAAAAAATAATGAATGTTTTATTTGATGATAGGCAAGATTATTTTATAATATCAGATGAACTAAAAGAAAAAATAATTAAATGTATAAAAACTTCGTTAATTGTTGAAGGCAAATATATGGATAATATTGAAGTCTCTGTATCTTTTGTTACAAATGATGAAATAAAAGAAATTAATTCTAAATTTAGAAATATTGATAAAGAGACAGATGTTTTATCTTTTCCTATGGATTTTGAATTTTATGAAAAAGATATGCCATATATACTAGGTGATATAATTATTTCTACTGAAAAATCAATAGAACAAGCAAATGATTTTCAACATAGTATTGATAGAGAAATTTTATACTTAGTTTGTCATTCAGTTTTTCATTTATTAGGTTATGACCATATAGAGAAATCAGATAAAGAGATTATGAGAAATAAGGAAAAAGAAACTATGAAATTAATGGGAATTTTTAAAAATGAAAAAGAATTCTAACTTTATAGATAGCTTTATGTGTGCATTTAAAGGGTTAATATATATTTTTAAAACGGAGAAAAATTTTAGATTTCATATAATATTTACTATATTAATTTTTATTTCATCTCTATTTTTAAAATTATCATTTATTGAATTATCTATAATATTGATTATGATAGGAATTGTTTTAGCACTTGAAATATTAAATACTATCATTGAAAATATTATGGATTTTTTGTGTAAAGATTACAATTTAAATGTTAAAATTATTAAAGATATGGCAGCAGGAGCAGTTTTAGTATCAGCTTTTATTGCAATAATTGTTGGACTATTAATTTTTATTCCTAAAATAATAGTTTTTATTGGTGATTAAATGAATTTAAATGTTTATAAAGATTTGATAGATTGTGCTTTAAATAGTCAAAATAAAGCATATACTCCATACTCACAATTTAAAGTTGGAGCTGCAGTACTTACAGAATCTGGAAAGATTTATGGTGGTTGTAATATAGAGAATGCTTCATATACTCCAACAGTGTGTGCAGAAAGAGTGGCTATATTTAAAGCTATTTATGATGGCGAATCAAAAATAAAAAAAATTGCAGTTGTAGCAAAAGAAAATTCTTTTACTTATCCTTGTGGAGTTTGTAGACAAGTAATAAGAGAGTTTTGTTCTAATGACTGTGAAATAATAATTGTAAAGAATGAACAAGAGTATAAGATAATAAAATTTTCAGAGTTATTACCTTATAGTTTTGGACCAGAGGATTTATAAAATGGATAATATTAAATCTGGATTTGTTAGTATCGTTGGAAGATCAAATGTAGGAAAGTCCACATTGCTAAATAGAATTATTGGAGAAAAAATTTCAATTATTTCTAATAAACCTCAAACAACAAGATTCAATTTGAAGTTAATATATAATTCACTAGATTCTCAAATAATTTTTGTAGACTCACCTGGAATACAGAATCCTAAAAATAAGTTAGGAGAATTTATGTTAAAAGAATCTAAAAATTCAATTAAGGATGTAGATTTAATTCTATATATGGTTGACAGCAATTCAGAAATTGGAGAATTAGATAACTTAATAATTGATATGTTAAAGAAAATAAATCTTCCAAAACTTTGTATAATAAATAAAATTGATACTTTAGATTCAGAAAAATTATCGAAAACTATACTAAAATATGAAGAGTTAGAGTTGTTTGAAAAAATAATCCCAATATCTGCTTCAGAAGGTACCAATGTTTATAACTTGATAAACGATATAAAATCTTTCTTACCTTATGGACCGAAATATTATTCTGATGATATGATAACAGATCAAACAGAAAGAGATATTGTAGGAGAAATTATTAGAGAAAAAACTCTAAATCTATTAAGAGATGAAATTCCACATGGTATTAATATTTTAATTGAAAAATTTTCTATTAGAAAAGATAAGCCTATAATAGATATTGATGCTACTATTTGTGTTGAGAAAAAATCACATAAAGGTATGGTAATTGGTAAAAATGGAAGTATGATTTTAAAGATTGGGAAATATTCAAGAATTGATATTGAAAAGTTTTTAGATTCAAAAGTAAATTTAAAATTGTTTGTTAAAATAGATGATGATTGGAGAAATAAGTCATTTAAGGTGAAAGAATTTGGATATTTTAGAAAATAATATATATAATAATATAAATGGATATACTATTTCAGAAAATACTTACCTAAATAATAGTAAAATATATAAAGTATATACTGATGAATTTGGACTTATTTCTATATATACAAAAAATACAGAAATGTATTTATCTTTATATTCTAATTATAATTTTAAACTAACTTATAGAAATGAATTTTTTTATTGTAACGAGTATGAATTAACAGAATTTTTAGTTTTTAAGACAAAAGAACAAATATTATTTTTAAATGTTATAACAGAAATAATTTTAAAAACTAATGTTTCAGAGTTAAAAAATATAGATGTTTATAATTTGATAGAAGAAGTATTACAAATTAATAATATAGATTATAAAATATTATTAACATACTTTATTATTAAATATTTGCTTTATAATGGATATCATATAATATTTGATAGTGATGAAAATATACAAATTTTCAATTTTGATATATCTGAATTAATTATAAATTCTTCATTTAACTTGAATAATAGAATAAATTATGTTTTAAATAAATCTGAATGTGATTATATTTACTTACTTAATTATTTAGATAGTATTAAAAATTTTGATGCAAAAGATATTAATATTAATTATTCAAGAATTCTAGGGATAATAATTAATGCAATGTGTTTAAATTTTAATATTTATAAATTAAATAGTTTTAACTTAAGGTGATAAAATGTCTTATATAAAAAAAGAAAAAATAGAAGAAATTAAAGAAAAAGCTGATATTGTATCTGTAGTAAGTGATTATTTATCTGTAAAAAAGAGTGGGAGATACTATACTGGAAATTGTCCTTTTCATAGTGAAAAAACTCCATCTTTTTTTGTGTATCCAGAAACTAATAGTTTTCACTGTTTTGGATGTGGAAAACATGGTGATAGTATTTCATTTGTTATGGAACTAGAATCATTGGACTATGTTAGTACGATAAAAAAATTAGCTGACAAGTTTGGCATTCAAATAGAATATGATAATTCATATAATTTTACTGAGAAAAAAAATTATGATGAGTACTATAAAATAAATGAGTTTGTTGCTAGGTTTTATTATAAAAACATGATGGAAAACTCAATACCAAAGCAATATCTTCTAAATAGAGGTATTAATCAAAAATCTATTAATCTTTTTTTTATTGGATATGCAGATGAAAATTGGAAATCACTATATATTGAGCTAAAATTAAAAAATATGAATATTCTAATAGCTGAAGAACTTGGACTTATTGTTAAAACAAAAAATGGTGATTACATAGATAGATTTAGAAACAGAATAATATTTCCAATACTGAATGTTTCTAAAAAAATAATAGGATTTGGTGGAAGGACAATAGTTGATGATAGTGCAAAATATTTGAATTCACCTGAAAGTGTTATATTTAAAAAAGGTGATAATATATACGGCCTTGATAAGATTATTGAAAATAATATTAGAGATAAAGTTTTAATAGTTGAAGGATATATGGATGTAATATCACTATATCAAAGGGGAATAACAAATGCGGTTGCTGGGCTTGGTACTGCATTTACTGAAACCCAAGCTAGATTAATTAAGAGATATTTTAGAAATAATATTTTTTTATGTTATGATGGAGATAATGCAGGAATTAGTGCTGCTAATAAAACTAATTCTATTTTTAACGAAATATCTGTCAAACCTAATTTGATATTACTACCGGATAAATTAGATCCAGATGATTATATAAAAAAATTTGGTATTAGTGAATTTGTCAAACTAATAGAAAATCCTCTAGATATAAACGGATTTAATTATGAAATCTTAAAAAAAAGCAAACAGAATTCTAATTCTATAACTGAGAATACAATTTTTTATGAAAATATTTTATCTTTTCTATCAAAGATTGATACAAATATATTACGTGATTTATATATAAGTAAGATTTCTAGTGAATTTGGATTGGATAAAGATTCATTAAAAGCAGATTATTTAAACTTCTATCAAAAAGATATGAAAGTTGATATAAGTAAAAGTAATGATGAAATTGACGAAAGCTATAAAGTAGAAACTTTATTATTAAATTCTGACAAAAAAGTCTTAATAATGGGTATTATACTACTAATGAAATGTGAAAATAACGTATTAAAAATTTGTTCTAAACTTGAAGAGTTAATAAAAGGTACAGGATTAAATAATATTTTTTATTATGTTAAGAAAAACGCTGAAAATAATACGGTTACAGTACCATCACTTATGATTAAGGAATTTACAAATAGACAAGAGGACTTAAAAATAGTAGAATATATAATTAAATGTTACGAAGAAAAGATTGAATTATCTGTTTCTGACTATTTAAAATTACTTGAAGTTACTATTATAAATTTTGAAATTAGAAAGACAACTAATAACATTGAAACTCTTAGTAGTATGGATAAAAATAATGAAGATGTTATTTCAAATTTAAGTTTCAATGTTGAAAAATTGATGGAATTAAATAAGAAACTTAAAAATATTGAGAAAGGGGTTCATCATGAGTAATAAATTAAATGATATTGAATATGATGAAGTAAAAATTCTAATAATTGAGGAACTTACTAAATATGCTAATGATCATAATGGTTTTGCTAATAATAAATACCTAGAATCTTTAGATTTATTCAATCTTATAGATATTGATGATATTGAAGAAATTAAATCTAAATTAGCTGAAAATCAAGTTGAATTCATAGATGAGAGTGAAAATTTAGATGATATTGAAATTAGTGATGATTTAATAGATTTAGAAGATGAAAAAGAAGATGTTGAAGATGAAGAGATTAAGCTAGAAGACTTTTCTGATTTAAAAGGATTTAATATTGATGATCCAGTTAAAATGTACTTAAAAGAAATTGGAAAGATACCTTTACTTAGTGCTGATGAAGAAAGAATTTTAGCTGAAAATATGGAAGCTGGAGATATTGAAGCTAAGAAAAAATTAGCAGAAACAAACTTAAGGCTAGTAGTTAGTATTGCTAAAAGATATGTTGGTAGAGGAATGCAATTTTTAGATTTAATTCAAGAAGGAAATATGGGACTAATGAAAGCTGTAGAAAAATTTGATTTTAGAAGAGGCTTTAAATTTAGTACTTATGCTACATGGTGGATTAGACAAGCTATTACTAGATCTATTGCTGATCAAGCAAGAACAATTAGAATCCCAGTTCATATGGTAGAAACTATAAACAAATTAGTCAGAATCGAAAGACAATTAGTTCAAGAACTAGGAAGAGAACCTACTAACGAAGAAATATCAGAACATATGGGAATTGAAGTAGATAAGGTAAATGAGATTAGAAAAATTGCTCAAGAGCCTGTTAGCTTAGAAACTCCAATTGGTGAGGAAGATGATAGTCATTTAGGTGATTTCATAGAAGATGAAACTGCAATAGCTCCTGATGAAGCTGCAAATTTTTCAATGTTAAAAGAGCAGCTAAATCAAGTTTTGAGTACACTTTCCGATAGAGAAAAGAAGGTTTTAGAGCTTAGATTTGGGCTAAATGATGGTACTCCAAGGACTTTAGAAGAAGTTGGAAAAGAATTTGAAGTAACTAGAGAAAGAATCAGACAAATAGAAGCCAAAGCTCTTAGAAAACTAAAACATCCTAGTAGAAGTCAAAAACTTAAGGACTTTTTGGAATAAGATTATGTCAAGTATAAGGCTTAAAAAAATTTGTGATTTAGTCGACGATAATTCAATTGTTGCTGATATAGGGACAGATCATGGAATTATTCCTATTGAATTATCAAAAAAGTTAATCGCAAAAAAAATAATTGCTACTGATATTAGTAAGAATTCCCTAGAAAAATTAGAACAAAAATTATTATATAATAGTAGTATAACAAATATTGAGACTAGGGTATCTGATGGATTAGATTGTTTATCAGAATATGAGGTTGATACTATAATTATTTCTGGAATGGGTGGAATACTAATAAAAGAAATATTAGAAAAAAATATTCATATTGCAAAAACTGCAAATTGTTTAATTCTTTCACCTAATAATTCTCTAGTTGTATTGAGGGAATTTTTATATAATAATAATTTTGTTGTTGATAATGAAGTTGATGTTATTGAAAATAAAAAATACTATCAAATTATAAAGGTAAAAAGAGGAAAAGATTTTTATAATAACGATACTGAATTACTATATGGTAGATTGTTATTGAAAAACAAATCTGAAAATCTAAAATTATATTTAGAAAATGAGTTAAATAAGTATAATACTATAATAGATAAAATAAAAATAAAAAGTAATTCTCTTGAAAGAATAAATGAAATAAACAAAGTAGTTAATGAGATAAGAGGTATATTAAATGATTTTTAAAATAGTAGATCTAATTAAAATATTAGATGAAGAGTACTCTTTTTCTTTACAAGAAGAATGGGACAATTCAGGTTTTCAAATTGGAAATTATGATGAAGAAATAAATGGAATTTTATTATCACTTGATTTAACTATTGAAACTATTGACTATGCTATTAACAATAATTTTAATTGTATTTTAACTCATCACCCATTGTTCTTTGATAAGATTAAATTCTTAGAGTCGAATTCAGATATTTATAAAAAAATTGATATGCTCATAAAAAATAAAATTAGTGTAATTTCAATTCATACACCTTTAGATTTACATCCGCGTGGTATTAATAAAGTATTAGCTGATAAATGTTTTTTATTAAATGAGAGAAAAGTTTTTGTTGAATATAAATCTGGTTTAGGATATGGTTTAGTAGGTAATATCGAAATAATACCATTTAAAAATTATTTAAAAAAATTGAAAAATGAATTTCTTATGCCGATATTATATTTTGGAATTTTAGAAAAAAACATTTCTAAAGTTGCTGTACTTAGTGGATCAGGAGCTTTTTCTATAAAAGAAGCAATTTGTAAAAATGTAGATTTGTTAATCAGTTCTGACTTTAAGTATCATGATATACAGTATGCATTAGAAAATAAAATTAATTTGGTTGATTTAGGACATTATGAATCAGAGATATCTGGATTAGAATCTTTAAAAGAATTTTTACAAAGTAAGGACTTAAATTTAGATATTTCTATTTATGATAACAATATATTTAAAAGAAATATATTTTAATTAAATTAAGTAAGACAGACAATCGCGTGATATATCACGAGGAAAGTCCGTGCACCATAGAGCAGGATGCTGGATAACGTCCAGTGGGGGCGACCCTAAGGCTAGTGCAACAGAGATATACCGCCATCAATTATGGTAAGGGTGGAAAGGTGAGGTAAGAGCTTACCAGCATATAGGAGACTATATGGCTATGTAAACCCCATTCGGTGCAAGATCAAGATTGAACTTTTGTAGTTGCTCGCTACGTTCATAGGTAGATTGCTTGAACAAATTGGTAACAATTTGTCTAGATAGATGATTGTCAAATACAGAACACGGCTTATAGTTTTGCTTAATATACATAATTTAATATAAGGTATTACCTTATATTTTTTTACTTTTAGTAAAGGAGATTTTAATGAATTTAGAGAAACAAATATTAAATTTTATGAAAAAAAAGAATTATATTCCTCTAACGAAGGAAGAACTTGCTATTGCATTAGATATTCAATTTAGTAATTTAAAAAATTTTTTTAAAGTAATAGATTCTCTAATTAAGAGTAAAAAAATATCATGTAATGATTTTAAGTATAGTATATATGAAAAAAAGAAATATTTAAAAGGAAAAATTAATTTTACGCCTAAGGGTAATGCATTCTTTGTTTCTGAGGATGAAATAGATGATATATTTATACCAAAAGTAGAACTAGGTAGTGCTAATCACAATGATGAAGTAGAGATAGAAATAATAAAAGAAAAGGGATTAAAATCAAAAGCAGAAGGAAGAATAGTTAAAGTTTTAAATAGAAATAGTGATTTAATTGTTGGGACTTTTAAAGAAAATAAGAATTTTGGTTTTGTTATACCTGATGATTTCAAATGTAATTATGACATTTTTATAAAAAAAGGTGATAAAAACGGCGCAAAAACAGATGATAAAGTAGTTTGTAAAATAATAGAATTTCCAGATAAAAAAAGAAATCCTGAAGGTGTAATAGTTGAAGTTTTAGGAAATAAAGACAATAAAAATGTTCAAATTTTTTCTGTTTTAAAAGAAATGAATATTCCTTATAAGTTTCCTAATAAACTAAATAAAGAATTAGAAGAACTATCTTTTTTAGATATTAATAAAGAAATTAAAAATAGAGTTGATTTCAGAAAATTATTTACAGTTACAATTGATGGTGTAGATTCTAAGGATTTTGATGATGCTATATCAATTGAAAAAAAAGATAATGATTATATTCTATATGTTCATATTGCAGATGTTGCTCATTATGTAAAGAAAGATAGCAAGATAGATAGAGAAGCATATAAAAGAGGTAACAGTGTATACTTATTTGAATATGTTGTTCCTATGTTACCAGAAGTATTATCAAATGATTTATGTTCATTAAAACCAAATACTGATAAATTATCAATAACTGTAAAGATGACTATTAATAATAATGGTTCTGTTAAAGATTATAAATTTTATGAATCTGTTATAAATAGTAATTATAGATTAATTTATGATGATGTTACAAGATTTTTAGGTGAAAATAACAATGTTTATGATGATGGTATTTTAAAAGAAAAATTGTATTTAATGAAAGAATTGGATGAAATTCTTACAATGAAAAGAAAAAATAGAGGAACTCTAGATTTTGAAATTCCAGAGGTTAATATTATTTTTGGTAAAAATGGCGAAGTTGAAAATATTTCAAAAAAAACAACTGGCATTGCTAATAGAATTATTGAATCTTTTATGATTTGTGCAAATGAAGTTGTTGGAAAACATTTTGGAGATTTTGATATTCCAATTATATATAGACTACATTCAAAACCAACAGAGGAAAAATTAGAAATCTTAAAAAACTATTTAAGTCACTTAAATATAAAAGTACATTCAATTGACAGTATTACTTCCAAATTTCTAAGTAATACAATTGATAAGTTTAAAGATTCAAATAAGTCTAGTTTTATAAATTATACAATTTTACGTTCGATGTCTAAGGCACAGTATTCTTCAAATATTGATATACATTTTGGATTAGCTACTTTTTTATATTGTCATTTTACTTCTCCTATTAGAAGATATGCAGATTTAACAGTTCATAGAACATTAAAAAATTTTTTACATGCTAATAACGAAATAACTAAGAATTATATAGAGTATTTAGATATTACATCAAATCATATTAATGATACTGAAGTTATGGCTATTGAGGCAGAAAGAAAATTAGAAGACATAAAAAAAGCTGAATTTATGAAGAAGAAGATTGGACAAGTTTTTAATGGAATAATTGTTTCAGTAACTTCATTTGGTATTTTTGTACAATTAGAAAATACGGTTGAAGGGCTAATTAAATTTGAAGATATAACAGATGATTACTATGAGTTTAACGAACAGACTTTAACAGCGATTGGAAAAAGAAGTAGAAATATATTTGATATTGGTATGGAAATTGAAATTATTGTTGCAAAAGTTAATGAAATTACTAATGAAATATACTTCTATTTAAATAGGTGATAATATGAGAGATAAAACTACTATAAAGACAATAGCTAATAATAAAAAAGCAAGACATGATTACTTTATAGAAGATGTAATAGAAGCTGGTATTTCTTTAGCTGGAACTGAAGTAAAAAGTATTAGACAAGGAAAAGTTTCTATTAAAGAGAGCTATTGCTTAATTAAAAAAGCAGAGGTATTCATTTATGGTATGAATATAACTCCTTATGATCATGGAAATATTTTTAATTTAGAACCAACTAGAGAAAGAAAATTGCTTTTAAATAAGAGGCAGATAAATAAACTTATTGGTCAAACAAAAGAAAAGGGATATTCATTAATTCCTTTAAATGTGCATGTAAAGAATGGATGGATAAAATTAGATATTGCACTAGCTCGTGGTAAAAAGAATTATGATAAAAGAGATAGTATGCTCGAAAAAGAACACGAGAGAAAAATTCAATATGCATTAAAAAACAAATATAATTAGAGGTGAAATTTTTGAGCAAAAAATATACAATTATAACTTATGGTTGTCAAATGAATCAACATGATTCAGAAAAAATATCTTATTTACTTGAAACTTTAGGTTATGTTAAGGAAAATGATATAGAAAAATCCGATTTTATAATATATAATACTTGTTTAGTTAGAGAAAATGCTGAACTTAAGGTTTATGGGCAATTAGGAGCATTAAAAAATTTAAAGAGAAAAAAACCAGAAATGATAATTGCAGTATGTGGTTGTATGATGCAAACTGGTGATGCAAGAGCAACAATTATTTCTAAATATAAACATGTTGATATTATTTTTGGTACTAAGAATATATCTAGACTACCATCATTAATTTCTAGACATAGAAGTACTGGTGAAGTTATTGTTGATATTGAAGAGGAAGATATATTAGATGATGATACTCCTATAAATAGAGAACATCCATTTATAGCTTATGTTAATATAATGACAGGATGTAATAATTACTGTACTTTTTGCATTGTACCTTATGCTAGAGGTAAAGAAATAAGTAGAACTCCTGAAAGTATTGTCAACGAAATAAAAGAATTAGCAAGTAAAGGATATAAAGAGATAATATTATTAGGACAAAATGTTAACTCATATGGTAAAACACTTAGACCTAAAGTTTCGTTTCCAGAATTATTAAAAATGGTAAATGAAGTTGAAGGTATAGAAAGAATAAGATTTTTAACTAGTCATCCGAAAGACTGTTCAGATGAATTAATAGATGCTATTGCAAATCTAGATAAGGTATGTGAGAATATTCATTTACCATTTCAATCTGGTAGTAATAAGATCTTAAAGGAGATGCATAGAGTATATACTAGAGAACACTATTTTGAATTAATTAGAAAATTAAAAGAAAAAGTACCAAATATTACTCTTTCTACAGATATAATAGTAGGGTTTCCTGGTGAAACAGAGGATGACTTTAAAGATACATTAAGTTTAGTTGAAGAAGTCAAGTATGATCAAGGTTTTACATTTTTATATTCAATCAGAAAAGGCACAAAAGCTGCTGAAATGAATAATCAAATTCCACATGAAGTAAAACAAGAGAGATTCCAAAGACTTGTTGATACTATGTATGATATATTTTACGAAAAAAATAAAGAGTATGTTGGAAAAACATACGAAGTATTGGTTGAAGGTATAAGTAAGAATAATTCTGAAATTCTTACTGGTAGAACAAGAGGATTTAAATTAGTACATTTTAAGGGTGGAAAAAGAAATATTGGACAGTTAGTTAATGTAAAAATAACTGGACACAATTCATTTGCACTTGAGGGAGAATTAGTTTAGTAAGGAGTAATTATGAGCGAATTTACACCAATGATGAAACAATATCTAGAAGTTAAGTCTAATTATAATGATTGCATTATTTTTTATAGACTAGGTGACTTTTATGAAATGTTTTTTGATGATGCAAAAGTTGTTTCAAAAATATTAGATTTAGCTTTAACAAAAAGAGATTGTGGAGGTGGAAAAACTGCCCCAATGTGTGGAATTCCTCATCATGTTGTTAAACCATATTTATATAAATTAGTATCTGAAGGATTTAAAGTAGCAATATGTGAACAAGTACAAGATCCAAAACTAGCAAAGGGTATTGTTAAACGAGAAGTAATTAAATTAGTAACACCTGGTACAATTGATGAATTCGATGAATTAGCTGATAATAAAAATAATTATATTATGAGTATTTATATGGATTCAACTAATCTAAGCATAACTTATTCAGATATATCAACAAGTGAAATTTTTTGTACAAGTATTTTTGAAATGAATAGAGATAATTTAATAACAATTCTTGAAGAGGAAGTTATACGAATTAATCCTTCAGAAGTTATAATTAATTCAAATATTTTAAAATCACTTGAAAAAAGTTTAATAAAATTATTTAAAAATTTAAGAATTATTCATACAAAAGTTGATATTGACCTAAATTTTAAGTCTTTAAATGATAATAACGAAGATTTTTATAAAGAAAATTTGGATAATAAAATACTACTTTTTTCAGTAGATAATTTTTATAATTATGTATGTCGTTTTAATGTTAAATTAAATGATTTTAAAAAAATTAATGTATATAAGTTAACGGATTATCTTAGAATTGATGCAAATTCAAGAATTAATTTAGAACTAAAAAAAAATAATTTTAGCAATGATATAAATGGGTCATTACTATCTGTTATAAATTATACTAAAACTCCAATGGGATTTAGATTGCTAAATAAGTGGTTAGACCAACCGCTTCTAGAAATAGATAAAATTACAGCTAGACAAGATTTAGTTGAAATTTTATTTTCTAATTCGAATTTAAGAATAGAATTAGAGGAACAATTAGGAAGTATATCGGATATAGAAAGAATAAACTCAAAGATTTCTTTTGGTAATTGTAATGCAAGAGATTTAATTCAATTAAAAAATTCTTTATCTGCAGTTCCTAAGATAAAAAAAATATTTTTAGATAGTAATACAAAATTAGTAAATTTAGCCTCAAAAATACCAGATACTACTCATATCTTCGAATTAATAGAGTTATCTATTCTTGATGATGTTGGTATTCAACTAAAAGAAGGAAATTTGATAAAAGTTGGATACAATGAAGAGCTTGATTTAATTAGGAATAATAAAATATTAGGAAAAGATAAACTTATAAAATATGAAGTTGAACAAAGATCTATTACTGGAATAAAAAATTTGAGATTAGTTTATAATAAAAAAACTGGATATTTTTTTGAAGTAACAAAATCTTATCAGAGTTTAGTTCCTGAGTATTTTGAATTAAAGCAAACTCTTACAAATGCAAATAGATACAAAACAGATGAGTTAACTAATATTGAAAATATGATTTTTGGGTCTGAGAGTGATATTATTGAAAAAGAATATGAAATATTTATATCAATAAGAAATACAATAAAGATGAATATAAGAATCTTACAAGAATTATCTGATATTATTTCTATTATAGATTCTCTTTACTCTCTATCTGAGGTTGCATTTAAATATGATTATTGTAGACCAAAAATAAATACTGATGGAATAATTGATATAAAAAACGGAAGACATCCTGTTATTGAGAGTTTTTTAAATTCATCAAATGAGTTTATTCCTAATGATTCAAATATAGGTCAAGAAAATAATTTAGTTCAAATTATAACAGGCCCAAATATGAGTGGAAAGTCTACATATATAAGACAACTAGCTTTAATAGTTATTTTAGCTCAGATTGGATCATTTGTTCCATCAGATAGTGCCAATATATCTATTGTAGATAGAATTTTTACAAGAATAGGAGCATATGATAATCTATATAAGGGTGAAAGTACCTTTATGGTAGAAATGAAAGAAGTTAATAACATTTTAAGACATGCAACAAAAAATAGCTTAATAATACTGGATGAAGTTGGTAGAGGAACCTCAACATTTGATGGACTTAGTCTTGCTTGGGCAATTATAGAGTATATTATAAAAAATATACATTCCAAAACACTATTTGCCACTCACTATCATGAACTGATTGACTTAGAACATACTTTTTCTTGTGTTAAGAACAAGCATATTCAAGTCATAGAAGATAAAGAAAATGATGAAATTGTATTTTTAAGAAAAATTTTGGATGGTGGGGCAAATAAAAGCTACGGGATTGCTGTTGCTAAATTAGCTGGTATTCCTATTGACGTAATCAATCGTTCAAAAATTATATTAGATAGTATTGAAAAAAAAGAGATAGAAATTGAAAAAGATATATCTGATAATATTAATAATGAAAGATTAGATATTAGTAAAAAAATAATTACTAATTTAAACAATATAAATATAGAAAAAATTAGTCCTATGGAGGCGTTTGTAATACTAAATGATTTAATTAATATTTCAAAAAGTGATAACAATTAGTTAGGAGAAATATATGTCTATTAAACTACTATCAGAAGATACAATTCAAAAAATTGCTGCTGGAGAAGTTGTTGAAAACCCATATTCTGTAATAAAAGAATTGGTTGAAAATTCAATTGATTCAGGAGCTACTTCAATCAAAGTTGAGATAAAAAATGCTGGAAAAAAAGAAATAATGATTTCAGATAATGGTTGTGGTATTGAAGAAAATGATATAGAACTTGCTTTTACTAAGCATGCAACGTCTAAACTAAATAATTTTGAAGATATTTATTCAATTTTATCTTATGGTTTTAGAGGAGAAGCATTAGCTAGTATATCAGCAATTTCAAAAGTAGACATTAATACTAGAACTAAGAATACAGAATATGGAATACACTGTTTTCTAGAAAATAATAAGATTATAAGAAAAAATAAAATTGGTATGAATCCTGGTACTACGATTTATATTAGAGATTTATTCTATAATGTACCTATTAGAAAAAAATTTTTAAAATCAGATGCTTATGAAAATTCTATTATTACTACTTTAATGAATTCATTTGCTTTATCAAATCAAAACATATCATTTAAGTTTATTAAAGATTCTAAAATTGTATTTGAGACTACGGGTAAAGATAAACTTATTGATAATATAAAATATATTTTTAAGGATGATTTGTATAAAAATTTAATAGCTGTTGATATAGATGATTCTGATTATAAAATATATGGATTTATATCAAATAATCATTTTTATAAAGGAAGTAGAAATTCACAATTTTTATTCGTTAATGGTAGATATATTTTTGATGAAAAGATAAGAAATATAATTGAAAAATCAATTTCTACATTAATACCAAAGGGAAAATTTCCTGTATTTATACTGTTTATCGAGGTGAAACCAAATTTAATTGATATTAATGTTCATCCAAATAAAAGAAAAATTAAGTTTATTTTTGAAGATAAACTTATAAATTTACTTAATAATAACATTACAGATATTGTATTAAATAATACATCAAGTGATTATATAAGGTTAAAAACAGAACAAGATGCTAAAGTTTTATATATAGAAAGTACTACTAACGTTAATTTTGACGAAAAAGAAAATGATATTGTAGAAACTATAGTTTATGATGAAGAATATAATAATGAAAGCTTTATAAATAATTTTTCTTATGAAGACTTGTTTAAAGTGAAAAATGATGGTATAAAAACAATTAATGAAAGTGATGATATTGAAAATTACATCATTGATGAAGTGAAATTAGATCAAATTCCTATAAAAGAACAAGTAAAAATAAGAGATGAAAAAGAAAACAATAAAAAAACGATATTGGACTATAAGGTAATAGGAAAAATATTTTCAAAATATATTCTTTTATCAGATAATGAAGAGTTTGTTATTGTAGACATTTTAAATTCAAAATTTAGACTAATATATGAAAAATTATTAAAAGATTACAATAATAGAAGTATAAACAAACAAATATTATTATTTCCAATAATTTTAGACTTAAATGAATATAAAATGAGTTTATTCGAGACAATAAAAGATAAACTAAATAATTTAGGTATAGAAGCTGATATTTTTGATGAATATTCTATTGCAATTAGAACTATGCCTAATGATTTATGTGATAATTTAGATAAAGAAGATATTAGAGCGATGTTTGATGAATTATTAATTAAAGATAATCAAATATTTGAAGAATTACTATATAAAATGATTTGTAAAAAGCGAATTAATTCTAATTTAACCGATTTTGAAGTTAATGAACTAATTTTACAATTATCCAAACTAAATTTAGATATAAACGTCTACGATAAGAAAGTACTAAGAAAAATTTCGAAAGAAGACTTTGAAAAAATATTTTTTAAGGATTAAATATGAATAAAAAACTAATATTAATTGTTGGACCCACTTCTGTTGGGAAGACTAAATTAAGTGTAGATATAGCAAAGGATTTTTTAGGAGAAATTATTTCTTGTGATTCGATGCAAATATATAAAGAATTTAATATTGGAACCGCAAAAGTTACTGATGAAGAAAAATGTGGGATAAACCATTATATGATTGACATACTAAATGGGGATGAAAAATTTAGTGTTTTTGATTATAAATTGATGGCTGAGAAATATATTGATAAAATATATAAAAATAATCATATACCAATATTTGTTGGTGGTACTGGACTATATTTGGATTCAATTTTATATGATTTTAAATTTACTGAAGCAGAAAAATCATGTGATCTTAGAAAACTTATTACTGAATTTTACGAAAAAAATGGTTCAGATTTGCTTTATGATTTACTATTATATCTAGACTATACATCTAAAGAAAAAATTCATAAAAATAACATTAAGAGAGTTATTAGAGCGATTGAAGTTTGTATATGTACTAATAAAGGATTTTCAAAGCAGTGTAATGATTTTGAAAATGATGGATTAAAATATGATTGTTTAATTATAGGATTATCTTTGAATAGAAAAAAATTGTATGAAAGAATTAATAAAAGAGTAGATTTGATGGTAAGAAATGGTCTAGTCAATGAGGTTACATCATTATATAAAAAGTATGGTAAGGATTCTCAACCATTTACTGCTATTGGTTATAAAGAATTTATACCTTATTTCAATAAAGAAATTAGTCTAGATATGTGTATTGAAAAGATAAAACAAAACTCTAGAAAATACGCTAAAAGGCAATATACTTGGTTTAATAGAAATAAGAATATTCATTGGATTGACGTTAATGATGGCTATGAAGATGTTTTTATAAAAAGTAAGTATTTAATAGAGAATTTTTTAACTGAAGGAGAAGCATAAATTGGAAAAATATTTAGATACTGATTTTAGTTTTGATTCTAAAATAATAAATTTTGTTAATAGATGTGACGAAGAAATCGCTAAAGAATTTGAACATTTATATAAAATAGAAGAATATAATCAGTTAAAGGTTTTAAATGCATTTAAAAAGCATAAATTATCAGCAACAGACTTTTCGTGGACTACTGGTTATGGCTATGGTGATTTTGGTAGAGAAAAATTAGAAAGAATATACTGTGATATTTTTAAAGCAGAGGATGCTATAGTAAGACAAGAAATAACTTGCGGTACTCATGCAATTTCATTAGCTCTACAAGGGACTTTGTTACCAGGGGATGAATTTATATATATTACTGGAACACCATATGATACTCTTTTAAAAGTAATTGGTTTAAGTGGGGATGAAAAAGGAACTTTATTTGATTATGGAATTAAATATGATAAGGTTGACTTAGTTAATAATACAATAGATATTGATACTGTTTTATCTAAAATTAATTCAAAAACGAAACTTTTAGCTATACAAAGGTCTCCAGGGTATAGTAGCAGAAAATGTATATCTATATCTGAATTAGAAATAGCCATTAAGAAAATAAAAGAGAAATTTCCCAAATTAATTATAATGGTTGACAATTGTTACTGTGAATTTGTAGAAACTAGAGAACCTATTGAAGTTGGAGCAGATATTGTAGTGGGTTCATTGTTGAAAAATTTAGGTGCAGGTATAACTCTAAATGGGGGATATATTGCTTCAAATTCGTCAGATTTAATAGAATCTATATCTAATAGATTGACTTCTCCTGGTCTTGGTAAACATGTTGGAGTTAGTTTTGGAACAACTAGGGCAATTATTCAAGGTTTATATTTTGCTCCCCATATTGTAAATGAAGCAATTAAAAGTGCTAAACTATTTTCTTATGCATTTGAAAAATTAGGATATGACACAATTCCTAAATATAACGATAACAGAAGTGACATTATACAAGTAATAACTTTAAAAGATGAAAATAAAGTTATCGATTTTTGCAGAGCAATTCAAGAATATTGTTGTGTAGATAGCCATGTAACTCCATATCCATGGGAAATGCCTGGATATTCAGACAAAATAATAATGGCATCAGGTAGTTTTATTGATGGGTCAAGTATTGAATTGAGTGCTGATGGTCCTTTAAGAGAGCCATTTAATGTATATTATCAAGGTGGACTTAATTATTATCAAGCAAAGATTGCATTAATTAATGTTTTAAATACTTTTAATAGTAAAAAATATATATCTATTTAATATATAAATAATTAGATAAATTTAGTTATATTATTGAAAAATGTGGTATAATAATTATAGTTTTATGCTTTACGGAATAAGAAATAAATTTAGTATTATATAGTATTTTACTTAATTTATAATTTTTTAACTAAATAAATAGTCTTTTAATTGATTGGAGTGAAGAATTTGAAATGTTTATCTAAAGAAAAAATAAACATTGTAATGGAAAAATTAGAAAATTTATATCCTGATGCAAAACCAGAGTTAAATTTTTCTAATAGTTTTGAACTATTAATAGCGACTATTTTGTCTGCACAATGCACAGATGTTAGAGTTAATAAAGTTACTAAAGAGTTATTTAAAGTTTTTAAAACCCCTGAGGACTTTTTGAGTCTAACAATTGATGATTTATCTAAATATATACATAGTTGTGGTTTTTATAACTCAAAAAGTAAGAATATATTAGAAACATGTAGAATTTTAGTTGATAAATATGAATCTAAAGTTCCAAATGATATGGATTCTTTAACAAAATTACCAGGAGTTGGAAGAAAAACTGCAAATGTTGTAAGGTCTTGTGCTTTTAATATTCCATCTTTAGCCGTAGATACTCATGTATTTAGAGTTACTAATAGAATTGGAATAATTCAAGAAGATAATGTGTTAGACTCAGAATTTTCATTAATGAAAAAGTTAAAAAAAAGTTCGTGGAATAAAGCGCATCATTTATTTATTTTTCATGGTAGAAGATTATGTAAATCAAGAAAACCAAGTTGTGAAAAGTGTATTATTAACACTGAATGTTTATATTATAAAAATTTATAGGAGGATTAATGAGAAAATATCTAAAAGTATCTGGTATTGTTACAGCAGTACTAGCAGTAGTAATTATTTGTTTTATTAGTGGTTATTTTCTATTTTTTAGAAAACCATTAAGTAGTGCATCTGGTGAGACTAAAAATTTGAATAAAGAAGAACTTTTGGCATATGATAAATTTTTTGAAGGAATATATATAAATGGAATTGACTTAAAAGATTTAACAAAAGAAGAAGCTATAAAAAAAGTAAAGGATAGTATAAATATAGGCGATGATATTATACTAAGATTTAATGATTATACAAAAAAAATAGCACTTAAAGATATAAATTTTTCATATAATTACGAAGATGTAATTAATGAAGCATTTAATATTGGAAGACAAGGAACAGATGATGAAAGGATAAATACATTAAAAGAATTATTGAAAAATCCTAGAAAATTTGAACTCAAAACTACTTTTGATGCTACTAAATTAAATGAAATAATAAAAGAAATCTCAGAAAAATTAAACTCCGATCCTGTAGACGAGAAATTTGGCTTTGTATCAGAAAAAATATCTGTTATTGATGGAAAAACTGGAATTAAGGTTGATGAAGATAAAATACTAGATATTTTTAAAAATGTACCATCAAGTTCTAACATTGAAATTCCAATAATTTCAACAGATTATAAAAGAATAGATAAAAATTTGTTATCATCAATAAAAGGAGTTATAGGAGAGTCAACTACTAAATTCGATAATCAGCCTAATAGAAATACAAATATAAAAATTTCTGCTGATAAAGTAAATGAATATGTTGTAAATCCTGGTGAAACTTTTTCTTTTTCAAAAGTTATTGGAGAAGTAACAAAAAGTGCAGGTTACAAACCAGCTGGAACATTTCTTAATAATAAAATTGTTGATTCAATTGGTGGTGGAATTTGTCAAGTTACATCTACATTATATCAAGCTTTAGTAAAAGCGGATTTAAAAATTGTTGAAAGAAATCAACATTCTATGAGAGTTCCATACTGTACTATAGGATTAGACGCTATGTATTATGAAGGTCAAAGTGATTTAAAATTTCAAAATACTTTTGATTTTCCAGTAGTTATAACAAGTTATGTATCAAATGGAGAATTAACTTTTAAAATTTTAGGAGATACAGATAAGAAAAATTATAACATTAAATTATTTACAACTGACGTCTCTACAATTAGAATGCCAGTAGAAGAAATACCAGATCCAACTTTACCTGAAGGTAAAAAGGTTGTAGTTGAAAAAGGATTCCCAGGATATAGAGGTACCTCATACAAGCAAAAAGATGGGGAAAGTCCTGTCTTATTAAATAGTGACTATTATCAACCAAAAAAACAAATAGTAAAAGTTGGTACAAAAAAGGCAACTACTGAAGAACCAGCAAAAAATGAAAAAGATAAGGATAAGGAAAAAGATAAAGATAAAGGTAATAAAAATGATTAATATATAGATATTTTTAATATAATATGTTATAATATCTTTTGAATTATTTATAAAATTAGGAGGAAAATTAATGATATCAGCTGGAGATTTTAGAAAAGGTACAACATTCGAAATGGATGGAGATGTTTACCAAATTATAGATTTTCAACATGTAAAACCTGGAAAAGGTGCTGCATTTGTAAGGACAAAAATTAAATCTGTAAAAAATGGTGGGTCAAGAGAAATGACTTTTAACCCTAATGATAAATATGAAATTGCCAAGATCGAAACTAAAGAAATGCAATACTTATATTCAGATGGTGAACTATATTACTTTATGGATACAGAAACTTATGAACAGTTACCATTAAATTTTGATGTTGTTGAAGATGCGCTTTTATATTTAAGAGAGAATGATAATGCGACTATAAGATTCCATGATGGAAAGGCGTTTCAAGTTAATGCTCCAAACTTTGTTGAATTAGAAGTTGTTGAAACTGAACCAGGTGTTAAAGGTGATTCTGCAACAGGTGCTAATAAGCCTGCTAAAGTTGAAACTGGTGCAGTTGTAACTGTTCCGTTGTTTATTAATAATGGTGACAAAATCAAAATTGATACGAGAACAAATGAATATTTATCTAGAGTTTAGTATTAAAAAAGACAAGTTATAAAAACTTGTCTTTTATTTTACTTACTAATAATTAAATCTTTAATTTTGAAATTGGATTTTTTGATATACCTTTTTTTATATCATCATCATCTAGATGAGTATATATTTGTGTTGTTGCAACGCTTGTATGCCCTAAAATGCTTTGAATAGTTCTAATATCCACATCTCCATATTTGTACATCAAAGTTGCTGCAGTATGTCTAAGTTTGTGTGGAGTGTAAATTTTAGGATCTAATCCTGCTAAAAGTATATATTTTTTTAATCTTAGTTGAATTGATCTATTTGATATTCTTTTTTTATGAGAACTAATAAATAGGGCAGTTGTATAGTTTGTTATAGGTCTTAATTGTAAATAACTTCTTATTGCATATAGACAATTTTCATTTAAAAAAACTGTTCTTTCTTTATTTCCTTTTCCAATAACACTCAATTTATCATCTTTAATAGACTCGATATTTATACCCGTTAATTCTGAAATTCTAAGTCCACATGTTAGAAAGATTAAAATAATACATAAATCTCTAGTTCTGTTAAATTCATTTTCTTCTAATTTAATAGCGTTTATTACTTTTTCTGACTCGGATAATGTTAAATAAACAGGGTTTCTTTTTTGTAATTTTGGTAATTCTAATTTTTCAGAAGGATTTTTATCTATTAGTTCAACAGTATTATGCAAATACTTAAACCAAGATTTTATAGCAGAAATCTTTCTAGCTTTTGTTTTAGTAGAATCATTATAATTAGAATCACAGAAGGATATATATGCATGTAAATCGGTGATATCAATATCTAAAATATCTCTTTTATTTATGGATATAATGGAAACGTCATTAATATCTGAGTTTAAATTATATCCAAATAATTTTTTTCTCATTATAATAAATTTTAAAAATCTTTTTAAGTCGTAATAATATTCTTTAACTGTTAATTTAGAACGACCTTTAATAGTTAATAAATAATTTAGATAGTCATCTAAAATTACAGGACAATCATCGAAATGAATCATTTATTTTCTCCTAATAAAATTTAAATATTTTTCGCAAAACTATAATTTTGCGAAAATAAAAAAAGCTAAAATAAAGAAGAGATTGTTATTTAACCTCTACTCTATTTATATATAGATTATATTATATTTTTAATTATTAGTCAAGATTTTTTAACTAAAAATCTAACTCTTCCTTATACAGTTCTTTCAAATAAAATACATCATTCATTATAGAGTTATCTATATCTTCATACAACAGTAACTTATCTATGTCATCCTTTGCATTTTTAAATTTTTTTAATTTTAACTCTATTACTATCTTATTAAAGAGCAATTTTTCATCATCAATATATACAGATAGTCCTTTTTCGAAAATTTTAAGCGATTTTTCAATTTTATTCGACTTGTAATATAATAACCCTAATTCTAAAAAAATATTTAAAAAATCGGCATTTAAATCCAATGCTTTTTCATAATAGTAAATAGATTTATCAATTTCATTTAATTTATTATAAATATATCCAATCCAATAGAGATCTTCCTTATCAAGATTTAATTTATCTATGGAATCTAAAATTTTATAACAATCATTATACTTAAATCTATCAACTAGTTGTAATAATTCTTCAATTTTGATTTTATTACTAATTTCTTCAATTTTGTTATTGATAATATTATCAATTTTGAAATTAGTGTTAGTAATAGATTTCTTATAATATAAACTTGCTTTTATATAAAATTTTTCCTTAACGTATAAATCACCATATAACATATTAATTAATGAATCATTTTCAATATTTCTACTTAAATCTGATAATAATATTTTTATTTCGTTTAAAAACATATTTTGATAAGTATTATCATAATCTATTATTGATAATAAGAATCTAACATAAATTTTTCTTATAAAATCATCATATATCTCTAAATTTAGCAGTCCTCTTATAATTAATAAGTTGTATATAATACTATCCAAATTATTGCTATTAAATCCAATTTTAGATTTAACAAATTCTAATAAGTTAATGTTTTTTGATTTGATAAAATTATTAAGTACTGTTATATTACTAAATTTAGAATCAATACCATTTAATAATAAAATCCCTTCAAAAAAATATTCTAAATTAATATTTTCATTAAAATTATTATTCTTAATATTGTCTATTAAAACATTAGAGTTAATTGGAATATCAATATTTTCATATATTTTACCGTTAATATCTATTTTTTTTACTGTTAGAAAATATATTCTCTCAGAAAATTTAATAAAATAATTGTATAAATTATCCATAGTCACCTACATTTTTTTGGGTGTATCCATACCTAGAAGACCTAAACCTATTTCTATTAATATCCTTGAACAATAAGTAAGTACTAAACGAAACTCTTTAATATTCTCTTCTTGATTATTTATAGGACAAGAATTATAAAACTTATTAAACAACTTTGCTACTTCAGTTATATACCTAGCAAGTATAGAAGGCTCATATTTTTTTGCAGAATCTAATAATATATCTTCAAATTTATATATAGACTTTACCAAAGCTAATTCATCCACATTCATTTCGTAATTAGAAAATTTCGAAATATCAATATTATTAATTTTTGAGTAAAAATCATTTTTTTCTAAAATACTATAGGCTCTTGCAGCTGAATATTGAACATACGGGCCAGTTTCTCCTTCAAAATTAAGAACATTATTCCAGTCAAAAGAATAATCTTTAATTCTTGTATTAAATAATTCTTGGAATATTACAGCTCCAATACCAACTTCTTTAGCAACAATTTCTTTATTTTCTAATGTATTATTTCTTTCGTTTATAATTTCTAATGTTTTTTCTACACTCTTTTCTAGTACGTCATTTAAGAATATTACATTACCTTCCCTTGTACTAAGTTTTGCAGAAGTTCCTAAAAAATCATCTTTTACACTTACCATTCCAAAGGATACATGTATACAATCATTAGCCCATTCATATCCCATTTCTTTAAGAACAGCGATTAATTGTTCAAAATGTAATTTTTGTTGAGTTGCAACAACATAAATATTTTTACTAAAATTATAATCTTTTTTTCTTGTTAAAGCGGTTGCTATATCTCTTGTGATATATGTACTTGAAGAATTACTCTTTAAAATTAAAGCTGGTGGTAGGTTATATTTATCTAGATTTACTATTTTACATCCATCACTTTCAGTTAATAAGTTTTTCTCTTCAAGTTCTTTAACAACATCATTAATAAATTGAGAGTGATATGCCTCACCTCTATAGGAATCAAATTCAACTTTTAATTTATCATATACTTTTTGAAATTCCAATAAACTTATATCTTTAAACCAATTCCAAAGCTTGACAGATTCTTCATCACCATTTTCTAGTCTATTAAAATAATTTCTAGCAGTTTCTAACATATTTTCATCTGTCTTGCATAGATTATTGAAGTCAACGTATAATTTTAGTAATTGATTAATAGGATCTGCATTAATTTGATCATCATTTCCCCATAACTTATATGCTGCAATTATTTTACCAAATTGAGTTCCATAATCTCCAAGATGGTTTACTCCAATTGTATTATAGCCTAAAAATTTATAAATATTCTTTATAACATTTCCTATTAGGGTACTTCTAATATGACCAATATGAAATGGCTTAGCTATATTAGTTGATGAATAGTCAATGACAATAGTTTTGTCTAAATTATTTTTTGAAGAACCATAATCATATTTCCTTAAAATCATTTCAGAAATAACGTTACTAAAGTATTCTGTTGGTTTTATAAAAAAATTAATATATGGTCCAACATTGCTTATTTTAAAGAAAACACTATCTTCAATATTGATTCTATTAACTAATTCTTGTGCTATAATATTTGGTGCCTTTCTTAGCTCTTTTGATAATTTAAAACAAGGAAAAGAATAGTCTCCCATTTCTGGATTTGGGGGAGTTTCTATTAATTCTTTAATTTCATCTTTACTTAAATTTATATCTAAGTTAAAAATAGTATCTACTACTATATCTTTAAATTTTATCATAATTTACTCCTATTTTAATTTTACAACTGTAGCACCATCGCCACCTTCATTTAACTTTCCAAAGCTAAATGATTTAACTAATTTATGTTTTTTTAAGAAATCTGTTATGTTATTTCTTAAAATACCAGTTCCTTTTCCATGAACTATTGTTACCTCATTTAAATTTGCAATGAAAGAATCATCTAAAAATTTATCAATTTCATAGATTGCATCTTCTGTATTATAACCTCTAACATCAATCTTGTTACTATACAATTTATCACTTTTTATAAATGTAGATTTTGAATAAGAAGTTTTCTCTTTAGATTTATCAATAATATTTTCTATTCTTATAATATCATTTATACTAGCGTTTACTTTTAAAATTCCTATTTTAACCTGAACATTTCCGTTTTTATCAGGTAAAGTTTGAATAAAACCATTTTCATTTAAACTTAGAACTTTAACTTCTTCTCCTAACATTAAAGGTTCATTAGATATATTAGAATTAATATCATTTTTAATAGATTTATTATGATTTATTTTTTCAATTTTCTCCAATATTTCTTCTGAAATTTTCTTTAATTTGTGAGATTGTTCTTTTGATCTAGCTTTATTTATATGATTAATAGTTTCTCTACAGAATTTATCAGTTTCATTAATAGAATTTTCAATATATTCTTCTAATTTTTTTATTCTTTTTTCTTTTTGACTATTAAATTTTTCAAGTTTATTTTCGTATTCTTGCTTAATTTTTTTATTAAAATTTAATAATTCTCTTTGTTCTATAATAAGCTCTTCATATTCTTTACGTCTATTATCAATATTACTAACTAATTTATCAAAAGATAAATCATTATTAGAAATAAATTTTTTTGCATTAATTATAAAGCTATCATCAAGCCCTAATTTTTTTGAAATTTCAAATGCATTTGATTTTCCAGAAATTCCAATTATTAATTTATAAGTAGGCTCTAATTTTTCTACATTAAATTCCATTGCTCCATTTTGAACATTTTCAGTTGACATAGCATACATTTTTAATTGACTATAATGTGTTGTTGCTATTGTCCTGATATTTTTTTCTAAGAAATAATTTAATATAGAAATAGATAGACCTGATCCTTCCTCTGGATCTGTTCCTGATCCTAGTTCATCAAAAAGAATTAGAGAATTAGTCTTAGCGTTATTTATTATATCTATTATATTTTTCATATGGGAAGAGAAAGTACTTAAAGATTGTTCAATACTTTGTTCATCTCCTATATCTGCAAATATCTCATCAAAAATAGCTACTTCAGAATTATCAAAACAAGGAATCATTAAGCCAAATTGTGTCATTAATGTTAAAATACCAACAGTTTTTAAAGTAACAGTTTTTCCACCGGTATTAGGTCCAGTAATTACTAAAGTGTTGAAACTATTTCCAAGAGATATATCAATAGGAACAACCTTATCTTTATCGATAAGAGGATGTTTTGCTGACTTTAAAGAAATAATACCATTATCATTAATAATCGGCTTTATAGCTTCCATATCATATGCTAATTTACCTCTAGCAAAAATAAAATCAATGCTTGAAATAATTGATAAATTAGTAATTAATTGTGGTAGAATTTCATAAATTCTCTTTGAAAATTCTCTTAAAATTCTTTCGATTTCTTTTTCTTCTTCTATTTCTAATTTTTTTAAATCATTATTTAAGTCAATTACAAACATTGGTTCTATGAAGACTGTTTGACCTGATGAAGATTGATCATGAACAATACCTTTAAAAGAATTTTTAAATTCACTTCTAACTGGTACTACATATCTACCATCTCTTAATGTATATATATTATCCATTAATTTATCTGATGTTGAAATTAGTTGATTTAATCTATCTCTAATTAAGTCATTTTTGGACTTAATCATCCTTCTAACTCTTTTTAATTCATGACTTGCTTCATCTGAAATTTCTTCAGCTGAAATTATAGAAACTTCTAAATCTCTTTCTAATTGAGCATAAATATTTAATGAATTTAACAAGGAATAAATATTATTATACTCTATTGATTCTTCTTCTGTAATTATATTCTTTAAAGACTTTGATGTATTAAGAAGTTTCCAAACTTCTAGAAGTTTTTTTGGTAATAAAAAGTGACCTAGCTCAATAAGTTTAAAGTCTTCATCTAAGTTATCTATATTAGAAATACCTGGTAACCTATGTTTTATAATAAATCTATAAGCTTCATCAGTTTCATCTAATAATTTTTGAACTTCTGATAATTCTTTAGAAATATGCGAATTTTTTATAACATTTTTTCCTATTATACTTTGAGAACGATCTAATAACATATTTATAATTTTATAAAATTCTAAAGTTTTAAGTACTTTATTATTCATTATTATTCATTATCTCCATTTTTTTTATTTTGTTAATATATTCATTCTTTAATTTTAGAATTTCATTTTGTAATTCTATTATTATTTCATTTTTTTGTTTTAATTGATAAAAATGTTCGTAAGATAATTTTTCTAAATTTTCATATCTTTTTTCAACGGAACTTATTGTTTTCGTTAATATATTATTTTTATCATTTAATTCATTAATTGTTTCTTTTAATTCTTCATTTTCTTTTTCTATTTTTTGATTATTCTTTAAGAATTCTTCTTGTTTTTTTATAGGAAATTCACTATCTTCACTTAATAAGTTAATCTCTTTCTTTAAATCAAAATAATCACTTGAGATGTTTAAAGCAACTAAAGTAGCAGCCATAGTAGAATTTAATAAGTAGTTGTGAGATGTAATTTTTTTTATTTCCTCATCAACAAAATTTGCAATCTCTTCTACTTCAGCTCTAGTTTTTTTACCAATAATTGTATAAACAGTCCCCGCGATATTAACTTTAATCTTGTTAGTATCCATAATATTCTCCTAATTAAAATCTTAAATAAGCACCTAATTTGTCTTTTAAATCTTTAAGTATACAGTCAATTATACTATTTATATCTTCATCAACTAAAGTTTTATCCTTAGATTGGAAAGTTAATTTATATGCCATTGATTTTTTTCCTTCATCAATTTGATTTCCAGTATAGATATCAAATAGTTCAACATTTTTTAATAAATCATTTGAATTATTTCTTATTATTTTCTCAACAGTACCACTATCAGTTGTTTTATCAACTATTATAGCCAAATCTCTTTTAACTGCAGGATATTTGATTAAAGGTTCATAAATTTTTATTAAACTTGATTTTTCTCTTAGCTTTTCTATATCAATTTCGCAAGCAAAAATATTTTTTTTAATTGAAAAATTTTTACAAACTTCATATGATACTTGACCTATTTCTCCAAGTTTTTCACCATCTACTAATATATCTGCACAAACTCCAGGGTGAAAATATTCTATTGCACTATTCTTTACAAATTCAAAGTTTTTTATATTTAAACTATTGAATAAATTAAATATAATATCTTTAATATAGTAAAAATCATATTTTCCGTAAGAACCTATAACAATTTTTTTCATTTCTAATGGAACTTTTTCACCGTTAATAGCGTGGAAAGTATTACCTAATTCATAAATTAGCAAATCTTCATTTTTATAATTTAAATTTTTTGATAAAACGTCAAAAATATTTGGTAGTAAAGACTTTCTCATTATGCTAAATTCTTCACCTAATGGGTTTAAAATTTTAACTGTATTATTAGTATCCATTTTTGACTTAGAAATTATATTTCCACCAATAAATGAATAAGTAGTAATTTCATATAATCCTAAATTTAATAAAATACTTTTTACTTTATCTTCAAAAACTCTCTTCTTGCTTTTTCTACCTATTGTATTTGGCCCTAAAATAGGCGTAGGATTAAGATTAGAATAGCCATATAGTCTACCTATTTCTTCAACAATATCTTCTTTAATTGACAAATCTGTTCTAAAATAAGGTATATAACAAATAATGATATTATTCTTTTCTTCAGTTTTAATTTCTAATAAATTTAAGTAATTAATAATCTCTGAATTATCTATTTCGACTCCTAATAATCTCTTTACTAAAATCGGATCAAATTCAATAATTGTTTCATTGTTTAATGCGTTTTTTACATCAGATACAGATTGAATTTCGCATTTAACATATTTTTCAAGTAAATATAAAAATCTAGATAGTACATTCAAAGTATGTTCAGATGTTAAACCTTTTTCATATCTAATTGAAGCTTCAGATTTTAAACCTAATTTTTTTGAAGTAGATTTGATTGATTTTTTTGTAAAATAAGCAGACTCAATTAGTATGTTTTTTGTATTAGAATCTATTTCAGAATTTTTTAGCCCCATTACACCAGCTATTGCAATAGGTTTAACATCATCACAAATGAGCATATCATCACAGGATAGTACTCTTTCAACGTCATCTAAAGTAACAACTTTTTCTCCTTCAAAAGCATTTCTTATTGTAATATTTCCTTCTAATTTATCTAAATCAAATGCATGAAGCGGTTGACCTAATTCAAGCATTACAAAATTTGTTAAATCTACTATATTATTAATTGGTCTAATACCTGAGTTTAATAAATAATTTTGAATCTTTCTATTTGATTCTTCAATTATTACATTTCTTATTATACTAGCTGAATATCTTTGACAATTTTCGCTATTTATATTAATACTAAGTTTAATATTAATAAGATCTGTTAAATTTTTAAAGTTGATTTTATTTAATTTCTTATTAAAACTAGCAGCTATTTCTCTTGCCATACCAACAATAGATAAGCAATCGGGTCTATTAGGCGTAATTTCAAATTCAACAACAGTATCATTTAAGTCTAAAACTTCTCTAATATCAGAGCCTAAAATTAAATTATCATCAAAAATTCTTAATACTCCATCTTTATATTCTTTAGGGATTACTGAGTCAGGATAACCTAATTCTTTATAGCTACAGAACATTCCTTGAGAAAGTTCTCCTACTAATTTTGCTTCTTTAATTTTTGTATTATCTGCTAGTGTTGAGTTTACCTTTGCAACAGGAACATAATCAAATTGTTTTAAATTTTGAGCAGCAGTTACAATTTGTACAATTTCATCTCCAATATCAACTTTCGTAATCCATAGTTTATTAGAGTTTTCATGTCTATAAATATCTATAATTCTACCTACAACAATATTACTTATATTTGTACCTAGTTTTGCAATAGATTCAACATGAGATCCTGTTAAAGTAACTTTATCACATATATCCATAATATCATTATCTATATCAATATATTCTTTTGCCCAGTTAATTGGTAATAACATATAAGCCCCCTTAAAATTGTTCTAAAAATCTTTTATCATTATCATATAAAAGTCTAATATTATTAATTTTATGTTTAACCATTGTAATTCTATCAATTCCCATGCCAAAAGCAAATCCAGAATATTTTTTAGAATCAATTCCACATGCTTCTAATACATTAGGGTGAACCATTCCACATCCTAGTAATTCCATACTCCAACCAGTTCCATTACATACTTTACATCCTTTACCTTTACAATTAAAGCATGATACATCTACTTCTGCGCTAGGTTCAGTAAATGGAAAATAATGCGGTCTATATCTAGTTTGCATATCTTCCCCAAAAAATTCTTTAATAAAAGTATTAAGTGTTTCAATTAAATTACTCATATTTATATTTTCATCTACTACAAGTCCTTCAATTTGATGAAACATCGGAGAATGAGTATCATCTACCTCATCAAATCTAAATGTTCTTCCGGCAGAAACCATTTTAATAGGTGGTTTTGTTGATAACATAGTTCTAATTTGAACAGGGGAAGTGTGAGTTCTTAATAATAAATCTTTATCAATATAAAATGTATCTGACATCTCTCTTGAAGGATGATCCATTGGAGAGTTTAATTTGTCAAAATTATTTTCTACCGTTTCGATTTCTGGTCCATCAATAATAGAAAAACCCATAGAAATAAAAAAGTTTTCAAGCTCTTCCATTGTTTGGTTAAGAGGATGTCTATGACCCATATCTATAAATTTTTTGTTGATTGTCACATCTATAGTTTCTTGATTAATTCTTTTTTCAAGTTCTTTTTTATTGAAAAATTCTATTTTATCATTAATCTTATTTTCAATTTCTGTTTTAGTTTGATTAATAAGTTCCCCAATTTTTGGTCTTTCTTCTTTTGAAACATTTGCCATATTTCTTAAAATACTTGTAAATTCACCTTTTTTACCCAAATATTTTATTCTAATTTCTTCTAATGTATTTTTATCAGAATCTTTTATTTCACTTAAAATTTTTTCTTTTAAATTACTAATTAATTCTCTCATGTCTTTCTCCTATTTAAGATTATATTTTTTTATAATAGTAGCCTTCTCCCCACTTAGTTTGAATATATGTTACATCACCTTTATTAATTTTTTCACGTAATCTTCGGATATGTACATCTATTTTTCTATAGTCGCTAACATGTTCTTCTTTCCATACTATTTTTGCTATATCTTCTCTACTAAATATTTTTTCTGGGTTAATAGCCATTATATACAAAATATCGAACTCTTTTCCAGTTAAATCTACTTCTTCACCTTTTAGCTTTACTGTCCTTCCAACAATATTAAACTCTAAATCATCAGCAAATATTAAATTATCTATATCTGTTCTCCTTTGACCAAATCTTCTCATTATTGCACGAATCCTTGCTTTTAATTCAAGAATATTAAATGGATAAATTAAGTAATCATCAGCACCATACTCAAAAATTAAAATTTTTTGCATATCATCTTTTAATGTTGTTGTTATGATTGTTGGTACATCACAAAATTCATTTAATTTTCTTTTCAAATCTAACCCAGTACCATCTTTAAAATTCATATCCATGATTATAATGTCAAAATTTTTCTGATCAGCCAAAATTATAGTATCTTCAATATTATTGGCTGTTGTAATTTCATAATTTTCATCTTCTAACATTGAGTACATCAAGTCATTAATTTGTGAATCAATAGGTAAAGCCATTAATATTTTTAATTTCATAAAACAACTCCTATTTTACTAATATTCTCTCGTTATCTTTTCTTAAAGTTATTTTTTCTTTATCTAAGAATTCAAGTAATTCCATTGTTGATTTTCTGTTTGAATTAAGTAAATCTCTAGCATCTGAAACGGAAATCGATCCATTATTTACAATAAATTCTTTTATCTTATTTACAGCTAAATCATAGTTTGTTTTTAGCATATAACCAGAGTCTAATTTTATTACCTCTTTATTACTTATTAAATATAAAATTAGTTCTTTAAAGTGTTCTATAGATATATCAATTTTAAAATCTTCAAAATTGATTATAGAAAACTTATCAGAATTGAATGTATTCTTTATAGATTCAATTCTTTTATAATCTAAGTCATCAAGTGAAATTTTAAAATCTAATAAAGAAACATATTCATCGGATACATTAAATTTATCAGATATTAAATAGTTTATAAATTCATTTTTTATTTTACCATTTAGTGTATCAAAAAACTTAGATTTCAAAGTTTCTTTAGATACACCTATTCTCTTTGGAAATTTCTTATGAAATTCTCCAATAAATAAAGTAATTTTATTAATTAAATTATTCATAAAATTTTTAGAAATAATTAATCTATCCGGACCATTTCCAAAAGAAATAATTTCTTTTTCTGAAATTAAATCATTAATAAGATTTGTGATATTTTCAGAAGAATCAGAAAATAAACTATAATAATTTTTTTCGGAGTAAAAATTATTACTAAATCTATCTATATAATTATAAATATACTCCTTAAAGGTACAATTATCAAGTTGTTTAATTTTATCAATATCATTAGAATTATATCTTTTTTTCTTAGTAGCGTTAGAGTCAATAATATACCCTCCACCTATAGTATATAGAGGAGAAAAAAGTCTAAGGATGAACTTATCATTTCTTTTACTTATTATCGGCTCTTCTAATCTTAATTGAATTATATATTCTTTATTAGATTCTAATTCCTCGTCTTCTAATAAAATTGCTCTACATAAAACCTCATTTGATCCTATATATAGATGAAATCTAGTTCTATTAGTTATTGCAAAAGGCAAATTTACAGTTTTCAATTTAATATCTATAATACTACTTTCAGTAAAAGTATTATTTGGAACCAATACAGAGCCTTTTGGGACGTCTTCTTTTTTTACATTTGCTAAATTTATAGCAACACGTTGTCCTGCAAAAGCTGCATTAACATTACTATCATGAACTTGTAAATTTCTAACTTTTGTTAATTTGTTTTCAGGATAAATTAAAAGTTCATCATCTATTTTTAAAGTTCCTGAAATTAAGGTTCCTGTAACTACAGTACCAAATCCAGTAATTGAAAAAGATCTATCTACATATAGTCTTGGATTTGAATTTAAATCTTTTTCGGGTAAAGTATCAACAATTCTAATTATTTCGTTTTTTAAAATATCAATACCTGTTTTTTCAGTTGAGGATATTTCAATTATTCTTGCATCTTCTAAGAAAGTTCCTTTAACTTCGTCAGAAATATCCAATTTAACAAGTTCAATCCAATCTTTATCTACTAAATCACACTTTGTTAACGCGATTATACCATTTTTTATTCCGATTAAATTTAAAATATCTAAATGTTCTTTTGTTTGTGCCATGATTCCTTCATCAGCAGCTACTACTAATATGATAATATCCATACCACAAACACCAGAAAGCATATTTTTTATAAATTTTTCATGTCCAGGAACATCAATAATACCAACCCTCAAATCATCATTTAAGTCAAAATGAGTAAAACCTAGCTCGATTGATATTCCCCTACTTTGTTCTTCTTTTAGTCTATCAGTATTTCTGCCAGTTATTGCTTTAATTAATGTTGTTTTTCCATGATCAATATGACCAGCAGTTCCAACGATAATATTTTTTTTATTATCCATACTATTCTCCTATTAAAGATTCAATTGCTTCTTTAATTATATAAAATTCATTCTCAAAAATTGTTCTAACATCTAAAATTAAGTTACCTTTATAAATTCTAGCAATAATTGGAATTTTATAACCTCTTAGTTTTTGTTCCAATTCATTTTCTGTATAAGATTTAGATATTATTTTTATTGCTTTTGAAGGTAATTTTTGAGTTGGTAGTGAACCTGCACCAACTTCTGAATTAATATTAATAATTTCAAATTCAAATTCTGAACTTTTACTAATATATTCAATTAGTTTTTCTGCTTTTTCATTAAGTTTTTCTATACTTATAGTTAGCATATTTAAAGTGGGTATCTTTGATACCGCAACTTCTTCATCAATATAGTAAGAAAACACAGATTCTAGTGCAGAAAGAGTAAATTTATCTACTCTTAATGCTCTTGTTAACTGGTTCTTTTTCATTTTTTGAATATATTCTTTTTTTCCAACAATAATACCAGCCTGTACTCCACCTAGAAGTTTATCACCACTAAAACTTACAATATCTACCCCATTTTTGATGCATTCTTGAACTGTAGGTTCATGACATAACCCATATTTAGATAAATCTATTAAAACTCCTGAACCTAAATCTTCTATTATTGGAATATTATATTTTTCTTTCAATTCATTTAACTCAAAAGAAGATACCGATTCAGTAAAGCCTAAGATTTTAAAATTGCTTTGATGAACTTTAAAGAATGCTGATGTATTTTCATCTATTGCATTTTCATAATCACTAAGATGTGTTTTATTTGTAGTTCCAATCTCTTTAAGTTCAGCTCCACTTTCTCTACATACATCAGGTATTCTAAATGATCCACCTATTTCAACTAATTCACTTCTACTAGTAATTACATTCTTTCCTTTTGCCATTGTAGATAAAATTAACATTACAGCCGCAGCATTATTATTTACAACAATGCAGTCTTCTGCTCCAGTAATTTTCTTAATAATATTTGTTAAATGAGAATATCTAGAGCCTCTTTCACCTTTTTCTAAATCATATTCAAGATTGGAGTATCCGATTGATACATTCTTAATATTTTCGAATATTTCCTCATTTAATACAGATCTTCCTAGATTCGTATGAATAACTACACCAGAAGCATTAATTACTTTTCTTAAATTTAATATATTTTTATTATATACATTTTTCTCAATACTACTTACTAAATTTTTAATATAATTAGTTATTGAATTTTCGTCATAACCACTTGAAATTTTATTTCTAATATTATCTAGCTCTTCATGGATCGACTCCATAACTAAATTTTTAGAATTACTTTTTAATAGTTTATTAATTACATCATTTTCTAAAAGTTGATCAACTTTAGGTATCATTTTGTACAAATTCATAAATATCTCCATTATTTAATAGTCAAATATTTTTCAGATTTTTCTACTACTCTTCCTATTACAGCAAATCTAGTAGGTATTTCCTTCAATTTTTCTAATATATCTTCTACTTCATTTTCAGGAACAGTTATAAGTAATCCACCTGAAGTTTCTGGATTAAACATTACATTTAGTAAAGATTCATCGATTTCATTTTCTAAAATATAGTTATTTCCAACAAATTTTTTATTATCATAGCATCCTTTAGGAATTAATCCCATATTTGCATAATCTAAGGCGCCATTTAAAATAGGCATATTAGAACTATCTAGTTCAAATGTAGTATTTGATCCCTTTGCCATTTCGTAACAGTGTCCCATTAAACCAAATCCTGTTATATCTGTACATGAATTTATTGTATTATTTTCTACTGCTCTTTTTGCATATTTATTTAGTGTTTCCATTGTATGAGTTGCATCTGCTATTTCTTCGCTTGTTGCTATTCCACCCTTTATAGCTGTATTTATAACACCAAGTCCAATAGGTTTAGTTATAATCAGAACATCACCTACTCTAGCAGATGAATTTTTCCAAACCTTTTTAGGATGAACAAAACCGGAAACACTTAATCCATATTTTGGTTCATCATCTTGCACAGTATGTCCACCTATAAGTAAACATTCTGCTTCTTTCATTTTTTCTAGTCCACCTCTAAGTATTTCAGTTAATACTTTTGGCGGTAAACAATTTGGAAAACATACTATATTCATAGCCATAGTTGGTTCTCCTCCCATAGCATAAACATCTGATAGAGAATTAGTAGCAGCTATTTTTCCAAAGGTAAAAGGATCATCTACTATTGGAGTAAAAAAGTCTAACGTTTCAATTAAAGCTAGTTCATCATTGATTCTATATACTGCAGCATCATCAGAAGTTTCAATTCCAACTAGTAAATCTTCACTTCTAGAAGTTCTATTATCTAAACCAGATAAAACCTCGTCCAGAATATCTGGACCTACTTTAGCAGCTCATCCAGACGTTTTTGCATATGATGTTAATTTTATATCTTTTAAATCAATATTTTTCATATAATCTCCTATTCTACTGTAATGTCATTTTTTATTTTTTCAAAAGTTTTTTTTCCTATTCCAGAAACTTTTGTAATATCTTCAATTTTTGTAAATTTATGTTTTTCCCTATATTCAATTATAAGTTTTGCCTTATTTTCGCCTATTCCTGGTAATTTGCAAAGTTCTTCTTTACTTGCTGTATTAATATTTACTAACTTATTATTAGAATTAGAATTATTTAAACTATTAATAGATTCAGAATGTGATTCACCTTTTTTATAGATATGTATTTTCATTTCATCTGTTAATTTAATAGCTAAATTAATTTTTGATTTATCTGCATCGACAGTTAATCCACCAGCTGCACGAATTGCATCATCAATTCTATCCCCGTTAAACATTTTATATAATCCTGGATTATTCACTTCTCCATCAATATGTATAAAAATTTCTGAACTCGTATTACTTTTATCACTAGGCTCATCATCATTTTTAGTTTTATTCTCAAATTTAGTTGATTGTATATCTTCTTTATTATAATTTTTTGAAGCAAAAAATTTATAACCAAATCCAAGTACTGATAATCCCAAAAACAAACTAACAATCAAAATTATGTCTTTTTTATTCTTCATAATAATACACCTCAATTATTGCATTTACGAAATAAAGATACAGTTTAATTATATCATATTATTACAAAAAAATCTAATATTATAGGAATAAACTTAATATATTAAAATAATTTAATATATAAAAAATGAGATGTAAAATACATCTCATTAAATAATTTGGTAATTTAAAACTCACATAACCCAACAGTTCTTGGGAAAGGTAATACATCTCTAATATTTTGCATTCCTGTTAAATACATAAGCATTCTTTCAAATCCTAATCCATAACCACCATGCTTAGTACCGCCGAATCTTCTTAAATCTAAATACCAAGAATAATCTTCAATACTCATATTTGAATCTATCATTTTTTGTTCTAATACTTCCAATCTTTCTTCTCTTTGGCTTCCACCAATTAGTTCGCCTATACCTGGAACTAACATGTCTGTTGCTGCAACAGTCTTATTATCATCATTAAGTCTCATATAAAAAGCTTTAATTTCTTTAGGATAATCAGTTAAAAAAACAGGCCCTTTTACAACTTTTTCACAAATATATCTTTCATGTTCTGTTTTCAAATCTACTCCCCATTCAACAGGATATTTGAAATTTTCTTTTGAAGATTGTAATATGTTAATCGCTTCAGTATAAGTCATAACTTTAAATTTTGAGTTTACGACTGAATTTAATCTTTCAATCAATTCATTATCTATAAAATCATTAAAGAATTTCATTTCATCAGCAGCATTTTCTAAAACAAATTTTATTATATATTTTACCATTTCTTCCGATAAATTAATTACATCTGTTAAATCTGCAAATGCTATTTCTGGTTCAATCATCCAAAACTCGGCTGCATGTCTTGTTGTATTAGAATTTTCTGCTCTAAATGTTGGACCAAAAGTATATATATTTCTAAATGCCATAGCAAAAGCTTCACCCTCTAATTGTCCACTTACAGTTAAATTAGTTGATTTTGAGAAAAAATCTTGTGTAAAATCTACTTCTCCACTTTTAGTTCTAGGTAAATTATTAATATCTAAACTTGTTACCCTAAACATTTCTCCAGCTCCTTCAGCATCACTTGAAGTAATAATTGGTGTGTGAGTATATACAAAACCTTTTTCAAAGAAGAATTTATGAATAGCATAACTTAAAATTGATCTTACTCTATAAACTGCATTAAATGTATTTGTTCTAGGTCTTAAATGTTGAATTGTTCTTAAAAATTCAAATGTATGCCTTTTCTTTTGAAGTGGATATTTATCTGTAGACTCCCCTTCAATAATAATTTCTGAGGCATTAATTTCAATATTTTGCTTACCACCTAAACTTTTAACTACTTTACCTTTAACAATTATAGCAGATGGTAATAATAACTTTGAAACAGCTTGAAAATTATCTAATTTTGACTCTACTACAATTTGTATACTTTTAAATGTAGTACCATCATTTAGTTCAATAAAACCTATATTATTGTTAAAACGACTATTTTTTATCCAACCTGCAACTTCTACTTCTGTATCAATAAAATTTTCTTCGTTTATAAAAATATCTTTTAATAGAAACATATTATTTATCCTCCAATTTATCATAAAAATTCTTTTCATATCCAATATTTTTAGGATTATAAAATTTTAAATTCTTAATTTTTTCTGGCAAGTACTCTTGACCTGTAATCATATCTTCAAAATCGTGAGGGTATTTGTATTCCTCTTTCAGTTTTGAAATAGTTATTGAGCTTTTTAAAAAATCAGGGACTTCTTCCAATCCGTTTTCTTTAACAAATTTCATTGCTCTATTTATAGCTAAATATGAAGTATTACTTTTATCACTACAAGCTAAATAGATAGCACATTGTGATAAAATAATTCTAGCTTCAGGCATACCTATTTTTCTAACAGACTCAGCACATGAATTTGCTAAAACTAATGCATTTGGATTTGCATTTCCAATATCCTCAGACGCAAAAATAATCATTCGTCTTGCTATAAAGTTAATATCTTCACCAGATATTAACATTGATGCTAAATAATATATTACAGCATCTGGATCTCCAATTCTCATAGACTTTATAAAAGCAGAAATAAAGTTATAATGTTTATCTGAATTTTTATCATAGTATATTTTTACTTTATCAAAAATTGTTTTTATTAGATTTTCTGAAATAATTTTTTCATCTGATTCTATATTATCTACTATTAGTTCTAGATAATTTAAAGCTGATCTTGCGTCTCCATTTGATAATTTTATCAAGTATTGTATACCATCTTCAGTATAACTTATTTTTTTAGTTTTAATTATTTCATCATTTAAAATAGCATTATCAATTATATTTTTTAAATTTTCAAAACTTAAAGATTGAAGTTCAAAAACAACTATTCTTGATAACAAAGCACTATTTACTTCGTATGCAGGATTTTCAGTTGTAGCACCAATAAATATTATATCGCCATTTTCAACATATTCAAGTAAAAAATCCTGTTGTAGTTTATTAAATCTATGAATTTCATCTATAAATAATATAGTTCTTTTATTATACATTGATAAGTTATCTTTTGCAAGTTCTACAATTTCTTTAATTTCTTTTGTACCTGAAGTTACAGCAGAAATTTTAACAAAAAAATTATCACTATTACTTGATATTATATTGGCAAGAGAAGTTTTACCAGAACCTGGTGGTCCATATAATATCATAGATGAGTATTTATTATTTTTTATCATGTTTTTTAGAACAGAATTATTTTTAATTATATTATCTTGACCTACAAAAAAATTTAAGTCTTTAGGTCTCATTCTCTCAGCTAATGGTTTTGACAACTTAGAAAATAAATTGTAATTTACTTTGAATAAATCCATATTTTCCTCTTTTCTATAAAATTAGTACCTCGAAAAACGAGGTACTAAATTTTTTAATATTTCTTTAATTCTTTTACTTTTGAAGCTTTACCAACTCTATCTCTTAAGTAGAATAATTTAGCACGTCTAACTTTACCACGTCTAATTACTTTTAAGCTTTCAATTCTTGGAGAGTGAATTGGGAATGTTCTTTCAACTCCAACTCCTTGTAATACTCTTCTTACTGTAAAAGTAGCTCTTGATCCTTTTCCTTGAATTTTAATTACAGTTCCTTCAAAAGCTTGAACTCTTTCTCTATTTCCTTCTTTGATTTTATATCCGATAACAACAGTATCTCCAACATTAAAATCAAATTTTTCTTGTCTTAATTGTTCATTTTCAATTTGTTTTATTATATCCACAACAATTCCTCCTAGTATCAATGTTCTTAATTTATTTCTATAAACCAGAGGAACATCCTATTTATTTTTTAAAATATACTTTTCATATAAGTCAGGTCTTTTTTCTTTTGTATTCTTAATTGAAGACTCTATTCTCCACTTTTCAATTTCTTTATGATTACCACTAAGTAAAACATCTGGAACTTCTAAACCGTTAAAATTTCTAGGCCTTGTAAAAACATCATACTGTAATAAATTATTATAATGTGAATCTGTTATTGCACTCTCTGAATTTCCTAATACACCATCTATCATTCTACAAACGGCATCCATTAGTAGTAATGCAGGAATTTCTCCTCCTGTAACAACATAATCGCCGACAGAAATTTCTTCATCAACATAATTATTTATAACTCTTGAATCAATACCTTCATAATGTCCACATAAAAGTATTAAGTGTTCAATATTGGATAATTCTTTACATTTTTTTTGAGTTAAAACTTCTCCTTGTGGAGAAAGAAATATAACTTTTGAAGTATCAGTTTTACTAAAATTTATAGCATCAAAAACAGGTTGAACAGCCATCAACATACCAGCTCCACCACCATAGATTTCATCATCAACTTTATTATGTTTGTCTTTAGAAAAATCTCTAATATTTAAAACTTCTAGTTCAAAAATACCTTTTTCTATAGCTTTTCCTAAAACTCCATAATTTTTTATTGAATTAATAAAATCTGGGAATAATGTTAAAATTGTAATTTTAGTCATTTAATATACCATCTATTATATTTACCTTCATTATAGATTTATCTAAATCAACTTCTTTTACAAACTCTTTAACTGCTGGAATATATATGCTTTTACCTTTGTACTCAATATCATAAACATCATTTGCTAAAGTTGTTAATACATCTTTAATTTGACCTATAAACTTTCCATTTTGATCAAAAACATTTATTCCAATTAATTTATAAATATAAAACTCATCATCTGGAAGCTCTAACAAATCGGATTCCTCAATAAAAAGTCCTTTATTTTTAAATTCTAGTACTTGGTTTATATTATCATATTCGTTAAATGTTAACAAAGCTAATTCAGAAGTTAATTTCCGAACTGACTTAATAGTAACTTCAATATTTTTATCTATATAAAACTTACAGTTAGCATTAAATCTATTAATATCAGATGTTAATGAATAAATTTTTACAGTTCCTTTTATTCCATGAACATTTATGATTTTTGCAACTTCAATAAATTCCATAATACTAATTAATTTCTACTATTACCTTTTTACCTAACTTCATTGCAGAAGATCTAACAATGGTTCTTATAGCTTTAGCAATTTTTCCTTGTTTGCCTATAATCTTTCCAATATCATTTTCATCTGCCTTAATAAAAATCTTTACTAAATCTCCATCTTCTTCAGTTGTTATAACTAAATTATCTGGATTATCTACTAAAGACTTTACCATAAATTCAACTAATTCTTTCATATATACTTTCCTTATTTATTTTCAGAATATATATTATTATTTTTAAATAATCTATTTACAGTATCAGTAGGTTTAGCACCATTCTTAATCCAAGTATTAACTTTTTCAGCGTCAACTTTAATTTCTTTAGATTCTGTTAATGGATTATAGTATCCAATTTCCTCGATAAATTTACCATCTCTAGGTGCTCTTGAATCAGCAACAACTATTCTATAAAATGGTTTTTTCTTTGAACCCATTCTTTTTAATCTGATTTTAACTGCCATATTGTCCTCCTTAAAATTTATTTAAAAAAAGGTAAACCGAATTTTCCTTTTTTCTTAGCTCCTTTAGTCATTTCTTGCATTTTTTTCATCATTTTTTTACTATCTTTAAATTGTTTTAACAACTTATTAAGATTTGTAATACTCGTTCCAGAACCTTTTATAATTCTTTGTTTTCTAGAGTTATCAATTATATCTGGATTTTCTCTTTCTTTTTTAGTCATTGATAAAATCATAGCTTCTATTTTATCAAGTTCTTTCTCGTCGATATTAATATCTTTTAGCATTTTTGAATTAACACCTGGCATCATAGATAACAAGTCTTGTAATGGACCCATATTTCTAACTTGTTGCATCTGATTCAAAAAATCATCTAAAGTAAAACTTTGTTTTCTTATTTTTTCTTCAAGTTCTTTAGTTTGTTTTAAATCAAATTGTTTTTGAACTTTATCAATGACAGATAAAATATCTCCCATTCCTAAAATTCTTGATGCCATTCTATCTGGATAAAATTGCTCTAAATCATCAAGCTTTTCACCTACACCTATAAATTTAATTGGCTTACCGGTTATTGCTTTAATGGATAATGCAGCTCCACCTCTCGCATCACCATCTAATTTTGTCATTATAACGCCAGTAATGTCTAGTTCATTATTAAAACTTTCTGCTACATTAACAGCATCCTGACCTGTCATAGAATCTACTACTAATAGAATTTCAATTGGTTTAACAGATGATTTAATGGATTTTAATTCATCCATTAATACATCATCAATGTGTAATCTACCAGCAGTATCTAATATAACTATATCTTTAGAATTTGAATTTGCAAATTTTATTGATTCATTTGCTATTTTTGTAACATCTTTACAATCTTCTATTGTAAAAACAGGAACATCTACTGATTTTCCTACAACTTGTAATTGTTTTATTGCTGCAGGTCTGTATACATCACATGCAACAAGAAGAGGCTTTTTATTTTGTTTTAAAAAATGTCTTGCAAGTTTTCCTGCATGAGTCGTTTTTCCGGCCCCCTGTAAACCACAAAGCATAATAACAGTTGGAGGATTAGAATCTATTTGAATCTTCTCTTCCTTTTTTCCCATAAGTGCCGTAAGTTCTTCATTAACAATTTTTATAACTTGTTGCGCTGGAGTTAAACTCTCCATAACTTCTTTACCAATTGAACGTTCTTTTACATTACTTATAAATTGTTTAACTACTTTGAAATTTACATCAGATTCTAAAAGTGCAAGTTTAACCTCTCTCATAGCAAGATCAACATCTTTTTCAGAAAGTTTACCCTTACCTCTTAGTTTACTTAATGCTCCTTGAAGCTTTTCAGATAAATTCTCAAATATCATTCCTACCACTTCCTATAAGTCATTTTCAATTATTTCTTTATTTTTATTTTGAATAATATCTAGAATATTAATTAAAGTAGAATTATCTTTATTTGAATTTTCAATTAATTGATTAATTTCTTTTAAATTTTTATTAATTTTTTCAAATTTAGAAATCAATTTTAATTCTTCTTCATAGAATCTCAATTTTTTTTCTGCTCTACTTAAAATATCTGATATACCTTGTTTAGAAATTCCATTTATTTCAGCAATTTCTCTAAGTGATAAATCTTCATTACAGTGCTGATCGACAACATTATACTGTTTGTCGCTAAGTAGTTTACCATAATAATCAAATAGAACGGCAATTTCAACTATTTTTTCCATAATCACCTCTTAAATGGGTCAAGTTTTTTTCTTGACCATAATATTATACCATTAAATAAAGATTTGTCAATAGTTTTTTTTATTTTTTCAAAAAAAATTAACGTTTAAAGAAACGTTAATTTTTAAATTATCTAAAAATCGCATTTACAAAATCTTGATCATTATAATCTTGTAAGTCATCTATTCTTTCTCCTATACCAATTTGTTTAACAGGTATTCCCATTTCCAATTGTATTGTAAATACTACTCCACCCTTTGCAGTACCATCCAACTTTGTTAAAATTACACTATCTATATTTGCAGTATCTCTAAATTCTTTTGCTTGTACAATTGCATTTTGACCTGTAGTAGCATCTAAAACTAAGGTTATTTCTTTATTTGCTTCAGGAAATTCTCTATCAATTATTCTAGTAATTTTATTTAATTCATTCATTAAATTCTTTTTGTTATGAAGTCTACCAGCAGTATCACATATTAAAACGTCAATATTTTTACTCTTAGCGCTTTGAATTCCATCATAAACTACAGATGCGGGATCTGCACCTTCTTCATTTGTAATAATTGGAACATTAGATCTATTAGCCCATTCCATAAGTTGTTCTGTTGCAGCGGCTCTAAATGTATCAGCAGCAACTAACATTACATTTTTACCTTGTGACTTAAATTTATTTGCTAATTTACCGATAGAAGTTGTTTTTCCAACTCCATTTACTCCAACAACTAGTATAATAGTTGGGATACCATCAGTAATATTAAAATTATGATTTAATTCTTTTTCTTTCAATTTAAAATTCATTAGCTCTATTAATTTGTCTTTTATTAATGAAGGCTCTTTAATTTTTTCTTTTTTTACAATATCTTTTAAATCATCAATTAGTTCCATTGTAACTGTGGCTCCTATATCAGCTGAAACTAAAATATATTCTAATTCCTCAAATAACTCCTCATCAATTTTTGAAGACATAGAAAGTAAATTATCAATCTTACTTGATAAATTATTTCTAGTATTTGCTAATCCAGACTTTAATCTTTCAAAAAAGCTCTGTTTTTTTTCTATTGTTTCTTCAGTTTGTGTTTCTTCATTTTTCTTTCCAAAAAAATTAAACATATTATTTTTTCTCCTTATTAAAAGTCATAGAAACTATTTTACTAACTCCTTTTTGTTCCATAGTTACACCATAAATCATATCAGCCATTTCCATTGTTGGCTTTCTATGAGTTATCATAATAAATTGAGTTTGTGTAAGATAATTTTTTAAATATTCTACATATCTAAGAATATTAGAATCATCCAAGGCTGCATCAACCTCATCAAGAATACAAAATGGAGATGGTCGTGTTTCAAATATTGCAAAAAGTAATGCTACGGCAGTTAATGCTTTCTCTCCACCAGACATTAATGATAAAGTCTGCATTTTTTTGCCAACAGGTTTTGCAACTATATCTATTCCGCAATTTAATATATCATCACTATCAAGTTCAAGTCTTGCTTCTCCACCATTAAATAAAATTTTAAAAATACTTGAGAAATTCTCATTAATATTCTTAAATTCAGTAATGAAAGTTTTCTTCATTGTATTTTCAAGTTTTAAGATAATTTTATTTATATCTTCAATAGAATTTTGTAAATCTATTTCTTGATTTTTTTGAAATTCTAATTCATTTTTAACTTTTTCAAATTCCTCAATAGAATCATAACTGAAAGATCCTAATTCTCTTAAATCTTCCTTTAATTGTTTTAGTTCATCCTTAGAGAAGCTTTCATTTTTATATAACTCCATTTTTTTTTCGCAACTTTCATAATTTAATGAGTACTCCTCACAGAGCCTATTTATTAAATTGGTAAATTGATCTTTTAAATTTGAAAGTCTTAGTTCATATTTCTCTATATCTTTTTCTAAAATTATATATTTCTCATTTAACTCTGTGTATTTATTTGAAATATCCTCGTTTTTAAGTACTAATTTTTTCTTTAAATTAGTATTATAATTAATAGAATTTGTTAGTTCATTTATTTTACTATCAAATTCAACAATCAAACTTTCTATTAGTTCAATTTCAGATAAATTAGTAATTAATTGACTGTTAGAAGATTCTAATTCATTTTCTTTTAAATTTAATTTTCTCTCTATTGAAACTTTATTTTCTAATAAAATACTTTTTGAATTATTTAATATATTTAAATCTCTTTCCACAGTATCAAGATTATTTAAAATAAAAATTTCATTCTTTTCTAACTCAGAAATTTTATTTTTTATATCACTAATTTCTAAATTTACTAAATTTATATTATCATTTATAATTATAGAATTATTAGTCAATAATTGTAATTTATTTTCTTTTTCAGAGTTAAAAACTTGATGATTTTCATTATAACCATTGATCTCTTCAATTCTTTTTAAAATATTTGAAATATAAATTTCGTTTTTATATATTACTTTTTGAACATCATCTATTTTCAAATTATTACTTTCTTTATCGGAATTTATTAATAATAATTTTTCTCTAGTTTTTTCTAAGTTATTAACCAAAGTATCTATTATTTTAGTATTTTCTTTTAATGAAATTTCTAAACTATTTATTTCATATTGAGCATCATCTAATTGTTGTTTTCTCCCTATTAATGAAAAAGAATTTTTATTTGATTTATATCCACCAGAAATAGAACCCCAACTATTAATAACATCACCATCTAACGTTACAATTCTATATTTATTCTTATATTTTGTTGACAACTTAATGGCAATATCTAAATTTTCACATATTATAGTATTTGCTAAAAAATAATTAATTATATTTCTAATATCGTCATTACTAGTAATTACAGTATTTGCAAATGATAGTATATCATTATCTTTAAGATTATTAAGCTCTTTTTTAAATAAAATTTTTGAGATTGGAAAAAGATTAATTCTTCCTATTTTATTTTCTTTTATTTTTTCAATAATTTTTTTAGCTTCTAAATCATTATGAACCACAACTCCTTGTAAATTTGAAGAAAGAACAGTGTCTATTGCCTTTTTATATTTATCTTCTACAGATATTAAGTCACCAAGGGTTCCACATATCATTTTTTTTATGTCTTTCTCTTTTTCACAAAGTTTAAATAAATCTTGTATTGATTTACTATATCCTTCATAATTTCTAATGTAATGTTTTAACATTAAAATTTCTTTATTTTTTAATGTAATTTCATTGCTAATAGTAGAATTTTTACTTTTAAGTTTCTTAATTTCTTCTTCTAATTCATTTATACTTATAGTATATTTGTTTATCTTTAAATTTTTATTATCTTGTTCTTTCAAATATGAATCTAAAAGTATCTTATTTTTATATACTAAGTTTTCAAGTTCTAGCTTTTCAATATTTAATTTTTTTATTTCCTCAATATTTTCTTCTATTTTCTTTTTTATTGAATAAGATATTAACTCACTGGCTTTTTTTTCAGTTTCCAAGTCGTTTATACTATTTTCAATATTTTCTTTTTCTATGAGTAAATTTTCAAAAATATTTGTCTTAAACTCTAGTTCTTCTACTTTATTAGATAACATATCTTTTAAATTATTCTTATCTTTAGAAAGAATATTTAATTTTTTTGATTTTTCATAAATTTGAGTATCTATTTCGGCAATTTCTGAATTAATTTTTTCTAAATTAGATTTATACTCTTCTTTTATGTCTAAAGATTGTTCATTATTTAACTTTATAAACTTATTTCTTTCGTTTAAAACATTTTTTTTATTTACAATATCATTCTTTTGACTAGTAATTTTATTTAACTCGTTTATATCTTTTTCTACTAAACTAGTTATATTATTAAGTTCTTCTTTAAGAGGAGCTATTTTTATTTTTACATCATCTAATTCTTTACTAATATCAGAAAATTCCTCTTTACTAATTTTTAAAGTTTCTGTGAATTTATTAAAATTACTATTTAAATAATTATATTCTTTATATGATATAGAAAATTCAGCCTTTTCAATATTTTGTAATAAAGTTATACCAGTTTTTGCTTTTATTGATTGCCCTTTTAAAAAAGTGAATCTATTTTCATTTTGAATTATTATATCTCTAAGTCTTGTTAAATTCTCCTTAGCTTTGAATAATTTTTTTTGAGACTCATTTTTCTGATATTTAATCTTAGATATACCAGAAGCTTCTTCAAAAATTGCACGTCTATCTTCTGATTTCCCATTAATAATTTCTTCTATACGCCCTTGACCTATAATAGAATAACCTTCTCTACCAATTCCAGTATCTAAGAATAATTCTCGAACTTCTTTTAATCTAACATTAGATTTGTTTATAAAATAATCACTTTCTCCTGTTCTATATAATTTTCTAGCTATTGTTACCTCTTTAAAATCTATTGGAATAATATTATCAGAGTTATCAAAAGTTATACTAACAGTTGAGTAATTTTTTTTGATTTTATGATCTGTTCCGGAAAAAATAACATCTTCCATTTTACTTCCCCTTAAAGTCTTAGCACTTTGTTCACCTAAAACCCATCTAACAGCATCAGCAACATTACTTTTTCCGCTTCCATTTGGTCCAATAATAGCAGTAATATTTGTCTCAAAATCAAGTTTAATCTTATCAGCAAATGATTTAAAACCATTTATTTCAATACTTTTAAGTCTCATTAATTCTCCTTAAAATAATATTATTAAAAAAATAATCTATATAATCATTAATATTTACTATGTTATCATTCATTTTTAAAATCTTCTTATCTAAATTATGTGTTTTTATATCTATATTAATATTATATTTTTCTTTAAAATATTTTACATTTGATTTTTTATTTCCAATAATTTTAGAAATTTCACTATTATAACACTCAATTTTACATGTATTTTTTATGTTATATACACAAATAAATTTTTCTATTATATCTTTATAAATTGATGATTCAACTAATTCACGAAACGCTGGATGATATGGTCCCGCAACTATATCACCGTCTTCTGAAATATTATCACTACTTTGTAATCCAAGTCTTATAATTGGTATTTTATAATATTCAAATAAAATATAAACATATTTACACAAATAAATAGAATCTTCAAGACTCATTGGTTTATATTTTTTTAAATAATAAAGTCTTTCCAATTCTGTATCTTTAATGGTAAGTGTAGGATAAACTCTTACAAAATTAGGTTTAATTTTACACAACTCAAATGCGGTATTAAGCACTGTTTCAAATGTATCTCCATAAAGGCCTACCATCATTTGTAAACCTAATTTAATATCATATTTCTTTATTAATGAAGATGATTCATATACACAGTCTACATTATGACCTCTATTATTTAAATCTAAAGTACACTTAGTCATAGATTGGACGCCTAATTCAATCGTGTTAACATTATATTGTTTTAAAACTTCTAGAATTTCTTTATTTATATAATCAGGTCTAGTAGATATTCTGATTGAATTAATTATTCCTCTATCTATATAATATTTAGCTATTTCTAAATATCGAATCATCAAGTTTTTATGTATTCCAGTAAAACTTCCCCCATAAAAAGCAATTTCTATTGGAATTGACTTATTTTTAAAATATTGGATATATTTTTCTATATTATTTTTCATTTCATTTTCATCAAGAACATCAACAAAATCCGTTATTTTTCTTTGATTACAAAAAATACAGTCATGAGGACATCCCATATGTGGAACAAAAATTGGTATAATGTTACATTTATTCACTTATAGCTCCTGCTTTTAATAAAGCATCTCTAGCAGCCTGTTGTTCTGCCTGCTTTTTATTTTTTCCAGTTCCATATCCGGATATAATATCATCAATGCTTACACACATATCAAATTCTTTATCATGATCTGGTCCTCTTTCAGCGATTAATGTGTATAATATTTTAGTTGAAGACCCTTTGTGAAAATATTCTTGTAAATAACTTTTATAATCTTTTATAAAAATATTTTTGTTGATTCTATAAACTACAGTGTCAAAGAAAAATTTATTTGCAATTTCAGTTACAATTTCCATACCTCCGTCAAGATATAATGCGCCAAAAAGCGCTTCAAATGTATCTGCTAATATACTATTTCTATCTCTTCCACCAAAACTATCTTCACCTTTACCTAATAGAAGATATTTTCCTAAATTGAAAATCCTAGCGGCATATGAAAAAGATTCTTCACATACAATTTTACTTCTTATTTTTGTTAAATACCCCTCATCCGAATCAGGAAATTGACTGTATAATTCTACACTAACAACAAATCCTAAAACTACGTCTCCTAAAAATTCAAGCCTCTCATTTGAGATTTTAACGTCCTTATATTCATTTAAATAAGATCTATGAACAAATGCCAAATTCAATAATTCTAAATCCTTAAATTGATATCCGAGCACTCCCATTAACTCTTCTAGTAATTTTATTCTTTCTTTAGTAATCATTGAAATCCCTCTTAGATATTTTTTTCTATATAATCTACCAAGTCTCTAACAGTTACAATTGAACGAATAGTTTCTTCATCTAATTCTAAGTTATATTCATCTTCAATATCCATAATAACACTTAATACTTTTATAGAATCAGCTTGTAAATCTTCTCTAAATTTAGTATCTAAATTAATTTCTTTTCCCTTAAATGAATTTTGCAGAAACTCCTTAACTTTTTCAAAAACCATTATTATTCTCCTCTCTCAATTTCTTTTGCAATTTTTGAATTAATATCTTTTTTTATAAAATCAACCATTGAAACTATACCTGAAACAACAGCTTTTTCATCACTACTTCCATGTCCTTTAAAAACTACTTTTTTTAATCCTAACATTGGACATGCTCCATATTCTTTATAGTCTAATGTTTTTTTTAATTTTTTCATTGGTGATTTTATTAATAGTCCTCCAATTTTACCAATAAATGATGACATTAAGGTTTTTTTCATATTTTCTAAAATGAATTTTGCTGAACCCTCAATTGTTTTAAGTAGTACATTTCCATGAAATCCATCACAAACAACTACATCAACATCTCCGTTAAAAATATCTCTAGATTCAATATTTCCTACAAAATTCATGTTTTCTTTTTCTAAAGCGGCGTATGTTTCTTTTAAAACTTTTGTTCCTTTTCCATTCTCACTTCCAATATTTAATAAAGCCACTTTAGGACTTAATTTATTTAAAGTTTCTCTAGCATAAATATTTCCCATTATCGCAAATTGTTTTAATATCTCAACAGTACAATCAATATTAGCACCTAAATCTAACAAAATCATTCTATCCTTATTAGTAGGCAAAGTAATAGTTAAAGCAGGCCTTTCTACATTTTCCATTCTCTTTGCTATAAGAAGTCCCGAAACTAATACAGCTCCCGTACTTCCAAAAGATATTAAACCATCTGCATTTCCCTTATCTAAATATTTCATTCCTAATACTATAGAAGAATCTTTCTTTTTTCTTACAGCAAAAGTTGGTTCTTCGTTATTCAAAATATATTCATGTGTGTCAATTATCTCTAATCTATCTCTTAAATCATTATCAATTTCTATTTTTTTTAATATTTCCTGTGGCCCAATAACTACAAAAGACAAGTCTTTGTGTAATTTACTAGTTTCTATTACTCCTTTGAAAATTGTTTCAGGTCCTTTATCAGATCCTAATAAATCTACTATAATTTTCATAATTACCTCCAATACTAATACACTTTAGTATATCATATCTATAAGTATTATACAATTATCTAGAAATATTTTAATTTTTTATTTTTTTTATATATATAAAATGAAAAAACAGTATTTTCAATTAATTATTAATAAAATACTGTTTCATTAGTAATATTAAATTATATACTGCTAAAATATTTCTTAAAAGCTAAAACTAATCTTTTATTATCTTCAATATTTCTCACAGCTACTCTTATATATTCTTTACCATTAGATAACTTAGGAGTCAAATCTTTAATTAAAATATTATAATCTTCAAGCATTTTTGAGCATAAGTCTAATGATGTTCCTTTTGTTAATTCTACTGTAAAATAATTTGCTTCAGAAGGAATAACCTTTAATTCTTTAATACAATTTAAATCATTAAAAAATACTTGTCTAGAATTTTTTATTTCTAATAAAGCTTTTTGATACTCTTTCTTATACTTATCATATATTTGTAGGTAATATTCTCCAAAAGAATTAATATTCCAAATAGACACATCTTTCTTTATCATTTTTATTGTTGAAGTATTTGACGTTGCTAAAATTCCTAAACGAAGTCCTGGAACCCCATATGATTTAGAAATACTTTTTACAACAATAAAGTCATTATAAATATTCAAAATATCATCATATAAAAACGTTGAATCTTTTTCTTCAGCAAAATCAACAAAACTTTCATCTAAAATAAATTTTATTTTTTTTGACTTTGCCCATTCAATTAACGTAAAAATATCTTTTTTACATATATAATTTCCTGTTGGATTATCTGGATTAATCAAAATTAACGCATCAATATCTTTGTCTGAAAAATAATTTATTAAATCACTAGCAGTATAAGATAAATAATTGTTTTTTGGATTAAATACTATTATTTTGTTGGAATCATGACGATTTGGATATTCTTCAAAAGTAGGTCTAATAATACCTATATTTCCCTCAATTTTTTCAATAATTGATTTAATTAGCTCAGCAGCACCATTACCAACTATAATATTATCTTTTTTTATATCAAAAATTTTAGAAACTAACGATGAATTTACATTTAGACCTGATGGGTACTGTTCAAGTAAAACTTTAAAATTATATTTTAGTTCATCAACTAATTTTTTTGGTGGAAAGTAAGGATTTACTAAATAACAAAAATCTAGTAATTTTGGATATCTCCAGTAGCCCCCAAATCTCTTTTGATATTTTTCTAGTTTTTCATAACTACCAGAAAATATAGAAGATGCTATATCTAAATCTTGTTCATCATCTATCTCATACCATTTAACACCATCTGAAATTACTTTTGCAAGTATATGATTTTTTCCTAAATCTATTATTATTTTTAATACAGTTTCATAATAATCATTTCTTCCATTTGCACTCATGAAAGCTTCTAGAAATGGAAAATAAATATCTTTTGAAAAAGTTTTAGAAAACTTATAAATATTAATTGTTTTATAATAATTATCTGCATCATTAAAATCAAATAATTTTCCAGGAACAAAATCAGTAATTTCTTCTTTCTCATTAATTTTTAAACATGTACCATCCATCCATCTTTCGTACTTATCCACTAGTGCTAAATTTTCACGAGGATCATTTAGTATATCATTGATAATCTGCTCTTCAAATATTAAATCTGATTCAAGTAAAATACTATCATCATTAACCATTTCTTCTTTTGCTAGGTACATTGAATAAATATTATTTGTTTTATTGTATATTTCATTATTTATAAAAGTTAACTTTGTATTTAACTTCAAAGATTTTATATAATTTACAAAAAAATCACTTTTGTATCCTGTAACAATTACAATTTTTGTAAGATTTTTTTTATCCAAAATTCTAAGTATTCTTTCAATTAGTGAAACACCATTTACTTCAACCATGGATTTTGTGTGGTTTTCCGTTAATTTTTTCAGTCTGCTTCCTAGACCTGCTGCTAAAATAACTGCTTGCATTTATACACCTCGCTTATTTATATTTCTTAAAAACTAAAAATGAAGGAAATTTTGGAATAAAAAATGTAGATTTTGGCGGTAGTATGCATACTTCATCGGCAAGCTTCATAAACTCATCAGCATCCATAGGACATAACTCTATAAGTACATCACTATTAGTTAAGTTTTTTTTAACAAATTTTAAATCATCATCACCTATATATTCAACGTTTGAAAAATTAAGAATTCTAAATGCTGTTGATATTATTTGTGTATTCATTCTATAGACATCATTATTCCAGAATAAATCATTTTCTGTATCTTTTAACTTTACTAAAAAAGAATCTCTTTGATAGGATATCCTAACGAATCCTTTTTTTAATTCTTCATCATCATGAACTTCTAAAAATGTACCCATAAATTGTTTTGCTTTTTCAAAAGAAGTAGCGTCCATATTTTTGATCATTCTATGGATAGGAGAAATTTTAACTTGTGAAAACCCTAAAAAACATGATAAAACACTGGCCTTATTTTTTAGCATAGATGAGGCATATAATCTATGATGTCCGTCTGCAACATACATCTGATCTATTTTTGAAAATTTATCTAATATCTCTCTAGCTTCATCATTATAATAAGCATATAAATCAATATTTTCAAAATGATACTCTCTTTTATATTTTTTATTATTTAGTATTTTTTTATAGTCAATTTCTTCTTTATGAACAATAAAAACAGGAGCTGTTTCTGAATTATATTCATGATAATTCGCAATCATTCCTTGAATAATATCAGGTAATACTAGTTCATGACATTTGATTTTTTCAGAAGTGTATTCTTCAATTGGTAAATCAGCCAAAATTCCATATGAATTAAAATATTTAAAAATATATATACACTCATTATTTCTTTCTATTGGTTGAGAATTCAGTTTATCTTTACTTCTTTTTGATAAAAACAAAGTACTCTCATCAAAGCTTATTTTATCATCCTTAATTTTTGTCATACTAATAAAATCTGAGTCATATATATTATTAGAAATATTGATAAAACTATCTTTTAATAATTTAATATTCATAAAACCTCCTCAGTAATTCTATTTAATAATTTTTTAATAAGTACAAAACTATATTTATTATATCATAATAAGAAATAAAAATCATCTTAATATACAATAAAAAAGATGAGTTTGTTACTCATCTTTTAAATAATATTATTCTATTATTAAATCATCTAATAGTAATTCTTCTGAATTTTCTATATCTTCTTCAAATGAAGAAACTTCTACTTCATCAGGAACATCTTTCTTTTCATAATCTATAGCATATGCAGCATAAATTTTTTCTTTGATTTCTTCAAGAAAAGCTGGATGTTCTTCTAAATAAACTTTAGCTTTTTCTTTTCCTTGACCTAATTTAAGATCTCCACAACTATACCATGCACCAGATTTTTTAATTATATTTTTATCTGATGCCATATCTACTATAATTCCTAATTTAGAGATACCTTCTCCAAATATTATATCAAATTCACATGTTTTAAATGGTGGTGCCATTTTATTTTTAACTACTTTTACTTTTGTTTTTGCACCATAAGGTTCTCCATCACCTTGTTTTAATTGTTCAGCACGTCTTATATCAATTCTAACACTTGCATAGAATTTTAAAGCTCTACCACCAGTTGTAGTTTCAGCAGGACCACCACCAGCATAAGGATTAGTAGATATATTTGATCTTAATTGGTTTATAAATACAACTGTAGTATTTGATTTTGAAATAATACCAGCTAATTTTCTTAATGCTTGACTCATTAGTCTGGCATGTAAACCCATATGAGAATCTCCCATATTACCTTCTATTTCTGCTCTAGGAACAAGTGCAGCTACAGAGTCAACGATTACTAAATCAATTCCAGAACTTCTAACTAATGCTTCTACTATAGCTAAGGCTTGTTCTCCTGTATCAGGTTGAGAAATAAGTAAATTATCAACATCTACACCTAATTTTCTTGCATATTCTGGATCAAGAGCATGTTCAGCATCAATAAATGCTGCAACTCCACCTGATTTTTGAGCTTCAGCAATTATATGTAATGTTAAAGTTGTCTTACCAGATGATTCTGGTCCATATATTTCTACAATTCTTCCTTTAGGAATTCCTCCAATCCCTAATGCAATATCTAAATTCATAGCGCCTGTACTAATTGATTCAACATTTAATTTTGGTGCATCACCCATTCTCATAATTATTCCTTTACCAAAATCTTTTTCAATTTTTTCAAGTGCTATTGATAAAGCTTTTTTTCTTTCATCTTTATCTTCTATTCTTTCGAATTTATCTGTTTTCTTTATAGCCATTATTTCCTCCTAAATTATATATTTTTTAAATCTAAAACTTTCAAATTTTTCCAAATGTAATCTATAGCAGACATAACTGTGAATACAACTGATATATACCACAATATCCTATCAATATTCATTGGAATCTTAATAAAATTCGTTGAGTTTAGAAGTATAAAACTAATTGCAAAAAGTTGAGTTATAGTTTTTATTTTTCCATAAATACTAGCCGATATTACAATTCCATTAGTTGCTGCAATTAGTCTAAAACCTGATATTATAAATTCTCTAGCTAAAACAATACAAACCATCCAAGCTTCAACTTTCCCGAACTGAACAAGCATTACTAATGCTGAGCAAGCAAGAATTTTGTCTGCAAGCGGATCCATAAATTTTCCAAATGTTGTAACCAAATTTCTACTTCTAGCTAAATATCCATCCAAAATATCTGTTATTGATGCTATAATAAAAATTAAAAAACCTAATATATTATCAATTCCTAAAATCAGTAAACTCATAATAAAAATTGGTACTAAAAAAATTCTAAACAAAGTTAATTTATTTGCTATATTCATTAGTATCCCCTTTCTTCATTTCTAAGTAATCATACCCAACTAATATTTTTCTAGGTTTACTACCTTCCTGCTTACCTACTATCATTCTACTTTCCATCTCATCAATTATTCTACCCGCTCTAGCGTATCCAATTTTCATCTTACGTTGAAGTAGGGATATTGAAGCTGAATTTTCTTCTAAAACAATTTTTACCGCATCATAAAATAAATCATCTACATCATCATCTTCAGAATTATCTAAATTAGATACTTCAGATTCAATATTTCTAATTATTTCTTCATCATAAATGACATCATTACTTTGTTCTTTAATATTATTTACTACTGCTTCAACCTCACTATCAGAAACAAAACATCCTTGAATTCTAATAGGTTTTGAAACTCCCGATGGATTAAATAGCATATCTCCTCTACCAAGTAATGTTTCAGCACCAGATGCATCTAATATTGTTCTTGAGTCAATTTGAGAAGAAACTTGGAAAGAAATTCTTGATGGTATATTAGCTTTAATTGTTCCTGTTATAACATCTACAGATGGTCTTTGAGTTGCTACGATTAAATGGATACCACAAGCTCTTGCCATTTGAGCTAGCCTGCATATATATGATTCAACTTCATTAGCACTTACCATCATTAAATCTGATAATTCATCTATAATTATAACTAAATATGGTAATTTTTCCAATTTATCATTTTTTTGTTTTTCATTATACCCATTGATGTCTCTAACTTGATTATCAGAGAATAGTGAATATCGTCTTTCCATTTCTCTAACAGCCCAATTTAATGCTGCACTCGCTTTTTTAGAATCAGTAACAACTGGTATAGCAAGATGTGGAATATTATTATATATTTTTAGTTCAACAACTTTAGGATCGATTAGTATCATTTTTACATCTTCAGGAGATGATTTATATAATATGCTCATTATCAATGTATTTATACAAACTGATTTTCCTGAACCTGTTGCTCCAGCAATTAACATATGTGGCATTTTATCAATAGATGAAACTATAATATCACCGGAAATTGTCTTACCTAAAGCCATTGGCATCTTAGAAGTAGAATTTTGATACTCTTTAGATGATAAAATTTCCTTTAAAGATACATTTTCTTTTAATGTATTTGCTACTTCTATTCCTATAGCAGATTTACCTGGAATCGGAGCTTCTATTCTTATATCTGAAGATGCTAAGGCTAATGATAAATCATCTGCCAAATTAACAATTTTATTAACCTTAACTCCCATATCTGGTTGTAATTCAAAACATGTTACAGTTGGCCCCTTATTAATTCTTACAACTTTGGCTCCAACACCAAAACTTTTTAATGTTGTTTCTATCTTTCTAGCTCTATCCTTTAAAGTTGATTCAGATTCTGTTTCTTTATTTTTACTGCCTTTTAGTAAATTTAAAGATGGAATTTTATATTCTATTTTTTTACCTTCAGAAGTATCCATTTTTATATCTATTGTTTCTGTATTTATTTTATTTTCTTTGTCTTTTCTTTCTTTATTTAATTCATTATCATCAGGAAATAAATTAAAACTATCTAGTAAATTATCTTTTTCAAGTTCTTCAATTTCAACGTCATTTTCGTTCGATAGTCCATTATTATGATCTGACACAATTATTTCTTCATCATAAATGACATCATTACTTTGTTCCATATCATTTACACTATCGACGATTACCACATTTCCCTCATTTTTTAATTCATTTAAATTATTATTTTGAGCTTTTCTTTCTTTATAACTTAAATATCTTTCATGTATTGTATTATATAATTTTATAATATTAATTTTTAAAATTTTCAAAAAATCTATAAAAGTTATATCTAAAAATGATAATATTAAGAATAATGCTATTATAAATGTAAATACGTATAATCCTATTGTTCCAATCATTATATTATAAAAATATCCTAAAATAGCCCCTAAATAACCACTACCTTTTGGAGCAGTACTTTGAGCAATAGAAAATTTAATCGATAAATTATTTGAAGTGTTATTAGATAAGTCAACTATACCCATATAATTAAAAAAGACAAGTAATCCC
>ERZ772910.48-NODE-48-length-74498-cov-10.858993_pt1 | contig 74498 bp, 72 predicted proteins | sample MGYA00511357_ERZ772910 | MGnify/ENA primary metagenome ERZ772910 (study PRJEB29015, sample SAMEA2738096) | human oral metagenome | biome: human oral; feature: human-associated habitat; material: saliva | place: China | collected 2193 ... | reverse complement strand
TCCATTTCCAAGCCAAAATCCAAGACGGACAAGCCGTCCTCGCAGGTCAGACGCTGGCCGCCGTCGAAGGCAACGCCCGTGCGCTGCTCGCCGCTGAACGCACTGCACTCAACTACCTCACACACTTAAGCGGCATCGCCACCGTTACCGATCGCGCAGTAGCCGAAGTTGCCGGTTACAATGTGGACATCGTGTGCAGCCGCAAAACCATCCCACTGCTTCGCGTCCTGCAAAAATACGCCGTCAGAGCAGGTGGGGGGGTGAACCACCGCATGGGCTTGGACGACGCCATCCTCATCAAAGACAACCACCTTGCCTATTGCGACAGCATCGCCCAAGCCGTACGGCAGGCAAAGCAAGCAGTCGGACCGTTAACCTGCGTGGAAATCGAAGTAGACACATTGGCACAACTGGATGAAGCCATAGCGGCGGGTGCGGAACGGATTTTGCTGGACAACATGGACGACGAAACCTTGAAAGAAGCGGCAAACCGCTGCCACACGCAAGCCGCCCACCCCCACACCGTCTATTGCGAAGCATCGGGCGGCATCGGCTTCGACCGCCTGAAGCGCGTGGCGCAAACCGGCGTGGACGGCATCGCCCTCGGCTATCTGACCCACAGCAGCCATTCGTTGGATATAGGATTGGATTTCGTGGCTTAAGTTTAAGTTGGCTATAAAGCAAAGGCCGTCTGAAATATAGACTTTTTATTTTCAAGCAGCCTTTTTGCTTCCAAAGCAGAAGATATAAAAATTATGCAGGTTAGCTTCAACCTTCATATAACATGAAAGAGTAGGGCATAACTAAGCCATCATGTAAAAAGCCGTCTGAAACCCAATGTTCAGACGGCTTTTTACTCTCAAAATGATTAATTGATCATCACCATTTTCCAGTTATCCCAATGCGTATTGTCCGCCCAGGTGCAGGCATATAGGAACGGCTCATCGGGTCGAGGTAGTAGCGGTTGGTCAGGTTGCTGCCCACAAGCTCGGCGGTCAGATTTTTGCCGATTTTGTAGCGCAAATAGGCGTCCCATACGGCAACAGGCTGCCAACGCATGGTATCTGTATCCGCTTGAAGATTATAGTCATTGATACGGTTTAATTGATCGTAATATGCCTGCCATACCGTACGGCGGTTTTGATACACACGGCTGTGATAATGGAAGCGGATGCCGCTTTCCAGCTTGTTACGGAAGAAGCGTCCGCCCAAATCAGCATCAATCGACCAGCGCGGTTGAACCATACTGGCAAGATAACCGTTATCGGTCAAACCGCCGTAATTGCATTCGGGCGCGGGAATAAATCCGCCGCCAGTCAAGTAACTGGAATCATGTACACTGGAAACGGAAAAAGATTTGTCGCAAACTTTGTTTTTGAGCGTACGCAATACGCCGACTCCTCCAAAAAACCTGCCGCTGTCGAAGCGTGCCTGTAACTCCACGCCGGTACGGATTTGTTTGTCGAATTGCTCGAATTCAAAATTCTCGTCCCTGTCGATGATATTTTTGGTTTTGTTGCGGAAGTAGTTGATGCGGAAATCCGCATTTTTCATTTTTGGAAACAGTCCAGTTAAATCATGAATATAGCCGACTTCCCAGTTTTTGGCGTGTTCGGGCTGCCAACCGTATCCCATTCGTGCAAATGAACCCGCAGCAGTCGAGAAGCCATAAGTCCCCTCAAATATGCTGGGGAAACGTAGGGATTCGGTATAGCGCAGATAGGCTCGGGCATTATCGGTAAAATTGACGGCGGCTGAGAATGCAGGAGCCCATCCGCTGCCACCCTGTTTGTGGGCACGCTGCAGTTCGTTAGGTGTAATAGGAGCCCTATACATTCTTAGAATGTCATAATTAGGTATATATTTTTGAACTACGCGCGGACTGTCGGGATTGCTTGGATCATAAGCAGGATTGACGGCTTGACTATGCAACTCGGGAATAGCAAACCAAGGATGATTGGCAGGATTCAGACGACCTTTGTCGTCTTTCAGCCAATAGTATTTCAGCTTATCCAGCCTTGGTCTGTTTTCGTCATGAAAGGGAGTAAGATTTAATATTGCCACCCCTCTATCATCTATTACGATACTGTCTCTTGCCGCATTGAATTCGTCATTGTTAACCGCATTCAGATAATCACGATATTCCTGCTCGGTTGCTACACGGGTAAACTGAAATACCTGACCTCGATTGACTTGTAAGGGATTGTTGTATTTGTCAAATCCGGTTTTCAACCGCTCGTTGTCGTCCTGTATCTTGAAGTTGGTATAGCGCGCTCCTGCCGTCAGAGTCAGCCAGCTCATCGGCTGGTAGCGGAAATTGAAACCAAAATTCCATTCTCTGCGCCTACCGTTTCTCGGCTCGCCGAATCTTGTCAGCTCGGTATTGGTAACCAATTGCTTTGCTTCTATTTCCTCCCTGTATTTGTCCAAGCCGTCATGGCTCAATTCTTCTGAAAACTCATTGCGCGATCTCAATTTTTCATTCTGGAAGTCACCTATCAGAGTCAACGTCAGCTTGTCATGCAGCTTCATGCGGTTGGAAAAATTGAAACCGTTACGGGTATTGTTAGCATAGTAGGCATTGCCCTCTATGGTATTGAAGCGTCCGTTGGTATTCGGAAGCTGTTCGACGACATTCGGTTTTTTCGTGTAACCCAATGCCTCATACATGCGCTTGGTTTCTTCATTGTAGGTATTCCAGCGACTCATCACAGTTTTCCACATCATTAAATTGTCCACCCTGTCTTCATACAGGGCGTCGCCGGGCGAACCGCCTGCGGTATTGGTTTTGGATTTGGTACGGGTCGTCCACAATGACGCATCGAAATCTATCCAACGGCTGCCTTCGGGCTTCCATGAATAGTCGATATTGTAGGAACGCTGTTTCACCCATGCCCTCGGCCACTCCGCAATTTTATTCAGATTATCCGGCGTACTGAATAGCGGACCAATGACGCGGGAGGGCATGATTTCACCGAAAATGGAGTCTGTATGACGCAGCCCGAATTTCAAGGTTTGGCGGTTGGGCAAGCGGAAGGTGGTTTTGCCTAGCCATGATTTATTTTCCAGCGAAGTATTGGTTACTTCGCCGCCCGGATGGTAGAAAAGCCCAATTCTTGCAATATCAGGTGCGCCCAACATTGCCTCGCTTCCGTAGAATTTTTCGCCTCTTGCAGCGGCATCCGCAATCTGCCTGTTTAATTCATTGACCGTTTCCATCGTCCAAGGACCGATATAGCCGTAGCGCTCCGCACCTTTTTTACCGGAAAAATAATTGCCTTTACTGCGGTAGGCATAGGCGAGCATGGCATCAAAATTGTCCTGCTTGGTGGCGGCGGCAATGCGGTAAGCTTTATCCTCCCCAAATCTATTGCGTCCGCTGAAACGCTGACTGACGCGGTCGGTATCGTCCAACATCGCCCGCCAAATACCGCCGAGTGCGACAGCAGGCGCATCCAATGTCCGATAATCGACAGATTTTTCATAGACATTGGCACGTTGTTTGATGGAATTATTGGCAGCCTCCGCCTTCACTTCAAATCCGTATTTCTGCCCTTCGGGGACAATATCGTCGGCATCAATGGTTTTCAGGGCGACAGAGCCGCCTATGCCGCTTTTCATATCGCGGCTGAACGAGGGGCCTTTTTCGATGGAAACGCTGCTGATGATGTTGGGGTCGACGTAGTTGCGGTTATTTGCGCCTGCGTAGCCGCGCCAAACGGTAATCGCCTGCTCCGTGCCGTCGATGGTAACGGGAATCCGTCCCTGCCCCTGCACGCCGCGTATATTGGGATCTAACGCGCCGCTGTTGCGCGCGTCGCCGCTGTACACGCCGGACATACCGCTTAAAAGGTCAGATACGGTGTTGCCTTTGAAGGTTTCGACCTCGTCTTTGCTCTTGTAAAGATTGACGATTTCGCGGGTATAAACCCGGTTTTTACCGATTTCGTCTTTATTGCGTGTGCCTTTGACAGTGATGGTATCGAGAATAACTGTCGAATTATCTGCAGCATAAACGGCAGGGACGAAACCAATGGCGGCGATGCAGGCGGAGAGGGTGGTGACTTTGATCGGTTGCATAGAATGAATCCATATAACTTGATTGGTAAGGCCGTCTGAATGAGACAGATCGAATAGATGCGATTACACTCTGACTAAAATAATACAAATAAGTTTGATTATTATTTATAATTTTATGAAATTCTAACTTGTTTTTAATAATATGGAAATGTTTTTTGAGATTTGATCAATAGAATAGGGAGGGGAAGCGGTAGAGATTATTGAGCCGCTATTTCGATTATGTGAGTTATTTCTGACACTGCACCGTAAATTCCGCTATGCCCGGGCAGTCTATTTGGGGCAGAACAAAGTAAGTGTGCAAAGCCATCTGAAGGCGATGTGTTTGAACCTCTTAAAGGCAGCTAACAGGCTAATTGCGCCAGTTGCCACCTTAATTATCGAGTAATGAAGTCGAGTAGGGAGCAGGGAGCCTTAGTACGATACCAAGTACCTTCATATTCCTTGAGAAGAAGTACCTTGTACTAGACATACTTAGAAAAAGTGTTCCGCTAGTTGCAAGATGTGATTTTTTTAAATCTGGAGGCAGGAATCTCATTGTGAACGTAGAAGTTCTTCTTTAAATAGAGGGCTAGACGATAACAGTGACTTAGCGTATAACAAGTTTGATGTTGCAATGATTCAGTATATTGTATTACTTCAATTTATTCGGATATCCTAACTTATGCAGCCCGATTTTCCCTCACTTTTGGTTCTTCCGAAAGATAAGAGAAACAGGAGTTGGCAGGCTAAAATACTAGTATTATGAATTTAACATAATATAAATTAATTTCCTTTTCCCTATTCTTCTACAAATTTCGCTTTTTGTTCCTATATGTCAAATGAGAATTAATGATACTCTAGAAAGAATGCTCATAGTACTCCAATTTTTAGTATAAAATCAATAGGTTTTAATAGAAATTTGGCTGGTTAATTTTACTGTAACCTTATCATTAATTGTAGCCTGACGAAATAGAGTAGGGCAAAGATAGTGAATTGTGCCAACTTTGTTTGAACTTATTCAAAACTGTTCAGATGGTCTTATTTCATTAATCCTAGCTTTTTTCTCTCTACAAAATGCAAAGACCATTGTTGATTAGTTATTATCACTTATAACTACTGTCAATCCCTGCATTTTAGTTTCCACCGTTTCTCCTACTTTATTTCTATCTTTCCTTAATCATGTGTGAACCTTTGCTTTTTCAGTCAATGACTTTATTTATTGGAGAAATGTTTTCACTATCAGCCTTAACAATCACTATTAAAATGTGTGCCGATGTTCTGTCGCAGCCTGTATGCGGCTTGGGCTATGGCGAGGCTGCATTCGAGCAGGTTGCGGTTTTCGTATTCGGACACGGTGTGCGGCTCGGCTTGGTTTTGTTTCCAAAGCCTCAGTTGGGCGATAGCGCGGCGCAGGTCGGTATCGTTGCGGAGAATGCCTAGATGGTGTTGGTTGAACGCTTGCAGGGCGGGGCGGCTGAATGTGTTTTGAAGGTCGTCTGAAAAGATACCCGCTTCGGAGTAGGGGCGCTCAGACGGCCTTTGGGACGGTACGGCTTGGAATGCTTGTCCATCTGCGACGGGCTGGTATGCCTGCCAGCTTTCGGCGTAGCTGCGGATGAGGTAAGCGTCGTATAAATCGTGGCTGAAGAACGACCAGAACACGGGTTTGTCCTGATAAGTCAGGCTGATGCCGTCGGGTGTGTAGAATTTCAGGTAGCCTTGCGTTTGACAGCCGATATGCAGGGCGAGGCTGTTTGGGGAGAAGGGATGGTGGGTCAGGCTGCTGCTGTATTGTTCCAGAACGGCGTTGAGCGCTCGGTAGTGCATGGGGCATCCTTTGAAAGGCGTTCAGCGATAACTGATGACGATCATCGTACTGCCGTCTTTATTGTAGTAATACGCGCCCGCATTGCCCCATGTAAATCGGCGGCATTTGCCGGATGACGATGCTTTAATGGAACAAGGGGCATCGCCCAGTTGTTTATCCAGCCATCGATCAAACTGTTTTCTGCATTGCAATTCGCGTTCCTCCGACCATGCTGTCCAGCTATTGTCCTCGCCTATCGGGCAGAAGAATATGGATAAGCGCTCCAGCCGCTGCTGCTCAAACTGGGCGGTAAGGGTGTATTGCTCGGACTGCTCGGTAAATGACAAACTGAAAAATGTTATTCCCGCTTGCAGATGATTCGGACTGGATTTTGGGAAGGATGCAATCCAGTCATCAAGCGTGGTGCGTGCGCTACTCATGTTGCTGTCCGGTAGGGTAATGCTGCCGTTTTCAGGGTTTATCTTCATCGGTTTGAATTTCCAAATATAGTTTTCAGACGACCTGAGACCATGTCCGTTTTATCACGCCTTTAAGCCGCACGATTTTTCATTTCATCAACAACCGTCACTGTCTCGCCAAATTCAAAGTCGCCAACAACAGTAACATCACCAAGCCGGAGCCTGTGGTGGCGAGGAAATAGCCTAAAAACAGTAAACTCTCTTCGGCAATCAAATGGAAGCTGCAGCCTGTCATTGCCGCCAAACCGAATGAGAAACCCCAAAAGCTGGGGCTGAAACCCTGCCCCAGCATCCAAGGCAGAAGGCACAGCAGGCAGGGCATATGAAAGCGCCGCGTTATCTGGGACTGATATATCTGAACGGCGAAGGTGTTGCTAAGAGTGCGAAAACCGCTTTTGCCTACTTCATGCAAGCGGCAGAAGAGGGCGACATCACCGGGCAATAAAAGATAGGTTTTCGGCTTGGAGGATAGTCATGGTAAGTCCTTGTTTTGTTGGGGTGCAGGCTGCTTTTTAGGGTTTCAGACGGCCTCAAAAGCAGCCTGCACATAGAGGGGGGTATTGTGTTTAGCTATCTGCCAAATACTTTCCGCCAAGCATTCGGATTAATTTTAAACTTGGCTTTGAACTGCAAACGTAGGTTTGCCGCGCTGCCGAAGCCGCTTTGTTCGGCGATGCGTTCTATCGGCAAATCCGTATTTTCCAACAAATCCTGTACCTGCCATAGCCGCTCTGTGGTGAGCCACTCACCGAAATTCATGCCTGTGGCTTGAGAAAAATGGCGGATAAAGGTTCGGCGGGAAACAGCTAATTTTTTTGCCAAATCGTCCAAGCGGTATGGGGTTGCAAGGTTTTGGCGCAGTTCGTCCAATAAGTGATTGATTTTGTCATCGGCGGTACGACGTTCGACAGGTCGGTGGATAAACTGTGCCTGCCCGCCTTCGCGGTGTGGTGCCGCAACCAAGGTACGGGCAAGGTCGTTGGCAACGGTTGCACCGTGGATTTTGCGGATGAGGTACAGACAGCAATCCAGCCCACCCGCCGCCCCTGCCGATGTTAAAAAGTTGCCGTCTTCCGCATATAGGCGGTTGGTATCCAGATGAATTTTAGGGAAACGGCGGACAAAGTCGTCTTCGGCAAGCCAGTGGGTGGCGGCGGTTCTGCCGTCTAAAAGTCCTGTATAGGCAAGGGCGTAAGTGCCGTAACATAGGGCGGTGATATGCGCGCCACGTTGCACTGCTTTCTGTAAATGTGCGCTCAACTCGGGTGTCGGGGCTTCTTCGATATTGCGCCAGCCTGCGATGACGATGATGTCGGCTTCTTCCGTCAAATCCAAGCCGCCGTGTACGGGAATGCTTGCGCCCAGTGCCGTGATGACGTCTTTGCTGTCATCGGAACAGATTTTCAGGTCAAAGAGTGGATTGTCCCGATAGGTCGTCTGAAAAACAGAAAAGGGAATGTTGAAGACAAAATCATTCATGCCCGATTGAGCATATAGCACGATTTTTGGGACAGTTTGATTTTGGCGAAACTCGTTACGCTCGTTTTCAGACGACATTTTGGCACTATCCTTACGTTTGTTGGCAATATTGCCTATTTTAGCCGATGCACCTGCTGTTTAAAATACGCTCCATGATTTTTTAAGGAGCAACATCATGAAATTCAAGCAATTTATTCTTGCCACTGTTTTGGGCGCGACAGCCTTTTCCGCTTGGGCAGACGATTCATACCAACATATCCGTAACGCTACCGCCAAAGTCGAATATGCGGGGCAGACGTTTTTGATTGACCCGTTTTTCGCCCCCAAGCATTCCATGAACGGCTTTGCCGGCACGTTCAATAACCAAGCCAAAATGCCGCTGGTCGGGCTACCGATGAGCGTAAATAAAATTTTAGACGGTGTGGATGCAGTTATCGTTACCCATACTCACGAAGACCATTGGGACGAAACCGCCGCACGTTCCATTCCGAAAAACCTGCCCGTATATGTGCAGCACCAAGCCGACGCGGCAAAAATCCGCAGCCAAGGCTTTACTGATGTACGCGTGTTAAACGGCAGCACTGTCTTCAACGGTGTAACCATCAGCAAAACCGGCGGCGTACATGGTACAGAAGCCATGTATACCAACCCGCAGCTAGCCGAAATCTTAGGCGATGCAATGGGTGTGGTATTCCAAAGCAGCGGACACAAAACCGCTTATATTATGGGTGATACTGTGTGGACGGCAGATGTAAACAAAGCATTGAACCGCTACAAACCCGATTATCTGATTATGAACACAGGCTACGCGCTGATTTCAGGCATTTCAGACGGCATTATTATGGGGACGGCTGATGTATTAAAAGCCAGCCAAGTCATGCCTAAAGCCAAAATCATCACCGTACACATGGATACCGTGAATCATACCGCCGTCAGCCGCGCCGATATGCGTAAATTTATACGCGGTCAAGGCATTGAAAGCCGTGTGAACGTTCCGGAAGACGGAGAGACTGTGAGGCTAGATTGATAAGCGATCATCTTTTAAAGAGAATTTGCAAAAATACCTGAAAACCTGACCGCTCTTTGTTATGAAAAAGGCCGTCTGAAATTTCAGACGGCTTTTACTTTTAACGCATCCACAATCAACTTAAACACATTGGAATGCCCGCGGCGGCTGGGGTAATAGAGGTAAAGCGGATCGTAGGTGATGGCGTACTCGGGCAACAGCTCGACCAACTGCCCAGAATGGAGCGCGTCTGCGACGATGATATGTGGCAGCCAAGTGATGCCGAGGCCGTCTGAAACGGCTTGCAGGCGCAGATGATTGTTGATGGAAAACTGCGATTTTGGTGTGAACGTAATCAGCTCTTTTTTGTATTTGAATTCCCACTGCATCTCCGTGCCGTGTTCAGCGGAGAGTTTTATGCCGATAAGGCGGTGTTGTTGCAGATCATCAATATTTTTCGGTGAACCGTGTTGCGCCAAATAATCAGGTGAGGCGACCAACGCCATTTTGAGCGGTGCGGAAATTGGCACCGCAATCATCTCTTTCGCTACCTCGTTGCCTAATCGAACGCCCATATCAAACCCTTCTTTCACAATATCTGCCCAGCGGTCGTCCACCACGATTTCCAAGCGGATTTTCGGGTATTGGTTCAAAATCGGCTTTAATTTTGGATACAACACGGCTTCCGCTGCCATCGACGGGGCGTTGATGCGAATCAATCCCGATGGCGTATTCAAAAAATCATTTAATGAATCGACTTCTTGGTTTATGGCTTGATAAAGTGGGAAAAGTTGGTCGAAAAGCTGTTGCCCGGCTTCGGTCAGCGACACATTGCGTGTAGTGCGGTTGAACAGGCGCAAATTTAGCCGCGTTTCTAAATTTTTCATGCTATGGCTCAACGCCGAAGAAGAAATCCCCAAAAGTTGTCCCGCTTTTACAAAACTCTGTGTTTGCGCCAACGTCAAAAAATAATTCAGTTCGTTAAAGTTCTGCATTTTCTCTTTAAACTCTCTTTTATTAGTGAATTTAATTCATTACATAATAAAGCTAAACCCTATTTATCTCAATAAAAACAAATCATAAAATGACTGCACTTTCATGAGAGTGAACAGAAGTCAATATCCGTAAACATCACATCCTTTTTTTATAAATTATTTATTCTTAGGAGTAAAAATGAACATTTTATTATTAAACGGTGGTAAAGATTTCGGCCATTCGCATGGTGAGTTAAACCACACGCTTCACAAAAAAGCAAAAGAAGTTTTGACCGCACTTGGACACAATGTAAAAGAAACCGTGATTGATGCCGGCTATGATGTTGAAGCAGAAATCGAAAAATTCTTGTGGATGGATGCCGTGATTTGGCAGATGCCTGTTTGGTGGATGCACGAGCCTTGGACAGTGAAGAAATACATAGACGAAGTATTTATCGCTGGACACGGCAAGCTTTACCGCAGTGATGGCCGTCATCGTGTTAGTCCAACTGAAGGCTTCGGTACAGGTGGTTTGTTGCAAGGCAAAAAACACATGCTTTCGCTTACTTGGAATGCGCCGATTGAAGCGTTCACCCGTGAAGGCGATTTTTTTGAAGGAAAAGGAGTGGATGACTTGTACATGCACTTTCATAAACTCAACGAATTCCTCGGTATGAGCCGTTTACCGACATTTACATGTAACGATGTAGTTAAAAATCCACAAGTAGAACAATACTTAGCAGACTATCAAGTACACTTGAAAAAAGTGTTTGGTTAATGATAAAACATCAACTTGAAGCGGTGGACTTTTGCCCACCATTTTGTCAGTCGCTAATTGGTACGAAATACGGCAAATCCGTGGCGCAAGTGATTACCCGCTGGCTGGTGGAACGCGACATCATCGTGTTGGTAAAATTCACTAAACCCGAACGCATGGCGAAAAACTTGAACGTCTTTGACTTTGCGCTCAGCGATGAAGACAAAGCCGAAATTGCCAAACTGGACGGCACGTTCGCCGCCATCGTCAATCACGACACGGTGGATAATTTGAAACGCATCTCCGCGTGGAAAATGGGCGTGTAAGTGTAGCGAAAAACCATCTGCAATTCATCATTATGAAAGGACAAAACATGATTAACGGGTTAGATATCGAACGTTTCCGAACTACCATGGCAGCGGTTGAAAACGACCATACAAAAGGCAAGGCAGCATTACGCGCCGATTCGCGCTGGGTATCCGGCACAAAGAACGAAATCTCTGTGCGCCGCTTCCCTGCCTTTACCACAGACGAACCGAAAAACATGGGCGGTGAAAACGCCGCCCCAAGTCCGATGGAATACCTGATCGGCGCTGCTGCAGGCTGCTGCTCCATAGGTTTCGAGTTGCAAGCAGCACAAGCAGGCGTGAAACTGGAACAGTTTGAAATATCCGCAAGCGGCGGTATCGACTTGGCCAAACTGTTCGGCATGGAAGATGGCTACGGCGGACTGGATAATCTGGTGCTAACCGTAAAAGTAAAAGCCGACGCCGACCTTCCTACCCTGCAAAATTTCGCCGACCGTTCCGCCGCCAACTCGCCAGTGTTGAACAGCCTGAAAGCGCGGGCAAAAGTGGTTGTGGAGAAAATCTAAACGGCTCAAACTACTTTCTTGTTTTCATTTCGTTGAAAGCCCCTTTTCTGGACAACTAGAAAAGGGCTTAATCGCTTAAAGGAGTACATGACATGCAACAACTGCATACTCTGAAAGACATTGAACAGGCCATCGCCACACATCCTTTAGTATCACTGTACATCAAAGCACCAATCTGCGGTGTTTGTACGGTCGTGGGCGCCCAGCTTGACTCAGCTTTGGCGGTGGAGGAGAATGTGTATGCCGTAAAAGCGGATATTGCTGAAATACCCGAAATGGCCGGACGTTTCCACGTGCTGACCGTACCTGCATGGCTGTTGTTTTATCAAGGCAAAGAAGTAGAACGGATGGCCCGCTTCATCCCTCAGGCACAGATGAAGCAGACATTGGCAAAATGGACAAAAGTAGCAGAAAGCGAACATCAGTAACCGGTCTATCAATGTTTCAGACGGCTGCGACCTTGATAATGATGCAAGTGGTCAGATTTTAAAGGTAAGTTACAAAAACATCTCAAAATTTGACCGCTCTTTATAGTAAAAATCCCCTACTGCTCTGCTCTAGGGGATTTTTGCTTTAAATAATATGTTGTTTATTTCAAACCTTTTTTAACCAAATCTTCATAACCGCCATGATTGGTTACATTGGTATAGCCGGCATTTTTCAGTTCAGTGAGCGCAGCTTCTGCACGGCGACCACTACGACAATAAAGGTTGATCGGTGCATCTTTATCTGAACCAATCGCTTTAACACCTTCAACGATTTTATCGTGTGGAATATTCACCGCATCTTGTAAATGACCTGCGTTAAATTCCTCGGCTGAACGCACATCAATCCAAACGCCTTTTGCTTTTTCCGGTTGTACTGCGCTTTGTTCTGTTTGTGGCGCAGTATTCGCAGAAGCAAAAAAAGGTACAGCAATCGCTGCCGCAGAAAGTACTGCTGTGAATAATTTTTTCATTATTCAATCTCCTATTAAATAGAAATAATATATTTACCTAAATTTAGGGGGTATGTAAAACTAATAGTCATCATACGCCTAAATATAAAGATAATAAACTGTAAATGAATTAAAAATTAAGTAAAATTTAACCGCGCTTTAAAAGAAAAAGGCCATCTTAAATATAACATTCAGATGGCCTTTTCAATTTATTCGATTATTTCTTCGCAGGCTCTACTTCACCCACGGCTTTCTGAGATTTCTCATCCATTTCCACTTTAATATTGTGGTCCACCACCACATTCATATTAATGGTGATGCCTTCCTTTGGTGTATCCAATTGAATGGTTGGTGTGCAAGCTGTAAGTGTAAACATTGCCGCAAAAATAAAAAAGTGCGGTTGAAATTTAAGGTGTTTTATCATTTGTCTTGTCTAATTGCTTATAAAGTTTATATTGCAGATTTTGTTCAAATTGCGAGCCGTAGTCAATCATATTCCACAATTCAAACATATTTTCTTGGTGCGTATAATTTAACGTTATCGGATTATTAGTTCGCTTGGTTGGATTAAATCCACTAATACTCGCACGCAATGTCATTTGTCCTTTCGGATCGAGCGTCACCGCCGCATGGGAATTTTGCAGTTCCATTTCTTTTAATAAATCCACCAAGATATTTTCTGTCCAACCACCTTTTTTCAATCCTTTCACCATTTCATCGGTTAATTTGATGGAGACATTCCCCACTTGCTCCAATGTACCATTACAAATCAAACATTCCTTATGCCCGAGCCAAAATGGCAGGGTCGCATTGGCGCGGCCGGTTAAGGTTACTTGGTTATATTGTGCCAAGGCTAACACTTGGGCTAAATCAATATTAGTAAAAGAAAGCGTTGCCATTTTGCTTTGTGGGAAAGTGAGCTGAGGCACCGTCAACAAACCATCAAATAAGGAAAGTTTCACATTTCTCAAGATAAGCGGATTTTTCATAGTATTCGGATAACGTCCAAACAAATCCAATTCCCCATTTGCGACGGAAAGCGCGCCATAGCGAATATTTTGAGTCGAAATATGGATCGGTTTACCCGAAGCCACTTGCAATGCCGAGTTTTCATAATTCATCGGGAAGCGAATATTCAAGCCATAAATCTCTCCATCTGGCATAGTGATTTTGCCATTTTTAAGATTCAGCTCCCCCTTCATCTTCACGCCATTGCCATTGATTGCGAATTCACTTTGTCCTTTAATGCTGCCCTCATGAATTAACCAATTCCATTGTTGAGGGAAAAGTGATTGGAATACTTTTGCGGATTGTTCTTTCCAGCTGATTTCACCTGAAAGTGCACTATTCTGATATACACCAAAAACATCTAAAGGCCCAAGCGAGCCCGCCTTTAAATCACCTGCAAAATTGAAGTTACTAATACTCTTACCATCAATGCCTAAGCCAAAAACAGGCGAAACAAAACGACCGCCATAAGCCAATTCAATCCAATCAGTTTTCGCTTGTAACAAGCCTCGAATATGTTCTTCTTCATAATCCCAGCGGAGTCGATCTTTAAGTTCCAATGAAAGTGGCGCCATTTTTACCTCTTTCATTTTGACTTCTTTGGAATGAGCAGAAAGTTGATTTAATTCAATATGATCGGCTTCCCAAAATCCTTTACCTTCCATTTTGACTGGCGTATTTAAGGATTTCCAGTTTGCACTTCCATTGATAATCCAATCCCAACGGTTTGTCGCTTGTTTTTCCACCGACTGTAACTTATGTTCTTCATCTCGGAAGTCAAACACGGTTTTAATACCCGCAATAAACTCATGGGCATTTCCGTCTAATTTTAGATTGAGATTTTCAAACTGCGGGGTTGTGCCATTCAACGTTGCCTGTAAACGCCCTTCTAAGCCATAACGGCCGATAATAATGTCATCTAACGGTAAACGAACATGCAATTTGGTATCGGGTTGCACAGTATCCATTTTAAAGACCGAGTCAGGATAAAAATACACCACGGGATGCGTAAAAATTCCGCCAAAATGATAGGTTAAATTGGTGAGAGCCACCGTCGAGTTATAACGCAAATCCCCGCGGGTTTTCAGCTCAAAATCCAATTCATTATTGTCATCGCCCCCACCAATTTCACCATTTTTGCCTGAAATTACGATCTCCCCTTTGCCCATTTCGCCAAAGGTTTGCAAGATCACGTTCATATCAATGCTTAACGGCAATAAGCCTTCTGCCGCACGGTGAATAGATAACCCAAGGAAGCCTTTAATCGGTTGATAGCTGTCGAAAGTCCAATAAAATTTCCCCCATGAAATATCCAAACCGTCTTTGGTGAACACAAAAGGCACATCCAACAACGGCGAATTTGCTGTTAAATCTTGAACGTTTAACTGACCATCCGCACCTTGCCACGACACTTTTGCCTCGCCTTTGGTTACAGCAAGTTCTGGGTTATTCCAATTGAATAAAACATTTCCTTGTTGAGGGAGTTGGGAAAGATCGGGCTCAAAATTTGCAGTGAACTGAAGATCATAGGTTTTATCGCCTGCTTGTTTGATATCGGTATTGCCCGTCCATTGGAAGATCCCATCTCGCGGCGTGACCGTGGATTGATGATGCAGCTCAAGACCGTCATTATTTGCTTGAGCTTCAAAGGCTAATTGGTTACCGTTATAGTTGGCATCTAATGCCCAATCAGCCGATAAGAAAGGCTGCAATGCGGCTTGTTTCAGTGCATCGGTATTTGTTAATTGAACGTGTTTAACTTTGACATCAGAAATAGGCAATGCCGCCCAAAGTGCGGTCAAATTTAGTGGTGTTTTTTCAGCGTTATCGCTTGGTAAATGAGTTAAACAATCATAATCCAAACTAGCCTTTTCAATATCAAGACTATGCGTATTCCACCAAGTAAGTTGCGCATCATTGAGATTTACGAGGGTACACTGATCTGTTTTCACTTTTAGCTCAGGTAGCGTTAAACCTGTCGCTTTCCATTGCCAGTCATCAGCTAATTCAATGTGATAATGGGGAGCTAAAAAATGATTTGCAAGTTGTTCCACACGTTTCGGGGTCGCCAAAACGCGCACTAAGCCAACGCTTACTACGATCAACAGCAACAAAATAATCAACGCCCACAGGCAACGCTTTCGCATAGTTTCCCCAATTACGCGATAAATAAATGAACAGAGGCGTATTCTATCTTATCTCGCCCCAAATAGCTCAACTAACTTATCCCCAAAGAAATAAAATACTAATCCAAAGGCGACAATAATTAAGCCGATAAATTTCGTGATATTTACTTCTCGAATCGGCATACCGATAAGACCGAAATGATCAATAGTGGCTGCAGTAATTAATTGTCCGACAATGATAAAAAATAACATCGCGGTAATGCCTAGCTTAGGTGCAAGTAAAACCGTTGTGAACACCACAACTGCACCGAGTATCCCACCAATTAATTTCCACCAAGGTTGTGAAGGGATGGCGGACAAATTGCCCCATAAGTCGGTTTTCACCCAAGCAATAAAAAAGAGAACAATCGTTCCCACTGCAAAAGAAATAAAGGTCGCGATCACCGCTTCACCACTCATGGCTTTCGCGAGTTGTGTATTAATTGCTGATTGCGTGGCAAGTGCAACACCTGCCGATAAGGCGATAATGAGATAAACAAAAAACATCGAAACTCCCAACAGAAAATTTGGCTTATTTTAACCTTTTCGTATTTGTCTTGTCGCGAAATGCTTTCCATTCTGAAAAATAATCAAAAAATCTACCGCGCTTTGCATTTCATTCATAAATACCTCAAAAGTTGTAAGTCATCTTACCTGTTTATTTGATCTTGATCACTATTTGACTATTCTTTATTTGACGCTAATCTTCAAATCCATACACTAAGCTCCATTCGGAGCAATCGTTTGCGCAGTGCGTATTGAAAGCAAAATAGACTGATTTTATCAACTCAATGGGAGGAATATCCATGACCCACATTATCGTTGCAACGCACGGTAAGTTTTCTGAAGAAATCGTCAATTCCGCCGCTATGGTGTATGGCGAAGATGAAAACTGCCATGTCGTGACTTTCTTACCAGGTGAAGGCGGTGAGCATTTAATCGAGAAATACAATGCGATTATTGCCACGCTGCCTGAAAATGAACCGGTGCTCTTTTTGGTCGATTTATTTGGTGGTAGCCCTTATAACGCGGCAAGCCGAGTCGCCAGTGAAAGGGATAATACCGATATCGTCACCGGCATTAATCTACCGATGTTGCTAGAAGTACTTGATGCCAAAGATGGCGCCAGCTTAGATGAATTGGTAGAAACCGCGAAAGAAGTCGGGGTCGCTGCTGTGAAATCTTTCCGTCAACCTAAAGAAAGCAAGTCTGCTCCAACGCCCGCTGCTAAACCAGCAGAAGCATCAAAAACCTCTCCAAATCCAACCGCACTTTCTGGCAATATGAACATTTCCTTATTGCGTATTGATAGCCGTTTAATCCACGGTCAAGTGGCAACCTCTTGGGCGAAAGCAGTGAAATGTGAAGCGATTTTTGCAGTAAATGATGATGTGGCGAATGATGCGCTTCGTCGTGATTTATTACTTCAAATCGCCCCTGAACATTTGAAAGCTTATGTGATTCCTGTGGAAAAAGCGATTAAGGTGTATCACAACCCGAAATATGCAGGTAAAAACATCCTTTGGTTGGTAACCAACCCAACAGACATCCTGCGCTTAATCGAAGGTGGCGTGAAAATTGATAAAGTCAACGTGGGCGGTATGACATTCCGTGAAGGCGATAAGATGCTTTCCCAAGCAGTTGCCGTCAACCCAACTGATGTGGCGGCATTTAAACAGCTTTTAGATAAAGGCGTGGAATTAAGCTTACAACAAGTGGCGAGCAGCCCGAAATCAATGCTCACGCACAAAGAGCTTGATGCGATTCAATTTTAATTACGAGGACAATTCATTATGACAACAATGGAAATTATTTTAGTCACACTCGTTGCCGCCATTTGCGGTATGGGGAGTGTATTGGACGAACGTCAAACTCATCGTCCTTTAGTTGCTTGTACCCTAATCGGCTTAGTATTAGGTGATTTAGAAACCGGTATTATTGTCGGTGGTACCCTTGAATTAGTGGCATTAGGCTGGATGAACGTCGGTGCGGCAATGGCACCGGATGCGGCATTAGCCAGTGTGATTGCAACGATCCTCGTCATCAAAGGCGGCCAAGATAAAGGGAGCGCATTAGCGATTGCGATTCCGGTAGCGGCGGCAGGTCAAGTATTAACCATCTTCGTTCGTACTTTAACTATCTTCCTTCAACACAAAGCCGATGATTTTGCCGCAAAAGCGAACTTCCGCGGTATTGAATTCTGTCACTTCAGCGGTCTTGCATTACAAGCGTTACGTGTGGCAATTCCAACCTTCTTCGTTGCGTTAGTAGCAGGTACGGATACGGTGACCGAAGCATTGAACGCGATTCCAGAAGTGGTTACTCGCGGTTTACAAATCGCTGGTGGTTTTATCGTGGTCGTCGGTTATGCGATGGTCATCAATATGATGCGTGCAGGCGCATTAATGCCATTCTTCTTCCTAGGCTTCGTAATCGCCTCTTTCACCAATTACAACCTTGTCGGTCTCGGTATTTTAGGCACATGCTTAGCGATGATTTACATTCAATTGAACCCACGTTTCCATCAATCTACTGCACCACAAGCAGTTGCAAAACGTGAATTAGCTGACGATGAACTTGAAGGACTATAAGGAAGAAATTATGACTGAACAAACTAAAAAATCATTAACAAAAGGCGATATTCGTAGCACTTACTGGCGTTCAACTTTCTTGCTAGGTTCCTTCAACTTTGAACGTATGCAAGCAATGGGGTTCTGTGTATCGATGATCCCAGCCATTAAACGGCTTTACAGCAAAAAAGAAGATCAAGCGGCCGCATTAAAACGCCACTTAGAATTCTTTAATACCCAGCCTTGGGTGGCATCATCTATCATCGGTGTAACCGCCGCGATGGAACAAGAACGTGCGAACGGTAACGATATTGATGACTCTGCAATCAGCGGGGTGAAAGTCGGTTTAATGGGACCTTTAGCCGGTGTGGGTGACCCAATTTTCTGGGGGACATTACGTCCTGTACTCGCGGCACTTGGTGCGGGCTTAGCCCTTACGGGTAGCCTTTTAGGGCCATTACTTTTCTTCATCGGTATCAACCTTTGCCGCGGTTTAACCCGTTGGTATGGCTTTAAATATGGCTATGAAAAAGGTACCACCATCGTTAACGATATGGGCGGCGGCCGCTTACAAAAATTGACGCAGGGGGCGTCTATCCTCGGTCTCTTTGTCATGGGCTCACTGGTATCGAAATGGACGAGCATTAATATTCCATTAGAACTTTCCCGCTATAAAAACCAAATGGGCGAAGAAGTGGTGACCACCGTACAAAGCGTGTTAAACGACCTTCTCCCAGGCCTTGCAGCGTTAGGTTTAACCTTCTTATGTATGTATTTATTACGTAAAAAAATCAACGCTATGTACATCATCTTCGCCTTATTCGGCGTGGGTATTTTAGGCTATCATTTTGGTGTGTTAGCCTAATACATTATGATATTGCCTTCCTTCTTTCACTTGAGGGAAGGCAAATTTTTAGCATGACATATAAATCCTATGAACCTGAAAGATCTCATCAAGCCACCACCGGCTGAAGGCTATATCAAAAATTCATCCAATTTAGTGACCGCACTTTTTGTTCTGGCGGGCATTCTTTATTATCCTACTCACGGCTATGGTGCTGTCATCGCTTTAATTGCCGCACTGATTGTGCTAATCGGACAAAAAATGCTGATTGCTCAAACGAATAAAGATTTTACCGAAATGCAGTTAGCCGAGAAGCAATTCCAAGAAACCCAAAACAGCGATTACCTCCGCTTTATTGAAGCACGCGCCACCCAAATGTTGCGCGACAATAAAGTCCTTTCCGAAAAAGGCAAAAAAGAGTTGGAGAGATTACTCACTGTAGTAAAAACACATTTAAAGGTATAATGCTGCCAAATTTATATTTGGAAAATATCCTTTAAAGATGAAACATACAAAGAAACTCATTACTCTTGCGGGAATTGCCGCATTTGTCACCTATTGGTTTTATCTGCCAACTTATCCGGTATATCCGAAGAGTGATCATTATGATCCTGATACACAAACTTTCTATAATGCAGAACCTCAACGCGCACCAATAAATATTGCAAGTGCGCTTTGGGAAATGACATTTCATGAAAAAGATTTTCACCCCCAAAAACCATTGCCAACGGTCAAACCAAATTGGACCGAGTTATTAGCGCCGGCTGAACAGAGTCGATTTATGTGGTTTGGACATTCGACGCTACTTATGCGTATTGGCAATCAAACCATCATTACCGATCCACTTTTTGGAAATAGTGCGTCTCCAGTGCCAATAATGATGCACCGTTTTCAACCACCTGTGGCAGAAATTGAAGAATTACCGCCTATAGATGTCGTGCTGCTTTCACATAGTCATTACGATCACTTAGAACAAGAAAGCATCGAGAAATTAATGAAAACACAAAGTCATTTTGTGGTTTCTTTAGGAATGGGCGTAATTTTACAAAAATGGGGAATAGATGCAGCTAGAATTACCGAATTAGACTGGTGGCAAAGCACTGAACGCAATGGCATAAAATATACTGCATTACCTGCAAGACATGATTCTAGCCGTGGCTTGTTTGATCATAACAAAGCGTTGTGGTCTGGTTTTTTAATAGAGCATAAGCGCGGTCAAAATGAAGAACGTTTTTACTTCCATGGTGATTCCGCCCAAGGTAAACATTTTGATGAAATTGCCAGCCGTGTTGGCAAAATTGATATTGCGTTTATAGAGAACGGACAATATGACGAAAGATGGCCCAATAACCATCTTTTCCCTGAGCAAACCGCACAACTCGCGGCCAAACTACAGCCAACAAGATTTATGCCCATTCACTGGGGAGCTTATCCCCTTGCCTTGCATACGTGGAATGAGCCTGTACTTAAAAGCATACCAATGGCAAGAACACTGGGCGTGAATACACTTACACCATTATTAGGACAAGTATTTGACGTAAATACAAAAACAGAAGATTGGTTTACCCAAGAATAATCATAACTTTTAGCTATATGAAATAAGTTTTTCTTCTTTTTCTTACTTAAATTAGATAGGTATTATCAAGCGGAAATTTATGATTTATCCCTTAGGAGTAGTTTATGTCTCAATTTAAAATTCATACCATTGAATCTGCACCAGAAGCAGCACAAGAAGCCTTAAAAGCCGTACAAAATGCCAATGGGTTTATTCCAAATTTAATTGGTGTTCTTGCGAATGCCCCTACTGCACTTGAAACTTATCGCACGGTGGGCGGCATTAATGGTCGTAACAGCTTAACGGCAACAGAACGCGAAGTGGTGCAAATTACCGCTGCCGTAGTCAATGGCTGTGGTTTCTGTGTAGCGGGACACACGAAGATCGCTTTAAAAGTATTAAAACTTGAAGAAGAGCTTGTAAACCAAATTCGTGCAACTGCTCGTATTGAAAGTGATAAAAAACTCGATACTTTAGCGCGTTTCACCCTTGCCGTTATTTTGCAAAAAGCAAAATTAACGAAAGCACAGCTTAAAGCGTTCTTTGATGCAGGTTATACTCAAGAAAATGCCATTGATGTGATTTTAGGTGTTAGCCTCGCCACATTATGTAACTATGTGAACAACATCGCGGAAACACCAATCAATCCTGAATTACAGGCATTTGCATAATCAAGCCAATAATAAAAGTGCGGTCAAAAATGACCGCACTTTTTTATTCCTTCACAAATTGTTTAATTTGATCTGAATTCAAATGACCTGGTTGTGCTTTGATAAGGTTTAAATCCTTATCTAATAGCAAATTAAACGGATAGCCTAATACATTAGCTCGTTTAATGATTTCACCGTTTTCATCCAATAATACCGTGATATTTTTATAGTCCAAGCCTTTATACCAATTGATAAATTTTTGGCTATTTTGTTCGTTCTTTTGTCCTGGTGAGGCAATCGTAACCACATTAAAATCAAGATTCTTTTCAGCACTGAGATCGTCAATTTCCGCTAAACCTGCCAAGCAAATTGGACACCAAGATGCCCACATTTTGATATAAAGCGGTTTGCCTTGATATTGTGATAAAGAGACGGTTTGATTATCCAACGTCTTCAACGGAACATCAGCCAAAGACACGTTCTCTTGTGCAAAACTCAATGGACTCAAAAACAATAAAAGTGCGGTCAATATTTTTCTCATTTTATCCTCTTATTTCACAAAGGGAATCAAATCGCCATAACCTTGTTTTTCCATTTCATCTAATGGAATAAACTTAATTGATGCGCTATTGATGCAATAACGTAAACCACCTTTATCACGAGGGCCATCATCAAATACATGACCTAAATGGGCATGGCCACTGCGGCTTAATACCTCAATGCGAGTCATATTAAAGCTATTATCTTTTTGATACTCCGCCACTTCAGCGGCAATCGGTTTGGTAAAACTTGGCCAGCCGCAACCTGATTCAAATTTATCTTTAGAAGAAAATAATGGTTCTCCCGTGGTGATATCCACATAAATACCCGGCGCGAAATTATCCCAATACTCGTTACTAAAAGAGCGTTCGGTATGTTTGCCTTGCGTCACATCATATTGAAGTGCGGTCAATTTTTGCTTTAATTCTGCATCACTTGGTTTTGGGTATTTTTTATCATCAATTAATGGCTCATCCGCTTTTTTGATGTCAATATGGCAATAACCATTCGGATTTTTCTTGAGATAATCCTGATGATACTCTTCCGCCTCCACATAATTTTTCAGCGGTTCTACTTCAATTTGAATCGGTTCTTGATATTTACTTTGTAAGGTTTTCAATGCAGCTTCAATAACGGCTTTATCTTGCTCATTTTGATAATAAATGCCCGTGCGATATTGTCTGCCACGATCGTTGCCTTGCTTATTGATACTGGTTGGATCGATAACTCGGAAATAATATTGCAACAATTTATCTAGCGAAATTTTGTCTGGATCGTAAGTGACTTTCACGGTTTCAGCATGATCTGTCGCATGCAATAATTGATAGTTGGTGGTATCACCTTTTCCATTAGCATAACCAGAAACAGCATCGGTCACGCCCTGAATGCGTTCCATATAAGCTTCTAGTCCCCAAAAACAACCACCAGCAAGATAAATAATTCGTTGTTCTTGTTTACTTTCCATTGTCATTTTTTGCTCCTTTGATGAGGTTGTATTATCAGCATACGTTAAACTACTTTGCAAACCGCCAAAAAGTGCGGTCAATATGAGAAATGTTTTTGTATATTTCATTTTCTTTCCTTATCATAGAAAAATCTTCAACTACATTTCATTAGACGAAGACAAGCCCATTTTCTTACAAAATAAGGCAATTTTTTACCGCACTTTGTGCAAGGAACCTTTATGCCAAACATACATCTCCGCAATAATTATCAAAAAGCTGTTGTTTGTATGGTGTTAGCTTACATCAGCATTGCCTTAATGGGTGTATTTGTAAAATACGCCTCTGATGAATTACCGTCCAGTGAAATTTTATTTTCCCGCTTCTTTATTGGTTTTGTTTTTCTCTTGCCCTTTTTAATTAAAGATGGAGATTTCAAAGTCGATATGTCGCAATGGAAGTTTCTCATTTTGCGTAATCTAGCCGGCATTGCCAGTATGTTGCTAACCTTCTACGCCATTAAATATTTGCCGATTTCTATTGCGATTTTATTGATGAATACGTCCGCACTTTTTGTGCCTTTATTGCTGTTTTTCTTTAAAGTCAGAACGCCATTAAAAGTATTAGCTTGCAGTTTTATGGGGTTTATCGGTGTATCCATCATTATGCTGACCAACGGTTCAATGAATATCAACCCTATCCATGTAGGCTATGCGTTAGGTGCTGCAGTATTGGCGGCCATGGCATTTATCAGCTTACAAGAGCTCAATAAACACAACTCACCTAAAAATATCGTGTTTTACTTCCACTTATTAGGCTCGATTTTATTGCCACTCTTTTTTATTACTCAATGGGAAATACCAACACTACATGGATTCACATTACTGCTTTTAGTGGGCGGATTTGGTCTTATTTTCCAATTATTACTCACTCGCGCCTTTAAATACGCCCCTGCCAATGTCATCACGCCTTTTGCTTTTACTGGCGTGATTTTCTCCAGCATCTGTGACTGGTTCTTCTGGGATAACGTACCAAGCCTAAATTTCTGGATTGGTTCATTAGTCATTATTATTGCCGTCAGTTTACTTGCCAGAATGCGGGCAAAATAGAGAAATCCGACCAAATAGCTAGAATATAACTATTCTCAATAACATTGTTTGAATGTATAATCCTAATGCTTTTTATTATTGAGGACACAACATGAAAAAATTATTAAAAACCACTTTAGCTTCTGCATTATTAATGGCGTCTGCATTTGCTAGTGCCGTGACGGTTAAAGATGCAAAAGGTGAATTTACCCTTGATAAAACCCCAAGCCGTGTTGTGGCATTGGAATATTCTTTTGTGGATGCTTTAGCCCAAGTCGGAGTTAGCCCAGTAGGTGTGGCTGACGATAACAAAATCGATCGTATTTTGCCGCAAGTGCGCGAAAAAATTGCTGCATGGCAATCCGTTGGCACGCGTTCTCAACCGAGTCTTGAAGTGATTGCTTCTCTCAAACCCGATTTAATTATTGCTGATCCATCTCGCCATACTGCAGTATTTGAAGAATTGAAAAAAATCGCGCCAACGGTGATGTTTGATTCCCGTCATGAAAGCTACCAAGAAAATCTTGAAACCGCGCAGAAAATTGGTGATTTAGTCGGTAAAAGTAGCGAAATGAAAGCAAAAATCAATGAACATAATGATTACATTGCCAACATCGCAAAAAATTTAGGTGTGCAAGGCAAAAAAGCCTCATTTGGTACTTCCCGAGAAGATAAATTTAATATCCAAAATGACAATGGCTATGTGGGTAGTTTCTTAACGACATTAGGTTTTGCCCCAACTAAACTCAATAGTGATCAAGCTTTCGTAGAAATCAACCTTGAACAATTAGTAATGGAAAAACCGGAATACTTGTTCATCGCCCATTATCGTGATGAAAGTATTGCCCGCAAATGGGAAGCTGAGCCACTTTGGAAAGCCATTCCTGCCGTCAAAGCAAACCATGTTTACAGCGTTGACTCGGACATGTGGGCTCGTGGTCGTGGCTTAGAAGCGAGCAAAATTATGGCGAAACAAATTGAAGGTTTCGTGAAACAAAAATAATGATGAAGTCCACTTTCCGTTGGGGACTTCCCCTTATCATTCTGGCTTTCCTATTATGGGGAAGCCTGTTTTTGTATTATCCCATCGAAATTCGACCGCTTGCAGCGTTACAAGCGTTCCTCCCCGATGGCGATGAAATTGCCAAAATTACGGTAACCGATTTACGCCTACCGCGCGCATTAGTTGGCATGATTTTAGGCGCCAATCTTGCGGTGGCAGGAGCGTTGCTACAAACCATTACGCGCAATCCACTTGCCTCGCCTACACTACTTAGCGTGAACTCTGGAGCCAGTCTTGCCATGGTAACCGCCAGTGCGTTTAGCCCCTTGATTCTTTCTGGTTATAGTATTGCTTTAGTGGCTAGTATCGGTGGCGGTTTAAGTTGGTTTGTGGTGATGCTGATCAGCAATGGCTGGAAAGACAACAGTGGAGATCGTAGCCGAGTGATTTTAGCAGGGATTGCCGTATCACTACTTTGTGCAGCACTCACTAAATTGGTGCTGATTATCGCGGAAGATCATGCCTTCGGTATTATGAGTTGGCTAGCTGGCGGCATTGCACATGCTCGTTGGAATGAATTATTGACGTTATTTCCGTTCTTTATTTTGACCGCACTTTTCTGCCTGCTTTTTGCCAGTCGTTTGAATTTACTCAATTTAAGCGATGAATCCGCTCGTTCCCTAGGCATCAATCTCTTCCGTTTACGTTGGTACGCTAACATCATGGCGTTATTGATTGTAGGTTCAAGCGTGAGTGTTGCTGGCCCAGTTGCCTTTATTGGCTTACTCGTGCCCCATCTTGCTCGCTATTGGATTGGTTATGACTTGCGAAAATCTCTCCCTATGGCGATGTTACTCGGTGCAATTTTAATGCTCGCTGCAGATACCATTGCCCGTGCGGTTAATTTCCCTAGTGAAGTGCCTGCTGGTGCGGTACTTGCCTTAATCGGTGCCCCAGTCTTTGTATTATTTGCCAGAGGAAGACACTAATGCGAACCTCTCATGTATCTTTTCGCGCTATCGGCTTTTATGTCATCACGCTCAGTATGATGGTACTACTCTTTGGATTGAGTATTCGCCTTGGCACTTATACGCTTTCTTTTGAGGAAATTTGGGCGGCCTTTCAGCCTGACGATAAAAACTATTTTACCTTGATGGAATATCGCCTACCCCGTGCAGTATTAGCGATTTTATTAGGCGGAGCCTTAGCAATTTCTGGTGTGTTAGTGCAAAGCGTGGTGCGCAATCCACTTGCCTCTCCCGACATTTTAGGGATTAACAACGCGGCTGGGTTGGTTGCTGTTTCAGTATTGATGTTCTTGCCAAACTTGGCATTTTACTGGATGCCAATTTTTGCCTTTTTAGGCGGCGTGCTCTCTTTTGTCATTTTATGGATCGTGTGCGGTTTTAACTTCCGCCCTATCAAAATGGCAATCATTGGGGTCGCACTTTCCGCATTGTGGGCAGCCATTAGTCATTATCTGATGCTTACCAATCCAGTCGAGATCAACACGGCTATGTTATGGCTCACAGGAAGCCTGTGGGGGCGTAGCTGGTCTTATTTGAATGTGGTATTGCCATGGTTAGTGGTATTGCTGCCCTTGCCATTTATTTTCTGTCGCGATCTCGACACCCTTGGTTTAGGTGAAAACAAAGCCTCCACCTTGGGTGTAACCGTAAATAAGGTGCAAATCAGCGTTTTAGTGCTGGCGGTCGCCCTTTCCACTACAGCCGTGGCAATTTGTGGTCCAATTGCCTTTTTAGGCTTAGTTGCGCCGCATCTTGCCCGTCGTTTAGTAGGAGGCAGACATCGTACCCTATTACCGGCAGCCTTGATTATTGGCGCCCTCTTATTACAACTTTCGGATATTTTGGCGCGGGTGATTGACCCACCAACTGAACTGCCGGCAGGTATTCTGACCGCGATTATCGGTGCGCCATATTTCTTCTACTTATTGATGAGAACTAAATAATGAGCATTGAAATCAATAATTTATCTTTAGGTTATCAAGATAAACTCGTGGTTAAAAATCTGTCGCTAAAATTCCCGAAAAATAAAGTGATTGCGTTAATCGGCCCAAATGGCTGCTGTAAATCTACCACATTAAAAGCGGTAGCGCGCTTGCTTAAGCCAAAGCAAGGCTCAATCACCCATAAAGGTCAGGATATTTGGCAAAAAAGCCCTAAAGAATATGCCCAAGAATTGGCTTTTCTCCCGCAGCAACACTTGGTACCTGAAGGCATTAAAGTACGCGAATTGATCGCTTACGGGCGTTCGCCTTACTTAAACCTCTGGGGTAAACTCAGCCCAAAAGATGAAGAATTGGTCACTTGGGCGATGGATCAAACACAAACTGTCGAACTCGCCGAACAGTTGGTTTCCGATTTATCTGGTGGTCAGCAACAACGCGTCTTCTTAGCCATGACACTTGCGCAAGATGCTGAATTAGTGCTACTTGATGAGCCGACTACTTATCTGGATTTAAACCGCCAAGCTGAACTCATGGGCATGATGCGACAAATGCAACAAAATGGCAAAACCGTGATTACGGTGTTGCATGATCTCAACCAAGCCTGCCGCTATTGCGATTACTTAATCGTCATGAAAAAAGGTGCCGTAATGGCACAAGGCACACCTGATGAGGTCATGACCGAAGAGTTACTTAAGGATGTGTTTGATTTGGATGTCATCATTCATCGTGATCCTATCAGTAACACACCGATGTTTATTTTGAAATAACTTTCAATCACTTCTCTAAATATCAAATAGGCGTTTTATTTTACTAAAATGCCTATTTTTTCACCTAAAACACTTGATGTTATACATAGCTAATGCTTTTTATCGCTCAACTTGAGGTCGGACCACTTTACGAAACTTATACTTTCTTTACATTGTCATAAATATGGAGTCCACAATAAATAATTATAATTAAACATCGTAGAAGTTAATATGAAGTCTCTATCCCATGTCTTTAAGGCTGTGCTATTAGTAGGTGTCAGTACCTCAGTAGTACAGGTTGCCTATGCCCAAAATTCCTCTATTGATACCGAACGAGAAAATATCATCATTTTCTCTCGTCAAGGAGAGGCTCAATTAAATCAAGCGATTCCAAAACTTGAGGCCTTATTTAAGAGGACACACGATATTAAAGTGCGCGATGATTTAATTACACTCTATCTGAGGACGAATCAATCATCTAAAGCACTTTCACTTTGCGAAAGCTGCGCACCCGCGCAATTTTCTCAAAATGAACTGGAAAATTTAGGCAAAGCCGCTCGAAATGAAAAACAATACGACCGTGCCGTTGCATTCTATTCCCAATTGCAAAAGCAATTCCCTGATAATCCAAATGGATGGCTTGGTGGCGCATTAGCCTCCACTGAAACCAAAAACTACACTGCTGCAAAAAATGCACTGAATGTTTATAAGAAACGTTTTGGACAAGATAATGCTTATCTTGATGCAGAAAGTTATTTACTTGATTTCACCGAACCCGACATAGCTAAACTTGGCCGCTGGCAACGTCAGTTAGAACAAAATCCGAAAAATATCACCTTAATGAGAGAGTTGTATCGTTTAGCATCGAAATACAACCTTCAACCATTACAAGAGAAACTACAAAAAGCCTATCCTGATCAATTCAATCAAAAAGACATGATGTGGTTTGAGCATGGTAAGACAATTATCTCTTCAAAAAATGCGACAACGCCTACACAACAAGAAAAATCATTTGAAGAATTGAGCGCACTTTTGGCCAAAATTAACCCTGAACATCCTTTGTATCAACAAGCATTGCAAGACCGTTTTGTGATGGGTGTCCGATTGAATAAATTTGATGAAATAGAGGACAACTTCAGTACATTACAGGCTCAATCTAATGTGCCTGCGTATTTAGAAGAAGCCTTTGGTGATTATTGGGCAGCAAAAGGCTCACCACACAAAGCATTAGCGATTTATCAATCAGTTGAACAACAAGCCTTAAACCATAAACTCTCTGTGAGTGATGGTTTACTTCATAAACTTTCTCTGACTGCAAGCGATGCGGGAAAATTTGAATTGGCGCAACAATATTTGGAGCGTATGAATTCAAATGTTTATATCCATGACTATACCCGAACATCAAAAATTCTGAATCCAGGCTACGATTCTCGCTATTTTGGTTTGGCACGTTTAGCGTTATGGCGTGGTAACAGCAAATTGGCTCAGCAACTTATTGATGATCGTCTATTTAACAAAACGCCTGGTGATCCATGGGCTATGTTGCAAAAAGCAGAACTTGAGCGAAATCGTGGTAACTATGATGATGCCAAATTATGGGCTGAAAAAGCCGGTTATTTTTTGAGTAAAAATGATCAGCAAGAAGCACGCAATAACCTGGCAGAAACTGCTTTAAGTCAAAATGATTTACCAACAGTTTCAAAAACAATTGATGCAATGAATGAAGAACAACGTCAGTCCGCACAATCCCTCATAAACCATTACGAACAAGCACGTTCTGGCAAAATTGTAGGGAGTGTCGGCTTGCAGCATCGCACCTCACCAATCAGTTATAGCAATGAAAGTAGCCAAGATTATGCGATTTACACACCGAAAACAGCAAATGGTCACGATCTCTACGTTCATTACTTAGAAACTCGCTCCCCTTATGACAAAGAAAGTCTTATTTCGCGTCGAATCGGTGTAGGCACTGAACTCAATTTCTATCCACTCCAAGTAAAAATGGAAGGTGGGAAAGGCATTAAGCTTAATGATAAAGCCTATTTCTCTACAGAGGCAAATTATACCCTCAATCAACATTGGTCATTTAATTTAAACGCCAATATTAATGGTAGTGGTACTCCAGTTAAAGCCATCAATAAAGGTGTGTATACCAAAGATATTGGTTTCTCTACCACATATTCCTATTCCGATATTTTCCAAGCTGGGCTAGGTGGTGGCGTCATGAAATTTGATGACGGCAACTTAAGAAAAGAAGCCAATTTCTGGTTGAATCTCAATACATTCAAACATGACCGTTGGGCGCTAACCAACAATTTCAGAGTCGATTACAGCAAAAATAAAACCATTGATTCTGCTGAATATTACAACCCACTAAAAGCGACAAGCTTGGAATTCGGTGCGGATTTAAGTTACTACCAACCACTTAATTATGGCTTAGTCTTAAATCACCACCTGAAAGTCAGCGTAGGTGCTTATAAACAGGCAGAACTTAATCGAGAAAAGATGTGGTCGATTAGCTACGGACATCAATGGCGTATTGGTAAAAAATTTGGCGTATCTTATGAAATCGGGCGTAAAAAGAATATTTACGACGGCAATGCTGAATTCAACAATTTCGGAAATTTAAACTTCTCTATTTATTATTAAATACTTAAGCGGTATAACTTTATGAGATCTCTAAAACATTTTGCAAAAATCATTATTTGCACGCTTTCCCTTTTTTCGGCTTTTGCCTTTGCGCAAGATCGTTATGGCGTATTAGCTTATCACTCTGTTGTAGATGAAAGTGCGGCTGAAAATCAAAAACATTATTTTCCTCAAACGATTTCTGCCCAAATGTTAATTAAACATTTTAATTGGCTAAAAGAAAACGGATACAACGTGATCAGTTGGCAGCAAGTTATCGATGCTGAAAATGGTCAAGGCACATTACCTGATAATGCGGTATTACTAAGCTTCGACGATGGCTATGAGACCATGTACAACGTGGTCTTCCCGCTATTAAAGGCTTATAACTACCCTGCTGTTTTTGCGCCTGTGACAGGCTGGTTGGATACGCCAGCAAATCAAAAAATCACTTATGCCGATAAAATGCTAGATCGTTCTGTTTTTGCCACTTGGTCGCAAGTCAAAGAAATGGAACAAAGTGGGCTCGTTGAAGTAGCCTCACATACTCATAATCTTCATAACGGTATAAATGCCAACCCATCTGGTGGTCAATTGCCCGCTGTGATTGCACCTGAATATAAAAATGGTAAATATGAAACAGAAGATGCCTACAAAAATAGATTGAAATCTGATTTCGCCCATACCGTTCAAACATTAGTCAATCATATCGGTAAGAAACCACGCGTAATGGTGTGGCCTTATGGACAATTTAATGATGTTGCTGTGCAACTTGCACGACAAGCAGGAATGCCACACTATTTCTCATTAGGTGAAAAAATCATCAATAAAGTGGGCGATAAACATATTGGACGCTTATTACTTAATGCAGAAACCGATCTAAATACCGTTAAAAACTATCTTGATGGCATTGATGAAAGCAAACAAATTCAACGAGTACTGCATGTCGATTTAGATTATGTCTATGATGCGGATAAAGCTCAGCAAGCCAAAAACCTTGATAAGTTAATCGACCGCATCTATCGCTATGGTGTGACGACAGTTTATCTTCAAGCCTTCTCTGATCCCGATGGGGATGGTGTAGCGGATGCCTTGTATTTCCCAAATAAATACCTTCCTGTACGCGATGATATTTTTGGCCGAATTGCTTGGCAATTACAAACGCGCGCAGGCGTACAAGTCTACGCTTGGATGCCTGTACTTGCCTTTGATTTACGCAAAAGTGTAAAAGAGGCGGAATATGTCATTGATAGCCGCACGGGCAAGCCTTCAACAAAGGCTTATTTACGCCTTTCACCTTATAACAAACAGAATGTTGAAATCATTAAATCTATTTATAACGATTTGTCATTCTACGCCAAATTTAATGGCATTTTATTCCATGATGACGCGTTCCTAACTGATTTCGAAGGTGCAGAAGGCAATCACGCTGAAGGCATCGTTAGCCCACAAGCAAAACAAAAAACACAGGATTTAATCCTATTAACCCATCAACTCACCGATGCGTTGAAACCTTATTTCTTGCGTGGTTCATATTCTCTTAAAACAGCTCGTAATCTTTATGCATCAGTGATCACCAATCCAAATGCAGAAGAATGGTTGGCGCAAAATTTAAAAACGCTCACCGAAAATTACGATACCACAGCCATTATGGCGATGCCATACATGGAAAATGAGCAGCCTATTTCACAAGAAGAAGCCTATCAATGGTTTGCCTCTCTCATTGAAAATGTGAAAGCTCAAGCACCATTAGATAAAGTCTTATTTGAATTCCAAGCGGTGAATTGGCGAACTCAAAAGCCAATTCCTGAATCCGAATTGATTGATTGGATGACGCTATTACAAAAAAATCATATTTATAGCTATGGCTACTATCCAGATAACTTTTTAACTAATCAGCCGGATCTGAACAAAATGAAACCATATTTTTCGATAAATACTAATGTGGGAAAACCTTAAGGATTGACTATGAATCAACAATTCTTAGAAGCAATTAGTATCTTCGTATTTATGTATCCTGCTGGAATGGCAATATATTGGGTTACTGCAAGTCTCTGCTATTACCTTTTCATGGAAGGAAAACTAGGGCAACCAACTTTCCAACAAATGCCAAAAGAGCGCGTCCCGATGGTCAGTATTATGGTGCCTTGCTATAACGAAGGGGACAACTTAGATGAAGCTATTCCTTACTTGCTTCAACTTCGATACCCAAACTATGAGCTGATCTTTATCAATGATGGCAGTAAAGATAACACGGGTGAAATTATTGATCGTTGGGCAAAAGCTGATGAGCGCATCGTGGCGCTTCACCAAGAAAACCAAGGTAAAGCCAGTGCATTAAACCATGGCTTATTAGTCGCTAAAGGGGAATATGTAGCCTGCATTGATGGCGATGCCGTATTAGATTTTGATGCAATCGACTATATGGTGCAATCCCTCGAATTAAACCGCACTTACGGTGCAGTTACAGGCAACCCACGCGTACGTAACCGCAGTACTATCCTAGGTCGCTTACAAGTGTCTGAATTTAGCTCCATTATTGGTTTAATCAAACGCGCTCAAAGCCTGATGGGAACCATCTTCACGGTATCTGGAGTATGCTGCCTATTTAGAAAAGATGTAATAGAAGAAATTGGTGGTTGGAGCACCAATATGATCACCGAAGACATTGATGTCAGTTGGAAAATTCAAACAGCCGGTTACAACATCATGTATGAACCCCGTGCTTTATGTTGGGTATTAATGCCTGAACGTCTATATGGTTTATACAAACAACGTTTACGCTGGGCACAAGGTGGCGCAGAAACCATCATCAAATATTTTCCTCAGGTCTGGCGATGGAAAAACCGCCGTCTATGGCCAATGTATGCCGAATATTTTGTTACCGCAACTTGGGCAATCTTATTGGTTGCACTGGTTGCTCTTGCACTATACCGCAAGATTACTTTGGGTATAGGCATTCAAAACATGGAATTGTTTGAAACAAATATCTCGATCATGTTTTTTTCCTTCTTCTTACAGTGTCTCTTAAGCTTATACATCGACTCTCGTTATGAAAAAGGATTGATCCAATATGGAATTTCTTGCATTTGGTATCCCTACGTTTATTGGTTACTCAATACGGTAACGTTACTCATTGGAATCCCAAAAGCGATTTTTAGAAACAAGTCCAAATTAGCTGTATGGACAAGCCCTGACAGAGGAGTTTAAATAATGGCAACCGCCACTTTACAACAATTGATGGTTATTAATAAAGGTAGCAGCCTTCCCTTGCTGATTAAAGCCAAAAGCTTTGTACTAGATATAGTTACCTGGGCTTTATGGGCTTATATCATCACTTTTGTCGCGAGATATGCGGAACGCATCTTCACTAAACCGATTCTGGAAAGTTTCTTTTTCGTTGATGTGATAAGCATAATGTTTTCTGTATCTGCGGTATTGGTTATATTGGCTTATATTTGGTCTATTCTCACCGTAGCAAAAGAATAGCTCGCAAAAAACTTAATATAAAAAACCGCACTTTGGTTTTTAAATCAAAGTGCGGTTATTTTTATGGGAATTTTAACTCAATAGACCAGAATACCTCATATCTAAACAGACTTTCTTTATTTATCGTAAGCATAATACTTTCTGTATTACCCCTGTAATATTCGCTTAATTACTATTCCCCATATCAAAAGATGTCACTCACATAAAAATTGAAGATAAAGAAAACCGCACTTTGATTTAAGAACCAAAGTGCGGTTATTTTTAGAGATGTTTAATTAGATTCTGTTTATCTAATTAAGCTTTTGGACCCGCTGCAATAAGTGCTTTACCTTCTGCATTAGTCGCATATTTTTCGAAGTTTTTCACGAAACGTCCTGCAAGGTCTTTCGCTTTCGCTTCCCATTGTGCTTTATCAGCATAAGTATCACGAGGGTCTAAGATCGCAGGATCTACACCAGGTAATGCTTTTGGAATCGCTAAGTTAAAGATTGGTAACTCACCCATTTCAGCTTTTTCTATAGAACCATCTAAGATTGCATCGATAATACCACGAGTATCTTTAATTGAGATACGTTTACCCGTACCGTTCCAACCAGTATTAACTAAATACGCTTCTGCACCAGCAGCTTGCATACGTTTAACTAATACTTGAGCATATTGTGTTGGGTGGAGAGTTAAGAACGCCGCACCGAAACATGCTGAGAAGGTTGGAGTTGGCTCAGTAATACCACGCTCTGTACCAGCTAATTTAGCGGTAAAACCAGATAAGAAGTAGTATTTGGTTTGCTCTGGTGTCAATTTAGACACAGGAGGTAATACACCGAATGCATCCGCAGTTAAGAAAATGACTTTCGTTGCGTGACCAGCACGAGATACTGGTTTAACAATATTATCAATGTGATAAATTGGGTAAGACACACGAGTATTTTCTGTTTTAGAACCATCATCGAAATCAACTGAACCATCTGCACGAACCACGACGTTTTCTAATAACGCATCACGACGGATTGCACGATAAATATCTGGTTCATTTTCTTCAGAAAGATGGATAGTTTTCGCGTAGCAACCACCTTCAAAGTTGAAAATACCAACATCATCCCAACCGTGCTCATCGTCACCGATTAATTCACGTTTTGGATCGGTAGAAAGTGTGGTTTTACCTGTACCTGATAAACCGAAGAAAATTGCTACATCACCGTCTTTACCTACGTTAGCAGAACAGTGCATTGCACCTACACCTTTAAGTGGTAGGAAGTAGTTCATCATTGAGAACATACCTTTCTTCATTTCACCGCCGTACCAAGTACCACCGATTAATTGAATACGCTCAGTTAAGTTAAATGCAACGAAGTTTTCAGAGTTCAAACCTTGCTCTTTCCAGTTCGGGTTGGTGCATTTAGAACCATTCATGACCACGAAATCTGGTTTAAAAGTTTTTAATTGTTCTTCTGTTGGACGAATGAACATATTTTTCACAAAGTGTGCTTGCCATGCTACTTCAGTCACAATACGCACTGCGATACGGTCTTGTTCACTTGCGCCACAGAAACCATCAACCACGAATAAACGTTTGCCAGAAAGTTGTTTAGTCACAAGACCTTTCAAGCTTGACCAAGTTTCTTGAGTCATTGGTTTGTTATCGTTTTTCGCCACATCAGAAGTCCACCACACAGTATCTTTTGTGGTATCATCTAAAACGATGTATTTGTCTTTCGGTGAACGACCGGTAAAGATCCCTGTATCAACAGCCACCGCACCCGTTGTGGTAAGTGTACCTTTTTCAAAGCCTTCTAAGCCTGGTTTTGTTTCTTCTTCAAAAAGTTGTTCATAACTTGGGTTATAAACCACTTCTTTAACATCACGAATACCAACGGCTTCAAGTTCTTTAATTACGTTTTTAACATCAGTCATAGTTCACCTCTTGATTAAAGTTTAAAAATTTTTCCTATGTTTATTGTATGGGAATTGTCAAAAAAAAAATGTTAACTAGATCTCATTTTTGAACATTCATTGGAAAATTCTACCCCTTTTTAGGTGGTTTAGGCGGCAGGGATACAACAAGGTTGATTTACCCATCATATTTTCGATATAGTGAGAACCATTATCAACTCAAGACTCAATAACTATGTTCTCATTTTTGCGTTTACCCTTTTTATTTTGTCTGCTGATATTTACGCAAATCACGCAAGCAGAACCCGACTTTAAGATTCCACCTATTCAAGAAAACATGAAAAAAATGTATCAAATTCAACAAAAAGATTTTACCTTTGAAGACAATCATTACCGCTTGTTTATTGCGGTACCACCAAAAACATCGCAAAAACTGACCGCACTTTACACCTTAGATGGCAATGCTCAATTTCCAATGGCCGTGAATGCTGTCAATCCCAATAAACCGCTCCCGCTTATTGTCGGTATCGGTTATGTATCTGATAAAGCTTATGTCATTGAAGAACGCACGAGAGACTACACTTTCCCTGCAGAAGGTGCCGAATTCGCCAAAGGAGGGAAAGCTGCCGATTTCTTACGTTTTATTCAACAAGACGTAAAGCCTTATATTGAACAGCATTTCGATATTAATAAGGAAAAACAATATTTCTTTGGCCATTCTTTTGGTGGGTTATTTGGATTATATGTACTCTTCCATCAACCGGATTTATTTCAATATTACACCTTGGCAAGCCCTTCTCTTTGGTGGGGGAACGGCTCATTTCTACCTCAAAATGAACCATGGATTAGCCAAAAACCATCACATATTCTGATTACATTAGGCTATTATGAAGATCATCCTGAGCAGGATCCGAATATGACTGAAGAACAATTACAGCGTATTACTCAACGGAAACAAATGCGAACAATCAATGCGCATCAATTGGCGGAAATATTAACCAAACAAGGAAATTCCGTGGCGTTTATTTCCATTCCCAATAAAAACCACGGTGGCTCAATTCCTGACGCAATCAAACATAGCTTGGAACAAGTTCAACAATAAAAGAGCATAAAAAAATCCCCGTTATCATAAGCGGGGATTTTTCTTATTGGGCTTGTTTGAGTTTATCAATGGCTTCTTTATTGAAGAAGTAATGCGTGCCACAACATTCACATTGCATATCAATGCTGCCTTTATGCTCTTCTAAAATATCCTCAATTTCAGCTTCTGGAATCAGTAATAATGCAGCCCCTGAACGCTCTGGTGAGCAACCACAGAAGAAAGAAACTGCTTGGGGTTCAAATACTTCTACCACTTCTTCATGGTATAAACGATAAAGCAACTCTTCTGCAGGTAATCCAAATAACTCCTCATCTTTGACGGTTGCAGCTAAGGTCGTTAAATGCTCAAAATCTTCTGACGTACCTTGGCCATCCGGCATAATTTGTAGCAACATTCCAGCTGCAACGGCTTTACCGTCATATTCACCCGTGCGAATAATAAGCTGCGTTTGTAATTGCTCTGAACGCACAAAATAGTCTTCTAAACATTCCGTAATGGTTGGTTTATCTAAACCGATAACGCCTTGATAACGCTCGCCCTCGGTTGGAGCAATTGTAATCACTAACACACCTTTGCCAATCATATCATGTAGGCTCATGCCATCTTGAATATCACCTTGCACACGTGCTAATGCACGGATCTGTTGCTGATCATTGCCATTAACTAAGGCTAATTTTAATGGACCATCACCTTGAATTTGAACCGTAATATTGCCATTAAATTTTAATGTGGCGGTCAACAAATTCGTTGCCACCATCATCTCGCCTAATAAGTTTTGCACGGCTTTTGGATAATGGTGGGTATTCAATGTATCAGTAAAGGTTTGGTTTAATCGTACCCATTCACCACGCACGGCACGGTTTTGGAAAAGGTAGCGGTAAAGTTTGTCATTGTCTTGAGTGTAATTCATTATTTGTTCCTATTTATTCTTTGAGTAAACAGTGCGGTCAATTTTGAGAATAAATTGTAAACGTTCAAAAAAGATGTCGTTTTGTTACCGCACTTTGTGCCTGTGCAGTATTATGGGGGTGAAAATCAAAATTACAAGCCAAAAGAAAAGCGGATAGTTTTCACTACCCGCTCGTTTTATAAGATTAAACTGATAAATTACCAGTATGCACGTAAACCGATAACAGTTTTGAAATCACGGCTACGATCTACAGTGCTGTTTTCGTATTTAGTACGAGTCGCTTGCCATTCTAAGAATGGTTTCACTTTTAAAGAACCCTGATTATATACGTAGTATTCAGTACCTACCATGAATTGACGAGTTCTGTCTGTATCACCAAATTGTTTATCTGTTTTATACGCATACATTGCATATACGTTCCAATCTTCGTTTAAACCTTGACGAACAATAGCACGCACTTCATTTTTAGTACGTTTGTCACCTTGGTTTTTAGTTACTTGACGTTCTAAATCTAAACCATAAGTGGTGTGAACGAAGTTATACGCTAAACCTAATCCATAAGCATTGCGGTAGTATGCAGTATTATTCGCATTTTCAGAAATTTCACGAGTAAAACCAGCTGCTACGGTTACATTTTGGATGCTATCAATTGCATGATTGAAGATAAGACCTGTACCCCAAGCATTTTTACGTTTGTTCGCTAAATCAAGGTTTTTCATGCTACGTTTGCTTGAACCACCGTAGTATGCACCAAATTTAACTTTGTTATCACCATAGTTACCGTTGTACACATATTGAGTTACACGACGTGCAGAACCATCTAATAAGCCATCAGATAAGCTGTAAGTATTTGCTAAGTCGGTTTGTTTTACTTCATCAGTGATGGTTACCATGTTACCGTAAGTTAATTCACCGAATTGTTTGTGGCCAAAACCTGCATAAAGTTGGTGAGTATAAACATGGTCAAAATCATGTTGTGAATGTGCTTCACCACGCATACGCCATTCAGCACGGCCTAAAGCGTAGAAATCACCACCTAAGCTTTGTTTTAATTTAAAACCAAAACGTGAACCGTTGTTATCAACTGCGTGGTTGATGTGTTCTTTAGTTACATCACCATTTACATAGTTAGTTTTGTTAGAGGTGCTTTCCCATTTAACACGTAAAGAACCGTAAAAATCAACATCAGTACCAGTTTGGTCAATGTGGAAATTATAAGCTTGTGCAGAACCTGCTGCTAATGCAGCCACAGATAAAGCAAGAAGTGTTTTTTTCATAACGCTTTCCCTATTATTTAATGAAGTTTATTAAAAAATTGAACTTTTTGCAGTTTATACACTACAACCTAAATGGTCAACCTTAAATTTTGCCAACTATCAGAAAATAGGCAATATTTTGACGAAAATCAATCCAGATAAATACATATTTGATTATTTTATCGCCTATTTAATTAATAAATTTAGCGTAGAAAACACTTGGCTTGAAGTAATATTTTCCATTGTATTCGCCGTTAAATAATGCTGATTTTGACCATAACAGCCAATTAAGGTCGGATCTGTTGCGCCATAAAGCGTAATATTCGGTTTATCCAGCGCAGCAGTTAAGTGGGCAAGACCTGTATCCACCGATACCACGGCTTTCGCATTGGCAATTTGGCCAGCCAATTCACGCAATGAAAGCTTAGGTAAAACAACTACGTGAGATAATCCTTTTGCTAATCGCTCTGCTCTAACCTTTTCTTTTTCATTTCCCCAAGGTAAACGGACTTGAACAGAAAGTGCGGTCAGTTTTTCGATTAAATTTTGCCATTCTCGTTCTGGCCAATGCTTCTCATCTCTTGTCGTAGAATGAACAAAGATCACATAAGGCTCGATAGAATCTGCAGAAATAAAATGACGAGCAATACCATAATCCCCTTTTTCTTTCGGTAATGGATAAGATAATGCTTGCGCAAAAAGTTGACGAATACGTTCTACCGCATGTTGTTGATAGGAAATAGCGTATTTTTTATCGTAGAAAAATGAGGCAATCGGCTCACGGATACTTTTGCAATCATAGCCATGTTTAACGCCATTGGCTAAGCGTGTTGCAAAAAAAGCACTCTTAAAAAGCCCTTGCGCATCAATCACGGCATCATATTGATTGGCTTGCAATAAAGTGCGGTAAGATTTCCACTCGTTTTTGGTCTGAGCCGAAAAAGGTGATTTTCGCCAACGTCTTAAGGCAATTGGAATGATTTGATTCACGGCAGAATGCCAACGTGGGATTTCGGCAAAATTCTCTTCCACCACCCAATCAATAGAGAGATTAGGAATAGCACGCTGCGCATCAGTCAATGCCGGCAAAGTATGGATTACATCGCCCATAGAAGACGTTTTGATCACGCATACTTTCATTTAATTAACCTTCTTCCCCAGTGCATAATACCGAGACCTGATACAGCTAAAATACCACCAATAATTAAGGATGAATCCACTTGTTCATTCAACCAAACGGCTGAAAATAAAATGCCTAAAATCGGCACAAGTATGATATAAGCTGAGGCATTACCTGCCCCTAAGTATTTCACCCCATCAAAATACCATGCATAGGCCAATACTGTTGCTCCAAATGCGAGACCAAGCAAACTGATCCACTCACCTTGAGATAAATTCAGCACCGTAAGCCAATCGCCTGCACTTTCCACGCATAACGCGCTCATAAATAACAGTAAAAAACCAAAAATGGAAGATAATGTGGTCGCAGTGAGTGAATCAATGCCCGCCAGTACTTTTCTCGCCAATAAGGTGTAAACAACCCAACAAATTAGCGCCCCAATTAATAATATTTGCCCAAAACCAAAGGAATCCATCATCTGTAAAAAATTCCCTTTTGTGAGAGCCAATAGCGATCCACTCATGGCAATAATCATTCCGAGTATTACCCATCGATTCCATTTTTCTTTAAATAAAAAAATTGCCAAAAGCGTCGTGAAAACTGGATTTGTTGCCACAATAACGGCAGCTTGCCCTGCGGGAAGATATTTCAGTCCCCAGATAAAAAACGTGGAATAGGCAAAAACACCGAAAAAGGCAGTCACAAACAAACCTATCCATTGGTTTGCTCTTAGTTGTTTCGCATATTTAAAGCGATTTACCGCATATAACCAAATTATGAGCGGAATAATCGCAAAGAAAAATCGCAAACTGGAGGCAACAAACGTCGGCATAGCTTGGGCGACCACTCGCCCCCAAGGCCAAGATGCCCCCCATAAAATAGCCATTCCGATTAATTGTAAGTGTATGCGGAGAGGGTTCATTTTGCTAATAATGCCTCTAATTTTTCTAATGCCATTTCTGGTGTAATATCAATCAAACTTTGATGATACCCTTCCGAGCTATCTGTGCTTTTACGCACTTTAATTAAATCGCCTTCAATTAAACGAATAATCACCGCTTTATCAGATAATGGTGGCGTATAAGTTGGGCTCGTTGGGCCGTAAAGTGCAACCAATGGACGATCTGTCGCAGCGGCAATATGCATTAAGCCGCTGTCATTGCTCACTACTGCTGTGCAGTTAGCAATTAAATCTACCGCTTGATTAAGATTCGTTTGCCCTGCTAAATTCAAACAGAATGGTTGTAGTTCTGCTGGCAACGCATTGCGGATTTGCTCTCCTGCTTCCACATCTTTTGGTGAACCAAATAATTCTACCGCATAGCCTTTTTCAATTAACATTTCAGCCAATTTAGCATAATGATAATGCGGCCAACGTTTAGCTGGTCCAAATTCAGCTCCAGGACAGAACCCGATAATCGGACGTTCACCTAAAAGAGCGGTCTGTTTTTCAAAGTTTTTTAAGGTTTCCGCTTGTTGAGTGGGATCAACGGTTAAATAAGGTTTTAGAACAGGAATATCAGCCGCTTTCGGTACCGCATTTTGCTCAAAGGCCAACGCGACATAACGTTGCACCATCATGGGGTAATCACGTTTGTTATTGCGCAAATCGTTAAGCAAGAAATAACGGCTTTCCCCTTTCCAGCCACGACGCATCGCAATTTTTGCAAAGGCGGGAATAAAGGCTGACTTCAACGAGTTTGGTAATACGATTGCCATATCATATTGATTGCGTAATGCCTTACCTAAACGATAACGTTCACACAAAGCAAACTTGCCATGCCCAAGCGGCATTTCAATGGCATGGCGCACTTCTGGCATACGAGCTAAAAGCGGTTTACACCAATTGGGTGCCATCACATCAATTTGGCAATCAGGGTATTGCAGTTTGAGTTGTTGATACAAACTGTGCGACATCATCATATCGCCGACCCAAGACGGGCCGATAATTAAAATATTCATGCTTGACCTTATAACAAAAGTGCGGCTAAAAATAAGACTAATTTTAACCGCACTTTATTCATTTTCTAGTATTGAACGACATTATTTGTTCAATAATTTTATTTATTTAACCACGCCATATACTCAGCCACACCTTCCGCTACGGTTTTAAATGGTTTGTCGTAGCCAGTTGCACGAAGTTTCTCAAGGTTAGCTTGTGTATATTCTTGATAGCGAGATTTCAAATGCTCTGGGAATGGAATGGTTTCCACTACGCCTTTTCCGTGGAATTTAATCACCGCTTTTGCCACTTCAGCAAAAGACTCAGCATTACCAGTACCACAGTTGAATATACCCGAAATGCCATTTTGCCAGCACCAAATGTTGACTTGTGCTACATCGCCTACATAAACGAAATCACGACGGAAGTGCTCACTGCCAGAAAATAATTTTGGATTTTCGCCTTTCAGGATTTGGTTATTTAAGTGGAATGCCACGCTTGCCATTGAACCTTTGTGACCTTCACGCGGACCATACACGTTGAAATAACGGAAACCACATACTGGTGATTGCGCTTCAGGTAAAATTGCACGCACATATTGGTCGAATAAGAATTTAGAATAACCGTACACATTCAGTGGGCCTTCAAATTCACGCTCTTCACGGAATTCAGTTTTGTCGCCATAAGTCGCCGCACTTGATGCATACAAGAACGGAATTTGACGATCTAAGCAGTAATGCAATAACTCTTTTGAATATTCGTAGTTATTATGCATGATGTATTTACCGTCCCATTCAGTGGTCGCCGAGCAAGCCCCTTCATGGAATACCGCATCGATATCGCCTAAATCATCACCTGCAATAATTGACGCAATGAAGTCTTCTTTGTCACAGTAATCTGCGATATCAAGATCCACTAAGTTAATGAATTTAGTCCCGTCTTTTAAGTTATCCACCACTAAAATATCTTTGCGTCCCATATCGTTCAATGCTTTAACGATATTACTGCCGATAAAACCGGCACCACCTGTTACGATAATCATAATTCTGTCCTCTTTAAAATAAGTCTGTGTATTGTAATAGATTTTGTGCCGCTTAGCCAAAAAACTCTGTGAAAAACAACCGCACTTTTAAGCCCCAGTAACTCGTCCAGCCCGTTGTGGCCAAATCCATTTTTCCTTTATTTAAAATAATAATGGTTGGTGTCACATTCACCTGCCATTGATCCGCAATCTTGCCTTGAGGATCATTTACCGTTGTAAACTGATAGTGATACGTTTGTAAATAATCCTCCACGTCCTTATTTGTCCCCGAACGCAGCGCAACAGACACTACCGGATAGCCTTCTTCTGAAAGTGAATTAATTGCTGGAGAAGTATAACGACAATAACCGCACCAACTTCCCCAGAAATAAATGATCGTCGGCTTAGCTTGATCTAATTGGGGTAAAAAGAAGGCATTCCCCTGTAAATCATAAAGTGCCGTCTCATTGATTTCAGATGGAATATTGGGTTTACGAATAAAATCGAAAATACTGCTTACGATAATCAATGTTAGCAGGAGCGAAATCACATTTTTTAATAAGGTTTTAAGTTTCACAATCGAATTTAATGATCTAGGATAAACGGATTGTAATCGATCAGAAAAGTACGGTCAAAATTACGGAGATTTTGCTATGATAACCACATCATTTAATAAGGAGAAAAAATATGGATAGTAAACAATTAGCACAATATATTGATCACACTGCCCTTACTGCTGAAAAAACAGAGCAGGATATTCTTAAGCTCTGTGACGAAGCCATTCAATATGGTTTTTATTCAGTCTGCATTAATTCTGGTTATATTCCTTTGGCCAAAGAAAAACTCGCTGGCTCAGATGTAAAAATTTGTACGGTAGTCGGTTTTCCACTCGGTGCCAACTTATCCTCAGTCAAAGCGTTTGAAACCCAAGAGGCCATTAAAGCGGGCGCGGGTGAAATTGATATGGTAATTAATGTCGGCTTGATAAAATCAAATAAATGGGATGCCGTAAAAGACGACATTCAAGCTGTATTAACCGCTTGTCATGGCGTGCCGCTTAAAGTGATTTTAGAAACGTGCTTACTCACCAAAGAAGAAATCGTAAAAGCCTGTGAAATCTGTAAAGCGTTGGGTGTGGCATTCGTTAAAACCTCAACGGGTTTCAATAAAGGCGGCGCAACCGTAGAAGATGTGGCATTAATGAAGAAAACGGTAGGCAACATTGGTGTGAAAGCCTCTGGCGGCATTCGTGATACTCAAACTGCACTAGCGATGATTGAAGCAGGTGCGACACGAATTGGTGCAAGTGCAGGCATTGCGATTGTAACGGGCGTTTCTGCTAATACCTCAAGCAATTACTAATCGATAATAAAAAAGGAGATTGAAGTGTATACTTCAATCTCCTTTTTTAATCATCAAAGACTCAATTTAGCTTTAATTTGTCCTTTCAAGAAATCTAACAACTGATCTTTTGCAATCATTTGTTTTTCACCAGTGCGACGATTTTTGTATTCGATTTCACCGTTTGCAAGATTTTTCTCACCAATCACCACCATGTGTGGCACGCCGATAAGTTCCATATCTGCAAACATTACACCTGGACGCTCTTTACGGTCATCAAAGATCACTTCTACACCTTGTGCTTGTAAAGTGCGGTATAATTCTTCCGCATATTCTTGAACACTTTCAGATTTATGCATATTCATAGGCACGACGGCTACGGTGAATGGCGCAATTTCATCTGTTGGCCATACAATACCGCGATCATCAAAATGTTGTTCAATCGCAGCTGCGACCACACGCGTTACACCAATACCGTAACATCCCATGGTTACGACCATTGGACGACCATCTTCACCTTGAACGGTTGCATTCATCGCTTCTGAGTATTTTTTACCTAATTGGAAGATATGACCCACTTCGATACCACGTTTAATCAATAAGGTACCTTTACCATCTGGGCTTGGGTCACCTTCAACCACGTTACGAATATCCGCCACTTTTGGTAACGCCACATCACGTTCCCAGTTGATATTGAAGTAATGTTTACCATCAATGTTTGCACCCGCGCTGAAATCAGACACTAATGCCACTGAACGGTCAATAATCACTGGAATATTGAGATTAACAGGGCCTAATGAACCAACACCTGCACCAATTTTTGCTTTGATGGCAGCTTCATCCGCAAACTCAAATGGTGAAGCTACTTCCGGTAATTTTTCCGCTTTGATTTCGTTTAATTCATGGTCACCACGAATGACTAATGCCACTAACGGTTGATCTTCGCTTGCACCTTTTACAATCAAGGTTTTAACCGTTTTCTCAATTGGCAAATTAAATTGTTCCACCAACTCTGCAATTGTTTTTGCATTTGGCGTATCAACTAATTCCATCGCTTTCGTTGGTGCGGCGCGCTCACCAATTGCCACCGCTTCCGCTAATTCAATGTTTGCAGCGTAATCAGATTCCGTAGAGAAAATCACGTCATCTTCACCGCTGTTTGCTAACACTTGGAATTCATGTGATGCACTACCACCGATAGAACCGGTGTCCGCTTGTACGGCACGGAAATCCAAACCTAAGCGATTGAAAATATTGCTATAAGTTTGGTACATCACATCATAAGTCTGTTGCAAGCTAGCATGATCTGCATGGAAAGAATACGCATCTTTCATGATAAATTCACGCGAACGCATGACACCAAAACGAGGACGCACTTCATCACGGAATTTGGTTTGAATTTGGTATAAATTGATCGGGAGTTGTTTGTATGATGACACTTCGCGACGAACTAAATCCGTAATTACTTCTTCATGTGTTGGACCTAATACAAAGTGACGATTACCGCGATCCACAAAACGTAGTAATTCTGGGCCATATTGTTCCCAACGACCTGATTCTTCCCATAATTCTGCTGGTTGCACGACTGGCATTTTGATTTCAAGTGCGCCGCTTTTATCCATTTCTTCACGAATGATTTTTTCTACTTTACGGAGCACACGCCAGCCGGTTGGCATCCAGTTATAAAGACCTGAAGCAAGAGGACGAATCATCCCCGCTCGAAGCATTAATTGATGGCTCACAATAGCCGCTTCAGCTGGGGTTTCTTTTAATGTTGAGAATAAATATTGACTTGTACGCATTGAATTAACCTTAGATTCTAAGCATTGAGAAAAAATTGGTGAGAGTATAACAAAAAGTGCGGTCATTTTTAACCGCACTTTTTTCTGAAAAAAGATTATCTTCTCGGTAAGTATCTGACAGGATCGACAGATTTACCTTTATAACGGATCTCAAAGTGAAGTTTCACAGCATTGGTCCCTGTGCTACCCATTTTCGCAATCTCTTGACCCGCTTTCACTTCTTGTTGATCGCTAACTAAGATCTTGTCGTTGTGCGCATAAGCACTTAAGAAATCATCATTATGTTTGATGATGATTAAGTTACCGTAGCCTCGTAATGCATTACCCGCATAAACAACACGACCGCTCGCAGCCGCTTTAATCGGTTGTCCGCGAGAACCACTAATATCAACGCCTTTATTACCACCATCAGAGTTAGAGAAACCTTGGATCACGTTGCCTTGTGTTGGCCATTGCCATGCCACATTTGATGCAACTGGAGCCACAACGTTCGCATTAATCGGTGTATCGTTCGTAGTAGTCTCCACTTGCGTTGTCGTTGTCACCGGTGTGCTCGGTGTATTGTTGGTAAACGCTGGTGTTGATGCACCACCTGTTGCAACACCTGATTTAATTGGACCAATTACCGTACCATCAGAACCAATTTGCGTACCGTTCGCACCTGGTGTATAAGTCACTTCTGGCTCAGCTGGGGCTTCCGGTGCAGCTGGTGCCGTCGTTTTCACGGGTACAGTCGTAGTAACCGTTTTAGTTGAACAATTTGAAATTTTTAACGTTTGGCCTACACTTAAGCTATAAGGCTCTTTCATATTGTTCATGCTTGCCAAATCTTTCACGTCCATACCCGTCAAGTAAGCGATTAAGAACATGGTATCGCCTTTGTTTACTTTATAGGTATTTCCTTTGTATGAACCTTTTTGAATTTGGCTGTAATCCGGTGCATTGGTATTTGGATTGCGCGGCACGTTGATTGCGCCAGAGCTAGTGCAATCAGAAACCGTTTTAGTTACTGTTTTAGTTTGTGGTTGAACCGGTGCAGGAGCAGGCGTTGGTTTAGGCTGTGCTGCAGCAGGTTGTTGAACCGGTTGATAAGTCGGTTGGAAACTTGGTTGTGGTGTTTGAGTTCCCGTTGGCACGCTATTGCCCATGGTATTTGGCATCGTATTTTGTTGGATTTCTGGCTGCCATGTACCGCTCGAATTATTATCAACAGGTTGCATTACCCCCGGAGAAAGTGTGCCATCTACATTTTCAATTGGCGCAGGGCTATTTGAACTACAAGCCGTTAAAATAGCGATACTCACAGGGAGCAATAAAAACGATTTTTTCATTTATTCTTCCTTTAACATTAAATTTATTTCATTTGATTTGGCATCGAATTTTTTTCAATTTCCGGCATAAAGCTACCACCGGCAACAGCTCCCGTTCCTTCTACGGGTTGCATAATACCATTAGGTAATGCATCGGGATCTTGTTTTTGTGGTTCTCCTGTACAAGCTGAGATCAGCAATGCACTCGAAATAATTAAGAGTAATTTATTCATAAAAAAGGTCATCCTGTTATTTTAAAATAAGATAAGCAATCACAGCCAGAGCAACCACACTCCAACCAATGATTTCAATGGATTTACGTAATTTCGCGGCGAATTTTTCTCCGCCCCATGCAGCGAGTTTTGCCACTAAAATAAAACGAGCAAAACGCGACACAAATGCAGTAATCACAAAGGGGATAAACGCCATTTGCATCACGCCCGCGCAAATGGTGAAAACTTTGTAAGGAATCGGGCTAAAACCAGCGACAAATACCACTAAAATGCCCCATTCTTTAAACCACGCCATAGCCTGTTCCCAAGCAGCTTGGTAGCCCCATTGTTGAATATAACCTTGAACCCAATCAAAGGCATAATAGCCGATAGCATAACCAATCATTCCCCCCACTACTGAAGCGACCGTTGTATAAAGCGCAAAACGAAACGCACTTTTCGGCTTTGACATTGACATTGGAATCAACATTACATCGGGTGGAATTGGAAAGAAAATGGCCTCAATAAAACTCACAAAGGATAACCAAAACACAGCAAAGCGATGTTTGGACCATTGCATCGTTTTATCGTACATTGCACCAAAAATATTCATTCACTTATCCTTTATTGCTTCAATGGGGAAAATTCGTTTCAAAATGGCACATTATTCACTTTCCAGCCAATCTTGTAAAGCAGCAATTGACTGATGAGCCGTAAGATCGGCTTGAATTGGCGTAATGGAAACATAACCATTTTTTACCGCATGGAAATCTGTCCCTTCCCCATCATATTCAGGCAAGCCTGACGGACCAATCCAATAGATATTTTCGCCACGAGGATCTTCTTGTTTAATCACTTCAGCTGCAGACGTGCGATAGCCTAAATGACACACCTTAATGCCTTTGAGTTCTTCGTAAGGTAAATCTGGCACATTAATATTGATCACTTCGTGTTTATTCAATAATTGAGGATGTAATTTAGGGATCAAATCACACACCACGCGAGCCGCTGTTTCATAATGCAGACGACCATCTAAAGAGACAGCAATGGCTGGCAATCCTAAATGACGACCTTCCAATGCAGCGGCCAAAGTACCGGAATAAATCGTATCATCCCCCATATTACAACCCGCATTAATACCAGACACCACAAGATCCACTTGACCAGATAAAAAACCATTTAAAGCCAAATGCACACAATCTGCAGGGGTGCCATTCACGCAGTAGTCACCGCAATCTAAATGACGAGGGCGAAGCGGCTCAACAAGTGTTAATGAGCTTGATGCTGCGCTGCGATTCCGATCCGGTGCCACGATCACCACATCGGCAATTTTTCGTAATTCTTTTGCTAAAACTTGAATCCCTTCGGCGTGAAAACCGTCATCATTGCTGACTAAAATTCGCATTATTCTTCTTCCTTAATATTCACTAACTCTCGCACCAATGCAGTGGCATAACTCCCTGCTGGCAAATAAAACGAGAGTTTCAATCCTTCTTCAACAAACGTCCAATGGAAATCTTTTGCTTGTATCAATAAAGGGCGGCGAGTGGCTTTCATTCTTTCTTGTTTCATTAATTCTTGGAAAACTTGATGTTCTAAAACCACTTGATTTTCAACCACACTTGCGGATAAATTTTCTTCTCCAATTAAAGGCGCGGTCAGCAAAATATCTTGCTCGTTCAAACGTTGCTGTAAAACCGCTAAATCTTCATTTTCATCGGCCTTAAACCAACTGTGCGATCCGTTTAATTGCACAATATCGTCTCTTAGAACCCAATCTGCCACATTTTGTTCAATTCGTTCTGCCACAACTAAATTAAAAATTTCGCTACGAGCCGCTGAAAGGTAAAAACTGCGTTTTTTACGATCTTTGACCTTAATCTCCCCTTTCGCCCAACGAATCGCTTGAGTCAGATTATGACCATCGCGTCCAAAACGCTGTTCGGTGAAATAGTTAGGGAAACCATATTTCGCCACAAAATTTAAACGTTCATTTAATTCATCACTTTCTTTTGCACCACGCAATAAAATCTCAAAAGCATTCCCTTGAAGACTTCCCGTGCGAATTTTTCGATTATGGCGAGTAACATCTAAAATCTCGACGCCTTCTAATTGAAATTGGCTAAAATCTGGCGTTTCCTTACCCGGCATTTGTAAACAAAACCATTGTTCTGTAATACCATGACGATCTTTCAAACCGGCATACCCCATATTTCTATCAGAAATGCCCGCAAATTTGGCAAGTTTTTCGCCTACAAACAATGTATTGCAATCCGTTTTACGGATTTTTACCGCCACAAATTCGCCTTCGCCAGACATTTCATAGCCCAGATCTTCTTTCACAATAAAATCAGTGAACGCTTGCTTTAAAAGTGCGGTTGTTTTTGGCGGTGTTTTTAAGGTGAAATAAGGGAGATGTTTGACCATTTTTTTTCGTTCTAAAATAAGAAAGCCCAACTTTTTTCGCTGCAATAAATAGCGTGATCAGCTGGGCATGTTAAGCACAATTTATTCGCGCAGAATTTTAACCTTTCCGCCCCTTCAAGGCAAACTGAAATGAGAATAAATTTTTAGCGACATTTTGATCTTTATCCCCTACAATGACCGCACTTTTTCTGATAAAAGGAATGCCTTATGACGAACTTTAACGAACTTCAAGAAGAAACCCGTGAAATCATTACGGACTTATTAAATGATGGCAGCGATCCGGATGCCCTCTATATTATCGAACATCACATCGCCCATTATGATTTTGATACTTTAGAAAAAATTGCCGTGGATGCTTTCAAAGCGGGCTATGAAGTGTCAGAAGCAGAAGAATTTGAAGATGAAAATGGCAAGATCATTTTCTGTTTTGACATCATCAGTGAAGTGGAATTAAAGCCTGAAATTATCGATGCACAACAAAAAGAAATTTTACCATTAGTCGAAAAATACAAAGGCATTTATGATGGCTGGGGCACGTATTTTGAAGATCCAAATGCGGAAGATGATGAATACGGCGATGACGGCGAATTTTTTGACGATGAAGATGTCGAAGACGACAACGAACGTTTACATTAATAATAACAAAGGGCGTGTTAAATCGCCCTTAATTTTTATCTTACCCAAATAGGAATGAAACAATGAAACTCAAAGCGCTTTCTTTAGCATTACTTGCCTTACCTATCACTTCTTTTGCAACAGAACCCGTATCTCATCAGCCAACGGATGTCAGCTTTAGTGTTGAAGCAGAAAAAGAAGTAGAACGTGATTTATTACAAATCTCCCTTTTTTACCAAGCGGAAGGCAATGATTTATCCGCACTCAATAAAACCATGGCAGAAAAAATGAATAAAGCCATTGAGTTAGCAAAAGCACAAAGTGCGGTTGAAATTAAGGACAATTCTCGTAATACCTGGATTCGCTATGATAATAAAGGCAAACAACAAGGCTGGATTGCGCGTGCAGAATTAACCTTAGAAAGTAAAGATTCTCAAGCGTTATCAACAGTAGTGCATGAATTAGATGGCGTATTAGCCATTGATCGCGTAAGTGCGTCTGTTTCACGTGAGAAATTAAATAGCTTAGAAAAAGAATTAACCAAAGAAGCTTTAGCGAAAGTTAAAGATAAAGCCTTATTAATTCAAGAATCTTTGCAAATGAAAGGTTATCACACACAAAGCCTAGACGTGTCTTCTGCCAATGATTCAGCGAATGATTTCCGCCCTTATGCTGCAGGGGCAATGATGGCAAAAAGTTTCTCTTACTCGGATGAAAAAGATGAAACTTACACTCAAAGTGGCAAAGAGAAAATTAAAGTCAGTGTGAATGCGCGAATTGCATTGCTTAAAGAATAATTTTCTATACAATGAACAACGATTTTTTTAATAAGGAAAACAATATGAAAGTAGCAAAAAATACGGTTGTGAGTATCGCTTACCAAGTACGTACTCAAGACGGTGTATTAGTTGATGAAGCACCTGCAAATCAACCATTAGAATATTTACAAGGCCACAATAACTTAATCATTGGTCTTGAAAATGCCTTAGAAGGTAAAGAAGTTGGCGACAAATTTGAAGTGCGTGTTCAACCTGAAGAAGGCTACGGCGAATACAATGAAAATATGGTTCAACGTGTACCAAAAGAGGTATTCCAGGGCGTTGATGAAGTCGTTGTTGGTATGCGTTTCTTAGCTGACACAGATATCGGCCCGGTTCCTGTTGTGATCACGGAAGTAGATGGTGATGAAGTGGTAGTTGATGGTAACCATATGTTAGCGGGTCAAGAATTACACTTCACTGTGGAAGTTGTTGGCACTCGTGAAGCAACATTAGAAGAAATTGCTCACGGTCACGTACATGGCGCACATGATCACCACCACCATCATGATGACGAAGATGGTCACGGTTGTGGTTGTGGCGGTCACGGTCACCACCACCATGATCACGATCATGGACACGGCGGTTGCTGTGGCGGTAGTCATAAACACGATCATGATCATGGACACGGTCATGGCGGCTGTGGTTGTGGCGGTCACTAATCTTAATCTAGAGATTAAAACTAGAGATAAAAAAGTGCGGTTAAAAATAACCGCACTTTTTCTTTATCTAAACTTTCATTACAGAATGAATCGACTTAAATCTTCATTCTCGATCACTTCGCCTAATGCCTCAATCACATAGGCCGCATCAATATTCACGGTTTGTCCGTTCATATCGCTCGCATCAAATGAGATTTTATCCATTAAACGCTCCATAACGGTATGTAAACGTCTAGCACCGATATTCTCCGTTTTCTCATTCACACGGAAGGCGGCTTCGGCAATCTTCTTAATGGCATCTTGTGTAAACTCAATGCTCACGCCTTCTGTCGCCATAAGCGCTTTATATTGTTCCGTTAAAGACGCATTTGGCTCAGTTAGAATACGCTCAAAATCCTCTGCCGTTAATGCTGACAACTCAACACGAATCGGCAAGCGGCCTTGCAATTCTGGGATTAAATCTGATGGACGCGCCACTTGGAATGCACCTGATGCAATAAAGAGAATATGATCGGTTTTCACCATCCCGTGTTTCGTATTAACTGTTGAACCTTCCACTAATGGCAATAAGTCACGTTGCACACCTTCACGAGAAACATCCGCACCACTGTATTCGCCTTTTTTACAGATCTTGTCGATCTCATCAATAAACACGATACCGTTTTGCTCAACGGCATCAATGGCTTTTTGTTTCAATTCTTCTGGATTAATCAATTTGGCCGCTTCATCGTCAATTAAGGTTTTTAATGCATCCTTAATTTTCATTTTGCGTTTTTTGGTTTTATCCGAACCCAAGCTTTGGAACATGGATTGCAACTGATTGGTCATTTCTTCCATGCCTGGAGGTGCCATGATTTCCACGCCCATTGAAACGCCTGCAGACACATCAATTTCGATTTCTTTATCGTCTAATTGTCCTTCACGTAATTTTTTACGGAACGCTTGGCGAGTGCTGCTGTTGGTGTCGTGGTTTTCCACTTCACCCCATTGATTTTTCGGTGGAGGCAATAATGCATCTAAAATACGATCTTCCGCCGCATCTTCGGCTTTCGCACGATTTTTTGCAATTTCTTGTTGGCGAACTAATTTCATCGCACTGTCCGTTAAATCACGGATAATGGAATCCACTTCTTTCCCCACATAGCCCACTTCGGTGAACTTGGTTGCTTCCACTTTAATGAATGGCGCATTAGCTAATTTTGCAAGACGACGCGCAATCTCGGTTTTACCCACGCCCGTTGGTCCAATCATTAAAATATTTTTAGGGGTGACTTCATGGCGAAGTGGTTCTTGCAACTGCATTCTTCTCCAACGATTACGCAACGCGATCGCAACTGCTCTTTTCGCCTCTTTTTGGCCGATAATATGTTGATCTAATTCGGAAACAATTTCACGAGGGGTCATTTCAGACATAATTTTTCCTTACTTATTCGGTAATTCTTCGATAGTGAAATTTGTATTGGTAAACACGCAAATATCACCGGCAATTTTTAAAGATTTTTCCACAATTTCACGAGCTGATAAATCGGTATTTTCCACCAACGCACGGGCTGCCGATAATGCATAATTACCGCCAGAACCAATGGCTAAAATCTGATCGGCTTCCGGTTGCACCACATCACCAATACCGGTAATGATTAAACTTTCTTTTTCATCTGCTACAATCAGCATCGCTTCTAACTTGCGTAACGCACGATCGGTTCGCCAATCTTTCGCTAATTCCACCGCGGCTTTTAACAAATGCCCTTGATGCATTTCTAATTTACGTTCGAATAATTCAAATAAGGTGAACGCATCGGCTGTACCACCTGCGAAACCGGCTAAAACTTTGCCATTATATAAACGGCGTACTTTACGGGCATTCCCTTTCATGACGGTGTTGCCTAATGAAACCTGTCCATCGCCCCCAACAACCACTTGGCCATTACGACGTACGCTTACAATTGTTGTCATTCTTTTTATCCTTCTTTTAAGAAAAGTTATTCGTTATATGGCGTTCAATTCAGCCAAATTCAAGGGGGAATTTTTCTTTGATGCTTTATTAAACAATCATCTCAAAAAAATGTGATAAAGATCACTTTTTTAAATAGCAAACGATTGCTATTATTTCACACTCATATTTTAAAGGAATATGATTTGTTACAAGTAAAACAAACTACTTAATGAGGAAAACATGAAAAATTTACTTAAACTTTCTGCCATTGCAATTTTAGCCGCAAGCGCAGTCTCTACTTTTGCATCAAACAAAGAACCTTACACTGAACAAGGTACGAATGCTCGTGAAATGACAGAGCAAAAACCGATTCACTGGATCTCTGTTGAACAATTGAAAAAAGAATTGGAAGGCAAAGCACCCATTAATGTGAGCTTCGACATTGACGATACTGTACTTTTCAGTAGTCCTTGTTTCTATCACGGCCAAGAAAAATACTCCCCAGGTAAAAATGATTACTTAAAAAATCAAGATTTCTGGAATGAAGTAAATGCGGGTTGTGACCAATATTCTATTCCAAAACAAATTGCGGTGGATTTAATTAATATGCACCAAGCACGTGGTGACCAAATTTATTTCATTACCGGTCGTACAGCAGGCGATAAAGATGGCGTGACCCCAGTGCTACAAAAAGCCTTTAATATTAAAGACATGCATCCTGTAGAATTCATGGGTGGTCGCAAACTTCCAACTAAATATAATAAAACACCGGGTATTATTGAGCACAAAGTAAGTATTCACTATGGTGACAGCGATGACGATATCCTCGCCGCAAAAGAAGCCGGTATTCGTGGTATTCGTTTAATGCGTGCCGCTAACTCCACTTACCAACCAATGCCAACCCTTGGTGGCTACGGTGAAGAAGTATTGATTAACTCAAACTACTAATCTCTATAAAAAAGTGCGGTTACTTTGACCGCACTTTTCTTACCTAATTAACAATCTTAATTTTTTAAAAGTTTCTGGGAATATGCTAAAATTTTTCTGTTTCCAGGAGCCTATTTATGTCAGAACTCACCTCTAATCAATATTTAATCATCATTGCCGTGCTGGTTTTTATCAGTATTGTGATGCTTTTTCTATTAAGCCGCAGCAAACGAGATACGCAAGAATTACAACAAGATCTCAATAAAACCATCGGCGATTACAATCAATTAGCGGAGCGTTTTGATGCTTTAAGTGCGGTCAAAAATCAATTCGAACAACAAGCCGTTAAAGCGCAAACTCATGCAGAAGGTTTGCAAACTCGCCTTAATGAACGTGATGAAAAAATCCAATATTTAGAAAAAGAATTAGATGAAGAGCAACTCCGTCACGATCAAATTGGCGGGCAAATCACCGCATTAAAAGAACGTTTTGGGATAGCATCCGCACAAGCCGAAAGCTTGCAAGGTCAATTACAACAAGCGCAAGAAAATGTGCTACGAAAAGAACAAGAACAGCAAAAAACGCAGGAAAAATTGACCGCACTTTCACAAGAATTAACGGAGTTGAAAACCACCCTTTCCGAAAAAGAAAAACATTTTGCTGAACAGCAACAGCATATTGAACAATCCAAACAACAGCTTGGCGTAGAGTTCCAAAATCTGGCCAACCGCATTTTGGAAGAAAAAAGCCAATCCTTTAATCAGACCAATCAAACCGCATTGGAAACCTTATTGAAGCCTTTCCGGGAACAAATCGAAGGGTTTCAAAAACGAGTCAATGAAATCCATTCCGAATCTGTAAAAGGCAATGCAGGCTTAGAAGCGGAAATCAAAAAGGTGTTGGAAATTGGTTTAAATATGTCGCAAGAGGCCAATAATTTAACTTCAGCCTTAAAAGGTGAAAAGAAAACCTTAGGCAACTGGGGAGAAGTGCAACTTGAACGCGCACTTCAGTTGGCAGGTTTGATTGAAAACGTGCATTACAGTGCGCAGGCCCATTTTAAAGATGAACAAGGCGGTCGAAACTATCCTGATTTTGTGCTCAATTTACCTGATGAGAAAAATATTATCATCGATAGCAAAATGTCATTGAATGCTTACGAAAGTGCGGTCAATTCTGAGGATGAATTTGAACGTGAGCGTTTACTAAGGGAGCATATTAAAGCCCTGAAAAATCACATTGATGACTTGCACCGCAAGGATTACAGCAATTTGATTGGCATGCGCAGTCCTAATTTTGTCTTGATGTTCATTGCAGTGGAACCCGCTTATATTGAAGCCTTAAAATTAGACCCAAGTCTATTTAATTATGGCTATGAGAAAAATGTGATTATGGTTTCGCACACGACCCTCATGCCAATTTTACGCACAGTGGCGAATTTATGGCGTATCGAACGCGGCAACGCCGAAGCGAAAGAAATCGCAGAAAAAGCGGGGGAAATTTACAACCAGATTTGCCTGGTGGCAGAACGTTTAAACAAACTGGGTAACACCCTTTCCACTGTGAGCAATCAATACAACAGCACTGTCACCGCCCTTGTGGGACAACAAGGTTTAGTGGGAAAAGTGGAACGTTTTAAAGACTTGTCAGCGAAAGCTAACAAGAGCATGCCAAACGTTGAATTGCTCAATAATGACGTGGATTTAACGCGCCTATCCCTTATCACTACCGAGAATGAGGTAAAATAAAAAACATCGGTTGAATTTTTCTTTCTTGATTTCAGCGATTGCAATGGCTTATACCGATAAAATTCTGTACAGTACAAGTCATAAAAATCATTAATACAAAAAAATGCGGTCAAAATTGACCGCACTTTTGTTTTCTAGAACTCATCTTGGTGTTTAAATTTCAATAAATCTCGACGTTCTTTTTTGTTTGGACGACGATCAGGATGTGGCATCGAAAGTGCATTATTTTTTCTCGCCCATGCCATTTCTTCGCGTTTTTTCACACTCTGTGCCGTTTCTTGGTAAAGCAATTGGGCTTCAGGGGCACCACGACGTTGGTCACTCAACGCAATCACTTCAATTTCTTTTTCATCGTTGCCTTGACGTAGCTTAATCATGGCACCGATTTCTACATTTTTACTCACTTTAGCTCGTTGACCGTTGTAATGGACTTTGCCCCCTTCAATCATCGCTTTTGCAATGCTACGGGTTTTATAAAAACGCGCCGCCCAAAGCCATTTATCTAATCGTACTTCGTTATTTTCAGTCATAACTCTTCCTATTTCTCTCACTTTGCGTATGATGAGCCAATAACAAGATAATAGGGCTAATATCATGAAAAAACAACTTCCACACATTCTCTCCCTTTCCACGGTGGCAAAATCCCGCTTGTTTGAAATTCAAGCCGTTGATCTTAAATTCTCCAACGGAATTGACCGCACTTATGAACGTTTCCGCCCTTTTAATCGCGATTCTGTCATGGTGATTGCAATTGATGGTGAAGATTTACTTCTTGTTCGTGAATACGCTGTCGGAACAGAACAATATGAATTAGGCTTTGTAAAAGGTGGGATGGATACAGGAGAAACGCCCGAACAAAGTGCAAATCGTGAATTGCAGGAAGAAATTGGTTTTGGGGCAAAAAAATGGACATTTTTACGCACCATGAAGATCAATCCACAAATCATGGGGCACAAAATGCATGTTTTATTAGGTGAAGATTTATACCCAAATCAACTGGAAGGGGATGAACCCGAACCGCTAGAAATCGTACGCTACCCTTTATCTCAACTTGATGCCCTACTGGTGAGTGATGAATTTAATGAGGCAAGAAACTTAACCGCACTTTATACCTTACGAGATTATTTAAAAAAACGTAAATAAATCGAAGAAATTTAGATAAATTCTAATCACAAGCGATTAACTTTAAATAAAACTTGAATAATTATTCTTTTTTTTGAGAATGTATAGTCATTTTTCAAAAATAAATAGGAAAATTTATGTCTCATGATAATTTAAAAGAATTGACCTTCCGAGGAATGTTCCTTGGGGCGTTAATTACAGTGATCTTCACTGCATCTAACGTTTATTTGGGCCTTAAAGTGGGGATGACTTTCGCCTCCTCCATTCCGGCTGCCGTAATCTCTATGGCAATTTTAAAATTCTTCAAGGATTCCAGTATCTTAGAAAATAATATGGTGCAAACCCAAGCTTCATCAGCAGGGACCTTATCCTCTGTTATTTTCGTGCTTCCAGGCCTATTAATGATGGGTTACTGGCAAGAATTCCCATTCTGGCAAACCGTGCTTATCTGTGCTGCTGGCGGTACATTGGGCGTGCTATTTACCATTCCATTACGTCGTGCGATGGTGGTGAATAGTGACTTACCTTACCCTGAAGGTGTGGCTGCCGCTGAAATCTTAAAAGCGGGTAACAATAGCGAAAGCGACAGTGGTGTAAAAGATATCGCTTATGGCGGTATTTTCGCGGGAACCGTTGCTTTCTTAACGAATGCATTACGTGTGATGTCTGACAGCGCTAGCGCATGGTTCTCTAACGGCAAAGCCGTTTTCCAATTACCGATGGGTTTCTCTCTTGCCTTAGTGGGTGCCGGTTATTTAATTGGTATCGTGGGCGGTCTTGCCATGTTATTCGGTACATTCCTTGCTTGGGGTGTTGCGGTACCTTATTTCACTGCAACAGGCGATATGCCAACGGATGCCTCTATTGTTAGTTATGCCATGACTGAATGGAAAACGAAAGTTCGCTTTATCGGTGTGGGTACTATCGGTATTGCAGCAATTTGGACATTATTAATCCTTCTCAAACCAATGATTGAAGGGATGGTTCATTCTTTCCGTATGTTAAAAGGCTCACAAGCTGAATCAGAACATCGTATTGATATCGACTTATCGCCAAAAACCATTATTTATATTTTATTGGCGACTGTCGTGTTAATCGTGGTTTCCTTATATCACTTCGTTGCAGCCGCACCAATTTCTGCTGAACTTGCCGTGTTATTAGTCGTGGTTTGTACTCTGCTTGCGGTGTTAATTGGCTTCTTCGTCGCAGCGGCATCGGGTTATATGGCGGGATTAGTTGGTTCATCTTCCAGCCCAATTTCAGGTATCGGGATTATTTCTGTTATCGTGATTTCACTTGTTTTAGTGACTATTGGTAAAAGCAGTGGTTTATTTGAAACTGCTGATGGTCAAAAATTCTTAACCGCATTGACATTATTCACAGCATCTATCGTATTAACCACAGCAACCATTTCAAATGATAACTTACAAGACTTAAAAACAGGTCTTTTAGTGGAAGCAACTCCTTGGAGACAACAGGTTGCTCTAATCATTGGTTGTTTCGTTGGTGCATTAGTGATTGCGCCGGTATTAGAAATTTTATACCACGCTTATGGTTTCACGGGTGCATTACCACGTCCAGACATGGATCCAACACAAGCACTTTCCGCGCCACAAGCAACGATTATGACCACCATTTCAAAAGGTATTTTCACCAACCAATTAGAATGGACTTATATTTTAAGTGGTGTAGGCTTGGGTGTGGTATTAATCATTATTGATGCGCTTATGCGTAAAACGAGTAACAGCCGCTTCGCGCTACCAGTATTAGCGGTGGGGATTGGTATTTACCTTCCACCATCAATCAATATGCCGGTTGTAGTCGGTGCGGTGATGGCATGGCTTATCACTCGCAATATTAAGAGCTATGCAAAACGCACTAACGATACAGAAGTGGAGAAAAAAGCAGAACGTTTCGGTACACTTTTCGCGGCAGGTTTAATTGTCGGTGAAAGCTTAATGGGCGTTATCTTAGCCTTCATTATCGCGGCATCTGTCACATCTGGCGGATCTGAAGCACCATTAGCCTTAGCGTTAGAAAACTGGGATAATATGGGCGAATTACTCGGTCTTGCCGTGTTTATCTTCGGTATCTTTATTTTCGTTTCTCGTGTATTACGTGCGAAGAAATCAAAATAATGGATGAAAATAGGCTGTCCTCGGATAGCCTATTTTTCTAGGAGCTTAAGGTGCCAAATCAATCCCCTTATTTGAAAGCGATTATTGTCTTCCCATTGCTTACCCAACTAATAGGCAGTGTTATCGCTTATGTCGTTTTTGAATTAGACGACTACAGAGAAGGCTATTTCGACTCCGTATTATTTGGTTTCTTTCTGACATTTTGGCCTCTCACTATTCCGGCGATAATCAATGCTTACTTTGCCAAATGCCGAGGCTATCTACGCCATCACTGGAAGAAAATTCTCCTTTTTTCATTTATCATTATTTTTGTTTATTGGAGTATCGGTAATATCGTGATCGCACCAAATACGAAATACCTCACTGACCGTATATCCTTCATCTTAGGCAGCTCTGCTATCATGGCAATCTATACGACAATTTTCCTCTCCTTGTTATTACCGAAATCAAAGTAGAGAATAAATATGCAATTATCTCAATCTCTTCTCGATCAAGTCCGCACGCTTGCCAATGAAGCGGGAAAACATTTGGCCCGTTTTTACCAACAGGATGTGGCAATACAAACCAAATTGGATAATACACCTGTCACAGAGGCGGATTTATTTGTCAGCCAGTTTTTAATCGAAAAACTGACCGCACTTTTCCCTGATATTCCAGTTCTTTCTGAGGAAAACTGCAATATTCCCTTTGAACAACGCCAAACTTGGCAAACCTATTGGTTAATCGATCCCCTTGATGGCACACAGCAATTTATTGATCGCACAGATCAATTTTCCGTTTTGATTACACTCGTGCAAGACCACCAACCTGTGCTAGGCGTGATTCACTTCCCTATTTTGAATATCACCTATTACGCCATGAAAGGTTTTGGGGCATTCAAACAAAGTAACAAAGAGATAACACGCTTACAGCCAAGAAACATAGATCTCACCAAACCGTTAAAAATTGCCATAGGTGCCACCACCTCACAAGAAAAAGTGCGGTCAATTTTAGCGAAGAATTTGGCATGCGAATTTACGGTGGTCGGTTCGAGTAGCTTAAAAAGCGGTTTAGTCGCTGAAGGGGCGGTTGATTGCTATGTTCGCCTCGGTAAAACCGGTGAATGGGACACGGCTGGCGCTGAAATTTTATTAGCTGAAATCAATGGAATGATTTTCGATCCGCAGTATCAGCCGCTCACCTATAATCAGCGTGAAAGTTTAATTAATCCACCCTTTGTGATGGTGGCAGATAATACACAAAATTGGGCATCTGTCTTTCAATTTAATTGATTGGTTCGATTGGTAAAGTGCAGTAATATATTGCATTATTTAAAAATACTACTCGGAACAATAAGGAATAATATGCAAACTAATAATAACTGTATCGTGATTTTTGGTGCTTCCGGTGATTTAACGCACCGTAAACTCATTCCAGCACTTTATAATCTTTTCAAATTTGGCCGCTTAAACCAATTTTCTGTATTGGGGGTTGCTCGCACTGAATTAAACGATGATACTTTCCGTGAAAAAATGCGCGAAGCACTTCTTCAAACAGAAGAAACTACGCCTGAAACGCTCGAAGAGTTCTGTAGCCATCTCTATTATCAAGCGGTAAATACATCAGATGCAGCCGATTATGGCAAATTAGTGCCACGTTTAGACGAATTACATAACAAATATCAAACGAATGGCAACACACTTTATTACATGTCCACCCCGCCAAGCTTATATGGTGTTATTCCTGAATGTCTTGCTGCACATGGTTTAAACACCGAAGAAGACGGTTGGAAACGCATTATTGTGGAAAAACCATTCGGTTATGATGCGAAAACAGCAAAACAATTAGACGTACAGATTCACCGTTTCTTTGAAGAACATCAAATCTACCGTATCGACCATTATCTTGGTAAAGAAACCGTGCAAAACCTACTTGTCTTGCGTTTCTCAAATGGTTGGTTCGAGCCGCTTTGGAACCGCAATTTCATTGATTATGTGGAAATTACTGGTGCTGAAGCGATTGGCGTGGAAGAACGTGGTGGCTATTACGATGGATCCGGTGCAATGCGTGATATGTTCCAAAACCACTTATTACAAGTTTTAGCCATGGTTGCCATGGAACCGCCCGCAATCATCAACGCAAACTCGATGCGTGATGAAGTCGCCAAAGTCATGCATTCTTTACGTCCATTAACGCAAGATGATGTTGAACACAACCTAGTGCTTGGTCAATACACTGCAGCAGAAATTGATGGAAAAGAAGTCAAAGGCTATTTACAAGAAAAAGGCGTTCCGGCTAACTCTCGCACGGAAACCTTCATGGCGTTACGTTGCGAAATCGAAAACTGGCGTTGGGCGGGTGTACCTTTCTATGTGCGTACAGGTAAACGCTTACCAGCACGTGTGACTGAAATTGTGATTCATTTCAAAACTACGCCACATCCAGTATTCAGTCAAAATGCGCCTGAGAATAAATTGATCATCCGTATTCAACCTGATGAAGCCATTTCAATGCGCTTCGGTTTGAAAAAACCAGGTGCAGGCTTCGAAGCGAAAGAAGTCTCAATGGATTTCCGTTATGCCGATTTGGCCGATGAGCAAGTGCTCACGGCTTATGAACGCTTATTGCTTGATGCGATGAAAGGCGATGCCACACTCTTTGCGCGTACGGATGCGGTGCACGCCGCATGGAAATTTGTGCAGCCAATTTTGAATTACAAAGAAGCAGGCGGTCGAGTTTACGAATATGAAGCCGGCACCTGGGGACCAGTTGCAGCCGAAAAACTTATCGCGAAAAGTGGTCGCGTATGGCGTAAACCAAGCGGCAAAATGAAGAAAAAGGTTTAATCATTAATCGCAAGCCTTCTTCCCTACAAGCGGAAGAAGGCTTATATCCAATATAAAGAGAAGCAAACATGAACACCATCACCTTCCCAACGGCTCAACACGCAGTTGAAAAGATCGCCCAAGAATTTGTGATTTATAGCCAATTAAATCATCCCGTACATATTTCCCTTTCTGGCGGCTCAACGCCTAAGCTGTTATTCAAAACCTTAGCCAAAGCGCCTTATGCAGAACAAATTAACTGGAAAAATCTCCATTTTTGGTGGGGTGATGATCGCATGGTTCCACCAACCGATTCAGAAAGCAATTATGGTGAAGTGCAAAAACGCTTATTCAATCATATTCAAATTCCAACGGAAAACATCCACAGAATTCGTGGCGAAAATGAACCGCACTTTGAACTAAAACGCTTCGAAGAAGAATTAAGTGCGGTCATTCCAAACGGTGTTTTTGATTGGATTATTTTAGGTATGGGAACGGACGGTCATACCGCTTCTCTCTTCCCACATCAAACCCATTTTGATGATGCAAATCTTGCGGTCATTGCGAAACATCCTGAAAGCGGTCAAATTCGCATTTCGAAAACAGCCAAACTCATTGAACAAGCCAAACGCATTACCTACTTAGTCACTGGCGAAAGCAAAGCAGACATTTTAAAAGAAATCCAAACCACGCCAGCAGAAAACCTACCTTACCCCGCAGCCAAAATTAAAGCAAAAAATGGGGTGACGGAATGGTATTTGGATAAAGCGGCAGCGAAATTGCTATAACAAGTTGAGTATCAAATATCACAGGCTTGCAAAATGATAGACTACAAAGTGAATGAACCGATTTCAGTTAAACAATTTATTGGATTGCTAAATAAAACAACATTAGGCGCCCGCCGTCCGTTAGAGGATGAAAAGCGTGTCGCAGCAATGTTGCACCATGCGGATTTATTAATCACCGCTTGGGATGGTGAACAATTAGTGGGCGTGGCACGTTCTGTGACAGATTTTGCCTACTGCTGTTATTTATCTGATTTAGCGGTTAATGAACAATATCAAAAACAAGGTATCGGCTTGCAGTTAATTGAACACACTAAACAGGCGTTACATCCACAAGCCAAAATTGTGCTTTTATCGGCACCGCAAGCCGTGGATTATTATCCGCATATTGGATTTACGCAACATATGAGTGCGTGGACGAAGAGTTAATTTATTAGCATTGTACGGACTAAAGTTAAATTAAAATATAGATATATCAGATGCGGAGTGACTTTAATGTTGAATTTAGATAATAAAAAATTTATTGCTGTTGAAAACACCGCAAATGGTGAGGTCAGTAGCCAAACAGAATTTCATTACCACCAACAAGGTAAAATGATTTGGGCAGAATATGGTGGCGGTGAAATTTTAAAAGGCTTTTTAATTGGAAAATGGATTGACGATACTCAAATTGAATTTACGTATCAACATTTAAATCAATCTCTAGAAAATCGTTTGGGGCGTTGCTGTACAACATTTTCTTTAGAAGAAAGTAAACTCATCGGTCATGAAAAATGGCAGTGGCTAGATACGTTAGAACAAGGCAGCTCTTTAATTAGAGAAATTTAAAAGAAGTTTTGCTATAGAATATCAGAAACAAGGTATCATCTTGCAGTTGATTGAACACACTAAACAAGTCTTACATCCACAAGCCAAAATTGTGCTTTTATCGGCTCCGCAAGCCGTGGATTATTATCCGCATATTGGATTTACTCAACATATGAGTGCATGGACGAAGAGTTAAAAAACGCTTGGAAAAGTGACCGCACTTTTGCGTAGCAAGAAGATGGATTACTGATAGCGCACGCTTCATAGCGTGATCCATCGAGGGGACATTGTAGGGGTAATATGGATATATATATAACATCTTGTTTGGAATTTTTAAGAACAAATAAAGATCTTTTATCATTGTTGTTAGCGCCTGTAATAATTCCTTGCCTTAAATTTATTTGGTTAAATATTAAACGCTTTATCTATTTGCCTAGACAGCTTAGAAATTCCGATTCTGAGCGTATTTTAGAGTTTTTTTCTAAAGAAAAATTTGACAAATTGAAACTTGAACATAAAGTTATTCAAGATATTCTTATTCAAAAAATATCGGTTTTCAAAGGTTACTCTATAGAAAAAGTAGAGCGACTATTAAATGCTAATATTGGAAATAATAACTCATTTTTATTTTTTGAGCTAAATAGATTAGGATTTATAAACGATTATGGCCAGATAACAAAAGAAGGTTATAAATATATCGGTAAGAAAAAATTATTGAGATTATTATGGTTTTTATGGGTTTTGGCAGGATCTTTATTAATAATATACATCGAATTTTTTAGTACTAATAGATACATTTTTCTTATTATAGGTTAGATTACACTCCCTTTTTCTGAAATGTATCTCCTATTTTTAAAAGATAGAATTAGTCAAATAGAGAAATTTAGTATAAATAAAGTTAATATTTATGAATATACTATTGAAATTAATGGAAATATCTTTGTAGCTAAAGTACATCAAAATTAATACTTCGCTCTTTTAATAGGCCGTGTCTTCTGACGCACGCCAGCATAAACAAAAAACAATTGAAAAAAACGACCGCACTTTTTGCGTGTAGTCATCTATGTGCAACTTGTTGCACCAAAGTATTCAAATCGGTACAACAACTTGTACCCTACAAACAGGAGAAAAAAATGTCAGTAAAAGGCGACATCGGTGTTATCGGCTTAGCCGTAATGGGGCAAAACCTTATTTTAAATATGAATGATCATGGCTTTAAAGTCGTAGCATATAACCGTACCACTTCAAAAGTGGATGAATTTTTACAAGGTGCAGCAAAAGGCACGAATATTATCGGCGCATACTCTTTAGAAGATTTAGCATCTAAATTAGAAAAACCACGCAAAGTAATGTTAATGGTACGCGCGGGTGATGTGGTGGATCAATTCATTGAGGCATTATTACCGCACTTAGAAGAAGGCGACATCATCATTGATGGTGGTAACTCAAACTATCCTGATACCAACCGTCGTGTTAAAGCATTGGCTGAAAAAGGCATTCGCTTTATCGGTTCGGGTGTTTCGGGGGGTGAAGAAGGTGCACGTCATGGACCCTCTATCATGCCGGGTGGTAACCACGAAGCATGGCCATATGTTAAACCAATCTTCCAAGCCATCTCTGCTAAAACCGAACAAGGTGAACCTTGCTGTGACTGGGTTGGTGGAGAAGGTGCTGGCCACTTTGTGAAAATGGTTCACAATGGTATCGAATATGGCGATATGCAATTAATTTGTGAAGCTTACCAATTCTTAAAAGAAGGTTTAGGCTTAAGCTATGAAGAAATGCAAGCTATCTTCGCAGAATGGAAAAAAACTGAACTTGATAGCTACTTAATCGATATCACGACCGATATTCTTGGTTATAAAGATGCTGATGGTGAACCATTAGTTGAAAAGATCTTAGATACAGCTGGCCAAAAAGGGACCGGTAAATGGACGGGTATCAATGCATTAGATTTCGGTATTCCATTAACCTTAATCACTGAATCTGTCTTTGCTCGTTGCGTATCTTCCTTTAAAGATCAACGTGTTGCCGCTAACCAATTATTTGGCAAAACAATTCAACCGGTTGAAGGCGATAAAAAAGTGTGGATTGAAGCGGTACGTAAAGCCTTATTAGCGTCTAAAATCATTTCTTACGCACAAGGCTTTATGCTGATTCGTGAAGCCTCTGAACAATTTGGCTGGAACATCAACTACGGTGCAACAGCATTATTATGGCGTGAAGGTTGTATTATCCGTAGCCGTTTCTTAGGTAACATTCGTGATGCATATGAAGCCAATCCAGATTTAATCTTCTTAGGTTCAGATAGTTACTTCAAAGGCATTTTAGAAAACGCATTGAGTGACTGGCGTAAAGTGGTGGCAAAATCGATCGAAGTAGGTATCCCAATGCCTTGTATGGCATCTGCGATTACCTTCTTAGACGGTTACACTTCAGCCCGTTTACCAGCAAACTTATTGCAAGCACAACGTGACTACTTCGGTGCACATACTTATGAGCGTACCGATAAACCACGCGGTGAATTCTTCCACACCAACTGGACAGGTCGTGGTGGTAACACAGCATCTACCACTTATGATGTGTAAGTTGAAAAACGCATGATAAACTCACCGCACTTTGTTCATATAAAGTGCGGTTTATTTTTACCTTATTTTGGAGAAACCTATGCTACCTCAATCACGCTTAGATAAAATTTCAGAAATGGAAAACCTTCTCAATGAAGCGGAAAGTTTCTTAGCCGAAGCGGAACAATTTCTTGAAAAATGGCAAGCCTTCTTACCAAAAATGAAAACCTTAGAACATTATTATTTTGACGGTGACTGGCGAGACGATTACCAAGCTTATGAGGACGGTAAGATCCCCGAGGATATACCTTGTGGTGTATTAAGTGAAGATTTGGTGTTTAATGCGAGTACAGGACACCATGGATTGGCGATTGAATATTTGAAAATGGTTGCGAAAGTATTAGATCAATCGAAAGATTAACATTCAATATATTTAATTGTTCAGAAAAACATCGAAAAACGCATATTTTTGAACTTCATTCATCTAAGTTTGTCTTACGGATTACTATCACGATGGATAGTTTTATATGTTAAACACGGAGAGATCCTATGAAATTAATTGGAAAATCACTTGTTATCGCAATGACTGTTATTTCTCTTGCAGCATGTGGGAATATGAGTCGCACTCAAAAAAATACAACAGCTGGCGCCGCTATCGGTGGTGCAGCAGGCTATATGCTTGGTGGTAATACCGCAACCACATTAGGTGGTGCCGCATTAGGTGGCTTAATTGGTAGCCAAGTTCATAAATAGTCAAAAAAATAACCGCACTTAATAAGTGCGGCTATTTTTTTATTGTTTCTCTACGGCTTTTTCTGCGCTTGGTTTACGGCGTTTACCAATGTTTTTCGTATCTTTATGACGAAGTTTAGCTTTCTTCTTCACCTCTGATTTTTTCTTTTCTTCACGCTTTTCTTTAATACGTGCTTTTTGCTTTTTAGACATAGATTTTACTTCCCCATCTTTTGGTGGTTTAGTACGCGGTTCTAATCCTTCTAAAATACGCGCTTTTAAAAGTTCCTCTGTATAACGCTTAATCTTACCAAGTAATTTGTAATCATGTGCTTCCACAAAAGAAACGGCAGTGCCCTTTTTCCCTGCTCGAGCCGTACGACCAATACGATGTAAATACGTATCTGCACTATAAGGTAAATCGAAGTTCATCACGTGTGTCACATCATCAATATCAATCCCGCGAGCAGCCACATCAGTAGCCACTAACACAGTAACAACACCCGATTTCAATTTATCAATGGCATTATTACGTTGCGTTTGTGCCATATCACCTTCTAGATAAGTAGAACGAATGCCACGTTTACGCAAGGTTTCAGAAAGCTCACGTACATCTTCACGACGACGGACAAACACAATACCTCGGCTCACTTTTTCGGTTTCAATGAAACGTGCAAGCAACTTGATTTTATGGTCATTGCTATCGGCGTGATAATACCATTGGTTGATTTTCTTACGCTCACGACGACTTGGTTCGGCATCGATTTTTACTGGGTCATTCAATAAACGTTCTGCAAAATCAACTAATAACTCCCCTTCTAATGTCGCTGAGAAAAGGAGGGTTTGTTTACGCCAACGCGTTTCAGCGGCAATTTTCTCTGCATCTTGGCCAAAGCCCATTTGCAACATGCGATCTGCTTCATCAAAAATCAGCATTTCCACCGCACGACAATCAAAGTTCTCTTCTTTGATGTATTGCAATAAACGTCCCGGTGTTGCCACCACGATATCCTGATTTGAATTAAACACTTCCCCATGATTTTGATACGCCACACCGCCGGTAATCGTAGCAATCTTCAAATGCGTGAATTGCGCCAGTTCTTCCGCTTGTTCAGCAACCTGCATCGCCAACTCACGGGTTGGCGTTAAAATTAAAATGCGAGGCGCACCAGGTTTACGACGTGGATAATCCAATAAATGCTGAATCGCAGGCAATAAAAATGCAGCCGTTTTACCCGTGCCTGTTGGTGCAGAACCTAACACATCACGTTCTTCCATAGCAGCAGGAATCGCTTCTAATTGGATGGCGGTTGGACGGGTGTAGCCTTTCTTTTCTAAGGCTTTTAATAATTCGGGGGAAAGATCGAATTCTTCGAATGGGGATAAATTCATTATTTTGCGTTAATTTGTTAAAATTGGGGCTGATTATACCTGAAAGTGCGGTCATTTTCCGCAAGATTTTATGAGCAGCTTTACCTTCAAACAATTCCATATTAATCAACAACATTGCGCGATGAAAGTCGGTACGGATGGCATTTTACTTGGCGCTTGGGCGGATGTGTCTGATTGTCAGCGTATTCTTGATATGGGGACTGGCACAGGCTTGGTTGCATTAATGCTCGCCCAACGAAGTCATGAGTATTGCCAAATTGAAGCCGTTGAACTTGATGCCCTTGCAGCACAACAAGCACAAGAAAACTTCCAGGCTTCGCCATGGCACAATCGCCTTCATTTAATACACCAAGATGTGCAAACTTATTGCCAACAAACAGCACATCAATTTGATTTAATTGTGGCTAATCCGCCTTATTTTGCGCAAGGTGTGGAATGTAAAAATGACGAACGAGCACTTGCCCGTTATGTTCAACAAAGCCATTTAGATTGGTTAAATTGGGCGGCGAGTTGTTTATCCGGAAAAGGAAAAATCAGTTTTGTCTTGCCTTATGAGGCGGGGAAAATATTGATAAATTCAACCGCACTTTATTGCATCAAACAGACTGATGTTATTACAAAAATAGGAAAAGATCCACAGCGGATGTTACTCACGTTTAGCCGAGAGAATTTGCCACAAGTAAAAGATAGCTTAGTGATTTATGATGAAAACAATCAGTACACAGAGGAATTTATTGCGTTAACGAAGGCATTTTATTTGAAAATGTAAGGGCATATTACTATGCCCTTTTTTATTGATGTGATTAGTGGCTTTCTGCTTTGACGAGTTTCGTCCAGTTGTAATAACCATATAATGAGTTAAGTAAGTAAGCACTATACATTAAGTACATCGCTGGCTGCTCTGCCCAAAGTAAAATGGAAAGCACATTTAAGACAATCCACAATAACCATTGCTCACGATAACGCAAAATCATCAATAATTGCGCCGCTACGGTGATAATCGTGGTTAAACCATCTAATCCTGTAGAACTCCCACCTGCTGCTTTTAAAGCCTGTACAAAACAGAATGTACCAATTCCCACACTCACGAGTAAAATAGCCCAACCTTTTGGAGTTAAAGCTTTTGCAATTACACTTTCACCGCCATTATCGTTTTGCATGTGTTGTTTCCACATAAAATAACCGATAAATTGTGATGGAATATACACATAGAGCACCGTATTCATTTCACCCAGGAAATTGTTTCCCCATGCGACATAAAAATAGGTATAAGCAAAAATAAGCCCAAAGAAATAGTTACTAATTTTCCCTTTACTCACCAATACTACACAGAGAATACCTGCAATACCCGAAATCATGCCTAATGGGCTATCTGGTGAAAGAACATAAGCAATAATTTGCGCGGCAAGGAAAATAACTACCCATGCCACTTCAAAAGGCTTCCAACCGGATAAAAATTCCTCTTTAAGTCGTTCTGTCCAATTCATGGAACACTCCTGTTTTATAAAAAGTACGCCATTTTTACACCGCACTTTTTTAAAGTAAAGCATAGCGGATATTTAATTTGATTATTGTGAGATAAATCACACTTTATTTTTCATACTTTTAGATGCCCATACCTTGCTTTCCCTTATAATCAGACTACAATATCGCCCCATTTTAAGAGATTCATTAAGAGGAAGATGATGTCATTTGCAATCGGTCAACGTTGGATTAGCGAAACAGAAAATAGCCTCGGATTAGGGATGATTACCGCCTTAGATTTCCGCTCTATTACCCTCCACTTTCCGGCCACAGATGAAACCCGAATTTATGCAGTGGCACAAGCACCATTAACCCGAATTGCATTGGATAAAGGGGAACAACTTCATCACCAGGCAGGTTGGCAAGGTGAAGTGCTTGATGTTCAAGAAATGAATGGTCTCTTATTTTATTTAGCCAAAAATGCGCAAGGCGAAGAGATTATCGTCAATGAAAAAGAACTTTCTCCGATAATTTCTTTTAGCCAAGCGAAAGATCGCCTCTTTTCATCGCAAATTGATCGTAGTGAACATTTTGCGTTGCGTTATCAAACGCTTCTACATCAACAAGCTCAATTCCAATCGTCTTTGCGTGGCTTACGAGGCAATCGTGCAGGTTTAATTCCTCATCAACTTCATATTGCGCAAGAGGTAGGAAATCGTGTTAATCCTCGTGTGCTCTTAGCCGATGAAGTAGGGTTAGGTAAAACCATTGAAGCAGGGATGATTTTGCAGAACCAGCTTTTTGCTGAAAAAGTACAACGTGTATTAATTATTGTACCGGAAACCTTGCAACATCAATGGCTTGTCGAAATGCTTCGCCGGTTTAATTTACATTTTTCATTATTTGATGAAGAACGTTGTGAAGATTTTGCCGAACAAGCCATCAATCCATTTTGCACGGAAAGCTTAATTATCTGTGCATTAGATTGGTTAAAAGTCCATCCCAATCGCGTACAACAAGCTATTGAAGCTGAATTTGACTGTTTAATTGTCGATGAAGCGCATCATTTGGCTTGGTCCGAAAACGCGCCAAGTACCGCCTATTTATTGGTGGAACAATTAGCAAATGCTATTCCGTCTGTTTTATTACTCACCGCAACACCAGAACAACTGGGTTTGGAAAGCCATTTTGCACGCCTACGCTTGCTTGATCCTGAGCGTTTTTATAATTACCAAGCGTTCTTGAAGGAACAGGAAAATTATCAACCTGTTGCCGATGCCGTGCAATCTTTACTCTCAGAGAAGCCACTAAGTGCGGTCGAAAAAAATCATATTTCTGATTTACTTCATGAGCAGGATGTCGAACCATTATTTAAAGCCTTAGCCTGTCATAATGATGAGGAGAAGCAAGCTGCGCGACAAGAGCTCATTCAAAATCTCATCGACAGGCATGGCACAAGCCGTATTTTATTTCGCAATACACGCCAAGGTGTAAAAGGTTTCCCGCACAGGGTTTATCACCAAGTAACGATTGATGCGACTGAGGCTGATGAAAAAATTCATTGGTTAATTGATTTCTTAAAATCACACCGAAATGAAAAAATCTTAGTCATTTGTAAAACAGCACAAACGGCAATTCAACTTGAGCAAATCTTACGAGAAAAAGAAGCCATTCGCAGTGCTGTTTTCCATGAAAGAATGTCAATCATTGAACGAGATCGCGCGGCGGCTTATTTTTCTGATACCGAAAATGGTGCTCAAGTTTTACTGAGTTCTAGCATTGGTTCTGAAGGCAGAAATTTCCAATTTGCTTGTCATCTCGTACTCTTCGATTTACCAGAAAATCCTGACTTACTTGAGCAATGTATTGGCCGTTTAGATCGTATCGGACAAACACGAGACGTACAAATTTATGTACCTTGCCTCGCAAATTCTGCGCAGCAAGATTTAGCACGTTGGTATCATGAGGGATTAAATGCTTTTGAACAAACTTGCCCTATAGGTATGGCATTGTTTGAACAATATGAAACTTTATTAAAAGTGCGGTCAGAAAATAAAGCAGATTTTGAACAACTCATCCTCCAAACGCAAAAACAAGCAAAAACATTGCGCTTAGCCTTAGAGAAAGGTCGTGATCGTTTGTTAGAGTTAAACTCGAATGGTGGAGAAAAGGCACAACGACTTGCGGCAGAAATCTCTCAAACTGATAATTCACCCCAATTAGTCGATTTTGCACTGAATTTATTTGATATTATTGGTGTAGAACAAGATGATTTAGGTGAAAACTGCATTGTCATCACGCCAACGGGCACCATGCTTGTTCCTGATTTTCCAGGCCTAAAAGAAGAAGGTGTCACAGTAACCTTTGACCGACAACTTGCCCTTGCTCGTGAGGAATTAGAATTTCTTACCTGGGATCATCCAATGATACGCCAAGGCATCGATTTAATCGCTTCTGGTGACATTGGTAAAGCTGCGATGGCATTATTAATCAATAAACAGCTACCTGCTGGCACGCTGTTGGTTGAATTGATTTATATGATTGAAAGCCAATCACCAAAAGGTTTGCAACTGAATCGTTTTCTTCCACCTACACCAGTTCGATTATTGCTGGATAGCAAAGGAAATGATCTAGCCGGACAAGTTAATTTTGATACGTTGCAAAATAAACTTAAGCCGCTAAGCAAAGACATTGCGAATAAAATGGTCAAAATGGCTCGTCCAAATATTGAGCAATTAATTAAACTAGGCGATCACAAAATGACTGAAATTGCACAAGCTAAAATTCGAGAAGCCAGTAAATTAGCCGATCAAACATTGAGCACTGAGCTCAATCGTCTTATTGCCTTAAAGGCAGTAAATAAAAATATCCGCCAAGCAGAGATTAATTTATTAGAACAACAACGTTTAGTTTCTTTGGAAGAGTTAAGTAAAGCAAGCTGGCGATTAGATAGCCTTCGGGTAATAGTGACAAACAAGGAATAATATGGCACTTATTGAATACCATCCCCCTTTAGAACCGTATTTAGATATTATCTACCAAGATAATCATATCTGCGTGGTAAATAAACCAAGCGGTTTACTTTCAGTTCCTGGCAATCAACCTGAATACTACGATAGTGCAATGAGTCGGGTAAAAGAGAAATTTGGATTTTGTGAACCTGCACACCGTTTAGATATGGCCACAAGTGGGATTATTCTATTTGCATTAAGTAAAGCGGCAGATAAAGAGTTGAAACGTCAATTTCGTGAACGTGAGCCAAAGAAATATTATCAAGCTTTAGTATGGGGACACTTAGAACAAGATAGTGGGGAAATAAATCTTCCTATGATTTGCGATTGGGAAAATCGCCCTCGTCAGCGCATTGATTTTGTATTTGGCAAAAGAGCGGTCACTTTTTATGAAGTTTTAGAACGATTACCGACCAACTGTACTCGAGTTAAACTGACTCCAATTACAGGACGCTCACACCAACTACGTTTACATACACTTGCACTTGGACATCCAATTTTAGGTGACAAGTTTTATTCTCACCCACAAGCTAAATCGATGTCACCTCGCTTATGCTTACATGCAGAAGAACTTACGATTACTCACCCTATTACAGGTGAAAAAATGACATTCAGAGCTGAAGCTGAATTTTAGAAAAAAAGAAATATAAAAAAGGCTCACTGATGTGAGCCTTTTTATTTATAACAAATTATTATTCCGCTGCTGCTTCTGCAACTTCTGGACGATCAACTAACTCAATGTATGCCATTGGAGCGTTGTCACCTGCACGGAAACCACATTTTAAGATACGGGTGTAACCACCTGCACGTTGAGCAAAACGTGGACCTAATTCATTGAATAATTTCGCAACAGTTTCGATGTTACGAGTACGAGCGAATGCTAAACGACGGTTTGCAACGCTATCTTCTTTTGCTAATGTAATTAACGGTTCAACTACACGACGTAATTCTTTAGCTTTTGGTAAAGTAGTCTTGATGATTTCATGACTAACTAAAGCACTTGCTAAGTTACGGAACATCGCTTGGCGATGGCTGCTATTACGGTTTAGTTGACGACCACTCTTACGAT